>ENA-OWWX01000390-OWWX01000390.1-human-gut-metagenome-genome-assembly--contig:-NODE-390-length-8838-cov-7.68029_pt1 | contig 8838 bp, 8 predicted proteins | sample MGYA00249242_ERZ652051 | MGnify/ENA primary metagenome ERZ652051 (study PRJEB26925, sample SAMN05826995) | human gut metagenome | biome: ENVO:2100002; feature: ENVO:00000062; material: ENVO:00002003... | reverse complement strand
GTTCGTCGGCAGCGTCAGATGTGTATAAGAGACAGGTCGTAACAGCCAGTAGGTCAATATCCGGAATAGCCAATGCCAGCATCATTGCCAAAGCATCGTCGTGGCCGGGATCACAATCGAGAATTATTTTTTTCATGGGTGAGACTCCTATCTAAGTTTATATATCTACTTTAGCTGAAATTGTTAGCGCTTACTATACTTGTACAAAAAAATCCCATCAGTCATAATTGACCGATAGGATTCACCATAAATTTCTCTAATTGGGCTAGCTGGGTTCGAACCAGCGCATCACGGGATCAAAACCCGTTGCCTTACCACTTGGCTATAGCCCAATAAGTGGTCAATACCTGACCCCCAACAAGAAATAATTTTAGCATTACATTAGGGGAAAACGCAAGACCTTTTGTAAAAAAAATCGTTGAATCTGGCTTGCGTCCACCAGCTTGAACCGCTAACATAATATTAATAGCTACGATACATGGCCCATAAAATCAGGTGACGAGGTGAATTTTTATGACTGGAAAAGTAACGATTAAGGATGTCGCTAAGGCTGCAGGGGTGTCCGAAGCAACGGTTTCCCGCGCGCTGACTCACAGCCCACGAGTTAAACGCGATACGCGCCAAAAGATTCAAAACATTGCGAATAACTTAGGCTATCACCCCAACGGCCTTGCTCGTAGCATTCGACTCCAACATACCCATACCCTTGGGGTCATTATCCCAGATATTTTAAATGCATTCTTTACTAAACTCAGTCGGGCCATTGAAGACGCCGCAGATAAAGCCGGCTATGATGTTGTGTTGGTCAACACCGATGAGAGTCTCGCCAAAGAGGCCAACGCACTCAGTCTGTTATTAGAAAAACAAGTTGATGGTATTATCATCACCAGTGCTGGTGGCCCCACTAAGTACACTGATATTTTGGGCAACACACCAGCTGTCTTTGTTGATCGCATGCCGCCCGTTACTGGCCAACTAGCTTACGATCGCGTGCTGGTTGACAATATCCAGGGCACGCGGGCTGTTGTCACTGAGCTTATTCATCAAGGCGCCCAACGAATTGGAATCATCAATAGCGCCGTTTCCTTTACAGCGACGGAACGCATGACCGGTTACCGAGAAGCCCTAACCCAGGCTGGCTTCGAGCCTGATGCTGCTATTGAGGCAACGGCGCGAACGGACAATAGTAACGTACAACAGATGACCCGCCAGCTACTGGTTAATCAAAAATGCGATGGCCTCTTCGTTGCCGACAATACCATCATGGAAGAAGTTTTACGCAAACTTCCAGCGCTTGATCTCCCACCCATTCATTTAGGTGGCTTCGACGATCAAGATTGGTTTGACTTCTTACCCCAACCGATTGTCACGGCGCGGCAACCCATTGCTCAATTGGGGCAAACAGCCATCGACCGTCTGTTGGCTAAGATTGACGACCCCGACTTACTCCCGGAAGAGATTCGTCTCGCGGCCACAACCATTTCACGCTAACTGAACCCCTAAAAGCTGTCGCGCGAAATACGCCGCCTGCTCGGTATTTAAATGACACCCGCGCAAGTCATTGGCCGTTAGCCGTAACTCATCAAAGTCACACGTACTCAGATCAAGGGCCTTTAACCCAGTACCAGAAAAATCGGCCTGATTCAAATCACAGCGGGTCAATTGAGTCTTAATCATCACGCTGTCGAGGCAATTAACTTCTACTAATCGACTTGCTATTATCTTGACGCTAGTGAACTTAACCTCATTAAGATTGGCCAATGATAAATCACAGTCCGTGATGACCACGTCTCTAAATACCGCGTGGTCAAAGGTGGTCCCGACCAACTTACAATTCTGCAGTTGAACCCGGTACAGGCTGGCCGCTTCCAACTGACAGTTAACCAATGTACAGTTCTTAAAAATAACATCAGTTAACTCTGCACGATAGAAGTTATCATTAATAAACGTCGTCCCTTCAAATAAACACTGATCAATCAACAGATGCTCCAGTGACTGGTCGGCAATCGTCTGCTGTTGTACATGGGCCATTTGTAGCTGCCGGTCTTCATCAGCTGTAATGGCTAAAAAGCTCTGCGCAGTTAATGTTGCGGGTAAGATTCTCGGGTCATTCATGAAAGGTCCTCCTTAATCGATGACCTTTAGTATACCGTAAGTATGTCTCCAAATTAAACCGGGCTTCACCACCTGCCAAAATTGGCAGTGCTGAACATTAAAAATAGCGGCTACTGATCAGTTATTTCCGTCAGTAACCGCTACTTTTATTAAAATTCATTCTCTTTAATCTTGCAGCAATATCAGTTTAAATCCGACAAGACTACCATTCCTTGCCATCCAACACCGCCGTAGCCCAGCGGGAAGCGGCAAATGGGCTCAGTACCGTCGTTATCCTTAGGGCGCGTCTTTCGTGCGCTTAGGATAAGACCGAGCTTTAAGACAAGTGGGGTGCTTGGCTTAAAGTCGTGTCCGGTACGTTCCAGCCCATTTACCGCGACCAGAGGGCGGACAACAATCACAAACACTCACCGCCAGTTGGAGAACCTACGCAATCGGATCATAATTAGCCCGGGGACCGCCAACATATTTTGGCCGTGAGCGGAGGGCCGTCACGTGAGCCCCGCCGAGTTCTAAAATACTTGGCCGAACGGGAACCTGAACGAACTTCACGTGCATCCCAATTGCTGTATCACCAATATCTAAACCGGCTTGTGCCACAACGTGTTCGACTTCAATTGGGTCGGTGAACTGCTGAAAGGCTGCAATGGAACAAGCCCCACCCGCGTGAAGCGCAGGCACAACGGTTACCTCTTCAAATCCTTTATCTGCGGCTACCGCACGCTCCACCACGAGGCTGCGATTGATGTGCTCACATCCCTGCACTGCCAGATGAATCCCCTGCGGTTCCAACTGGGCACGCAACGCCCGAATAATCGTCGTGCCCACCGCCAAATCAGAATTCTTACCAATGTGTCCACCCACGACCTCACTAGTTGAACACCCCAAGACAAAGACATCCCCACGATGTAATTTTGCCGCCGCCAACACGTCTTGAACAATCGTTGTAACCTGCTGTGTTAAGTGATCTAAGTTCATTTCTGTCATATTAAACGCTCCTATTTTTATACTAAATCTGGTTTCAACCGCGTCAAAGGCCCCACAATTGAGAGGGTTACCCCGGCACCAAAACCAACTTGAACCACATTACCAAAGATTGATGCCAATCCGGCTGGCCAGCCAAATAGCAAGGTCGTGGCCAAACAATACCCAATCACCATCACCAAACTCCCGACTAATAGCGGTAATAGCATGCTCCTAATGCCTTTATGGTGTCGCGGAAGCAACCACCCAACGACTAGCCCCTGCGTGCCGTGGATCACCAGCGAGAAGAGACACCAGACTGGATAGCCCGTCAAAATATCAATTAAAAAGCCACTAGCGCCACCAACTAATAAGCCCATTCGCCGACCGTACAAAATGGCACTGGTATAGATACCAACTTCGCACAAGGTAACAATCCCTTTAGTCGCCGGAATTGGAATGACGACGAGAATAGATAGTGCCACCGTCATGGCAATTAATACCGCTGCAATCGTGTTTTCTTTTAAGCTTCCTTTGGTCATTTCGTCACCGCCTGATGCCAGCCACCCGGCCACACACTACCATAGTCATGACTAATGGCAACGCCGTGTGTAATGGCAGCATGCACAAATTTTTTAGCAAACGTCACCGCTTCAAGTAGCTCCTGGCCTTTTGCCAATTGCGCGGTAATTGCGGCTGAAAAGGTGCAACCTGCCCCATCGCTGGCTGCATTCAAGATGATTGGCGCTTCTAACCACGTCACGTCATCCCCAATCAACAAGCAATCCGGGGCCACTGACCCACCCAAGCGACTGCCACCCTTGATGACCACATTAGGGCACCCCAGCGCTTGAATCTGCCGAGCTGCTGCGACCATCTGTTCACGATTGGTAATGGTTAATCCACTTAGCTGCTGGGCTTCCAGCAGATTGGGTGTGGTGATCGTGGCCAATGGCAACAGTGTCTCTTTCAAGGCCGTTAAATACTCGGGCGTCACTTGCAACGGCCCTTCCTTAAAGACCATTACGGGATCAACGACCACCGATATTTGGGATGAACGTAAGCATTTGACTGCCAAAGTAAGCGCTGTCAAATTACCGAGTAATCCTGTCTTAACGGCCTTAATCGGGACCTGGTCAAAAACGGATGTTAACTGTGTCGCCATAACTTCAGCCGGCAACTGAAAAGCCTTCAGTTCATCCGGGAGCACACTCACGACACTCGTGAGCACACTCAGGCCAAAAGTATGTAATTCTTCAAACGTTTTTAAATCGGCTTGTATACCGCCACCAGCTAAGCTATCCGAGCCGGCAATGGTTAAGACATTTTCCATCTGATCGCCCCCACGCTCTCCAGTATCGGTCAGCTGTGACTCAAGTACAACCACCAATTGGCTTGTTTTAAAACCAGCCAATTATGCTATGCTAGAAGCAACCACGAAAGGATCTGGACGTATGCTAAATTGGTCACATCTGCCCGCCATCAAGCCTAAATACCTCGCCATTACGCAATTCATTAAACAGGCCATTCAAAATGGTGATCTGCTCCCCGGCCAACGTCTGCCAGCTGAACGCGAACTCGCAACGTTATTGCACGTTGATCGGTCAACCGTTACCCGCGCTTTATTAGACCTGGCTGCCGTGGGTATCTTGTTCAAAAAAAGAGGCAGCGGGACGTTTGTCGCCCAACTACCTCACGTCAATCAACTGGCTAATAAAGTTAACTGGCAAGCCTTCTTGGAGAATACTACTGCCACCCGACACGCTACGTATCAACGAAAACTAACCAAGGCTCGAACTACCGCAACGGTTCCCCTCATTGACGCAGCAGCAAATGAGCTGCCAACCAACCTCATTCCCCGATTGGGAACCTTAACCTTAGATTGGCAGGGCTTTTTGACTGCCCAACAACAAGAGGAACGTACGGGTTATCTGCCGCTCATGCAAACCATCAATCGCTATCACACCGCACGGCAGCAGTTCACCTTAGCCCGTCAATCTCTAATTATCACCGGTGGCGCCCAACAAGCGCTCCTTTTGATTCTTAATAGCCTGTTACAACCGGGAGACGCGGTAGCCTTCGTGACCCCGTCATACTTTAGTGCCAGCGCGGTGTTCAGTGCCGCCGGGGTACGCGCCTACACGATTCCAACGACCACTCTTGGTTTAGATTTGACGGCGTTAGAGACCGCCATTATTAAGCACCGGATTAAACTACTTATCTTAAATCCCACACTCCAAAACCCAACTGGGCGCATCCTCCCTTTAGCCGAACGTCAGGCTATTCTGGCACTATGCCAACGCTATCAGGTCGCCATTGTTGAGGACGATGTCTTCGGTTGGCTGGTTGATCGTGACATCGCAGTTCCCCCATTTAAGGCCCTCGCACCAGACAATGTGATCTACATCAGTTCGTTATCTAAGCTGCTGGGGTCTAGCACCCGAATTGGCTGGATTGTCGCTCCACAAGCTATCGGTGAACGCATTCGCCAGGTTCAAAAAAACTTGGATTTACTTCCCAGTCTATTGGCCCAGGTCATGGCCGATCACTCCCTAAACAGTCCGGAATTTTCGCTCGGCGTTACCCAGCTCACCACTCAGCTCGCCCAGCGCCGCCAAAATGTGACCGCCATTCTCCGACAATTACGCCCCGATTGGCACTTTGTCACGCCCTTGGGTGGCTTTTACCTCTGGGTAACACAAGCTGACCGCAATGTCTTTGAGCATTTGCTTGAGCAGCACCTCTTAGTAACGCCGGGACCGATCTATGGCGCTGATCGTTCGGCCTTTCGCTTTAACTTTGCGGGGCTGGACTATCGCCAACAACGGCTGCTCATCCAGCGCCTTTCTTGACCCGCATTAATGGTCGGGATACGCTGTTGACGTATGGTCCGATTGCCGAAAACCATTCGTTAGTGGTACTTCTACTGGTAAGCGTCCCGTCTTAGTATTACCCGGCTCTCCAATATAAACGTGTGGATTACCATAATCGGTGTCGGCTTTGGCTTCGCTGGCCGCTGACTGCACCGTCTCGTCACTATTGTATAAATAGTGCCCGTTGGTAACAAATGGCCCTTGCGGTAGTGGTGCCCGGCGTCCGGCGGCAGCTTGTAATTCAGCAATGGTGTGTTGACGGCTATCTGGATAAACTTCAACCATACTACGCCCGGCCGTATCAAAGGTGCGCCACTGAAATGTCACGCGTTTGACTCGATAGTGCTTTAGAACCGTTCGGTATTTAATCAAGCTCAACATATCTCCTTCTGACATATTGGTTCGCACTTGTCCTTTCACATCCCCCATTATCTGACTTCCCTTAGCGACTAATGCCCCTTGATTGCGTCGTTTAAGTAACGCATACAACACCGCCTGTTGTCGGAAGCCACGATATTGGTCATTATCGACGTGGCGCTCCCGGGCATAAGCCAAGGCGCGGGCACCATTCATCTCCTGTAGTCCCGCTTTAAAATGAACAGCGTGTCCCCAATAGTTTTGACCAACAAAAGCACGATCGACGCGAACGCTTAATGGTCCAATATCATTAATCGCTTGAATAAAACCATCCCAGTTTAGCGTCACGTAGTAATCAATCGGTAGCTTCAAGAAATGCTCGACCGTTGCAACGGCGGCCGCATCACCACCGTACGTATAGGCCGTTTCAATTCGCTGATAGCCATGATATTGTTGCGAATAGATCTTCGTAAACGTGTCTCGCAACAAACTGCACAACGTTATTGTCTTAGTCTTATGATTCACGATAACCACCATCATGCCATCCGTTCGACTAGTTGATAACTTTCTTTTCCCACTGTTATCCAGTCCGAGTAACAAAAATGTGCTGACTGATTTGTTAGCCAAGTCTTGATGGTGCTTGATAACCTGTTCTTCTTTAAACGAACGTAACGTCTGAAAAAACTGAACGCCTTCAACCGTCACGGCGATTAATACGATCACCAAGCAGACTCCCACTAACCAAACCAATCGCCTTACTCGAAAATGTTGGCTCTGCCCATGCTTCATTAGTTACGCCTCCTACCTGCGATTCATCTGCTTGAAATATTGCGTTATTTCAAGTGTTTTGCGCATAATTTGTGATGCCGTCCGTTGTTCAACGGGCGTTTTAAGTCGATACACGCGGACTGAGGTTCCCGGAGACCCATTCATCACATAGATGACATTAGACAATCGAACCGCTTCGGAAATATTATGCGTAATCATCACCAACGCTTTCATATTCAGGTCACCTTGTCGCCACAAGGTCATCAAGTCTGAACTTAATTGCTCCCCCGTTAACACATCTAATGCTGAAAAGGGTTCATCCAACAGCAATAATTCAGGGTCCACCGCCAAGGCGCGGGCAAATCCAACACGTTGCTTCATGCCACCGGATAACTCATACGGATAAGCTGCTTCCAACCCTTTCAACCCAATCAGGTTGATTAGGTCACGCACTTTCTGCTGAATCTGTCCCTGATTGCGTTTCCGACTATTCTCTAACCCAAACGCAATGTTCTTCTGTACTGTGAGCCAGGGAAACAGCGCAAAGTTTTGAAAAACCATGCTGATTCGCTGACTGGGCTTAACGATCTGTCTCCCAGCAAAATCAATCGTCCCCGTACTCGGCCGGCTAATACCAGCCATCATGCGTAACAACGTTGATTTACCCACACCTGATGGACCTATGATACTGATAAACTGTCCCGGTTTAACAGCAAGATTAATATCCGTCAAAACTGGCCGAATGCCTGATTTTTCTGCGTGTTCAAACGTCTTAGAGACGTGTTTGACATTTAATAATTCGCTATTTGTCATGATGCTACCTCCCCGATTAATAATGAAATCGTCGTTCTGCAAACCGATACAGGGGCTGCCAAATAAAGATGACACAGATCCCTACCAACCCACAGATAATCAATACCCCAGTGGCTTCCGCCGGCTTATTGTCCGTATTACCCGCGATATACGCCCCTAATCCCGCAACGGAAAATTGCTTGGTTCCCCAAGTAATCAACTCAGCAGCAATATCCGCATTCCATGCAGCACCAGCCGCATTGATGATTGCTGTAATTAAGTAGGGGAAAAGTGAGGGAAATAAAAATCGCGTCCACCAGCGCCAACCTTTTAGGTGAAAGACTTGTGTGACTTCTTGGATGTCAGCGGGGATTGCCAAGTACCCCGCAATAACATTAAAGAAAAAGTACCATTGCGTACCGGTCATAATCAGTGGAATCACCCACCACTGATGCGTGGTCCCGGTTGCGACAATAAGTAGGGCCACCACCGGGACATACACGTCCGCAGGAATCGAGCCAATAACTTGCCCCCAGGGCTGGATTCTATTTAATCGGCGCGGATTGCTGGCTACCCAAACTGCCAACGGGATAAAGATCAGCGCCGATAATACCACCGCTGCTAACACCCGGCCAGTTGTTAAAAGTGTCCACCAAATGAGTGTTTGCCAATTGAGCCATTTTAAATAAGTCGCTAAAAATCCGATTAATCCTACCATGGCACAGCCTAAGCTGAAGTACCACAGCGTCAACCAAAGCTTTAGCCACTTATGCAACCACTGCATAAATTGTGGCAATCGTAGGTTTTCCCAAATCTGGGGTAAGCTAAGCAACCACCACGTAGACACCTGATGTCCCCACTGATGCAGCCACTTAGGTGACTTAGCGTGGCTCACCAGATCGTAGACTCGTGACTGCGGCGGTAACTGATTATCTGTGCCCGTACTGTATTTATAGTGAACCTGTCTCTT
>ENA-OWWX01000367-OWWX01000367.1-human-gut-metagenome-genome-assembly--contig:-NODE-367-length-9149-cov-10.3859_pt1 | contig 9149 bp, 7 predicted proteins | sample MGYA00249242_ERZ652051 | MGnify/ENA primary metagenome ERZ652051 (study PRJEB26925, sample SAMN05826995) | human gut metagenome | biome: ENVO:2100002; feature: ENVO:00000062; material: ENVO:00002003... | reverse complement strand
AGATGTCTTAGGGTCTCGTGGGCTCGGAGATGTGTATAAGAGACAGCTCTTAATCATTACTATACTCCCATAAATTCAGCGTTTGACCATCTAGTCCCAATGCCTGATGAGTCAACAAAGCAGCACCACCTAGTAGAGTTGCTAATTGAATGTTTGGCATGAGTTGAATTGAAATATCATACCCGGATAGTCGCTTAAAATACCGTCGAATTTGTCCCAAAGCGCTAGGCACTTGATGTAGGAGTGGTGAGTTCAGATAGAAAACATCTGGATCTAACATCCCAGCCATGTTATGGAGCATCTCCGCAACTCCATTCGCAAACTGGGAAATAACTGTCACAACTTCACTATTGTGATCATCATATAATTTTGAAATATCATCTAAAGACAACGTTGTTTTTTCTACTAGCTCACTAATCTGACGAACAATGGCTAATTCCGAGTAGACATCCTGATAGGTCACTAAACTACGCCGATTATTAATTGGAAATGCTGGCATCACAATATTAGTCCCGATCTTTCCTACTCGTCCTTGAGAGCCTCGATAAAGCTGATCACCCAAGATGAGTCCGGCTGAAATCCCCTGATGAATACTCAAAGTGACCGTATTTTTTTGTGCCGCTGTTTGAATAAAGTCTCGTGAATACAGAGCAGCTAAGTTTGCCTCATTTTCCAAAATTATAGGAACTTGATAATCTGCAAAAAGATCCATAAACGCAACCTGACTAAGATCCACAAAAGAGCTTTGAATCTGATTATGATTGACTAGTCCATGAATAGCGAAACAAATACCCAATAGGCCATGCTGCGTATCTTCAATATCTTTAAATTTAGCAACCAATCGTTGTAATTCTTGCGGTAAATTGCTTGTTGTCGTTAGCTTAAATTGCTGAAAGGCAATAGTTTCACCGTCTAAATAACATGCCAAAGCCCGCACTAACTGAGCCTCAATCTCGACCGTAATTGTGTACCCGTATTGTTTATTGATCTCAAGTAACGTTGGCTTCCGCCCACCATTGGCCGAGGCCGATCCTGATCCGACTTCACTAAGTAGCCCCCGTTGTTGCATTTCACCGCAAAGCAATGACACCGTGGCCTTATTGAGATCTAGCGCCGCCGCAATATCCGAGCGCGAAATCGAGCGGTGATTAAAGATATAGGCAATGATCCGCTGATAATTATAATCATGTGAATTACGTCGATTCTGTTCCTTAACCATTAATCGCTCATCCTTCTTCGTTCAAATTGTCTTCACTTATTTTAGCACAACCAGTGCCATAAGCGGCTAACCGCCCCATCTTAAATTCCATCTCCCCAAAAGAAAAAGGCCACCCAGCGGCGACCTTTCAAATACAGACTACTGTTGTTTAGCAACCACGTGCACCCGAATCTTAGCGGTCACGTCAGCATGCAATTTAACCGGCACATTGGTGAATCCCAGAGACCGAATTGGTTCCGGTAATTCAACCTTGCGTTTGTCCAGCTTCAGATTGTATTGCTTATCCAGTGCTTGAACAATTTGCTTACTTGGAATTGACCCGAACAAGCGGCTGTCTTCACCAGCTTTGGCGACAATTTCCACCACCGTCTTATCATCTTCCAGGCGCTTTTGTAAGTCCTTAGCTTCAGCTAATTCTTCTGCTTCGCGGCGCTGTTCAGCTTTCCGTTCTGCATTCAATTGACTCATTGCGGATTGGTTAGCTTCCTTAGCCAAGCCCCGCTTGATGAGAAAGTTTTGGGCGTAGCCATCTGGGACATTCTTAATTTCGCCCCGCTTACCCTTGCCTCGAACATCTTTCATAAAGATCACTTTCACGTCGGTCACTCCTCACTTATTCCATTCTAGGTCTAATCCTACGCCAAGTCTGACGCAGAAGCAATTAACTACGTTGTCGCCGTTTCTGGCTCATCGCTATGCGTTAAAATATCTAGCAATTGTTGGCGAACCTCCGCCACCGTCTTATCAGCAATTTGAGTTGCCGCATTAGACAAATGACCGCCGCCTCCCATAGCTTCCATGGTTAACTGAACGTTGATTTCACCCAATGATCGCGCTGAAATACCAACGCGACCATCAGCTCGCCGGGTTACCACGAAAGAAGCATCGACCCCCGACATATTCAACAAATCATCCGCCGCTTGAGCCGCCGTAACGGGATCATAGCTTTGGTCTTCTTCACCCACAATCAACGCCATATCTTCGTTAACGAACTCAACCATTTCAATCAAGTGGTTACGTTGCAAATAACTATCAACATTTTCTTTCATGTACTGTTGCATCTCAACGGCATCGGCACCGGCAGACCGTAAGTAACTGGCGGCATCAAACGTCCGCGTCCCGGTCCGTAATGAGAAGTGCTTGGTATCAACGAAGATCCCCGTCAACATCGCCGTTGCTTCCAGTTTATTGATCGGTTCGCCTTCTTGAGACTGATACTCAAACATTTCCGTAATCAACTCACACGTTGAGCTCGCATAAGGTTCGATATAAACCAACAACGGGTTCTCAGGGAATTCTTCGCCCCGCCGGTGATGGTCAATAATCATCACGCGGTTTTCCAATCGATGATACAGGTCGGCAGAAATTGAAATCGACGGTTTAGAGTGATCCACCATCAAGAGCATGCTTTGATCGGTTGCTTTCTCTAAAGCCGTTTCTGGTGAAATAATCGCCGCATCAATGTCCGGATACTGTTTCAGGTTGTCCAGTAAACGTTGCACATCGGAGTGCACCGTTTCCTTATCCAACACAATCCAGCACGTCTTGTTGTTCATCTTGGCAATCCGCCGAATTCCGAGACAAGCACCCAGTGAATCCATATCTGGCTGTGAATGCCCCTGAACAAAGATCTGATCGGATTCGTTCATCAACTCTTGCAAGGCCTGCGAGATCATCCGTGCGCGGACCCGCGTCCGTTTCTCCATCGGGTTAGTCTTACCACCGTAATACCGGGCTTCTTGATCGGCTGCTTTGACCACCACCTGGTCACCACCCCGGCCTAAGGCTAAGTCCAGATTACTCTGAGCCTGGTCGGCCAACTTGTTAAGATTAGGATCACCATACGCAATCCCCATACTCAAGGTCAACGGGAAGTTTTGCTTCGAGGTGCTTTCACGAATCGTATCCAAGATTTTGAACTTATCCGCTTCAATCGCGGCTAACGACTTCGCATAAGCCAAAATGAAGTAATGGTCATCATCCAATTGCTTGAGGTACATATCAAACTGCTGGACCCACGTTGACAGCTCATTGGTCACGTAATTTCGCAGGTTGGAAATGTCCTGATCCGTCATCGACTGGGTAATCTCATCATAGTTATCCAAGAAAATCTGGCCAATCGCAATCTTTTCATTGTCGTATTGCTCCTGAATCAACTGATAGTGCGTGATGTCATAGAGATAAACGGCATGAAAATCTGGTTGAACATACAACGTAAAGCGATAATCGCGCCAAGTGACCGTTGTCATCGTCTGGGCTGGCGCGTCTGCGATTAACTTCGCTAACTCACCATCAACAGCTGTCAGTGAGCGGTTCAAGACATCCGTATCACCAAAGTAATGCTGGAGATACGGGTTAACCCATTCAATCTGATCACTATCGCCCAGAATCATAACACCCGGCGGCATGCGGATTAGGGCTTCTTGCTCACCCTGTTGAATCCGAAAAGACAGATCGGAAATATATTGCGTCGTATCCGCACCAATCTCAGCCATCGTATTAAACACCATCAGTGTCGCCACGCCCACCAAGATTAGGATAACGATCCCAAAAATCCAATTAAGCAGAAACGCCAATACGATACCCAAAATGGCGAGTCCGGCCGTCATCATCGCGATGCCCCGTAAGCGCCGGTTCTGTAAAAACTCCGGCACGTTCGCTCGTGAAAATAATTTATTCATTTTGCTCCTCATCTGATTCTTCTGGAAAAGTTAGATTATCCCCAACCAAGTGTTGGGGTAAAAAGGTTACAAATAACAGTTTCATTTTATCACACTAACCCGCAATCACAAAACCGGTTTACCACGATAACCCGCGACATGACGGGATTAGTAGCGTATTTGGCCGTTTTCAATATTTTACGTACTTGCGTTGTTTCACGTGAAACATCACCCTAAACACCCTGTTGCGATGACTCGACGGACGACATCTAATCACTGTGTGCCTACCTAAACCAGCATTCGCCAGCCAAAGTAGCTAATAATTACCCCTAAAAACGGCATTAACCAGCGATTAAGCCGTTCTGTATTTAATCGATGCAAGACAAGCGGTGTCCCAATTGATCCGATAATCGCGCCCACCATTAGCCCCATTCCGGCGGACCAGTCCACGGTGCTCGTTATCAGATGAATCGCCAACCCAATGGCGGACATGACCCATAAAACATAGGTGGCCGTTCCAGCTGCCTGTAAAGCTGACAAGCCCAAAATAGCTAATCCTGCTGCGGTCGTTGCGCCACCACTTAGCCCGCCAATCCCAACCATCAGACCACTCAATAGCCCAAACAGACCGGCGACCCAACCTGATTGTCGAACGTCCCGTTGTTTTCCTGGTCGGAAAGCCTTCACTACCACAATGATTCCCATGACAAGTAAAATTACGCCAACGATCCGGTTATACAGCGTTGCCGTGATATATTTTGCTAAGAGCGCACCAGCTAAGATTCCAGGAATCGCCGTCAACAGCAATTGATTGCCCAATTTAAAATTGACGTTATGAATCCGAACTTGGGTTAAGAAACCCAAAAATAGCGCCGGTAAAGCAACAAATAATGACGTTGGTACCGCGACAGCCGTTGCCAATCCCAATTGACTGGTCAAGACTCCCAGATATAACGACGCGCCCCCGCCGCCAATTAAACTAACAAAAACCCCGATCATAAAACCATACCCGATACTTAACAAGGCCAACACACCTTTCAATTAAAAGTGGAATATATTCCATATCATAATCGGAATGCATTCCACTTGTCAATACCGTGTATTTAGACTATCTTAGAGATAACTTGGAAGGAGTTATTTTTATGCGACAAGATGCGCAGTACAATCATCAAAAGATTTTGACAACTGCAACCCACCTACTTTCGACACAAGACATTGCGACCATGAAAATGACCGATATCGCCCACGCTGCTGGGATTGGTGTGGGCACGCTCTATCGTAACTATCCTAATAAAAGTGCGCTTTGCCTTGCGCTAGTCTATGATCGACTACGGGTCTTTATTACGACGACGCAGACCCAAATAAAACAAACGACCCCCACACCAGCCACGCTTAAAGCTGTCTTAACAGATTACTTGGCATTTCTTGATGCTAATCAGGCATTGCTCAACACCATTAGTGAGGTGCCACAAGCCGGTCAAGATTTTTACAAAAGCCCCTTATTCCAACAACTCACAGATCTTTTCCAAAAGTTGCTGACCCCCTTACATCCCGATTGGTCAGCCCAGACGATTGTGTTTCGCTCGGATATGCTAGTCGCTATGCTCAAGAGTGAAATGTACGCTTTCGAACGCCAGCAGCGCGGACTAAGCAATCCGGATTTGTTACACGAACTCTTAAGCCTCCTAGAGGTATCGCCCGCTGACTAACCGCCCATTTCAGTTGTCAAATTCTCATTTTCCGCTAATCATTGATTAGTCATTAAGTGTTACCAAACGGGGTCTCTCCCACAAATTCGTTTTTAAAAAGTTCTCTACATACCTAGTATGCTGCATTTTGGGTCGTTGTTCATTAAATTTCTCGTTGACATTCTCAATAGGCATGCTAAACTAGCAATCATTAACAAACGATTAGAATCTTAAAAGTGATGACGAAGACTAGTACCCCTGTTGCTCATTGTTAGCGAGCCCGGTTAAGTGCAAGCGGGTCAAGGACAATGGTGGAAACTCCCTTCTGAACTGTCAGCTGAATTCACAGTAAGCCCGACCGGTGGCCCCGTTATCCCCAAGTGAATCGCGACCTGGCCCAACTAACGGGACCTAGCCCGTGACATTTGGCCTTCTAGGAGTGTCGCCGTTCACGATTGAGTCCCAATTAAGGTGGTACCGTGCGCAAGCGCCCTTACAGAGAAATTTTTCTGTAAGGGCGTTTTTTGCCGTTCCCCTGACAGCTCTGTTCTAACCGTTTGCCTAGGAGGCTATTTTATGCGACGTTTTGTATCTCTGATTCCAATTACCCTACTGCTACTCGCTGGCTTAAGTGCTTGTGGCAGTAAATCCAGTGCTAACCAAAATAAAACGCTCAACGTGACTTTGGCCGATGAGCCAGCCACCGTTGACCCCAACAAAGACACCGACACCAATAGTGCCAGCGTCATCGCCCAAACCATGGAGGGACTGTACACCTACAGTAAATCCAATAAGATCATCCCAGGCGTAGCAACCAAAGTGGTGAAGCCCACCAACCATGGCAAGACCTACACGTTTACCTTAAAGAAAACTGCCAAGTGGGCTAACGGGCAACGCGTCACGGCGCAAGACTTCGTGACGTCACTTCGCCGAATGGCTGATCCGACCACTAAAGCGCAATACGCGAGCGTCCTGTCCGCCTTTAAGAATTACAACGCCGTGCAGCACGGTAAACTCGCGCCGTCTAAGCTTGGCATCACTGCACTCAGTAAGACCAAGCTTCAAATTCAATTGACCAAGGCCGTGCCCTACTTTAATGACTTAGTAGCCAGCAAGTATTACCCGCTTAATACGGCGGCGGTCCGAAAGTATGGATCAAAATACGGGACAAATGCCGCCAGAGCAATGAGCAATGGCCCTTACAAATTGGTTGGTTGGACCGGTAGCAATTCCACTTGGCGTTACGTCAAGAACCCTCACTATTGGAATGCCCAGAACGTCAAGATTCACCAAATCAAGGTGGCGGTCACCAAAGATTCCACGACTGCAGCCAATTTATTTAACGCTGGTAAAATCCAAGAAACCACGGTTAGTGGCGAATATGTCCGGGCAAATGGTAACAGCAAGCAACTCCACACTCATCTGCTTGGCCGGATGAATCTACTGTACTTCAACAGTAAACGCCAAACGACGGCCTCGGAAAACCTCCGTCAGGCCGTCTCCTACGCCATTGACCGTAACCAGTTGACCAACTCCGTCCTCAAAGATGGCTCCAAGGCGGCTTTAAGCGCCGTTCCCCGCGGTGATCAGACCAACCCGCAGACTGGCAAGGATATGGCAAGTGAGGTGGGTAATCTGTTAACTTACGATGTCAGCACGGCCAAACGCTATTGGCAAAAGTACTTAAAGGAAACCGGCAAAACCAAGGTGACCTTGAGTATCTTGACCGACGATAGTGATGACGATAAGAAAGTCGGGACTTATTTACAATCCGTCTTGGAAAAGAATCTACCGGGCCTGACCATTACGCTCACGCAGATCCCCCACGCCCAACACGTATCCCGCGACTTTGCTGGTAACTTTGACATCAATCTCATTGGCTGGTCGACCAACTGGCTCGATGCCTCAGACTATCTTGACTTGGCCGCCAAAGGTAATTCCGTGAACTTCACCAACTGGAACGACCAGACGTACAACCAAATCCTAACGAGCGCTGAGAATCAAAGCGGCCAAGCCCGTTATAACGGGTTGGTTAAGGCGGATAAGTATCTGATGCGTGTTAAAGGCTACGTCCCACTCTACCAGCCATCTGAAGCGAAATTAATTAGCAAGCAAGTTGGGGGCCTAACTTACTCGCTACTCAACGATGCCCAATACCAGTATGCCTATTGGAAATAATTTATTTAGGAGGACTTATCTATGACGCAAACAACTTTTTATAACTGTTATTTCTTTGATGGTACCAACGACCAGAATCAAACCGATACGTGGTTTACGGTTGACGACACCGGGCGGATCACCGTAATCGGTCACGGCACCCCGACCGACACAACCGATACTGTCGATCTCCACGGACAATATGTCATGCCCGGATTTATTAACGTCCATACGCACATCACCAGTGATCCTGATGCCTTTAGCGGGCACTTCGGTGGCTCGGAAACGGAGTCCGCGGTCTTCGCCTACGAAAATCTCCGGACCCTTCTCAAGTCCGGAGTCACCTACATTCGTGAATGCGGAACGACTTACGATATTGATATCAAACTCAAACGCCTACAGCGTCAGGGCAAACTTCCCCAAACACCGCACATGATGGCATCCGGCCGGGCCTTTTCGATGACGGGGGGCCACGGGGACGGCCCCCACGCTGCCTATCTGGTCGACTCGCAAGACGAGATGCGTAAGGCCGTACGCACCGCTTTTAAAGGTGGGGCTGAATGTATCAAGGTCATGGCGACCGGTGGTGTCATGACGCCCAACGATTTCATGGAAGACCCCCAGCTCTCCACGGCTGAGATCGCCGTTGCGGTTGAAGAAGCCCACCATAAACGCCGCATCGTGGCGGCCCACGCCGAAGGTAATCCGGGCATTCAAAACGCCCTTAATGCTGGCGTTGACTCGATTGAACACGGCTTTTACGTCAACAGCGATGAAGCCCACCAGATGGTTGAACAGGGTACCTACCTCACCCCCACGCTCGTGGCCGAAGCGGCAGTCGCCAATCAGGGACAGGGCCAACTTCCTGACTGGGAAGTTAAAAAGGCGGCTGATGCCATGGCCGACACCTATCGTAACCTCAGCCAAGCCTTTAAAATTGGGGTCAAATTCACCTGTGGTACCGACGCGGGTACGCCCTTTAATGGCTTTGAGCGCACCCCCGAAGAATTTGGATTTCTTGCGAAAGTCGGCATGACCCCCGCGCAAGCCTATCAGTGCTCTAGCATTAATGCGGCTACTCTCATGGGTATCGCTGATGATTACGGCACGCTGACGGTCGGCAAATTCGCGGATTTCCAAGTGCTCCGCGCCGATCCACTAGCCGACACGGCCGCAGTAATCCAAGCGGATAAGGCCGTCTATGTCGGTGGTGTGCGCCAGTTTTAGGTGAGTCTGGTCAGTATGCTAGTGTGATCTAAAATGCTCCGCAATTTCGACTTAAAGAGTAGTTACTATCGCGTTAAAAATATGGACCTAAATCTCAGAACTTTAACGAGATTTGGGTCCATATTTTTATTGCCTCAATTGTCAAATCAAGTGCAACACTAAGAATCTATTCTTAGAAGTGGTCTAGTTGCTAAGCTA
>ENA-OWWX01000354-OWWX01000354.1-human-gut-metagenome-genome-assembly--contig:-NODE-354-length-9353-cov-8.87363_pt1 | contig 9353 bp, 10 predicted proteins | sample MGYA00249242_ERZ652051 | MGnify/ENA primary metagenome ERZ652051 (study PRJEB26925, sample SAMN05826995) | human gut metagenome | biome: ENVO:2100002; feature: ENVO:00000062; material: ENVO:00002003... | reverse complement strand
GATCTACACCCTAGAGTTCGTCGGCAGCGTCAGATGTGTATAAGAGACAGGGCTGTTACGTTTCTATCAATTTAAAGTAGAAGAAATAGTAGATGACTCCTATCCCGACCTGGATTTGGAAATCGATCCCAAACTAGGTTGGGCATTACGGCATCCCGAACTATTTCCGATAGATATAAATCAGGCAGATTACGAAATGATTCTCAGAGTACCGGGCATCGGAATCAAATCGGCAAGACAAATCATCGCATCACGCCGCTTCTCCAAACTGGGATTCTATGAACTGAAAAAAATAGGTGTAGTGATGAAAAAAGCGCAATACTTCATAACCTGCAACGAACTCCCCACCCGAACTGTTAATGAACTGACCCCGACAGGAGTACGCAGACTGTTAGTACCCAAACCCAAAAAGAAAGTGGACGAACGCCAATTAATACTAAACTTCACTGATAACGAATGATTCTGTTTATCTATGACCATACGTTTGAAGGCTTGCTGACTTGCATTTTCGATGCCTACTTCCGCAAAACCTTTCCAGACTCGCTCTTGATGGAAGGCGAGCCGCTACCCTTATTTTATGATGGAGCCATACACATAGCCACTGATGAAGAGAAAGCCGGACGAGTGTGGCGCGGATTACAGAAAAAAATCTCCAAGCATGCCCTGTTATGCCTGACCTGCTGCTGGTTATCAGAATTACCAAAGGTGGACGAAATGCTTTTCCGCTATATCCGGAAGGCCATAAACTCTCCTCATTCCATCGAAACCAACTTTGCCGATCCTGATGTGCTGGAGCTTGCGAAAATCTATAAAAGAGTAGATGGAGAACGAGTACACCTCATGCAGTTCGTCCGTTTCCAAAAAGCTGCGGACGGAACTTTCTTTGCAGCCGTAGAGCCTCAATTCAACGCACTGCCACTGGCTGTGGATCATTTCAAAGACCGGTTTGCCGACCAGCGTTGGCTCATTTATGATGTGAAGCGACAATATGGATATTACTATAATCTGACGGAGATGGAAGAAGTAACATTTGAAGACCCCCGCCAAGCACATCTGGTCACAGGAATGCTAAATGAAACATTGATGGACAATGATGAGAAATTGTTTCAGAAACTTTGGAAAACATATTTCAAGTCCATTTGCATCAAAGAACGTTGGAATCTCAGAAAACACCGGCAAGATATGCCTGTCAGATATTGGAAATATCTGACGGAGAAACAATAAACAGTTCTTCCGGATATCCCACATCTACCAAAAACAAGGCATGTCCCGGAACAGAACTCCCGGCACTACAACGATCTTTATCCTCTATCACTTTCCTGAACTCATCCACAGTCATTTTACCACGTCCCACTTCTACCAACGTACCTACCACAGCCCTTACCATATTCCGTAAAAAACGGTCAGCTTTAATAGTAAATACCCATTCTGTCCCGCTCACCTGCGTCCATTCAGCATGCATAATCCGGCAATTATTCGTCTTCACATCAGTATGCAATTTACTGAAACTGGTAAAATCAGTATAATCAAACAATACACGGGCAGCCTCATTCATTTTCTCAAAATCCAATGAATTAAAAAGCCTCCAGGCATAGTGACGGTTAAACGGATCTTTCCGGGTAGTCACATAATACTTATAAGTACGATAAGTCGCGTCAAAACGGGCATGCGCATCATCCTTCACCCGCTTTACAGCGTAAACCGCTATATCGGGAGGAAGCAAGCGATTCAATTTCTCCGTTATCTGAACACAATCCAACTCCCGGTCATAATCAAAATGCGCGATCATGAGACGCGCATGCACACCGGCATCAGTACGTCCCGCTCCCACTACCTCTATTTCTTGACGGAGAAAAGTAGAAAGAGCACGCATTAATGTTTCCTGTACACTGTCACCATTGGGCTGAATCTGCCAACCGTGATAATTCGTTCCATCATAAGCCAAATATATGAAATACCGCATCGTAAAGCCTCCGACCAAGTGAAAATTCAATAAATCAGCGGGCTGTTATATGAAAACATCCCTGTTTCAACTCATATTTAATATAGCATTTGTCCGATTTCCGAAGATCACGGAGTACCTCGGCCAATACCAACTTCAGCGTATCCGGACTAACATCCTGCATAGGACGTCCATCCGGGTCTTCCACTTTACAAAACCGACGGTAACTGACATCGAAAGTTGTCCCAAAAGCATGAGCTGAATTGGCAGAAGCATTTCCATTGCGACGACGAAGACGTTTCACATCATCTGCCGTACGAAGTACAGAAGTAACAATGATTTGATTAGGATTCAATCCTTTGCAACTCAATGAATCCAAAAAATTGGCTCCTATTGTATCCAATAACGCACTAGCCTGCGGAATCAGAAAAGGAATGGAGTGAGTCAGCGAATCCATGGCATAACGCTCACAGGGTTTTATCTGAACCAATTTGCCACCCAGCCCCTCTGCTTCCGAACGAGAAGCCAACGGACGAATTCCTATTTTCTTCGCCACACTGAGATGAGTATCATTCAAATCACCGAAACTACGTTTATAGCTAATTACACCTTTTATATTATGAGGCTCGTTCATCTTCATGGACATATCTTTTTCCTTGCAACCGGAAGAAACTGTCAAGGAAAACAAAAGTGACAATAGCGTGCAACATGCACCTTTCATACAATTCATAATCTAACTATCTTTTCAAATTCCTCGCAAAGATAGATTAAAATCCTTTTTCTGAAAAAGCTTATGCAAATAAATTGCCCGGAAAATAAGAACAATGAAAACCTTTCATTAAATTTGCACCCTATAAACAAGTACATAAAGTACCTAAACTAGTTAAATGATAGAAAAACATATAGTTTTAGAGGATATTGATCCTGTGATATTTTATGGCGTAAACAACGTCAATATGAAAATGATACAAGCTTTGTATCCCAAATTAAAAATTGTGGCACGTGGAAATGTCATCAAAGTATTGGGAGACGAAGAGGAAATGTGTGCTTTTGAAGAGAATATATTGGCATTGGAAAAGCATTGCGCCCAGTATAACTCACTGAAAGAAGAAGTGATTTTAGACATAGTGAAAGGTCGTTCACCCCAAATAGAGAATACAGGGGATACTATTGTATTCAGTGTAACAGGAAAACCGATCGTTCCCCGTAGTGAGAACCAGTTGAAGCTGGTACAAGAATATGAAAAGAACGATATGCTGTTCGCTATCGGTCCCGCAGGTTCAGGAAAGACATACACTGCTATCGCCCTTGCTGTCCGTTCCCTGAAAAACAAAGAAATCAAAAAAATTATTTTGAGCCGTCCGGCTGTGGAGGCAGGAGAAAAACTCGGATTTTTACCCGGTGATATGAAAGATAAGATTGACCCTTATCTACAACCACTGTATGACGCATTACAAGATATGATTCCCGCCGCCAAGCTAAAAGAATATATGGAATTGAATGTGATTCAAATAGCCCCATTGGCATTTATGCGCGGACGCACCTTGAATGATGCTGTAGTGATATTGGACGAGGCTCAAAATACCACCACCCAGCAAATTAAGATGTTCCTCACCCGTATGGGGATGAACACCAAAATGATTGTAACAGGTGACATGACACAGATAGACTTACCATCTTCACAAACTTCGGGGTTGATACAGGCACTAAAAATTCTGAAAGGCGTGAAAGGAATCAGTTTCATCGAACTCAACAAGAAGGACATTGTACGGCACAAACTGGTTACCCGCATTGTGGAAGCATACGAGAAGTTTGAAGAAAAACAGAAAACCTTTCATTCATGTCATTCTGAACGAAGTGAAAAATCTGAAAACATAAAACGAATTTATTGATTTTAATTATAAAATAAAGACATGAGTAAAGCATTAACAAGAACAGACTTTAACTTTCCGGGACAGAAAAGTGTGTACCACGGCAAAGTGCGTGATGTATACAACATCAATGACGAAAAGTTAGTAATGGTAGCTACCGACCGTATCTCCGCATTCGACGTAGTTCTGCCTGAAGGTATTCCCTACAAAGGACAAATGCTGAACCAGATTGCAGCCAAATTTCTGGATGCAACTACCGACATCTGCCCCAACTGGAAAATGGCGACTCCAGATCCTATGGTTACCGTAGGAGTTATGTGTCAAGGTTTTCCTGTGGAAATGATTGTCCGTGGTTACCTGTGCGGTAGCGCATGGCGTGCTTACAAAAACGGCGTTCGTGAAATCTGTGGTGTAAAACTTCCCGAAGGAATGAAAGAAAACCAGAAATTTCCCGAACCAATCATTACTCCAACCACTAAAGCCGAAATGGGCCTGCATGACGAAGACATCTCTAAGGAAGAAATTCTGAAACAAGGTCTGGCCACTCCCGAAGAATACGAAATATTGGAAAAGTATACATTGGCTCTGTTCAAACGCGGTACTGAAATCGCTGCAGAACGCGGACTGATCCTGGTAGATACCAAATACGAATTCGGTAAACACAACGGCACTATTTATCTGATGGATGAGATCCACACTCCGGATTCAAGCCGTTATTTCTACTTGGAAGGTTATGAAGAACGCTTTGCAAAAGGCGAACCTCAAAAACAACTTTCTAAAGAATTCGTACGCGAATGGTTGATGGAAAATGGTTTCCAAGGCAAAGAAGGACAACAAGTTCCCGAAATGACTCCGGAAATCGTAAATTCTATCAGCGAGCGCTATATGGAACTGTTCGAACACATCACCGGCGAAAAATTTGTGAAAGCAGACACTGAAAATATCGCCGCACGTATAGAAAAGAACGTAACCGAATACTTGAAATAAATAAAAATGAAAAATTAAAGATTAAAAGACAGGTACAGGAATCTATCCTCCATCCTCTCCTTTTAATCTTTAATTTTCAATTTTAATTAAACATGAACTACCCACAAGAAAAAATCAAGCCCTACAACGCTGACGAAAAGAAAAGCGTCCAAGTAGAGAAAATGTTCGACAACATTGCCCCTGCTTACGACCAGTTGAATCATGCCCTTTCATGGAACATTGACAAAAGCTGGCGCCGCAAAGCCATTAACTGGCTGGAACCTTTTCACCCGCAACATATAATGGATGTAGCCACCGGAACGGGCGATTTTGCCATTCAAGCCTGTCAGACACTTCACCCCCAAGAGCTGATAGGTACCGATATATCCGAAGGCATGATGAATGTGGGACGTGAAAAAGTAAAAGCCGCCGGACTGGACAGCCGCATCTCTTTCGCTAAGGAAGACTGTACAGCACTCACCTTTCCCGACAAACGCTTTGACGCTATTACCGTAGCATTCGGTGTACGCAATTTCGAAGACCTTGACAAAGGACTCCGCGAAATGCACCGCGTACTGAAAGACAACGGAAAACTAGTCATTTTGGAACTCTCCGAACCCGACTGGTTCCCCATGAAACAGCTATATGCTGTCTATTCTAAAATAGTCATCCCCACTTTGGGCAAGCTACTCTCTAAAGACCGTAGTGCCTACACTTACCTGCCGCAGTCCATCAAAGCCTTTCCACAAGGCGAAATAATGACAGACATTATCCGTAAAGCCGGATTCAATCAGGTGAGTTTCAAGCGGTTGACACTAGGTATCTGTACGCTTTATTTAGCAACGAAATAATTTAAAGTATAGAGTTTTATGAAAAAATATGGTTTGATAGGTTATCCGTTAGGACACTCGTTCTCAAAGAACTTTTTCAATGAAAAGTTTCATTCGGAAAACATTGATGCCGAATATGTAAACTTCGAAATCCCATCCATCAAAGAACTGCCTTCTGTGCTATTGGCTAATCCTGATTTAGTAGGGCTCAATGTCACTATACCTTATAAAGAACAAGTCATCTCTTATTTGGACGAACTGGATAAAGATGCGGCAGCCATCGGAGCCGTCAATGTAATCAAAATTGTCCGCCAAAAAGGTAAGACCAGGCTGATAGGCTATAATTCCGATGTGATTGGCTTCACTCAATCTATCGAACCCTTGCTGGAACCCCAGCACAAAAAAGCTCTGATCCTAGGAACAGGAGGTGCCTCGAAAGCGATTGCTTACGGACTGAAAAAATTAGGTTTGGAATGCAAATTCGTATCACGGAACCTGCGTGAAGAAATGCTGACTTACGATCAGCTCACTCCCGAAATCATGGATGAGTATAAAGTAGTTGTCAACTGTACTCCTGTAGGTATGTATCCCCGTGCCGATGAATACCCCAATATTCCATACCAATATCTCACACCCAACCATTTGCTTTATGATTTGTTATATAATCCTGACACTACTCTTTTTATGAAAAAGGGGGCAGACAAAGGGGCAATTACCAAAAACGGTTTAGAAATGCTCTTATTGCAAGCCTTTGGTGCATGGGATATATGGAACAAATAGTTAAGGTATGAAAAGAAAAAAAATGATTATTGGAACGAGTAGTATATTCGTTCTGCTTATTATAGTCCTACTTGGAGGCAGTCAATATATGCTGAACTATTCCTTACGCCCTGAAAACAGAGGAAAGAATTTGGAAAGTTCCTGGCAATATATGTTTAAGACTTACCCCTATCTAAAACCGTGGATAGATAGTCTGAAACAGAACCAAGCACTGAAGGATACCTTTATCTATTCTCCCGACCACGTAAAACTGCATGCTTACTATGTGGCTTCCAGCCGCCCGACAGCCAAAACCGCAGTTATAGTACACGGGTATACAGACAATGCCATCCGCATGATGATGATAGGTTATCTATACAATAAAAAACTGGATTTCAACATCCTCCTACCAGATTTACGCGACACTGGCCTGAGCGGTGGAAATGCCATACAAATGGGATGGTTAGACCGCAAAGATGTAACACAATGGATGGAGGTTGCCAATCGAATTTACGGTGACAGCACCAGCATGGTAGTACATGGAATCTCGATGGGTGCAGCCACCACTATGATGGTTTCGGGCGAACCGCAGCCCGACTATGTGAAATGTTTTGTTGAGGACTGCGGATATACCAGCGTATGGGACCAATTTTCCAAAGAACTGAAAGAACAATTCGGCTTGCCTCAATTCCCGTTAATGTACACCGCCGACTGGTTATGCCAGCTGGAATATGGATGGGGGTTCAAAGAAGCATCCGCATTGAAACAGGTAGCCCGATGCCATCTGCCCATGTTCTTTATCCATGGTGATAAAGATGACTACGTACCCACATGGATGGTGTACAAATTGTATGAGGCAAAACCTCAGCCCAAAGCATTATGGATAGTTCCGGAAGCAGACCATGCACATTCCTATCTGTTCAATACTGAAGAATATACCCAAAAAGTAAAAGCATTTGTAGACAAATACATCCAATGAGAAATTTGACATTTTTACTTACTTTTTTCATGCTTCTAGGCTCCGTCCAGCTTCAAGCCAAAGAATATGCCATAAAAGACATACCGATGGTACATTTGCAAAACCGTACCCGCTACGTCAGCAATCCCGACGGTATCCTTTCATCCACCGCTGTCACCACTATGGACAGCATCCTCTACGCTTTAGAGCAAAAAACAGGTATACAAACATTAGTGGTAGCGGTAACAGGCATAGAGGGAGGTGATTGTTTTGATTTTGCCCACCGGCTGGGACAGGAAACGGGCGTAGGACAAAAAGAACGTGACAATGGATTGGTCATCTTGCTTTCCACCGACGAGCGGTGTGTGCAATTCGCTACCGGATATGGCCTTGAAGGGATATTGCCGGATGCCATCTGCAAACGGATTCAGAACCGCTATATGCTGCCCTATTTCAAGGACAATAACTGGAATGCCGGAATGGTAGCAGGAATACGGGCCGTAAACGGCTACCTGGACGGTTCCATGGAAAATATCGGCAATGACGAAAGCGAAGATGATCCCTTGGAATTCATTATCATCTTTTTTGTGATTTTCGGAGGATTTATTGGCATCGGATTGTATGCAAACTGGCGTAAAACACGCTGCCCCCATTGCAAAAAACACAAACTGCAACGTCTTTCTTCCAAAGTTATAGACCGAAGTAACGGAACAAAGACTGAAGAAGTAGTATATAAATGCAGAAATTGCGGACATATCCTCAGACGGAAAGAACGGTCGAGAGATGAAAATTACAAAGGCCCCCGAGGAGGAGGGCCGTTCATAGGCGGAATGGGAGGAGGATTTTTTGGTGGCCACGGTGGAAGTGGAGGCGGATTTAGCGGAGGAAGTTTCGGAGGTGGAAGCTTTGGAGGCGGAGGAGCCGGAAGCCGTTTTTAAGAACAAGAATATTCATAATTTTAATAGTATATACATATGAAAAAGTCAACGATTATTGTAATAGTAGTCATTGTATTAATTGCCATTTGGGGAATAACCTCTTATAATGGTATGGTAAAAATGGATGAATCTGTCAGCACAGCGTGGAGCAATGTAGAAAACCAGTACCAACGCCGTTCTGATTTAATACCCAACCTGGTAAATACAGTAAAGGGATACGCCTCACACGAAAAAGAAACTTTTCAAGCCGTAGTAGACGCCCGTAGCAAAGCCACTCAAATGCAGATCAGCGCCGATGACCTGACTCCCGAAAAAATGCAGGCCTATCAAAAGGCACAAGGCGAAGTAGGTAGTGCATTGAGCCGCCTGCTCGCTATCACCGAAGCTTATCCCGACTTGAAAGCCAATGAGAACTTCAAAGAGTTGCAAGCACAATTGGAAGGTACAGAAAACCGGATCAGTGTAGAACGCAAAAGATTCAATGACACAGCACGGGCATATAACACAGCCATCCGTACTTTCCCCCGTAACTTGCTTGCTGGCATGTTCGGATTTGACAAACGCCCATATTTTGAATCTGAGGAAGGAGCCGATAAAGCACCTAAGGTAGAATTCTAACTCGTAAAAGATACCTGTTTCCATCCTTAAGAAACAGTTTCCGGGTACGGATTGTATGAATTTTACAGTTTTTCTTATTCCAAACTGTAAAATTCATACAATCCGTACCCCATTTTTATCCATTCTGCTAATTTTTCAGCAACAATCAAGTATATTATCCCTAAAATCATTATCTTTACGGAAAGAAACTTTTAAAACTACAAGCAATATGTTCAATTCATTTGGTAATATTTTCCGGTTAACCAGTTTCGGTGAATCCCATGGACCGGGAGTAGGCGGCGTCATTGACGGCTTCCCTGCCGGTATTAAGATTGATATGGATTTCGTTCAGCAGGAACTGAACCGCCGCCGTCCCGGACAGTCATTACTTACCACCAGCCGCAAGGAGCCTGATACAGTGGAATTCCTTTCAGGTATATCTGTCTCTTATACACATCTGACGCTGCCAACGAACTCTAGGGTGTAGATCTC
>ENA-OWWX01000349-OWWX01000349.1-human-gut-metagenome-genome-assembly--contig:-NODE-349-length-9401-cov-20.824_pt1 | contig 9401 bp, 11 predicted proteins | sample MGYA00249242_ERZ652051 | MGnify/ENA primary metagenome ERZ652051 (study PRJEB26925, sample SAMN05826995) | human gut metagenome | biome: ENVO:2100002; feature: ENVO:00000062; material: ENVO:00002003... | reverse complement strand
TGGAATGAAATTGATCGTACCTTTACGATAGACGTTTCCACGCTTGATGGTGTTGCTATTCGTCAAGGCGAAGTGCTGGTGCTTAACCAACCACTTTGGCGGAATATTAACATTGATGGCTTGCCAGCAGAAACGATTATTCCTCTGGACGAGTCCGGAAATGAAATTGAAATTGATCCAGGAAATCTGGGTGATACCGTTAATTTATGCATTGATGATATTCCTGATGGCGAGGTGTGATTGTAATGTCAGTAAAAGTTAAAAGTGACGGTTACTATTGGGGATATACGACAACTATCGTGATTACTCACAACGGGGCCAAACTCACTTTATCTGAAAAAAACAGTGTTCCGATCAATTATGAAGTACCGTCTGATGACGGTGGCAGTCCGGCAACGTGTACAGTCACCGTTTTTAATTTGGCCAAAACACACCTCAACAAGATTCATAAAGGCGACCATATAACGCTGCATACGGGACCAACAGGACTCTATGGTCTACTTACCGAGGGGACCATTTCGCAAGTCTCACCGGAGACGAGAGACGGCATGGATAAGGAAACACAGATTATGTTCACTGAAGGTAAGGACTACAGCAAAGAAAAACGACTGTACAGCAAATTTAATGGATCGAAAATGGTTACACATAAGGTTAAGACGAGCGACGGTAAGACAATTTCTTATCAAACTAAGCAAGTTAAAAAGGTAAACATTGCCTTTAAAAAGAATGTTAAAGCTAGTCAAATTATCACTAGGATTAAACGCGACGCTAAGATTGACATTGCCGCAGTGCATTTAAAAAAGAACAAGGTTTACAAGAAAGGATACTCGCTGTCATCTAAGCCATTGGCCGCTATTAAATCAATCGCTAAGGATTGTGGGAGCAAGGTCTACTATCGACGAGGTGCAATTTATATTGATGATTGGCAGAAGCCTAACCCATACAATGAGCATTTATATCTAGCGATGACTAATGGGCTAACGCAAGAGCCAACCTATAACAGCACTGACGATGGTTCAGCAACCTGGACGCTAGAGTGTTTCGATGATCCACGAATACTAGCTGGCTCAGCTGTCTATGTAAAATCGACGGAGATTACTGGATTGAAACGAGTGAAGAGTGTTACCCATACGCACGATCGAGATAGTTACAAAATGGAGGTGGTTGTTTATGCCTAAAGTGAAGAAGAAAGTGGTTGATCCCAAGCACAAGATGTCTGATTTTCTGGAAAAAGAATTAATCCCGTTGATTTCATCGCAGATTAATTGCAACATGATTGGACGGGTGATTTCATACAGAAAAACTGATCATCGTTGTAGTATTCAACCGTTGCCGCTACAGTCTGACGGGGACAAGCGTGCGCCTCTAGTTGAGTGCGTGGTGCCATCGTCAATTTGGCAGCTTGATGAAGTTCTTGGGAAACTAAGCAAAAGTTGGAAGCCAATGAAAGTCGGTTCAGTTGTGAGCGTTGACTTTTGCGACCGTGAAATGGACAACTGGACGGGTAAGAGCAACTACGCAATTGAAACCAAACGGGTTCACAGCCTACAAGATACAATTGTACAGGCGGTGATTTTACCATGATTGCTTTTGGGTTAGATGACACCGGTGACTTGGATTTTGATGCCAACACTGGTGTTTTTAATTTGGTTGAAGATGACGACGAATTGGCACAAAAGCTAAGCCTATTGCTCAATATCAACACGGCAGAACTTCTGTGGAACGAGGATATTGGGATTGATCATAATGATCTACTAGCCAATGCAGACGATCAAGGGGTTATCCAATCAATTCTCGCTGATTACTTACAAGAGCAATGGCCCGAAGAGTTTGATGCGGTTGAGATCACTGATTTTGAGGTGAATGCTGAACAGCGAATCACTAACTTATCAGCGACAGTAACCCTTAATGGTGGCACCACAATTGTGGCAACAGTCGGAGTAGATGAAGGAGGCGACGTTGATGCCACTAACGACTGATACAGGATTTGACCGAAAAGAATTAGACGACTTACGTGATGATATTAATGCGCTATTTATTAAGCGGTTTGGTGATGGCATTGACTTAGATGACAGTCAGACACCCGGCATGCTGGCAGGCGTGTTATCTGAAGTAGACGACACATTGGAAAAACTGGCCCAAGGCGTTTATAACTCATTCTTTGTGCTGAAAAGTTCCGGCGCTAACTTAGACGACTTGGCGGCAGAACTTGAGGTCTATCGTAAGCCTGCAGCGAATGCTTATGTAGACTTGCAAATTGACGGGTACGTAGACCCAGATTCACCAACAATCATTCCTGAAGAAACGCAATTTTCCACACCAGATGGACAGGTATTTTCGACCGTTGCTGTCACGAAGATTACACAACAAGCTACTTATGTTGATAGTGGGGGTATTAAGCAACCATTGGAAGATGACGACGGTAATGTATTAGGCCGGCAGATCGTTCAAGCGGTAGCCATCGAGACGGGCACAGCTTCGAATGTCATGCCCAATACGATCATCAATCCGGAAGACTCAATTGACGGTTTTTATGCGGTGACAAATCCTTCCGCAGCAACCGGTGGTGGTGATCCAGAAACGGATGACGAGTTACGTCAGCGCGTACTAGCTAACCGTTTAAATACACCCAATTCAACGCCAAATGGCATTCAAACCGCTATTAAAAATCTATCCGGGGTTACCGACGTCCGACTGATTAACAACAACACAATGAGCAAAGATAGTTACGGCAATCCGGCCAAGTCAGTACATTTGTATGTCATTGGCGGTGCTGATGCTGATATTATCCAAACTTACTTTGATTACTTACCACCGCAATCCAACACGATTGGCTCAGTGATGGGAACTGCAACGGATATTGGTGGCCGTCAACACATTGTGGCTTTTGATCGAGCAGAAACGGTCCCTGTCTTCATTAAAGTCGATATTCATATTGATGATACAAAGTTTGATACGGACAATGGACCGGCCAGCATTAAAACAAACATCGTCAATTACTTTGACACATTGGGCATGGGCGATAAGGTACTTTATTCTAAACTATTTGCTCCCGCGTATTCGCCGGTTGGTGTCACTGATGTGACACTAACACTGGGAACCAGTTTAGATAAATTAACGGAGGCTGATGTAAGTGTTAGTGATTTTCAACTAGCGGTAACCAGTTCAACTAATATCACGGTCAATATAATCAAGTGAGGTGACTAGATGTACAAAACTGAAGCAGATTTATCAAACGATTCGCTACGTGATTGGATAACGGCCATGCTGCCTGGCAAACTTAATCAAGAAGATGATTCCAACAACCAACGGCTTCTCAATATTATCAGCGATATTTTTTTGGCACATAAGAATGACTTGCTCAACATTTCAGACCAATTGCGACTGTCAAAAGCTGCTGGTCAAGTTTTAACTGAAATTGCGGCGGATTACGGTGTCACACGGCTTGATGACGATGATGATTTTTTGCGCTTTCAGGTACGGTTACAGTTGCTTAAAAATCATAGTGGTGTGACAACCAATGACATCAAAAAGCTCATTGCAACGGTCTTAAGCATTGATCCTAGTGTGTTTGATATTGATGGCACAGATAATCCAGAAGAGATCGAAGTGACCAATATCCCGTTTGACTTCAACTCTGGCGATAAGGCTGAGATAAAACGGAAGGTTTTAACAAATGCGATTCAATCAATGCTACCACCAGAATATTTGTTGAAAGACTTACAGTACGCCGTAACGGCCAATAAGCCATTATATGTGGCTGTACATGCCCAAGCATATTCACAGATAACCGTAAAGGAGACGATATAATGGCAACACCAAACGTTGGTATCTTAACCACCGCTGGTAAAGCTTTAATTGATAAGGTTAATTCCGGTCAAGCAAAAATAAGTTTCAGCAAAATTGTCTTTTCATCGATGGATAATTCCCAATTATCCGATATGCAAGTCAAGGATTTAACCGCAATTGCCCCACAAGAGGTAGTGGTTAGCTCACCAGAAACGACACTGGACACCAATTCTGGAGAGACTCGTATTCGAGCTACCGGGACTAATGAAAAATTATCCGACGGCGTATACGTCAAAACCTACGGGGTCTTCGCCAAAGACGATACCGGCAGCGAAATTTTATATGGTGTGACCGTGTCACCCAACCCCAACTATTTTCCTGCTTATGATGGTGTCACCCCGCAAGCAGTGACTTACAGCTACAAAACTGTCATTCAAGAGACTAGCAATATTACCATGACGAACTCGAATGACGTGTATGCCTCTCAGGAAGACTTAACAGAAGCATTACAGCCTTATGCCAAGACAGTTGACGTTAATCAGCAACTGGATAACAAAGTGAATATTGCTGATATGCGTAAACCTGCCAGCGATGTAGTGGGAATTGAAGAGGTTAACGCCAAACAAGATAAAATTGGTTACACACCTGCTGACGACAGTAAGGTGGTTCATGATAACCATGATGGTACTGAGCAACTTAATGGAACTAAGGTACAGCCGTTCAATAAGTTATCAGATACCATTGGTGGACGAAACTATTTAATAAACACCCAAAACCCTTCTGCAACTAATCCAGTAAAGTTTTTAAATGTGTCTAGAACGGATACCTTAGGAACATTAAATTTCTCAAATGGTTATATAAAAGTAACTTCAATCGTGTCATCAACTGCGACTGAAGCATTTTACCGTTTTGTTTTACCTACTCCTACCGTAATGCCTTTACCTTCTGGAACTTATACATTAGTTGCGGACTTAACAAGTAGTGATAATGTTTACGTTTCACCTAGGGGACAATATTCAACTGATGGCACAATGCAATGGCATGATATGGCAACACCATTCTGGGCTTTGTCATCAACTGAAAAGCATTTTAGTTACACCTTTACGATTCCATCAAATACAACCGGGTGGTATATCTCACTTGAAATGTATGCTGATACCAATGCAACTCGCGACAATACTGGAAAATCTTTCCAGTTTAGGAATGCCAGTATTCAAAAAGGCAATGTTGCAACAGATAGCTCGCCAGCTCCAGAAGATAAGGTTAACGTTTCAGATATGCGTAAACCAGCTAGCGATGTAGCGGGAATTGAAGAGGTTAACGCCAAACAAGATAAAATTGGTTACACACCTGCTAACGATAGCAAAGTTGCCCACCTATCTGGAGCTAACAACTTTGACACTGTTCCAACTGTTAACAATAATCCATTATTACTAGCAAGTAGCTTACCATCTGACCTAGCACGGACAGGTTCAAACCAAGAGTTTACGGGTAAAAATACTTTCGATACTGCACCAATTGATAAAACAACCGGCAAACCGTATATCACTAAAGACGGTGTCCCAAGCGATGTTGCACGGACATCTCAGCAAACGAACTTTACGGCAGGCTTGCAGTCAGGAGGTATCGATGTCGCAACCACGGCTGATTTGAAAAGTGTTTGGCTAACTATGTGGCATGAAATTGAAATGCCTAACAGTATGAATGGAACGCCTATTCTTATGAGGTATAGCCCAGATGATAAAACTACAATGATAACCGGAGCAAAAAATGGTGATATCGCTGATGGAAACTCGTGGGAAGGATCATTATTAAAATTACCGGAAGGATTCCACTGGACGTCAACTGATGATAAAGCCATACCTTTGATGAATGTCAGTCATCATAATGACAGTGTTTCAGGAAGGTTATATAACACAACGCTATCAAGAAATGGAAGTTCTACAACCGGTTCTACTTTTGGTGTGTGGTTTACGTCGTTGTCAAACTCAATCGTCAATATTGTCGTTCCATATACAACAGTTAGCTCAATCCAACCAGATTAAGGAGGAAAAGAAATGCCAATTTATTACGTAAAACCAGATCCAGATAACAATTTTCCGGATAAAGACTTGAGTTCAAGCACTGCTACTAATTAGCCATAAATAGCTAGTTATTCAGTGCTTTTAATTTACGCAAAATTAGGAGGATAAAAAATGTTAAAAGAAGTTACAGATGGATTCAATTGGCTCAATAATGCGGGCGTATTCGCTTTCTTAATGGTGTTAATTCCCGCCGTATACAAGTTGGTAAAGCCAATTCTGGCTCACAAGGTACAGACGGAGAAGAATACCCACGTCAAGCAAACCCTAGAAGTTGGTTTAAACTTGGCTAACGCAATTGTTCCGGAGATGGCAGTCATGGCTGGCTTATCTCTGTCTGATCGCAAGAAGGAAGCAATCCGCTTTGTTAATGCTCAATTAACGGCAAATGGCTTTGACTTAGATGTTCAAACTATCTCAGGATTGGTTGAGAAGGCCTACCAAGCTTACAAGTTAGCCGGTGGGGATAATCATGCCCCAATCTCTGTACCAGCACCAACGGAGGTCATGACCCCATCAGAAGGGACTGACAGCAATGACTAAGAAAATTGTTGACCTATCCTCGTACCAATCCGACTCTTTGGCTTACATGAAGCAACTCAAGAAGTGGGGTACTGATGGTATTATGGTCAAGTTAACCGAAGGTACTGGTTATCTCAGTCCCAAGGCTGGTAACCAAATTGCCAATGGATTCAAAGTATTTGATACCATTGGTGTTTACCACTTCTTCCATGGCCGAGGAACGGCTGAAGCTCAATACTTTCTATCATGGGTTAAGAAGATGGGATTGGATAAATCCACAGTGTTAGCCATTGATGTTGAAGCACCCGATTTACCATGGAAGACGACCAGCCAAGTTAACGTATTCCTTCGGTACCTGATTAGTCACGGTTACAAGAATGTGATTACGTACGGCTCAGGTAGCTGGTTCAACGCTGGCCGGATTAATCGTTCCCAACTGGTAGATAAGGCAATCTGGGTGGCTGCTTATGGTGTCAGTCAACCGGGGGTAGCTAATGCTAACGCTTGGCAATATACTGATAACTTCCACGGGGTAGATTGCAGTTATGACTTCGATGGTAAGCTTTCAGGTAAGGTTACCAAGGAAACTCATAGGAAAGCCTCATATTGGGCTGATAATGGCCTGTATGAAGTGATTACTAACCAAGTTAACGTGTATGGTAAGCCATCCTTAGACAAGGCTAATATGCGCCGGATACACTTATCAAAGGGCAGTACCATTTACGGTAAGGCCGTCAAGTATGGCAAAGTGTACCGGATTAAGACTGACGTTGGCTACATCTCAGCTAACAAGGACTATGTAAAGCTGGTCAGAAAGTCGGGTGGTAAGCAATGACCTTTGATCGTTGGATGGAATTAATCACCTTGGCTTTGGCTGTAGTCGCGGGTATCTATGCAGCATTGATGGTTATCATGAAGCCCTTCACAAATCAGCTACAAGACATTGCTCAAAGTATGAAGGATAGCAGCCAGCGAATTGAACGGCTGTTTGATTCGCAAAATACGCTGCGTGAAGATTTAATTACTAGCAAAAGCGAGCATGAAGTTATCAACAAACGCTTAGACAATGTTGAAGACGATGTACGTGAATTGAAAAATAAATAGTGATAAACTAAGTTTTATCCAGGTACTATTTGTAAACTGAAAAGGCCACTCATCTCATTGCGAGGTGGGTGGCTTTTTTGAGTAAGTTGAGTGACATTTTCAATTGATTGTTATATCATTGCGTATGTCCTAAATGGACACAAGCATTTCCCTCAATAATGTTTGTATAGATTAGCGCCAAAAAAGTCCCCTACTTCGCATGGTAGAGGGCTTTTTTACGTGCATTCTGCTTCATTTAAACGGACAAGTATACGTCTAAAAGGTGAACGTGTCGTCTGAGAGCACGTAATTATTTACTCGTACTAGTTTGATCTGAGACATCTTCATCAAATAGAATAGTTGCTCGTTTTTTATTCATCAAAGCACCTCGAACTTTTATAATTTAAAATAAATAATTTATTTTTTATTTTAAATTATTTATTATTTTCGTCAAACTCGCCTGAATTGATAGCGTATTTAAGCATAGAGTCAATGACATCAACTATCTTAGCTTCCTTATGATAGGCTATATCTTTAATCATTTTATACGTACCTTCACGTACTTGTACGGGCCTAGTGACTTCTTTTTTTTGTTTAAATGGGCTTTCATTGTCGCCTAGTTGTTGGTTAGCTTGTTTTGCTAATTTTCCTAAAAAATCATTAGCCATTTTCCATTTCCCCAATCCGTTTTAGTTGTTCTTTTAGCACCATATCGTACATTCCAATTGCTCGTTTATCCCAGTGATCTTCATTTTTAATGCCTTCGTTTGAAAATAGTTTAACTCGCTCTTGCTGCCAAATTCTGTTGGAAAATACAGCGTCTCCAAATGAATCTATGGCAGCTTGTGTTATTTCTTTATCAACTTTGGCATCTTTTTTAACAAGATAAAGAATTACACCAGCAACGTTAAAAGATGCTTGATAATCACTTTTTAGTTGAAACATATACTGCGCAGTTTTAAGGACAGATGTGTAAGCTTGCTTTTGAGTTTGCAATACTAACGATATATAGTCACTAGCTAAGATTGCATTATTGGTAAAAATGGATAGTGTTGGTGGAACATCAATAATAATGTAGTCAAATTGTTCTTTAAAGCTCTTGATCAGCTCGCTTAATATAAGCATGCGGTCATGAGACTTAATTTTTTCGGCTTTACCAGGCCATAAACTTAGTTCCCAATCAGCTGGAATTATTGAGATATTATCAGTTAGAGTAACTACTGATTTGCTTAGATCTAAATTTAGTAGTCCGTTGTAAAGAGACACAGCCGGTTCTATTTCTTTGTTAAATGTGGATTTCATAATTTCGGTAGCGTTTGCCTGCGGGTCGAGGTCAATAAGCAAAACTTTGTTTTTGTTGGCACCCAATAAATATGTGTTCATGACGCTTAGTGTAGTCTTGCCTACGCCACCTTTAAAGTTAAAATGTAGCAATGTTTTAGCTCTCATAGTATATCCTCCAATGACGCAATGATAACACAATAAGAAGATAATTTAAAATAAATAATATGTAATTTAAAATAAATAATTTATTATTTATAATTTATTAATAGTTTGACAAACTATTGACTCAGGGTTACCATTACTGCGAGGACATTAATAAATAATAAGTCTACTCTACTAAATTATATACAAAAAAACACCCACCGACGGTAATCGGTGAGCGCCAAAAAAAGTCATCTAAGTTACTGACTATTATATCATGGCCGGTGCGATTTTTAAAGCCCTAGGGGACAAGCTGGGGTCTAAATCCAAGGGGACACGTTTGCCAGTGCGACTTCAATAAGTCTGGCTATACCACAACAAGGTCATCTGTACGGCTGGGTGGTGAATGGTGAGCGCGACCATTAACGGCGCGGGTGGTAAAACGAAGCTTCGGCTTGGTGCCATTGATTAGTTGGTGATCGAACAAAAATAAATACGTAT
>ENA-OWWX01000347-OWWX01000347.1-human-gut-metagenome-genome-assembly--contig:-NODE-347-length-9467-cov-11.1853_pt1 | contig 9467 bp, 4 predicted proteins | sample MGYA00249242_ERZ652051 | MGnify/ENA primary metagenome ERZ652051 (study PRJEB26925, sample SAMN05826995) | human gut metagenome | biome: ENVO:2100002; feature: ENVO:00000062; material: ENVO:00002003... | reverse complement strand
ACACCCTAGAGTTCGTCGGCAGCGTCATATGTGTATAAGAGACAGTATTTGCATATATTGCATAAAAACATAATAAATATACGGATCGCGAAAGTTCCCTTATGAAGAGAGAAGGGCATATATGAAAAGACCGTAGGCTGTGTAGTATATGTCATGGCTTCTTCCGGCGGATCACAGCGTCCTCAAACAAACGCTCCGCCGTATAGTACCGAATGCACATTCAATTACAAGTTCTGTTATTGTCCTGCTGCCGACTTCTACCATGTTCAACCCACATGTGTGCAATAATATGCTGTCTTCCATCAAATTCTCATCTATGGCGGCAGGACGATGATCAGAACTTTATTATTTTTACGAAGAAAACTGCGTATACAAACAATTATAAAGGAAGGAATAAACAAAAATGATGACATCGGAACAGTTACGAGATGAATATAAAAAACGGCTTGAGCGAGAAAAGCAGTGTTATATCTCGAAGCAAACCAATATCAATGTATCTACATTATCTGCATTCAAGAACGGCAGGTTCGATCTTTACCCGGAGCTTGCGGCACGACTTGAAGCATATCTAAAGAATAAATAGGAGGATTTACAATTTATGGACAATATTACAAACACAAATAATGAAGCAGAACAGGCAGCAGAAGGAAAATACACATACAGTCAAATGCTGACGATTTTAGAAGCATTTTCAGACGATGAGCTGGCAGTCTTTGGACAATGTACGTTTAATGAAATGTTAGCATTCCTTAATAATCCTAACGGTATTGATAACATGATGGAAAATTATAAGGCTAATATCAATACTGCATTCGCGGGAATTGAATTGTTGAGAAAATTGGAAAAAGCAATGTCAAAAAAACTGGAACCTGTGGAGTCAGAAGATCCGGAGGAACCAGAGGAGAAAGAGGAAGAAGCTGTCCCGTCAAATCGATGGGGGAGGTCAGAATCCAATAGATCTGTAAATTGGTATTACCCATCATTCGGATATGATTATGGACGCAGAAATCCATACGGTTATACATCTGTATATCCAACATGGTTTTAATTTTATGGCAGATCTTAGGAAAGCACTGAAAAATCTGGATGTGTCGAAGCTCAAGACGAGTAGCGGCAAATCAGTTTCAGAAGAATTAAAACATCATGCGGCAATTCTTGCCGATTGTATCATGTATCGACTCGATGAAGTCTACGAGTCATATTCCCCCAAAATCTATAAACGTACTTATAATCTTTACAACTCCATCTATATTGACCAGACACCAGTTCTTAAAATAGGAAGCTCCGGTGCGGCAATCTGCATTTCGGTTCTATTTGATGATGGAGCGATCCACCAATCATTAAATGGCAAGTATGTCGATGTGGCAATGCTTTTAAATGAAGGATGGCAGACACATGGCAGTTTTGCAAATGTGCCGTATTTTGGTTACAGGCCGGGAACCCACTTCATCGAAAAAGGAATCGAAGATTATAAGCACAAGGTGGATCATCCATTCGATGTGAAATTCATTAAAAATCAACAGTAACAATTAACGGCCGGGAGTGTCATGCTTCCGGTTTCTTCTATATAAGGAGTAAACACATGGCAGATGCCAATATATTATTATCAGCAGGACTTAATATTGATGAGTCCTTAGCAAATCTAAAGAAAGATATCCAAACAATTCAAGACCGACTCAATGCAGCCGGAATTAAAATTACTCTTCCGGTCGATCTGGATGAGAAGATCGTAAAATCCTTAAAGGACATCGGTAACGGCAAGACACCAGCAGAATCCGGAAAGAAGATCGGAGATGCTTTAGCAACAAGCCTTATCAATCAGTTCAATATTAAAGCGAAGTCAGCACAGCGTCAGATCAAAGATACCTGCAAGCAGTTATATACGATATCAGTTGGAGAGTTGTCCTCCGGGCAGGAAAATCCACGGTTTATGAAGCTTTTTAATGAGCTTGGCGAAGTGGTCAAATCGAATGCGAACGTCTTACAATCCCGTATGGGTATCTATGATGATTTCTATAACTATTTTCAAAATCTTTCTAAAATCAAAATCCCATCTATCGTACAAACTGATCTCGGCAAAGACTGGGACAGTATGAGAAAAGTTTCCGCCGGAAAATTTGTGACCGATAAATCAAAATCCGGCACGGAGTTGGATTCCATTTATCAAGAGATGGCAGATAAATATAAGGATATCTTCTCCGGTACGGCAGATTCGACGGAGCAATTCCGGGAGATCGTGAATGCTGTGAAAGCATACCGGGCAGATATTGACAGGCTTGAGCCAGTCGATCCGAAGAAGATCACTGGTTTTGAAGAAGATATGTGGTCTGACATCATCACCAGTATCGGACAGATGCGGGAGCAAATCAAAGCACAGATGCCGCAGGTAACAGATGAGATCGAGAAGAACGTCTCCAATATCAAAAAATCCCTCATGGAAGTTGATGCGTCCTTCGACCATACCGGGATCGAACAGTTGACAGCAGATGTAAAACAATACTTTACTGCACTGACCGGAATCTCAGACAAGGATATCAAGTTACAGTTCTTCAAAGATGCCAACGAAGATGTGACCTCATTTAATGCGACACTTGACCGTGGACAAGGGATCTTAGAAAAATATTCCTTTAAAATGAACGATTTAGGTCAGTATGTGTATACAGGCGGATCGCTGATTGACCAGTCAGGCAAAGAATTTTCAGAAGTTTCTGCAAAAGCCGCAGAGTATCAGAAGAAACTCGAAGCTTTAAAGTCTACATATCAGTCATTCTTACAGGGCGATTCCGCCGCAAATCCATTTAAAGCATTAGTAGATGGGATTGATTTCTCCAATATCACCGACAAGGGCAGTCTGGATCAGATGATTGCAAAGTTCAATGAAACCACAGCACAAGCAAAGGCATTCAACGCAGAAATCAGTAAGAAAGCATCCTTCAATGCGGCTGAGAAATTAAAGCAGTATCTCTCCGAACTTCCGGCGCAGATTGACTATCTTGAAACGAAATTTAAAGGTGCGAATTTCCAGATCCCGGACAGTGTGAATCAGTCATTTGCATCCATGCGTCAGTGTTTACAGGACATCAATAAGACTGATGGTCCGGAACAGAAAATTAAGCTTTACAATCAGCTTACAGGCGAACTGGATAAGGTGACACAGAAGTATAAACAGCTCTCTCTTGAACAGAAGAATGCTGCGAAAGACAGTGCGTTACAGTCTGGTAAGAATCTTCTTGGCACGAACATTGACAGTTGGATGAACAAGAATACTGCCGCTGCCAAAGTGTTCGCAGATCGTCTTACAGACATCAAATATAAGCTCTCAGCAGCCGATTCTACGGACTTTAACAACTTAAAGCGTGAGTTTAATGAGATTCAAGCGGAAGCGAAGCAAATGGGTCTTACGGGGTCTAAAGCGGCACAGGAGATGAAATCACAATTTGATTCGATGTTATCTTCTGTGATTTCCGTGACTGCGGCCATGCAGACATTTAGAAAAATGGTGGGTACAGCAAGAGAACTGGACACTTCCTTATTTAATCTGCAAGTTGCTACGGGGTCTACCAGAGAAGAGACAAAAGCACTTCTTGACACCTATAATCAGATGGCAAAAGAGCTTGGCGCAACGACTACAGATATTGCTGATGGTGTGGATGCATGGCTAAGACAGGGTAAATCCATTGAAGAAGCGAACAGTCTTGTAAAGGATTCCATGATCCTTTCTAAGATCGGTATGATTGATGCGGCATCAGCAACTGAGGATTTAACGAGCGTTCTCAATGGTTTTAGATTGGAAGCTCAGAGCGCATTGGAAGTAGTGTCAAAGCTGTCTGCGGTCGATCTTGAGTCAGCTTCCGATGCAGGTGGACTCGCTGAATCCATGAGCAGAACTGCAACGTCCGCAAATCAAGCAGGAGTCTCTATAGACGAGTTAATCGGCATGATCGCTACATTGAAGGACGTTACACAGGCAAGTGACGAGGAGCTTGGTAATGCCATTAAGAGTATTGTTTCCAGATATTCTCAGATCAAAGCAAATAAGTTTATCGACTATGAGACTGGTGAGGATCTTTCTAATGTTGAAACTGTTCTCGGAAAGATCGGCATTAAGATTCGCGATGGTTTGACTGACTTTCGGGATCTCAGCGATGTATTATCAGAGCTTGCAGCAAAGTATGACAAGCTCAATGATGTAGAGCGTAACGCTGTCAACACAGCAATGTTTGGAACATATCAGCAAAACAAAGGTGCGGTTCTTCTTTCTAACTGGGACAAGGTTGAGAAGCTGACAAAGGTGTCAGAGAATTCCACCACAGAAGCACTGGATAAGTTCGAAGCCTACACAGAGGGAGTAGAAGCGCATATCAACTCTATGACGGCATCTTACGAACATCTTGCATCTATAATCGCAGACAGTGAGTTCCTAAAAGGTGCGACAGACGCGGCATCCGGATTACTTGATGTGATTTCACAGGTGGTAGATAAGCTTGGAGTCCTCAGTACCGCAGCAGGAGCAGTTACAATCGGTGGTGCATTAAAGGGTAACAACATTGGTATTGTGGACAATAACGGTACAGATCTTACCATCCTTGGAAAGACCGCTGATGAATTAGAACGTGCATCTGCGGCAGGAGAGAAGTTTGGTGGAATCTTTAATAAGAGCGTGAAAGAACCAATCGTAAATGCGGAATCCATCATCAGTAACTACAATGAGTTGGTAAAGAAGCAGTGTGTCTCACAGGAGCGGATCAATACCTTAACGGATGATCTCGACATGAGAAAGTACCTCTCCGGTCTTAAAGGTGCAGAAGCTGGAATGACTGGTTATACTGCGGCACTGAATATGGGTTCTGCTGCCACATTAAAGCTTAAGATCCAGACAGTAGCGTTAAATGTTGCGCTGAATATGGGGATTGTAGCGGCGATTACAGCCGGAATTACGGTTCTAACAAAAGGGATTGAACTGGGTGCAGAAGCAATCGACAACTATGTCCATCGTCTTGAAAAAGCCAAAGAAGCGGCAGAGGATGCGAAGGAATCCTATGATGAGACAGCATCGAAATTCGAATCCTTAAACGATGAATTAAAGACTACCCAGTCCCGGATTGATGAACTGAACGGCAAGGACCATCTCAGCTTTGTAGAACAAGAAGAACTCAATAAACTTCAAGCCACAAGTGCAGAACTGAAACAGCAGATCGAATATTACCGTGAACTAAAAGAGCTGATGTTCGGTAAAGCCCGTGATAAGGCGAACAAGTATTTTGATACGGAAACATCCACAAAACGATATGAAGGATGGGATTCCAACTCATCACTGGCGGATTATTCTACCGCAAAAGAGAATCCTCTGGAACGGACAGAGAAGGATGTTGAACAGTATTCTAAACTCTTAGAGAGGCATAAGGAATTAAACGCTGAGATCACTAAGTATAAGACAGAACACGTTGACGATGTATTCCAATCACAGGAGTTGAACGATAAGACCTCTGAGCTTGCAATAGTGGACAAACAGCTCGCAGAACTGAAAAAACGTCTCGTGGACAGCAACGGGGATTTTGTTAAGTTCAAAGCGGATCTGGATTCTCTTGGTGACAAAGATAAGATTGACAAGATCGATGCCCTTGTTGCGGCGATCAACAACCTGTTCAGTGATGATGGAAAGGATGCCACAGAAGCATTTGACAAGCTATGGAATGACTCTTCATTCGCTTCTGCAAAGCGTGAAATCACAGAGTTGGCGAGTGCCGGAAAACTCACACCGGAAACGCTGGAATCGAATGAGAAGTACAAGAAGCTTCTTACGGAAACGGGAAAGACAGCCGATGAGGTATGCAACCACATTCAGTCTCTTGTTGATGCAGAGCAGAAAACCGGAAATACCGACATCTCCGTGCCATTCACAAAGTCTGAGATGATTTCAAAAATCAATGGGCTTTCTGAGGGATTTGAAGAACTGGACAAAATTATGGCTTCGGTTGTCGATAAGGACAAGGCCTTCGATTTCTCTCTTCTTGACGATAAGAAATTCAAAGAAAACTTCCAAGATTATACCAAGGAATATAATAACTTCATTGAAACTATTACGAAACATCCGAAGGATATTAAAGCCTGTCAGAGTGCGTTTGATGATCTAACCACGGCATACCTCTATAATTCAGATGTAATGAAAGGGTTGAGTGATGATACTGCTGATGTTGCAGCTCAATATCTGAAACTCATGGGCGTTTCTAACTCTGCTGAGGTCATCGCGGCGGGACTTGCCAAAGAACATGTTGATGCAGCCTTAGCTTCAAAAGATCTCAGTAACGCAACATACGAAGAAATCGATGCTCTTGCAAATGAAACAGAAGCGACCGATGCGGGCCAAAGGGCGTTTAAGATCTATGCAGCACAGAAACTGTTAGCTCAGGATGGATTTGATGTTTCCGGTGATATTACTGCTCTCGCTAATATCGTAAATTCATTGGGAATTGCTACTACTGCATGGGTAACTTACTATCGTGCAAAACGAGAATTGGATGCAATTAATGCCTCCAGTACGGGGAATTATTATACAGATAGAAATGGCAATTATCTTACTGAGAAAAATGGTAAATATTATCTCGATAGCGGTGCTGAATATAGTGGTCAGAAGATAAACCATATTATCGATGATGGCTATAAGAATCGTTTACAGAACCAAGCGGCTCGCGATAATAAAAAGCTATTTGATGATCTTACAGAACAGGCTAAAGTAACCGTTAAGGAAACCGGCGGAAACAAGACTTCAAATACTGGCGCGTCAAACGCTAAGAGTTCTAAGGACTCCGAAAAAGACCCCACCACCTTCGATTGGATGTCTCGAAAACTCGATATCCTTGATAAACAGACTTCCACCCTTCAAGATAAGATCGACAACCTTGTAGGTTATAAAGCGAAAAACCAAGTAACCGATACGGTTCTTGATCTGTTAGGTGATAAGCTCACCACGCTTGAGAAGATGTCTGCCCGTTACCAAGAACAGCTTAATTCTATCGACCTGCCGGAGGAATGGATTGAGAAGATTCAGAGCGGCGCATATGACATAGATTCCCTTGATTCTGACAAGGATAAGAAACTAATCAAGAAGATCCAGGACTACCAGACATGGTACGATAAGATTCAAGACTGTAAAGATAAGATAGACGAAACTACAAAATCCATCAAGGAAATGAATCTTTCAAAGCTGGACAACATCATTGATCAGTTCGACCAGACTAAAGATATCCTATCTCAGATCATCGACACAGAGAAAGATTTACTTGACCTACGTGAGCAACAGGGTGAGAAAATCAGTGCCAACGATTATATTTCTTTGGCGAATAAACAATATGAAGCTACCAAGCAAAATATTGAAGAGTACAATCGTCTCTCTGCCGAGATGTCTAAACTGAATCTGGAACATGGTTCTGAGGAATGGAAGAAATACAACGATCAGCTCCAAGATCTGAAGAATAACATGATTGCCGCCGCTGATGCAGTTGAATCTTATAAGGATGCGATGACAGAACTTGTCTACAAAGATCTGGATGATTATAAGAGCAAACTGGATTCTCTGAATGGTACAATCAGTACAATGAGTGGTCTGATCGGTGATATGAACCTTGTGGATGATAACGGAGAACTTACTGATCGTGGACTTGCACAGTTAGCATTATACGCACAGCAGTTATCTAACGCAAAGCACGAAGCGGCTGAGTATGATAATGCGATTGATTCTCTGAATGATGCACTCCGCACAGGACTTATCACACAGGATGAGTACAACTCCATGCTCTATGAGTACAAGTCTGCACAGGAATCCGCTGTATCTTCTCTGAAGGATGCAAGAGATTCTATTCTGGCACTTGTGAAGGATGGAATCCAAGCAGAAATTGATGCGAGAAAAGAGGCAACAGACCAGGCAAAAGCGCAACTTGAAGCCGAACAAGATCTTCATGATTACCAGGAAAGTATTTCTGAAAAACAGAGTAATATTGCAAAGCTTCAGCGGCAAATTGCAACTCTCTCGAGTTCTAATCATCGCGAAGATATAGCTCAAAGACAAAAACTACTCGATGAACTTAACGAGGCACAGAATGATCTTTACAATACTCAGTATGACCACAGCATCGAAAAGCAGAAAGAAGCATTAGATGAACAGTATAATGCATTCGAAGAGTCCAAGCAAAAAGAGATGGAAGAACTGGAAACCGATCTGGATAAGCAGGAAGCTGCTATCAGTAAATATCTGGATAAGGTTAAAAAGGATCACTCTACTGCTTACGATGTCCTGAAGCAATACGGAGAGAATTATAATCTGACGGCAACTGATGATTTAACGGAACCGTGGGAATCCGCAAGTTCTGCAGCCGATACTTGTTCTGATGCAATTGGAAACGTAACTGCAAACATTCAATATCAGATCAACAGCCTTGATTTCAGCTCTCTTTATGAACTTATCAATCTGTTGAATACGATTAAGGGACTCGGCTATGGTGACGGTGATGCTACTAATTCCCAATGGGAAGATATTTCCGGAACTGGCACATGGCACAAGAGTACCGCGAGTGGACGTTGGTGGTATGGAGCTGATGAAGATAACTATGCTTCTAATGGAATCTATACGATTGATGGTAAGCAGTACGGTTTCAACGGCAAGGGACAGATGGTAACCGGTTGGAGAAATGATATTGGCGATGATGATACATGGAAGTATTTCGAGCCGAGCAACGGTCAGATGGTTCGTTCCGAATGGAGGAAATCCAAAGACGGAACATGGTATTATCTCGATCATAACGGTGAGATGGCTACTAATATGGCTGTTAAAGCTAAGGACGGTAACGGTTACTATTATGTAGACAATGATGGTAAATGGGATGGTACTACTCTTTCCAGTGAAGATGTAAATCGTCTCAAGTACAAGATTGGTTACAAGAATGGCACGAATAATGCGACCCGTGGATATCATCCGGTATTCGAAGATGGTTCAGAAATCATCACCCTGAAAGATGGCACAGTTCTGTATCCATTTGAAGGCGGTGAAACTGTTCTGGATCATGCCAAGACGGAGAAGTTTATGAATTCGCTTAAAACTACGATGCCGAGGTTCACGGACGGATTTAAGAACTCCACATTGGATAATGTCAAAGTAAAAGATGTCGTTCAGACAATTAACATTCAGATGCCGATTGGCGGAGTGCTTGATGAAGCGGCAGCAAGAGTTCTGAGTAAGGAATTACCAGGATATCTGGAAAAGAACGGCAAAGTAATCTGCAATATGGTTGCGAAAGACATGACAAAATCTACACGTTGGTAAATAATTAAGGGCGGTTTTGCGCCGCCCTTATGAACTAATGGAATTGAGCTGTGGCATTTTGCACAAAAAAGTTTTTTATTTTTGTTGAACATTTTACTAACACTTTTGTTCGTATATGATCTGTCTCTTATACACATCTCCGAGCCCACGA
>ENA-OWWX01000337-OWWX01000337.1-human-gut-metagenome-genome-assembly--contig:-NODE-337-length-9655-cov-8.55604_pt1 | contig 9655 bp, 10 predicted proteins | sample MGYA00249242_ERZ652051 | MGnify/ENA primary metagenome ERZ652051 (study PRJEB26925, sample SAMN05826995) | human gut metagenome | biome: ENVO:2100002; feature: ENVO:00000062; material: ENVO:00002003... | reverse complement strand
AGGGTCTCGTGGGCTCGGAGATGTGTATAAGAGACAGTCATTGTTGTAAATAGTGCAAGAGAACCAAGTGCGACGCCTAAAATATTGCCAATATTATTTCCCAAAGACTGTAGAGAACCCGCTACTCCTAGCTGATTTTGTGGGACGACTGACATTAGTAATGTGTTATTTGGTGCAATGAAAAATCCAGTGCCGATACCGTTGGAAATTAACAAAGAAATAATGAGGGTTAATGAAGTATGTGAATCTAGGAATAAGAAGCCAATTTGCGTAATTATAATTAGGACTAGGCCGGTTAGTAGAACAAGCTGTTGAGAGAAAAGATCACTCAACCAGCCACCAAGTGGGGCAGCAATAGCCATAATAAGTGGAAAAATCAGCATTAATATTCCAGTAGTACCAACTGACCAGTTCAAATAATCTTGGAGATAGAGTGGGAATATAAAGCTGAACAGTGCATTAATAAGTGGTATCAGCATTCCGACTAGCAATGCTAAGCTGAAGGTACGATTCTTAAAAATGGATAGTGGTAATAGCGCATTTTTTCGATGCTTTTCCAAATAAATAAAGTATAGTGTAAGTGCTAATGTGATAATGAAGCCAATGATAATTAGCGGCTGCCTGAAACCAATAGTCTGCCCTGCTTCTAATACAACAAAGAATAGTGTGATGATAATGAATAGAATCCCTGCGCCCCAACCATCAAGTTTAGTGGTTTGTTGCCGGCCATGATTTTTGGGAAGAAATAGGTGGCCTAAAATAATGGCAATGATTCCAAGTGGAATGTTAATCATAAAAATAGCATTCCAAGCAAACTGCTGTAGTAAAAAGCCACCTAAGGCAGGTCCGGCAACAAAACCAGCGGAAATAAACATTGTATTGATACCCATGGCAGTTCCCCGGGTGTGATTATCAAACAGTTCCGAAATTAAACCATAGCTGTTTGAAAGCGTTGCGGCAGCGCCAACTGCTTGCACAAAACGAGCCAATAGTAGAAACTCAAAGCCGAAGTTGACACTGGCCATTAGTGAGCCGATAGTAAAGCTATACATACCTAAAGTAAAGATTCTACCTTTACCCCAAATATCACCAAGTTTACCGAATGTTACCAGTAAGCCTGATAGAATGACCATATAACCCATCACGGTATATGTGATCTGACTAATTGGAACCGCAAGTGATTTTGACATGATAGGTAGTGCGATATTAATGATTGATGCATCGAGATTAGCCATAATTGTAAAAATACCGATGACAATCATTGCTAACCAAGAACGAGTTGTTGTTTTCATGATAAAAATTCAACCTCCTATTTTTTGAACATTTGAAAGTATAACAAGTTCGTGTTACACTAACGCAAGCAAAATTTAGGAGGATACGAGTATGTTTACAATTACGGCGACCGCTCAGAAATATGGTGTGTCGAATAATGCACTACGTTACTATGAAAGTGTTGGCCTAATTGGCCCGATTAAGCGTGATCAAAATGGTATCCGACAATTTTCGGCTAGTGATCAAGAGATGGTTAACCGAATTGTACATCTCCGGCAATTAGGCGCGTCAATTAAAGAGATTCAGCAATACAGTTTCCGTCCTGAAGAAGTAACACTAGAACGTACAGTTGCACTAAAAAAATTTCTGTTACGTTTAAACGGAGATCTAGAAGCACAAGAGGCACGAATTAAAATAGAAAAACAATATTTAAAAGCAAAAATAGAGCATTTGGATGGTGATATTTTGAGTATGAAATCTCATAAAACCACGCAGATGGGTTAGTAATAATTAGTTTCTGCATATCAATTCAGAATAGTCTTGGAGGTATCTTTGTGATTGGGTGGCACAAGACCAAAAGCGAGTCCTAGATTTTTCTAGTGACTCGCTTTTTTATGAGAGTAATTATTAGAAAATAATAGTACTTGTTACTATAGTTGCCAGCTGACCGTAAAGATACTCCCGGATGGCTGGTTGTCGGTAATTTTAATGTTGGCCTGATTCAATGTGACTAACTGTTGAACGATTGCTAAGCCTAGGCCACTGCCTTCGATTGCTTGTGACCGAGATTGATCAACGCGGTAAAAACGCTGAAAGACAGCCTGTTTTTGGTCGTCTGGAATTCCCTCACCATGGTCGGCTACAGCTAGCTCGACTGCTTGATCAGTCTGGTGCAAACTCAAGGTAATCGGTTGATCATGTGGCGAGTATTTATGGGCATTATCGAGTAAGGCCACAACGATTTGTTGTAACATTTCCGCATTACCTTGAACGTGGATGTTCGGATCAATTGCGAGCGTCAATGGTTGATCAATTGATGGCTGGTAATGTTCAGCCAGTGACAACATTAATAGTGATAGGTCTTGGTCAGTTAAGACTAGCTTAGCGCGATCAGCTCGTGAAAGGTGAAGTAGGTTCTCAATCAGATGTTGCATTCTTAGTGATTCTTCATCAATAAACTGTAATGATTCTGGAATCACTTCGGGGTGGGCGTCACCCCGCCGCTTGATTAGACTGAGATTACCGCGAATCGCAGCAATCGGGGTTCGCAGTTCGTGCGAAGCATCAGAAATAAATTGACGCTCATGCTGCAATCGTTGATTTTGCGTGACCAACAGTTCATTAAAGGCCCGACCGAGGTCGTTGATCTCGCGGGGGCTAGCAGGCACGTCTAAGGTGGGCTGGTCGCTATCCGGATTGTTCGATGTGTACTTGGTTGCGTGTAACAGTTTAATGGTTGGGTCACTCAGTCGCAGTGCTAAACGATGGGCCCACCAAGTCCCCAATGCCAGGGCGGCACAAGTGACAGCCAGCATGAGCAGAATCAAAATAAGCAGACTGTTGAACAATCGCCTTAAGCTGACCCATAGTTGGTAAGTGTTATGCCCATCTTTTTCACTATAAGATAAGAAGAAACCAAATCCGCGAACGTAGACTAACGGCCCTACTAGCTTAGTCTGTTGCTTGGTGAAAAACGATTTGGACGATGGGGTAGTGATGATCGTCCGCTTCGTTTTAGTGGCGGTCGTCAAGGTTGCTTTCTTGGTGGTTACCCGGATAAATGCCGGTTGTTTCGTATTGCGTGTCGTCGTATTGTTCCATTGAATAAAACTGGGGACGTCTTTGATATTCGCCTGGTTAAGACTGCTCATCAAGTCACGGGCTTCCCTAGTCGTATTGATTGTTTGCTGAGTGCCGACCATCAGAAGGGTGATCAAGCTAACCAACAACGTAATTGTCAGCATTAGTCGGCGGATGGCCTTATTGATCAGCTGTTCATAGGTCGGAGTGGTGTTATTTTTGGGCATCAGACATCGGCTCCCTTAGTTTATACCCGACGCCGCGCACTGTTTGAATGAGTGGGGAGGCGCCGGTTGTCGTGATTTTATTACGTAAATAACCGACATAAACGTCAACGACATTTTGCTGACCGAGAAAGTCGGCGCCCCAGACTTGGTCAAGCAAGTCATCACGGGTAAAGACTTCGTCGGGATGAGCGAGGAAGAATTGCAGCAAATCATATTCACGGTGAGTTAAGGTAACTTCTTCCTGCCCGTTAGTAACGCGGTGGGCTTTGGTATCTAGCTGGATATCATCCAGTTGGTAGACTTGATTGGGTTCAACTTGATTTTCAATGCGTCGTTGGATAACCCGGATTCGGGCCAATAATTCTTCGATTTCAAATGGTTTGGTGATATAGTCGTCGGCACCATTATCTAACCCGGCGACTTTATCACCGACATAATCTCTAGCGGTCATAATAATGACTGGTACTTGATCGTGTTTGCGAATGCGGCGAAGAACTTCCATACCGTCAAGTTTTGGCAACATCCAGTCTAGCAGGATGAGGAGCAACTCGTTTTGATGCGCTTGGTAGGTTTCCATAGCTGCCAAACCGTTAGCCGCTACCAAAACGTTGAAATCCTCAAATTGTAGTTCTTTAGTCAAGTAGCCAGATAGACTGCCTTCATCCTCAACAATTAAAATCGTGTTTTTCAATGTTATGCTCCTCTCAATAACCCTGGTTTATGTCTAATTATAGCGAATAATTATGACGCTTTTCCGATATTTTGACTTATTTTTATGGATTTGTGTGAACTAAATGAAAGCGTCACCGGACTTATGCTAAAATTGGACTATGAAAATGGAAGGTAAGTGAGTGACATGGGACTTTTTCGTGACGCCATGCAGGCACTGTATCATAGTGGTCATTATGGTTACAACATCAATGTAAAAAAGTCGGCTCCCGCCGTTGATCCGAAGGAAGTACCAGCGATTGCGGCGTTAGGACGTATTAATCGAACGCCCAACTTTAAGACGTGGTCCGTTGATTCGCCATATAAAACGGCCGAATTTACGGCTAAATTAACTGACGCAGTAGCAACTTGTGATTTGGAAATGCAGGATCTTGAGATCAAACCGCAGATCGATGGTCGGTGGGGCGATCAATAAGCGGAATTTGTTCCCATAAATTCTAATGGTCATATTAATTTAATGATAGACCAATTAATCAATAGTGACGGGGTGAGTCAATGTTTTCGTACGATCAGGTCCAGCAGTTAAACCGCTTGGAAATTGAAATTTATAAGTATATTGTGGGTCATCCCGCTGAAGTAAGTACTATGACGATTCGACAATTGGCCGACCATAGTCACGTCTCAGCAACGACTATTTTGCGTTTTCTAAAGCACATGGGCTATGATGGCTACGCAGAATTTAAGTTCACATTAAAAGAACAGTTACGGCAAGATGCCACACAACCGTTAGCTCAGACAGTTGTACCGATGCGGACGTTTTTTGACCGCATGAACTTACCTGATATCACGGCTAAACTTCATCGGGTCGCAGAACTGGTTCATCAAGCTCGAATGGTCGTACTGATTGGGTCAGGGACGAGTGCTGGCCTGGCCGCGTATGGCAGCCATTTATTCGCTAACTTTGGTTTATATAGCTTGATGATTAGTGATACGAGTCAGCCCCATCCGGTTCAGCAACAGGATTTATCGGATACCGTCTTTTTCGCACTTTCAGTATCTGGAGAGTCTGAAGATATTATTGAACAAAGCGTTTATTATCGGCAGAGTGGCGCGAAGGTGGTCGCTATTACCGCTAGCAGTCATTCGACGTTAGCTGGGATTGCGGACGTGGTGTTAACTTACGATACCCCGGAAGTTCAAGCAATCAGTGGTGGTAGCACCTTGTCCCAGTTGCCCGTCGTTTATTATCTGGAACAATTAGCTATGATTATTCAGCCATTAACGTAAAGGTAATTCAAACCAATCTTTGGAACATGTTCTAAAAATGGAACAAATTCCGATGGATGGAACAACACCCATTTTAGAGTGAAAGGGTATACATTTTGAGAATGACAGGTATAATGAATTTTGTAGGAAGCGTATTCATGGGTACAAATGTCAGATGACAGGACTACTTTGTAACGGACGAACTCAATTTTATGTAAACGGTTAACTATTGATTGACCGTTAGCTTACTTAAATTATTCTGATTGTTTGAGAATGTTCGTTAAATGAATATGCACAACAAATTATTTTAGGGGGTCACGACATGAGCGAAAACAATAACAAGTCGAGCTTTGTTAATGACCGACTTGTCCCTTTCTTTGGCAAGATTGCTGGTTCTCGTCACTTAATTGCCTTACGTGATGGGATGACATTGGCAGTGCCAATGATTATTATCGGGTCGGTCTTCATGATCATTGCGCAATTCCCTATCAAGGGTTATCAGACCTTTATGGCCAATACCTTTGGTTCGAATTGGGCAACGATCGTCCAATATCCAACTAACGCCTCGTTCCATATCATGGGCTTGATTGCGGTTATTGGGATTTCTTATAACTTGGCAAAGAGTTATAAAGTCGATCCAATCTCTGCCTCAATTGTTTCGTTAGGCGCTTGGTTCTTAACGATTCCATTAAACACCGATAAGGCAGGAGCACTGTGGGTACCATTAACCCAACTTGATTCGGCGGGGTTATTCACGGCGCTACTGATTGGGTTGTTTATTACTGATTTTTACGTTTTCATGGTGCATCGCAATTGGACGATTAAGATGCCTGATAGCGTGCCACCGGCAGTTAGCAACTCGTTTGCAGCCTTAGTACCCGGTTTCGTCATCTTATTCTTGATGTGGTTACTGCGGTTGGCTGTTGAAGCATCACCAATGCAGAGTATTCCTAACGTGATTTCATTCGTCTTAGCTAAACCATTAGGCTTGTTGAGTAACACGTTACCAGGGGCCTTGGTTGCTGAATTCGTTGTATGTATTCTTTGGATTTTCGGGATTCACGGTGCCAACGTGGTTTCTGGGGTCATGCAACCAATCTGGTTAGCTGCGATGTCTCAAAATGCGGAAGCGCTTAAGGCTGGTAAGGCTTTACCAAACGTTGTGACACAACAATTCTTCGACAACTTTGTCCACATGGGTGGTTCCGGTGCGACCTTGGGACTGGCTTTCATGATTGCCTTTGTTGCCAAGAGTGCCGAATTCAAGACATTAGGTAAGCTGGTTATCGGACCCGCATTGTTCAATATCAATGAACCAATTGTCTTCGGGTTGCCAATCGTTATGAACTATCGGATTGCCGTTCCGTTTATCTTGGCACCGTTAGTTAATGTTACGACGACTTACATTGCAATGTCGACGGGCTTAGTTGCAAAGACGGTTGGGGTCATGGTTCCTTGGACGACGCCGCCAATTATCTCTGGTTACTTAGCAACGATGCACATCTCAGGTGCGGTATTACAAATTGTTAATATTGTGCTTGATGGTGCCATCTACTACTTCTTCTTCAAGGCCTTAGATCGTGATAAGGTTAAGGAAGAAAAGACCTTTGCTGCTAAAGAAGCTGCTGGCGAAACGGTCGAAGCTTAAGTTAAATCATTAATGTAGTAATCGTATAAATACCACCATTAGCGACTTGCTGAAAGTCTGTTGATGGTGGTATTTTAATGTCGATTTTTGAGAAGCGCGTGCAGATTAAAGCGAACCGAGTGACTTGGAATTGTCACCGGGTTCGCCTTTTATTAACGGGTATGAAATTGTGGGTGCAACATTCGGGGGTGACCATGGTCAGTACCCTTGTACTGCAATAGCCAATAAGCGTTTTGCGGCAAAGCGCTACGGGCAATGACGTGTGCAACGGTGTAGCGAATCGTGTCGGCATTAGCGTCAGTCCATAAACGCCAAGTTGGTAACTTAGCTGCTTGAACCGGTTCCCAATCGCCCAATTCTTGTTCACTAGTAGTTAGTGCGGTGAGTAAATCAGGCCGTTCGGAACCAGTCAGTTCGATGTAGTAGCAATACGCTTGCGGATGCAGGGTGTTGGGCTGGCTCATGATGAGATTGCTCCTTTGGATGGTTTTAACGAGTTATCGTTGACTTAAATAACCTTATCATCAATCATAGTACAACCGTTTGACTAAATTGACTAGCTTTTTCGCTTACTGTTATTAAAATGTAATATTCAAACTTGCAATTAAAAATAATTGAGTGTTGCGCCTTGACCTGGAACGCGTTTCAGCACGTATATTAAGTGGTGAAAATAACGAGGGGGTGCAGCACGAATGGAAACGGGAATTTTAAAACAGATTGATTTAACAACGACAACGGAACGGTATTTCTTCGTGCAAGTACAACGACTGGCCGACTATGTCTGGATTCGCTCAGTTCAAAACTTTAAGCCTTTAGAATTAACGGTTCGGGTGAGTGATTTACAGGTGAACAAGCACCAGGCCGTTGCTGACCGGGGGAATATCAAATATGAGTTTAACGACGATACCGGGGGACTGGTGACGCAACTTGCTGGCTGGGTGCACTAAGACGGTGACAGACAAGCAGTAACTGTGATACTTTAGGCAATCAACAACCAATAATACTAATGGCAGCAATCAATTTTAACTAGGCTAGGACTAAATCAGGCGCGCCACTGAAGGCTATAATGCTTCAGTGGCACGCCTGATTATCATTAAAAGATCACTTGGTATTATCACTGTAAGTGATTTTATCTAAACCTTGGGTGTCATAATTGAGATTGGTTTTGCCGTCATACACGGTATTCTTGGCATTTAGCTTGGTTTCCATGTTGGTAAGGGTCTCAGTACTGAGCCCCAGTTGGGTCCGAAGGCGGTCCGACGTTTGCTGCAAGGTCTTTGTACTTAAAATCTGATAGGAACTCGTATTGATCCAAGCGGGTGAGCCAATGACTTGAGTCGACTGGATGTGTTTCATATTGGCACGATCATGCGTCGCTAACCCAACAAGGTCGTTAAAGCTAAGGTCAGTTTGTAAATTACCCTTCAGTGAAGCGAGTAATTGATTGTAGCGACTATAGGTCTTAGTCTCGGCGAGTTTGGCGAGAACCGCCCGCATGACTTGTTGTTGCCGTAATTGACGGCCGTAGTCGCCCCGGGGGTCCTGATAACGCATCCGTGTATAAGATAGCGCCTGTTTACCATTGAGATGGTGTTTGCCCTTGGTTACTGTGATGTGGTCGAATGAAACGTTGAGTGGACTGGTGATCGTCACGCCTCCAACGGCATCCACGATTTGTTTGAGACCGCCCATATTGATAGTTGCATAGTAATCGATAGGCACGTTGAATAGCTTGCTAACACTAGCCTTGGCCATCTTGGAGCCACCAATATTGTAAGCGGCGTTGAGTTTTTGAACATTTGTGTCCTGATCACCGACCATTTCTGCTAATGAATCGCGTGGAATGCTGGTAATGAGCGTTTTCTTGGTCTGCGGATTGATCGTAACGACCATAATGGTGTCAGAATTTCCCTTATCAATACGACCGTCTGCCCCGGTGTCAACACCTAGTAGTAAGATGCTGAGTGGCTTAGTCGTATCGATTTTAGTACTGCTGTTTCCCGTATAGATCGTCGACTGGTAGCGCGCCTGTGCCTGGCGAATAATTAAGCCAATCGCCACGAATGCGATAACGATAATGATGCCGACCGCAATTAACACTGGCCGTAATTTTGAAGATGCTGAATGCCGCATGTTCAAATCCTCCCTTAATTAAAGGCGTTAAGATGGTTCCCCGGATAACGTCTTTGTCTTGAAATCACTGTTTCTAGCATACCCGGTCAGTACGATCCCGGAAAATACTTATTTTGAGTGTACTTAATTTAAAAAATAGATACCACCTAAAAGAATTAGATTGGAAACTGAGCAAATTAGGAGCGGTCACTTACGGACAGTATTACGGCAGAAAACGGATTCTTGGCTTATACTGACAGTGAACTTAAATATATGAAGTGAGGTTTGGTAATTTGACAGTCTTTCGCGCATTTTCTAACCAAGAAGTTTTAGATTATTTAGCAACGCAAGTCACTGACGGGCAGGTCTTCACTGACGAGGAGACGCTGAAAAAATACTCTTTCAGTCCGCGGTTGACCGATGACGATAGTGGCCTTGCCTTAGCCTATGTTGAAGCACATACGACCAAGGACATTCAAGGAACGTTGAAAACGGCCCGTAAATACCACATCGCAGTGATTCCCCAAGACCAAACAACGAGCACTGTTATCGGTGCGGACGGGTTAACAGACAGTCTGATTCTTTCAACCGCCAAGATGAACCGAATCATCGAAATTCTGTCTCTTATACACATCTGACGCTGCCGACGAACTCTAGGGTG
>ENA-OWWX01000315-OWWX01000315.1-human-gut-metagenome-genome-assembly--contig:-NODE-315-length-10025-cov-10.6462_pt1 | contig 10025 bp, 8 predicted proteins | sample MGYA00249242_ERZ652051 | MGnify/ENA primary metagenome ERZ652051 (study PRJEB26925, sample SAMN05826995) | human gut metagenome | biome: ENVO:2100002; feature: ENVO:00000062; material: ENVO:00002003... | reverse complement strand
TACACCCTAGAGTTCGTCGGCAGCGTCAGATGTGTATAAGAGACAGATATATAGCAACGCTTGAATTAATGAAATAAAGCTTTCTTGTTAATTGATTGTTTGTATGAAAGCAATTTGCAGTATTACGCAAGCTTGAAAAGAAAACGCTTTCTGCTATAATTGCCCCTGGTTAGTTTATTTTTTTAAATTTAATCAGGAGATGAAGCAATTATGATGAGTACCAGTCCTACGAAACCGGCCATTCGGCCGATTGGTCAAATTGGTGTGGGTGAAAAGGTCGGATTTGGTTTAGGTGACTTTGCCTGTAATCTGATTTATGCCAGTCTTTCAAGTTATTTGTTATTCTTTTATACGAACGTGTTTGGTATCACAGCCGCTGCCGCATCGTTTCTGTTCCTAGTGGTTCGCTTTGTGGATGCACTTTCCGATCCCATTATTGGTTTTTTTGTGGATAAATCCAATACGCGCTGGGGAAAGTATCGGCCGTTTTTACTATATGGAGCGATTCCATTTGCCATTTTGGCCGTCTTGTGTTTCACGGTGCCAAGTTTTGGCGGAGCGACTAAGTTGGCTTATGCTTACATTACCTATATTCTCTTATCGATTTGTTATACGTTTGTTAATGTCCCTTATGGGAGTCTAACAGCGGCGATGACCAACGATCAACAGGAATCTGTGAGTCTGACGACTTACCGGACATTCTTAGCCAATGTAGGCCAGGTAATTGTGGCCTTCTTCGTTCCATTTTTGGCGGATATTTTCACCAAGAGTATGGGGGCTGCTCGTGGATGGCAGTTAACCATGACGGTGATGGGTATCTTAGGTGGTCTATTATTATGGGGCTGTTTCTTTTCTACCCATGAACGGGTTAAAGTACCGGCTGCACACACTAAGATCAAAGTGAAAGATGTCTTTGAACAATTGCTACATAACCGTCCCTTAGTCATCCTTTGTATTTTTTTCTTCGTAATTTATGGTGTAAAGTCGATTGTCAGTGCGACTGGGATTTACTATGTAACTTATTATGTTGGTCGAGCCGATCTAGTGAAGTGGTATTCTTTAGCTGGAACTTTACCAGCGTTGGCCTTTATTCCAGCAATTCCGTGGTTAGCGAACCACTTATCTAAATTTCAGTTGATTATTCTTTCTGTAGCGGCTGATATTATTGGGATGGTGGGATTGTTCTTTGCTCGTCCTGAATGGTTAGTCTGGATCTTTGTTTCTCGTGGTATTGCTTCTATCGGGAATGGGATGATTTCAGCATATATGTGGGCCCTAATTCCTGAAACAGTTGAATATGGTGAGTATCAAACTAATAAACGGATGAGTGGTGTGATTTATGCAATTGTTGGCTTTGTTTTCAAGTGTGGGAATGCTTTAGGCGGTATGATTCCAGGTTTGATTCTATCAGCAACAGGTTATGTGGCAACGGCCACTCATCAAACCAGCGGTGCACTACATGGGATTGTAATTGCCACAACGATTGTGCCAATTGTTATTTACTTTATTGCGATTTTCTCAATGAAGTTCTACAACTTGGACAAAGCAACCTATGATAAGATTTCCGCTGAACTAAAAGAACGGAATGCTAAGGAAATGGCAGCGGAGGCTACCGAAAAATAGTGGAATATTGAGGAGCGATTAATTATGGCAACGATTCAAAATCCAGTCCTGACCGGTTTTAACCCTGATCCGGTTTTGTTTAAGGCTAATGAAAAATACTATATTGTTGTATCAACTTTTGAATGGTTACCAGGCATTCGCGTCTATTCATCAGATAATTTGGTTAATTGGCAGTATGAGACATCTATCCTGGGTCCTGAAACGGGTGTTAACCTACAGGGAAATCCAACTGGATGCTCAATTTGGGGACCGCATGCTAGTTATCATGAGGGAAAGTTTTACATCGTTTATACCAATGTAAATGCTACTCGGATTCCTTATAAAGACTGTGATAATTACGTAATTACGGCTAGCGATATTCATGGCCCGTGGAGCCAACCAGTGTATATTAATAGCTCCGGCTTTGATCCATCGATCTTCGTGGATGATGATGGTCAAGCTTATTTTCTAAATGAAATTTGGGATTATCGACTGGCTACGCATAATAAATCAGCCGGGATTGTAGCTCAGCAGTTGGATCTGAAAACGCTTAAATTACAAGGAGATCCGCGAGTGATTTTTGATGGAACTGCAGCACGAAAAACGGAAGCACCACAAATCTATAAACACGATGGCTATTACTACTTATTGTGTGCAGAAGGTGGTACGGAGGCTGGTCATCAGGAGACAGTTGCTCGTAGTCGTAGTGTCTGGGGACCTTATGAAGTTGATCCGCAAAATCCAGTATTGACATCTGCTGATGATCCGATTTTACCGTTGCAGTGTGCGGGGCATGCAAGTTTGATGGTAACCGATCAGGATGAATGGTATCTGGCACACCTATGTACGCGTCCGCTTAAAGGGGATGACCCAATTTTAGGCCGTGAAACAGCCATTCAGAAGGTCAATTGGACGGCCGATGGCTGGCTAAGATTGGCAAATGGTGGCAATCATCCTAGCCTCGAAACGCCAGCACCCAAAGGTGTTAGTGAACGGCCGATAGAAAGCCATCAGTTTATTGATGATTTCCGACATGCCGGATTGAATACAAAATATTGGAATACGTTACGCCAATTCCCGCAGGCTAATTGGTTGCAACCAGGAACGGCTGGTTTGGTTGTCCGGGGTGGTCAATCGCCTCAGTCAGCTTTTGATCAGCACCTAATTGCGACGCGCCAAGTTGATTTCTATTGTCGATCAGCAGTAACGATGAAATATCAACCACACAATTATTTACAGATGGCTGGAATGACACTGTATTTAGATTTATCAAACTACGTTTTGCTGATGATTACGGTAGACGAACAAGGCAAGCCTTGCGCGATCTTGCATAAGGAAGTGGCCGGTGAATTTGAACGAGTAGCTCAAGTTTCAGTTGATGGTGAGGGACAATATCAGTTCAGTATTCAAATGAATGAGTCACAGGCAGAATTTATTGTTAGTGACAGTCACCATCAACTGTCATTAGGTGCAGTGGACGTTAGTTTCTTGTCAGGAGGTTATACTGGGAATTTTATTGGGTTAGACGTCATTGATATGTATCGGCGCAATGAATCCAGTGCAACCTTCACGGACTTTTCCTATAAAGTAACGCGATAGCTTAATAGTTATAGACAAAAAAGTTAGAGATATCTCGGCTGGTTTATCAACTTTATCATTGGAATTGCCGGTTTAATCTTACTCGGTTCAGCAGTCCTTGATGAAATCACTGGTAAGAACTTGCGGACGCAGGAAGCCACCAATATGAATCGGCGACGGAATCGTTAAAATAGCCACAGAAAAAGCAGATTGTCACCACCACATGTTCGGTGACAGTCTGCTTTTTGGTGTTATGCGGCGTGGTAGTGCCAATTAGGTTGCAGTATGGCTTGGTGTACCTGATAGTATAGAAAACCAAAATCATAAAACCACTTGGTGCGTAAATCTGGTTCTGGGAATTCTCTTTCGGCTGGTAACAAAATTAATACCCACATGGTGAAACACCTCCTGATGATGCATCACCAGATTACCTGATCATAAATGATCGTGGGGGTTTTGTTGCCAAAACGGTTATTTAGATTAGCTATCGAATTGTTTCTCGTGTGATCTAAACTCGGCGGTCTGACAGAGAAATATGATAAAACGCCAGAAACTACCCGATTGCTGACAACGACTTGGATGGAAATACCAGGTTACCGTGCGCTGGCTGACCAGTGCGGACTAGCACTGAATTTGAAGCATATATTTTACGACCCCGGTCCTCTCATGGTAAAATAGTCATTTAGAACAGCGTTTAAAAATGAAGGGGTAAGTATGGATAATAGCGTATTAACAGACCACACACCACCACAGAACCTCGAAGCTGAAAAGGCCGTCTTAGGGGCGATCTTTTTGAGTACCGATGCGTTGGTGGATGCGTTGGAATATCTCACCCCAGAAGACTTCTATCGGCGGGAACATCAGATTATTTTCCAAAGTATGATGGACCTAAATGACCGCGACGAAGCCATTGACGTGGTGACCATTACTGACCGGTTAACGGCTAAGAATGAATTAGATGATGTCGGCGGCGTCACGTATATTGCCGAACTGGCAGGGGCTGTGCCCACGGCGGCGAACGCCACGTACTATGCCAAAATTGTTCAAGAAAAAGCGATTTTGCGGCGGCTGATTCAAACGGCCACAAACATTGCCACTCAGGGGTATCAACAAGATGGGGATGTCTCAGACCTTTTAGATAACGCTGAGCGCGACATCATGGGTGTGGCTGAAACCCGCAATCAATCCGGGTTTAAGCCGATTCGTGAGGTCCTAAATAGTTCCTTTGAAGAGGTCAACCAACTGTCGGAACAGGGCGATACCATCACGGGTCTATCGACGGGTTACGCGGAGTTGGATAAGATGACGACCGGCTTGCATGATGATGAACTCATGATCTTAGCCGCCCGGCCGGCCGTGGGGAAGACGGCGTTTGCGTTGAACATTGCGCAAAACGTTGGCACTAAGACGGATAAAACGGTGGCAATTTTTAGTTTGGAAATGAGTGCCGAATCATTGGTTAACCGGATGCTGTGTGCGGAAGGCTCAATTGACGCCAACCATTTGCGAACGGGGCAACTCTCCGAAGATGAGTGGCAAAATTTAATTGTCGCCATGGGCAGTTTGGCGAAGGCCAGCATTTATATCGACGATACGGCCGGAAATAAGATTACCGAAATTCGGGCCAAATGTCGGCGACTGGCTAAGGAACGCGGCGACCTCGGATTAATTGTCATTGATTACCTTCAATTGATTGAAGGAAGTAACCACGAAAGTCGGCAACAAGAAGTGTCCGATATTTCACGGCAATTGAAGAAATTGGCTAAAGAACTTCACGTGCCAGTGATTGCCTTGTCGCAGCTATCACGGGGCGTGGAGCAACGACAAGATAAACGACCAGTCTTGTCCGATATCCGGGAATCCGGATCAATTGAACAAGATGCCGATATTGTGTCCTTCCTTTACCGGGATGATTATTACGAACGGGAAGGCGACGACAGTGATGGCGGCGGTGATCCGCGAGAAGAAGAGGATCAAGACGTGGGAGAAGTCGAAGTCATCATTGAAAAAAACCGGTCGGGTCCTCGAGGAACGGTTAAGTTACTCTTCGTGAAGTCGTTCAATAAATTTTCTTCGGTGGCTTACACGCCGGATCAGGGGTAATGATGAAAGGTAATCCGATCAACCAATGTAAATTTGGTGATCGGATTTATTTTTGGGCAACGTTGGGTTAGATGATAACCAAATAAATCGCCAAAATTTGAAAAATTCATAAGAGTGTGCCAGAAAGTTCACAATTTCATCATATTTTCCGATTAGTATATAAAACATAGAAGTTAACCAGTAAGGTGCTTCTACCAAAGATTAACAATCTTTTTTCATGTACTCCTCCTCCCCTGGAATAATGAAAAAATAGTTAACGCCATTCTTATATAATGACGTTACCCCTACTCCGATGACCATCGCTTTCCCCGAGCGGTGGTTTTTTTTTGGCCTAAAATAGCGGCAACTTCAGTTCTAATCATACCGAAGTCGCCGCTATTTTTATGTAATCTAGTAGGCATCTTGTAGTTTTGCGGCCAGCGCGGCATAACTCGCCGGGAGCGTCGTTAATTGCCGAACATCATCGGGACCGTCAGCCGTAATCACAGTTGCGCCTTGAAAGTGCATATGAAGCCAGTCGCAGGAATACTGTACGGCTTGCGTAATCCCCGTCGCCTTAATTTGGGGCTGGTCAGCGCCAACGACCAAAAGGTAGAGGCGTTTACCGGCAAAGGGGAAATCGTGGGTATAGCTATCAAACCAGCGATCCATAAAGACTTTGAGTTGGCCGGTCATCCCGTACCAATAGACCGGCGTCCCCAGCACAATGTCATCAAACGTCGCAAATTGCGTCATGAGTTGTTCATAATCATCCGTTAAGTCTTGCTGCGGCCGCCCAGTTTCGCGCTGGTCGTGTTCGAAGTGTAAAGCATAATCGGTTAAGTGCCACGTGGTGTGAGGCACCTGATGTAAGAGTCTTTCGCCCAGTGCGGCCGTATTACCCGTTTTACGGGGACTACCGTTGATAAATAAAACAGTCATGTCGCCACCTCCTGCTCACCAGTTTACGGGGAAACGGCGGTAAAAGGCAATTGAAATGACTCGGAGGGGTAGTGTTTTGAAGCGCGCCTATGCTAGAATGGAATCTAATTGAATTTTAACTTTAGGAAAGGTGGGGTTCGATGCAAGAGATTCGGTTGCGATGGTTACTATTGGGGGCTTTGTGTAGCAGTATTGGGATGAGTTTTATTTGGCCGTTGACGACCATTTACCTCCATAACCGCTTGGGCGCATCACTAACAGTGGTCGGGGTGATCTTACTTCTATATTCATCAGCCAACGTGGTTGGTAGTGTTTTGGGTGGCCGGTTGTTTGACCGCTTTAACCCTTATTATCTCACAATCGGTGGGGTCGCCTTATCGCTGATAACCTTGGGGGGACTAATGCTGAACCATGGCTGGCCGGCCTTTCCCATCGCCCTGATTTTCTTAGGGCTAGCTTCGGGTTGGACGCTTACGATGGTCAACTCGCTGGGCACCACGATTCATAGTCGGGACGGTCGATATATTTTTAATATGCTGTACTTTGCGCAAAACCTAGGAGTGGTGTTGGGAACGGCCCTGGTAGGCTTTGTGTATAGTACCAGTGTCACGCTCTTATTTGCCATTGCCTTTAGTCTCTTCGTTTGTTTTATGGCGGTGGTGGTGACGTGCTATCGCGCACCAGCCGTGATGCACCGCCATGTAGTCGCACAGACACAAGAGAAGGTGACCATTGCGCGACCTAATCGCCGTATCATGGCAGCCTTTTTTCTTTCGCTAGTAATCATTTGGATTATGTATGAGCAATGGGTATCCAATCTTTCCGTGTATATGACGGGGATGGGCATTCCTATGCGTGACTACAGTCTGTTGTGGACACTTAATGCGGGGTTGATTGTGGTTTTTCAGGCGATCATTAATTGGTTGAGTAACTTTTTCAGCAATTTATACTTACAAGTTTATGCCGGCATTTTCTTTGTGGCCTTGTCGTTTTTCACACTAATATTTGCCAAGGATTACATGCACTTTGTGATAGCGATGGTCATCTTAACACTGGGTGAAGCCACCGCATTCCCCGCGATTCCGGCGATTGTTAACAGCTTGACCCCGCACGCGGTTAAGGGAAAATACCAGGGGATGGCCAATGCTTGGGCCAGTGTTGGCAAAGCTTTTGGACCGTTATTTGGTGGCCTCGTGATTGATCACGGGTCTTATACTTTGCTGTTTATTCTGGCGGCCGTGGCTAATTTAATGATTTTGGGGCTAAATGGCCTCGTGATTCAACGGAACCAACACCGTGTGGAAATTTATAAGTAATTTATTTGGGCGTTTGGTGTATAATGGCATCAGAGGAATTGTCACGAACAAAAGGGAAATCAGGGGAAAGCACATGAAAAAACGAACTAGGGGCATTACCGGGATTGCGCTGGGCCTCGTTGCTGGGGGATTACTCTTCAGCCAGGTGCCGCAAAACCGCTCAACGGTGACGGATTCGGTGGTTAAGCCGGCTTCCGGACAGACGGCCGTTCAATTGACGGATACCACGGGTAAGGGGCACGTGGCGGTCAAGACGCAAACGACGACCAGTCAGGCCGGGAAAACGGTTAGCCGGGAAACGACCACGATGACGGGGCGCCAGTCGCAAGATGTGAATAAATAAAAAGATTTATCGTAAATCTGAGCTATTTTTTAAGCTATATTCAAGTGGACGACCTTACGGCGACGTGGGGTCGTCTTTTTTATACACTGATTTTGGGATTATATACAATTAAATGAATATTTATAAAACGATTGACAGCGAAAATGAATGATGATAGATTTAATATCAATCAAAACGACGTTGCCCAGAAGAGTAATGGTGGATCAACTGTTTAGCGAGTCCGGGAATGATGGAAGCCGGGTCAGCAATCGCCATGAAGCGCATCTGGAAGTCGTACGGGTGAAATGAGTAGTCCGTACTGGGTCGTGCCCATTAACGCACGCGGTGTTCTCATGAATACCATAAGAGATAAATCAAGGTGGTACCGCGAATCGTTCGCCCTTGTTGACCGGAGACGGCCAACGAGACGAACGATTTTTTTGTGGCGAATTGAGAGGGGTAATGGAGAATGAATAAGGTTATGGGATTGGGTGTCGGGTTGCTAGCCGTGATGGCGTTGGCCGGCTGTGGGGCCCAAGCGAAGAGTACGACGGATAAGGCGTTGAACGTAACAATGACGGGAAATCCCGCAACGGCTAATCCGGCGATTTCTGGTGATACGAATAGTTCCAGCATGATTTCACAAACGTCGGAGGGCCTGTATACCCTGAACAGTCATGGTAAGGTAATTGCTGGTGTGGCAGAGAAAGTGGTTAAACCCACTAAGAACGGGACTGTTTATACGTTTAAGCTCAAAAAGAATGCCAAATGGCAAAATGGTGACGCGGTGACGGCCCAGGACTTTGTGACGTCGATGGATTGGCAGGTTAACCCGCAATCTAAATCACAGGTAGCCAATAAGCTTAAATACGTTAAAAATTATTCAGCGATTCAAGCAGGGAAAAAGGCGGCGTCCACACTAGGGGTGAAGGCGTTGAATCAACGGACCTTACAGATCACGCTAACCCAGCCGCAACCTTGGTTACCCGACATTTTAGCCACGGCAGTTTACCCGATTAAGACTAGCCTGTTTAAGCAGGTTGGTGGCAGTAAATATGGGACGTCAGCGGCGAAGACCATGTCCGAAGGAGCCTATAAGTTAGTTGGGTGGAACGGTGCTGCCGATAGTTGGTCTTACGTGAAGAATCCCCATTATTGGAATGCTAAGAACGTCAAAATTAAGCGGGTTAACGTTCAAGTAGTCAAGGATGCGGGGACTTCTTCTAACTTATTCAAGTCAGGTAAGGTGCAAGAGACCGTGTTGACCGGCCAATATATCAAGCAGAATGCTAATAATCCGGAAATGACTACGACCCTGAATAGCTCGATGCGCTTCTTAGAATTTAATGACAAACGGACCATTACGCACAATACCAAAGTTCGCCAAGCGTTCTCCTACGTGGTTAATCGTCAGGCCCTGACCGAGAATGTCTTGCAAGATGGGTCCAAGGCCGCCACGAGTTTAATTCCGTCGGGGGATGGCACGAATCCTAAGACGGGTAAAGACTTCACCAAAGAAGTGGGGAACTTGGTGAGTTATAATCCCCAAAAGGCCACTAAACTTTGGCAGCAAGCCAAACAGGAACTGGGAATCAAGAAGGCCAGTCTGGAGTTGTTGACGGCTGATACGGATGAACAAAAGCATGCGGCGCAATACCTGCAACAACAGGCCCAGAAATACTTACCGGGCTTGACAATTACCATCAAGTCGATGCCGTTAGCGCAACAGATTGCCAAGGGTGCCGCCGGGAACTTTGATATTGATCTGGATGGGTGGACGACCGATTGGCGTGATCCAGCTGACTTCTTGCAGATGGCGGATGGGACCAGTTCGGTAAACTTCACCAAGTGGCAGAACACCCACTTCACGAATCTGATGAAGAAGGTTGACGACACAGCAACGTACACCACGATGCAACGGTGGAATCTGATGAAGCAAGCCGACACGTATGTTACCAAGCAAGCCGGATTAGTTCCCTTGTACCAACAGGCTAAAGCGCACCTGGTTTCCAAGACAGTTGGTGGCCTAACCTACACGATGACCACGGATGCTCAGTATAAATACGCTTATTGGAAATAACGAAAATGCCTCGCGATGATCTGGTGATCAAAGCGGGGCATTTTTATTAGTCGCATTATAATGGGTGGAAAAAGTGTTGGTCGTCGCTTTTTTTGGCCAGCTT
>ENA-OWWX01000298-OWWX01000298.1-human-gut-metagenome-genome-assembly--contig:-NODE-298-length-10321-cov-11.9639_pt1 | contig 10321 bp, 5 predicted proteins | sample MGYA00249242_ERZ652051 | MGnify/ENA primary metagenome ERZ652051 (study PRJEB26925, sample SAMN05826995) | human gut metagenome | biome: ENVO:2100002; feature: ENVO:00000062; material: ENVO:00002003... | reverse complement strand
TTCGTCGGCAGCGTCAGATGTGTATAAGAGACAGCTAGTATAAAGTAATAGATTGAAGCATTTCTAATGCTTTCTGTTTCAAAATAAAAGGCTCTGCAAATATTGTGGAGCCTTTATCATTTTATAACAGGGGAAAACGTTTATCTCTCTTAAAAAATTGTAGTATAATCGTAATGTAGTTCTAAATATTATTAATTATATTTGTGCACAGTTTTTAAAAGCAAACAATTTATATTAACTAATCAACTACATTTATGTTAAAGAGAATGCGATCTTTTTTAGTAGCGGCGATGCTCATGGTCATTGCTACCGTTAGTGCGCAGGTTACCACTTCTAGTATGAGTGGTAAGGTTACAGCACAAGATGAACCTATCATTGGAGCGACTGTGGTTGCAATCCACGAGCCGTCAGGTACACGTTATGGTACAGTGACTAATATCAGTGGTCAATTTAATTTGCAAGGTATGCGTACCGGTGGTCCTTACAAAGTTGAAGTTTCTTATGTTGGTTATCAGACTGCTATTTATAAAGGTGTAAATTTATCGTTAGGAGAAGTATACACTTTAAATGTAGTTTTAAAGGAAAGTTCTGAATTATTGGATGAAGTTATAGTAACAGCACAGAAAACAGTAGAGAAGATGGGGACTGTAACGAATGTGAGTGAGCGTCAGTTAACGACATTGCCTACTATTAATCGTAGTATTACTGACTTTACTAAACTTTCTCCTTATGCGGGTGGCAGTAATTCTTTTGCCGGACGTGATGGACGTTATAATACAATAACTGTGGATGGTGCAGCTTTGAACAATAATTTTGGTTTGAGTACTAATAATTTGCCGGGTGGAGATGCGCAGCCTATTTCACTTGATGCAATTGATGAAATTAGCGTTAATGTTTCTCCTTATAGTGTTACGTATTCCAATTTTACGGGAGCTTCTATTAATGCTGTAACCAAGAGTGGTACAAACGAATTAAAGGGAACAGTTTATACATATCAGAAACCAAAGAATTTTATAGGAAAATCTATTAACGATGTTGACGTTCCTAATGTGGAAAGTTATAAATCCAGTTTGTATGGCTTTACATTAGGAGCTCCGATAATAAAAAATAAACTATTCTTTTTTGTAAATGGAGAATTAGAAAATAGTACTAGCCCTGGTATTTTGTGGACTCCTAGTCAAGAAAAAGATGGAAGTGGGGATAATCAAAATCATATTTCTAGAACTTGGATAAAGGATTTGAAGACAATAAGTGATTTTGTAAAGGATAAATATGGATATGATCCGGGAAGTTATGATAAATTTGATGATTTCGAGAGTAAAAATTGGAAGCTTATGGCTCGTTTGGATTGGAATATTAATAAAAGTCATAAACTGTCATTACGTTTTAACACAGTGAAATCAGAAAATGATGCTAGTATTAGTTCAACTTCTTCGGTAATCACTAAAGCTAATTCAAACCGTTATGGGGTTGATGCATTTGCATTTGGAAATTCCAACTATGGTTTTAGAAATATTGTAACGTCTCTTTCCGGTGAGTTGAATAGCAATTTTTCTTCTTCAGTACAAAACAAATTATTAGTGACTTATACCCATATCCGAGATTCTCGTACAACTAAGGGAGATGCGTTTCCAATGGTTGATATTTACAAGGACGGTAAGCAGTATATGACATTGGGTACAGAATTGTTTACTCCTTTTAATGATGTCGAGAATAATGTATTTAGTGTTACTGACAATGTAACTATTAATAAAGGAAACCATTTGATAACTGCCGGTGCAACATTTGAAAGACAGTATTTCATGAATTCATATTTACGTGCTCCTTATGGATATTATCGTTATGCTTCAATGGGCGATTTTATGACGGGAGAAAAACCGATGCTGTATGGCATTACTTATGGATATAATGGAAAAGACGCTCCGGGAGCTGAACTGACATTTGGTATGTTGGGAGCTTATGCACAAGATGAATATTCTATTACACCTAATTTAAAATTGACATATGGATTACGCTTTGATTTACCGTTATATTTTGATGATTTGTTAGGGAATGCGGCTATCAAAGAACAGTCATTTAATGGAACGAATGTTGACGTATCCGAATGGCCGAAAAGTAAATTGTTAATATCTCCTCGTTTAGGATTTAATTGGGATATAAAAGGTGACCGTTCTATTGTTTTGACTGGAGGTACAGGCTTGTTTACAGGGTTATTACCATTTGTATGGTTCACTAACCAACCGACAAATGCAGGTCAGATGCAAAATATGGTTGAATTTGAGACTTCGGAATTACCGGCAAACTTTGCTTTTAATCCAAATTATAAAGAAACTCTTACCCAAAATCCGGATATGTTTCCATCAACTCCGGGAAATGAGGTCCCCGGTGCTATAGCTTATGTGGATCCGAATTTTAAAATGCCTCAAGTTTGGCGTAGTAATGTAAATGCAGAGTTTCAGTTACCTTATGGATTTATGCTTTCTGTTGGTGCTATGTATACACGTGATATATATAATGTTGTTCAGAAGAATATGAACGAAAAGGCCCCTTCTGGAACCTATAATGAACAACCGGGACGTGTATATTGGACTAAGAATAATTACTATGACAATCCTAAGACGAAAACCGTTATACAGTTGACTAATGGGGATGAAAAAGGTTATCAATATTCTTTTAATGCAGTATTAACGAAGAAATTTGATTTTGGCTTTACAGGTTCATTTGGGTACACTTATACAATGGCTAAAGATATGACGGCAAATCCAGGTTCATCGGCGGCTTCAGTATGGCAGAATAATGTTGCAGTTAATTCATTGAATGATCCGGGTGTCTCTTATTCTTTATTTTCTACCCCGCATCGTTTGATAGCTAATGCTTCTTATGAAGTTGCTTATGCGAATATGAAAACGACTGTTTCTTTGTTCTATACAGGTTACCAACAAGGACGTTTTTCTTATACCTATTCTAATGATATGAACGGTGACGGAAACTATTCCGATTTGATGTATGTGCCTGCTTCTAAAGAAGAAATGACATTTGTGGATATTAAAGATAAACAAAATAATGTGACTTATTCGGCGGTAGACCAACAAGAAGATTTTTGGAACTATGTAAATAATGACTCTTATTTGAATGATCACAAGGGGCAGTATGTAGAACGTGCTTCTTCTTTAGAACCGTGGATTCACCGTTTTGACATGAAGATAGCACAGGATTTTTATGCTAAGATTGGTAGCCGTAAGTACGGTATTCAAGTAAGTCTTGATATGTTGAATATTGGTAACTTATTAAATTCGAAGTGGGGGGCTTATCGCTCTTGCGGTTTGCAGAGTTATGATAATGTAAGGTTGTTAAAAACAGCAAGTAAGGTAGGAGAACCTCTTACTTATCAGATGAATGCATCTTCTCGCGAGGTGTTCCAGAAAAATTCTAAATGGGATTATACTGCTTCTACAGGTAGTGCATGGCAGATGCAGTTAGGCGTTAAGTTTACATTCTAGAATATTTATATAAAAAGATGCTTCGTTCAATAAACGGAGCATCTTTTTTATTTCATCCTCATCACCACCGGATTATGATCGCTATAATTAAGATCCGGCGAGAAGTAATCCGTGCTATTCAGTTCCGGTGAATGGAGAATATAGTCGATTCTCAACAGATGCTTGAAGTACTTGAAAGTATACATATACCCATGCCCGCTCCTCTGAAAACCATCCTGCAACTTATCACCTTTTATAGTATGATAAACATACGAAGACGGCAGAGAGTTAAAGTCACCGCAGACTAGAGTAGGATAGGGGGAGGCGGCTATCAGTTGCTTGAGAAGATCAGCTTGTACGGCCCGTTTCCGGAAATTCTCGTGTAAGCCGTCGATAAGTCCCAGGGTAGCATGTTCCACTCTTTGGGAATCATCCGTACGAAGTCCCTTTTCCAGTTTGCGCTTGTTCTGGCTTACTTCCGTTGTTTGGAGATGATTGTTGAACAGGCGGATGGTGCGACCATTGATTTCAATATCACATGCAAGACTGCAATTTTTCGAATCAGGATAGATGATAAGATGCTCCTCCTTGATAGGATAACGGCTGAAAACAGCCAGTTGCAACAGATTTTTCCCTTCGGGCGAAGAAGGAATATAATGATACGGCCAATTAGAAAGAGCTGCGGATATACTATCGATGCCAAACTCATCGTTTATGCCAAATTCTTGAAAACAGAGAATATCTGCTTGCAGGTTTCTCATGTAAGAAGCAATCTCCTTGCATGAGTAGCCGGTATGCTCGTGGTTAAAGGCATCGACGTTGTAAGTAGCAACCGTCAACACCCCCGGAGTATATACATTCATTTTAACCATCGGTGACGAAGCCGGACTGAAAAAAGGCGATTGTAATACACAGCTCATATACCCCCAATTGCTGAATATAGCAATCAGAGGGATGAAAACCCAGCACCGCCAACGAATCGTCCAGTAGATAGCAGAAGCAAGATTAGCCAATAAAAGTATCGGTAGTACCAAACCGATGAAAGGCATAAATTTGAAACTATCCGGTGCGGCATTGCCTACGAAAGCACCCGCAATGGTAACTCCTGCCAAAATACTGGTCAGCACGATGGATATGTAATAAAACAGTCTGTAAAAGGCTTTCATTTAATCTAAATTATTTGCTGGTTATATCATGAGGGATTAAGCTCTCTACGAAGGAAGCAACCATTTATGAATCATTGCTTTCAACTTATCATCCGCTATTGGTTTAGCTATAAAATCATTGCACCCCGCTTCTTCAGCCGCTTTCCGGTCCTGTTCGTATGCAAAGGCACTTTGAGCAATAATAGGAACAGTGGCAGACAGTTCACGGATGATTTTTGTAGCTTCCAGTCCGTCCAGATTCGGCATCTTGATATCCATCAAGATAAGATCCGGTTTCACTTCATCGAACATCGTGACAGCTTCCATTCCGTCATGCGCACGTATAAGCTGATGGTCTTTACCTAGAATAGCCTTCAATAAGTCGAAATTGCTGTCCGTATCTTCGGCAACCAAAATACAGGCATGCCGTGTATTTGCAGAATTGTCAACACTCGAATCAGCAGTTTTTCCGGCAGATGCTATTCCAGCGATGTTTCCTTCACCATTCTCTTTCTTTGAAGAATCCACATTTGCAGGATTTGCAATCGTGTATGGCAAAGTAAATGTAAACGTCGTTCCCTTACCAAATTCGGAGCTGACGGAAATCTTGCCCCCGAGCCGTTCAACGATAGACTTACAGATAGATAATCCCAACCCAGTGCCCTGTGCATGATTGTTTAGCTTGGTAAAACGTTCGAACACAAGACCCACTTTCTCCGGCTCAATTCCCGTTCCGGTATCCGTTACGTGGAAAACAATCTGGTTATCCACCAGCTTGTAACCATAACTGATACTTCCTTCTTTCGTAAACTTAACAGCATTCCCAATCAGATTCGAAATCACCTGGAACACTCGATTCTTGTCCGTCTCAATCATCAGACTCTCGTCCGAAGACTCATAGACAAGGCTTACTCCCTGCGGAGTACGGAATATATGAGCATCGTGCACTTCCCGGCAGAGATTATGTAGACTGGCAGGTCCGAAAGAAAACTCAATAGTCCCCGATTCAATCTTCGAGAGATCGAGAATCTCATTGATGAGTTGCAAAAGACGCTCGTTGTTCGCGTTTACGATGTTGTAGTACGTCTTTCGTTCTTCCGCATCATCACTTTCGGCAATGAGATGCGAGAACCCCACAATAGCATTCAGCGGAGTACGTATCTCATGACTCATATTGGCAAGGAAAGCCGATTTCAAACTATCAGACATTTCTGCTTTTTCCTTCGCAGACAGTAGCTCCCGCTTCATCATTTCCAGTTCCGTGACATCCCATTCGATGGTGACGATGATAGGCGAAGACAGTTCGTCCCCATCCACCCGGATTTTCCGCTTGTCAAGGATAATCAGGTTTCCGTTCCGGTCCTTTCCTTCCACCGTCCAGTGCATACCTTTTCCGCTGGTGGCCACTTGAATATCCTCCTGTCTCTTCTTCTCGGCCACGGTAGGCGGATAGAAATCGAAGTCATTCTTACCGACAGGATCGTTCTTGTAAAGATCGCGGTTATAAGCCTCCTGATTTCGATAAATGTACCGGAAATCATTGTTGATCTCCTTCACAACAATCCCCGCGGGGAGATTATTGATTGTCGTATCCATGATTTGATTGAGCCGTTTGATTTGGGCTTCGTATCGAATCCTCTCGGAAATATCATGAGCAAACGACCAGTAACTTTCTTCTCCGGAGTCATTGGTGACGTTGTACATCGTACCTTCGTAAGCCAATATACCTTTATTGATTTTCGATGGATGATGAGCCACAAAGTTGCTGCTGCCACCGTGTATGACATCTTTACAACGTTCGTCCCAAGCCTCTTGCGTAGGTATATCTGCGGCGACATTGTAGATTTTCAACTGACTGATATCCTCACTTTCGGGAATACCGTGATTGTGCAGGAAACGACGATTGGCGAAGATGATCGTACCATCGGGTCTGGCGGCAAAGATACTCTCTTTGGCGTTGTTGATAGCATGAGTCAGTGTGTTGATGTCATTTCTACGATGCTGTATGTCCGTGATGTTCTGGATATAGCCTTCGATATTGAAACTACCGTCGGAGCGTTGTTCACGCAGATAAGTCTGGATACGCATATAGAAGATTTCTCCGTTCAGGCGGACACGGTAGCTGATGCTTTCCATGTTGAGTTCTTTTTCGTTCACCCGACACCATTCCATAAAACTCTGACGGTCTTCTTCTACAATCAGTTCCACATATTTCTCAATGGCAAGGTTTTGCACATTTTCCTCGCACAAAACACCGGTATATCCAAGATAATGAAAAATATTCTGTTTCGTATTGTACGTCCATTGTCCTATCTGGGCTACCTTTTGAATAGCCCGCAGGGTGAGATTTGCTTGTTCCAACTGTCTTTTTACGTTGCTTCTTTGCGTGATGTCGCGATATTGACAAAGCACCATACCGTCATAAGGGAACATGAGGCATTTGAAGTAAAAAGTTTCGTCTTTCAGCACCAACTTGAAGTTCTTGCTGATGCTTCTTTGTTCTTCGAGTACAATCTGGAAGATGGGCATCACCCTCTCTCTCGTATATTCTGGTAAAAGCTCAAATATATTTTTTCCTAAAAGTATATCCTCTTGCAGAAACCATAGATCACAATGAGGCTCAATGTCTACGCAGACTCCGTGCCTGTCAACCAATAGCATTGTATCTGCCGTCAGTTTCAATATTCTTTGTGCGTTATTCGCATCATGTAATATTCTGTTCATGTCTGTTTTTTATTAGATGATAGAGACTAATGTCTTATAGTAAGGATAACAAAAGATAATAGCATTTGTTTTACTTTTCAGCGCGTTTCGCTTTTTCCCAGGCTCCGCTTCCTTTTTTCTTTTTCAGATAACGGATGCCTTTCAGCACATTGACATTCATAAATAGGAAATAGTAGGGGATAAAAAGCAACTTGTTTTTTATCTGTTTGGTGGATAGATAATATCCCCAATATCCCAATCCGTAAAAAAGAACCTGCATGGCAAGCAGCATTCCGTAGAATATCGTGGAACCGCCCAACAGCAGAATTGCAATATTCAGCGGGAAGAGAGCGAACAACAGGAACGGAGTAATAGACCATCGCAATACCCGGTGAGACGTATATTGAAAGCTAAGTATCCCGTAGCGGAAAGGATTCAGCAACGGACGAAGTCGCCAGATAGACTGCAATCCTCCCGCAGCGATGCGCACTTTCCGCTTTTCTTCTTCGCGCATATCTGCCGAACCGCTTTCGATGGCGTAAGCATTGGTGCAATAAGCAATGGTATAACCTTTCATGGTGATCCGGAGCGAAAGAATAAAATCATCGAGCAACGTATCCGGTTCCATTGCTTCGAATAGTTCACGACGCACGGCAAATAGTTCGCCTGCTGCTCCTACAGCAGAGTAGAGGCGGGCGTCAAGTGCTTTCAGTGTTGATTCGTATTTCCAGTAAATACCTTCCCCACCGGCAGCGGCTCCGTCTTTGGTCTGCACGGCGATCCGTTTTTCACCAGCCACGCAACCCACTTTCGGATCTTGGAAAGCAAGTACGATTTCCCGTATTGCCTCCCGGTTTACCATGGTGTTGGCATCCGTAAAGACGACGAGCGGAGTGTCCACCAGCGTCATTCCACGTGTCATTGCGGCTGTCTTACCCTGTCGTAGGGGTTGGAAGTGTACGGTCGCTTTTCCCTGCCAACGGGTTTGCAGTCGTTCGTTTGTACTGTCGTCGCTTCCGTCTGTCACCCATACGATATGCAGTTTGTCCGCAGGGTAGTCCAGTTCAAGACTGTTCTCCATCTTTTCGTCTACAACATCTTCTTCGTTGAATGCTGTAATGAAGAGAGTCACTTCCGGCAAACCAGCGTCCGATGCCGGCAACGAACGCTTCACAGGCTTCACGAAAAGTTCTTTCAACTTGACGAGAACGTAAAGCACAATTCCGTAGCCCAGATATGTGTAGAACACAATGAACAAGGCAAACCAGAAAATTATTTCAAGACAAAGAGTGATGATTTCGTTCATAGCTGTATTTATTTAGATATTTTCTTTCCTTTAAAATAATCACTATCTAATATAATATCAGAAATTTTTTCTCTATATATTATTCGTTTTTTTTCTCTTTCGGTGTTCAAAATGGAATCAGGGCAAAGTAAGCTATTTCCTACTCCTCTCCATTCAGAATGAATACCCCCCAAATCAAGAAGGGTTGGAAATAAATCAGCTTGCGTGATAGCATAATCACTTGTTTTGTCGATCTTTTGTGGAGAGTTTACAATATACAATGGGATTTGAAAAGAAACATTATCTTCTTCTTTGGATTTAAGCCAGTCATTTGAAATGGAATGGTCACTGGCTATTATAATTAGAGAATTGTGGTAAAGATGATTTTCTTTTAAGAAATTCAAATACTTACCTAAGTATTTATCCATATAATGCACATTAGATAGATAATTTTTTAATTCTTCTGAATATGTGTCAGGGAATGGAATGAGGTAGTCTTCAACTGCTTTGGTATATGGAGAATGCGTTGATGATGTGAGGATAAGTGAGAAAAAAGGTTGTTTGCTATTTTTGTCTATGCTTGCTGCATATTCAAAAAGAAGCTTATCATTTAACCAATTTTCTTTATAATTACTCAATGTATATTCCTTTCGTGAATAGAGTTTATCAAACCCATATTGGATACATACTCCATCTTGTCTCCATGTTTTAGATGAAGTAGGAATAACCATTCTACATTCGATTCCAGGTTTTTGTTTCTTTAAAAGTTTGGGCAAGGACACGAAAGTATTATTAAAATAATCGTAAATGGTAACACCTTTTGTTTTGGGTATAAGTCCGTTGAGGTATGTGAATTGTCCGTCGCTCGATTCGCCTAATTGTATCAGAGAAGTCATGTTATTATTGTAGTATGCTCCTTTTTCTACTAATTTGTTGAGGGTAGGAGTAATTTCTATTCCATTTATTTTTAGATCTGTAGGGAACGAAAGAAGGGATTCCACTATAATGAGAATAATATTTTCTTTTGGTGGATATTCAATACTATATTTTGATTCGTAAAAGAATGGTTCCAGTTTTGCCACTTCCTCTGGGTTACAGTCTTGTTTGTTGTTTGATGCACATTGTATAATGGTCCCATAAATTATTCCGAATTTGAATATACTTTCTGTTGGACTATTTTTAAAAGGGTGAACATACTTGTAGTTTAATGATGACCAATGTATTGTTGCTGTAGCTATTAATCCTCCTAATAAAATAAATGCAATTCCTAACATGTAAAGGGAAAAGATTCTTCGTGTCTTTCTTCTTATTTCAGAATAAGCTCTATGAAATTGTTTATAAGATAAGATACTTGCAAGAGTTGTTATTAGTATTGTAATGTCAGAGAACCTAATTGTTGCAAATACGTTAGCTGATAGTCCGTCAAGATTGTTGAATTCTCCATATAATATTGGAGGCATATATGTGTAGAAGAATCTACTATAAGATACATTTACAATTACCAGTATTGCAATGATAGTATATGGAATGAAAAATAAATAAGTCTTTTTTCCGATTAGATAAAGTGGAATAAAGAATAATAGGCATATATCGATAAAAGCATGAATGATATTCTCCAGATATGAGAATGGAGTAAGAGAATATTTGTCAATAAGAATTGCTGTCTCTTATACACATCTGACGCTGCCGACGAACTCTAGGGTGTAGAT
>ENA-OWWX01000284-OWWX01000284.1-human-gut-metagenome-genome-assembly--contig:-NODE-284-length-10672-cov-8.52896_pt1 | contig 10672 bp, 7 predicted proteins | sample MGYA00249242_ERZ652051 | MGnify/ENA primary metagenome ERZ652051 (study PRJEB26925, sample SAMN05826995) | human gut metagenome | biome: ENVO:2100002; feature: ENVO:00000062; material: ENVO:00002003... | reverse complement strand
CGGCAGCGTCAGATGTGTATAAGAGACAGCACGGTGATTAAGAACAAATCCTTGATTGACCACATCATCACTGCTAAAGAGTAAGGTCGCCTCAGTTGGGATCGCAAACATTTCTTCGTGCCAATGTAGCACATTGAGCCTTTCTGGTAGGCCGGGAACTATCGTCGTTTGCCGATAAATTGGGGCCCACCCCACTTCTTTAACCGGTGCTTTGGTTACCGGATACCCCAGCGTTTTAGTAATCTGTTGAGCCCCAAAACAAGCGCCAAACATTGGCACATCTTTATCCAAGAGCGTTTGGATCAACTGGCGTTCTTGCTTAATCCAAGGCAGCCCATCATTTGGACTCATGGGCCCACCCAAGATAACTAACAGATCAGTTTCTGCTGCCATTAGCAACTGGCCAAACTGGTAGGGATGATAGATAAATACTTGATGTTCGTGAGCTGCAGCCCAAGATAAAATCGCTCCTGGACCCTCATTTGGTGTATGTTGCAAGACATTAATCCGCATCGCAAATCCTTTCCATCAACGGCAATGTTTCACGTGGGTATCGCCTGCAAATCCCCAAGATGGCCTCAATTATAACACATCACTACTGAGGCAAGTCAGTATCTGAATACACATACGGCACGTGAGCCATCGTCGGTACTTGATCCCAAGCCACCGGATACCCCGCACCGTGAGCACAAAATACTGAATCTGGCGTATTCTCTAGGTCAGCTACTGGTGCATATTGCTGCTGTGCAATTATCTCAGCCGCGTTATGACAAGGCCGATAACCATCAATCAAGCATTCCAATTGGCCCTGACCATGCGTGTAAGCTTGTACAGCTTGGGCATAGTCTTGCATTTCAGACACGGGCGCAACCCCCGTTAGTGTGGTGAGATTACCTCGACTGGTCGTTGGATCAACTGCCGCATCGAGACTGCCATGCATGCGCTGCACATCCGTCATGGCTCGACCCACTTGCGCTTGGCCCACCTCTAAGCGGAAACGATACCACGGCTCAAGTAATTGACAGCCATCGTCTCGTCGCATCATCAGCCCTTGACGGACCGCCCGCCAAGTTGACTCACGGAAGTCACCACCAACCGAATGAACAATGCTAGCTCGACCCGTAACCAACGTTATTTTGACATCAGTTAAGGGCGAACCCGTTAGAACTCCCAGTTGTTCTTTGGCGCGTAAGTTAGTTAATACCTGGTGTTGCCAGTTGCGGCCCAACACTTCCAAGGAACAGTCGGCGGCAAAGGTTAATCCACTCCCGCGGGGAGCCGGTTCCATGAGCAAGTGAACTTCCGCATAGTGACGCAAGGGTTCAAAATGCCCAACACCTTCTACGGTTTTCGTCAGTGTTTCCTTATAAAGAATCCGGCCAGCGCCGAAATGAACCGTCAGATTGAAACGATCCTGCAACAGCTGCTGTAAAATTTCCAATTGAACTGTCCCCATCAGTTGAACCCGTAGCTCCTGCAGGTGACTGGACCAGCTCACATGTAATTGGGGATCTTCATCCTCCAGCTCCCGCAAAGCGGCCAAACAGGCGTGCAGATCCTGTCCTTGTGGGTCCAATGCATAGTTCAAAACGGGTTGCATAACGGGCGCCGCACTATCTGGGACATTCCCCAGGCCTTGGCCGGGATACGTTCCCGTTAACCCTGGAATTGCGCAGACATCGCCAGCCAGAATTTGTGGCTGCACGGTGTACTTAACCCCGTTATAAACTCGTAACTGATTGATTTTTTGCTCCTCCAGCAGGACTTGTTTGGGCTGTAAATCACCGCCCGTCACTCGCAGCCACGTCAATCGTTCACCTTGATCGTGGGAAATTTTAAATACCCGTGCACCAAAATCACGGGTCGTTTCACTGGGAGTCGTCCACTGCTGCACTCCCGCCAGCAACTCGGTCACCCCAGTCATTTTCAAAGCCGCACCAAAGTAGCAAGGAAAGACTTGTCGCTGATCTATCATGCGCTGGATGACTGCGGCACTCAATTGGCCGGAATCAAGGAAGTCAGCCAAAACGGACTCGTCTAACATCGCAATGTCTTCACTAGCCGCTGCGGAAATTTGGGCGCCGTCAAACGCAATGCATCCCGGTGATAGTTCGGTTTGCAGTTGCGTTAACAACGCCGCCTGATCAGCACCAGGTGCATCCATTTTATTGACAAAGATTAAGGTGGGCACGTGGTAGCGCGCGAGTAAGCGCCACAGGGTTCGGGTATAACCTTGAACGCCATCGGTGGCGGAGATGACTAACACCGCATAATCCAAAACACTCAGAACTTGTTCAGTTTGACTAGCAAAATCGACGTGTCCCGGTGTATCTAATAAAGTCAGCGCTAGGTCTTGGTACGTCAATCGGGCTTGGTGGGAAAAGATGGTAATCCCTCGCTGTTTTTCCAACGCATCCGGGTCCAAAAAAGCATCCCCATTATCGACGCGTCCAAGCTGCCGCACCGCACCGGCCTGGTATAGCATGGCTTCTGACAAGGTGGTCTTACCAGCATCCACGTGGGCGACAATGCCCGCTGTGATGGATTTCATATGACTGCGCTCCTTTTTATCTGTAAGTCTTATTGATTCATCATACCACGGCCCTCCCACCAGCGCTGATGCTGATAGCCAAATCTTTTAGTAAAATTGAATAACATTCACTTAAAAATGAATTAATTGAATTTTACTTTTCACTCAAAAAACGCTATCCTACTAAACAAGTAATCTGATAAGTTAGCGAGGGTCGTTCGAAGCGACCAGAAAGGTGTGTGCGATGATGAACGACTTATTTGCGCAACGCGTCAATCCAGATGTTTCCTCTGCTTTAGCGGGACTATTTCCGCAAGATCCCAACCCAACTGCGGTAACCTTTGCGGCTGGTAGTCCCAATGAGCAACTGTTTCCAGTTAAAGAGGTTCAAGCGGCCTTTAATACGGCCATTGATACCCAAGGCGCCCACCTGTTCCAGTACCAATCGGCCCAAGGAAACAGCGCTCTCCGTGAAAAACTGGTTACGCGCATTGCCAAATGGGGCAACGTCACGACTACCGCTGATAATATTTTGCTGACCGTCGGTGGTCAACAAGGCGTAGAACTCGTCGCAAAAACCCTATTGGATCCCGGTGATGATATCATCGTTGAAGTTCCAACCTATATCGGGGCGTTGGCCGCTTTTGACTTGTACCAACCCCACTACCATGCTGTACCACTACAAGCTGACGGCCTAGATCTCGACGCGTTGGAGACCACCCTTCAACAACATCCCAACGTAAAACTCCTCTACACGGTACCGGATTATCACAATCCCACCGGAATTACAATGAGTGTCGCCAAGCGCCAACAGTTGGTGGCATTGGCTAATCGCTATCATTTCATTATCTTAGAAGATACACCCTATCGTGATCTCGGATACGAGGGTGCCCCATTGCCCGCCATCAAGAGTTTTGACACCGAGGGCCGCGTGATCTTTCTTTCTAGCTTTTCAAAAATTCTCATGCCTGCATTGCGGACCGGCTGGTTAATCGCTGATGGTGAGCTACGCGATGCCATCTTAAAGATGCGGCTGGCTAGTGATTTGGAAACCACGGGTGTCACCCATGCGGCCATTAACGCTTACCTAGACGCGAATGACCTAGACGCCCATATTCAACGCATGACAATGCACTACAAACAGCAACGAGATGCGATGCTTCAAGGACTAACTCACTATTTCCCGGATGAAGCGCTCTTCACTCACCCGGCTGGCGGATTCTTTGATTGGGTAACCTTACCGCAAGGCATTGATACGGGCCGGTTAATGCTGGACGTTATTAGTCCCCAAGCGCACGTGACCTACGTACCAGCGACTAATTTCTATCCCCAACGCGATGTCCACAACGCCCTCCGCTTGAGCTTTAGTGGTGTCAACCCAACCCAGATCGATGCCGGTATGCATCGACTAGGCGATCAATTGAAAAATGCCGTCCATGCGGCGTACCCCGTTTTTTAGAGGGTGTTTCATGTGAAACATTGTGCCGGCTTAATTTGTAATTATTAAGCCGGCACTTTATGTTATTTGATATCGCTAAAATTTTTCTACTCTTTGATTGATTGACCACCATCTAATAATAATTTCCGCTATCTAAATTGCAGTCGCCCACCGACCTATGTTAGGCTAAACGTTGACTTCTAATTGAAAGGGTAGTCTGCTATGAAACCCAACTCGAAATTCCTCCGTCGACTCCAAGCTTGGATGATCGGCCGTTACGGTCAGAATGATAGTCTGAATCACTTTCTGACTTATTTAACCTTCTTGTTACTCATTCTCAACTTATTTATCCACACGCTGTGGCTGGCTGTCACCGTCATTGTGCTCATCGCCCTGACTTACTGGCGACTATTTTCTCGTAAGATCTATCGTCAAGTGCGCCTCAATCGGGCCTTTGAACGCGTTTGGCTTCCGATCACGCGTCCATTTCGCCGCCTCCGCTACCAGGTGTCGCAACATTGGCATTACCGCTTCTTTCATTGTGCCCAATGTCAGCAACGGATTCGTGTGCCACGCTATCACGGTCGCGTTCAAGTGACTTGTCCCAAATGTCACCATAGTTTCATCACCCGAACCTAATATTAAAAATACCGTTGCTGGGAATAAACCTAGCAACGGTATTTTTAATAATTACTATCGACGAAAAGCCAACCAGCCGCAAACCAGAACGACCATTCCGGTGCCACCAAAAGCAACCGTGAAGTTACTCCATTCAATCAGCCATCCCATAACGGGAAATAGCACGACCATCATTAGACTAAAAATCATACTGGAAATGCTGAGTAACGTAGCTCGCTGCGCACTGGGAATCAACTGGTTGTAATAATTAGAAAGTAGCGGTTCAATGACCGCTAACAACAGATTAATAAGCAGGTATCCCCCAACCAAACCGAGCGTATTAGCCCACAAGGCACTAATCAACGCACCGGCTAGTACGATTGCCAAACCACGTAATAATTGCGTTTGCGGCCATTTTCGCTGTAGCCAGGGTGTTAGCTGCACGCCCCCCACATTTAAAATAGCCGTTATCACCAAAATTCCGGAAATCAGCAGACCGCTAAAACCTTTGGCAGTCATAACCGATTGAAAATAGTAATAATACGTCGTTCCCAAGGCACTAAATGCCGCATGAAACACCATTAAATGGCGTAATGCCGAGAACTGTCGCAACCATTTCGCCGCAGATCGGCTAATCGCTATTAGAGATTGCGCGTCGGTCGCTGGAGTAGTTTGATCACGGAATGGTTCGTGTAGCTGCAAAATGCAGCCAATCGCTAGCCCTGCACTGAGCGCATATAAGAGATAGGTGACGTTAAGGTGCCCGTGAATTAAGCCGCCAGCCAACAAAACCCCCACCGGCGTGGCGATTTCAATGATCATATTCATATTTTTAGTCACGACGGGGAACCGCTCAGTTGCGTGATTTTCGGCTAGCGAGTCGTATAGGAGCGCCTCAATCGTCCCTGATTGTAAATTATAGGCCCAGGCCTGTAGCACGAAGCCTAGCGCAAACCACCAAAAATTCGTAGCCATTAACATGATTATGGCGTGGACAATCGCCGCAACTCGCCCACCCATTAAAACGATCTTATAGCCAAAGCGATCGGCCAACATCCCTGATGGCACTTCCGAAAGCAAACTTGTCAGGTGAAAAATACTTTCACATAAACCGATTTGAACCAGCGACAATCCGCGTTGTTGTAGGAAAATAACCCAAAGACTGGTAATTCCGAAATACGCCAATGCGGTATAGCCGTAGCCCAAGTGTAAATTACGTTGCATAATTTTAATCATTATCAAACGCCTCCAAGGATTGGCGACGACAAAAAAGACGGTGCTCTAAAGCACACCGTCCGTGAACACATGAACTGTCGTCTTTAGATGAAACCGTGAGTATTAGTATGGGAAAATTGGACAGACTGCGCCCCTTGGAGGTCTTTTACAAAAATAATATCAGTCTGCATATAATTCCAGCGTTGAATTTTCCAACTCACGACGATTCACCTCATTTTTACTAGTTTCAGTGATTATAACACATCGTCGATTGACAACTAAGATTTTCTTCTACTCAAGCGTTTTAACACCAAACGGTCAAATCAGGCTTCAAATAATGCCGGATCAATCTGCCGGTCTTTAAAGTAAAACTCCCGGTCATGCTCGCTAACGGACCGCAACACATGGCAAGGGTTACCGACTGCCACAACATTAGCTGGCAAGTCTTTGGTAACAATGCTTCCCGCGCCAATCACCACGTTATTGCCAATCGTAATGCCGGGCAAAACAATCACACCTGCGCCTAGCCAGCAGTTCTTTCCAATGTGAACCGGCATATTGTATTGATAGTTCTTTGCCCGTAAATCCGGAGTAATGGGGTGCCCGGCCGTGGCAATCGTCACGTTGGGCCCGATCATTGTGTGATCGCCGACATAAATATGGGTATCATCGACCAAGGTTAGATTAAAATTAGCGTAAACATGGTGGCCAAAATGGACATGGTGGCCCCCGAAATTAGCATGAAATGGCGTTTCAACATAGCAGTTGGTCCCCATTTCGGCAAATAACTCATGCAAAATCGCCTGTTTCTGCGTGCGGTCACTTGGGCGGGTATGGTTGTAGTCATACAGCCGATCTAAGTAGCGTTGCTGATCCTTTTCAATTACCGGATCATCGGGTAAATAGAGGTCACCCGTATGCATTTTTTCAAGATTTCCCATGGGTTTCAATCCTTTCATGTTGTGTTATCTTTTATCATATCACTATTGATAACGCTATCATAATTGATTGCTACTTGTCGTCACCGCGCCGTTTTGACAAAAATCCTAATAAAAAACACCTAAATCTGCGAAGATCTAGATGCTTCATAAACCCACGACTTCATTCGTGGAAAGCTTTAACTAATATCGATCCGCATAAGCTCAGCGCCCCGGTTTAAAATCAGATAGCCTTGACCAGCAGCAGTGAACGATAGTCCCTCAAATTCCCGCTGACTGGCAAAGACAGAAGCATGAACATCCTTAGGCGTTGCCTGACGCTGACGAAGTTTTTTCACAGGCACTGAAGAAATTGCATCATCACTAACAAAGTATAGCCGATCGTTATGCGGATTATACGCGATGGATTGATGCGTCTGGCCCGGGCGATAGGCCAACCCCTGCATCATCAATTTGAAATGCACCCCGTGATCGTTCATTGTCCCCCGATAGACTCTCAAAGAACGCTGACCACTGTAACTGCTAAAGTACGCGTAACCCTGGCGATCAAAAGCTAGCGTGCTATTCACAGCTAATTTGGCCCCCTGTTTATTAACCAATCGGTAAGCAACCTGCTTGGTCGGCCGTAACGTTTTCGACGATACCTTAACGGCAGAACCATATTGTCCCGCTTTTCCATTTGACCTGGTAGACCATAGTTGCTTGGCCTTTGGATTATAAGCCAGTGATTGGCCGTGTCCGATATCAAAGGTCGGTCCTTCCTTAATGTACTTAAGCAAACTGCGATCCCGACTGGTGGCTTTATGCTTAGAATAAGCATTCGTGGCCCGCCGCAAGGCATCCATGCGGGATGTGTATCCACCTAGCGCCTGAACCAATTTTGCCAAATCGTATCTGACAATCCAACCAGTTGTGGTGTTACTAGCTTTTAAATAAGCAATATACACGGTCTTCCCATTCGACGTCACGACTACCGCTTGCGGATCACTCCAATCGCCAGAATGATGAACCGTCACCGGTAGATATAATGCCGTCCGCAAAAACGCTGTGTGCCCCCTGACGGATTGGTAAATATCCGGTGTCGTTTGAAACGTGCCTTGCGACCGATACGTCGAGGACGTGGCATATGTGTCCGGTCGCGTGACAAAGTAATCTTTATTTTTAATCAGTTTAACTGCCTTAACGTTATAATTAGCCAGCGCATGGCTGGTTTTGACCTGGGCGGCCTGACCCTTTAGTGATCCAATCCCTACTAGTGCCAGCGCACCAACAAGTAATACTTTTGAAATGGTCCTAACTACTTTCATGATAATTTCCCCTTAGCGACTCATAGTTCCCCCTCAGTTCTGCAAATACGGCAAGCTCACCGAAGCTCACTTAAATGTCCCACCTTCTAAGCTCGTTATAACATATAAGGTTATCTGATGTATAGTCAGCGTGATTGCTAGTCGGACTGTTTTTCTACCGAATTAATTAATCAGGGATCCATCTATGTTTAAAATACTTTGATATTGTCGGTAAATGATCTTCTGGCTTCATTGGCTGGTTTACTAATTGAGCCATCAAAATAAGCGGGAAAGTAAGTTCTTCTAAGAACGTGCTTTCCCGCCTATTATTCGATAACCACAAGTAGCTTAACCCCATACCGCTGAACCCGCTATTTCGTAAAGGTTCCGCTTCCTCGAAGAACTGGCCGTTGGTTGGCCGCCTGTACTTGCCGATTATTCGGTCCAAAGAGTTGCTTGTAGCGCTTAAGTTGCTCTGAACTGATAGTAATATCAGTTTGTTCAATAACGTACCACGTCACGCCCTCGGTTAGCGGCGGCGTGGTGAGTGACCCAAGGTATTGAAAAACGGTGCCACGATTTGGCAATAAACCGGTTAAGTCGCAGTCGATTGATTCCGTGGCGTGTGGCTGGAAATGATCAAGAATCCCGTCAATAATCGGATTGGCTTTACCTATGGGCACGAGAACCGCCACGACGCACAACGCACCAATAACTGATTGATGAACAAAGTGCAGTTCGGCAACCGTTTCTTTAGTGGCGATATGCTCCGCTGGCACATGGATGTGGGCTTGCACAAAATGCCAAGTCATCTCATTGATTCGCGTTGTCCCGTGACCAGCAAGCTGAATGGTCACTTGGTCATCGATTTCTCGGTCAGCTATCCATGGATCTGTCACCATAAAATTAGTAACACTAGTGGGTTTAGCCTGACGTAGATCAATCGGTGATTGTTGGAAACCAAACCCATTTGACCATGAAGCCTGCTCCGCATAATTTAAAATTGACATCGTGATGATCCTTTCTTTTGGTGGTTTATTTGCCCGAAAAATGCTCATTCGGTGGGCATACAGCCGGATTAAGCGATTTCTAATTTCACCAGTATACCATACGCGACGACTAACACTGGTCTGATCGGATTGGGAGCTAGTTTCCTTTTTACGCTTCTGAACAACCGATATCTCCTTAAGAACGGAGCGCCATGTAAAAGGCCATATTTCTATTTGGAATCTTTAAATGCGGATTCTGCTATCTGCTGGAAATACGAGATATTGTTCAGCATCTATAACCATTACCCCCACACACGTGGGGAATACGGATTCCCATGTTTAGCAGTAATAGCGCCTTTAGGATCACCCCCACACCTGTGGGGAATACACTAAAGAATCCTTGATATACCGGCATTCTTATTTTGAAAATTCGGCTATTTTTATCACTTTGCTCTTAAAGCATACTCCAGCTAACCCCAATTCACAAACTCTTAACCGACTAAATAATTTAGGTCAACTATAGTCACTAGATTCCAAAATTCTCCACTTTCCCGCTCCAGTCAACCCACCTTAAAAATTTCAGCGTCATCACCGTAACCTGCTATAATGAATAGTGCTATTTCCAACGTCTCAGTGACGCTAATTCACTAAATTTAGGAGTTATTCGATGAATAAAATTTTACAGGAACAGTTCTTTGTTGACGATTTGTCTGACGACCAAAAGGCTGTTATTACCGACATGAATCATTACATCAAAGACAGTCTCAATGGCCAAGAATCCGCCGTTGCCATCATTCAAGGCGCGGCCGGTACTGGTAAGTCTGTCGTCTTAATGGAACTTGTCCGTCAGTATATGACCGACAAACGTTACCGGACTTCACTTGTGGTCAATCACCCCGAACTTTATAAAGCCTATCAAGACTTGGCCGAATCCATTCCCAATATGAAAGCCAGCGCCATTCGCCGGCCCACTTCCCTCATTAACTACGCGCAAAAAAATCATAAACAATATGATATTATTTTTGTTGATGAGGCCCATTTGCTCTACTCCAAATCTGAACCCTACGCCCACTACCGCGGCCAAAACCAGTTGACTGACCTGATGAATTTAGCTAAAGTCGTCGTGGTTGTATACGATTTCGACCAAGTCTTCCAGTCCAAAATGTACTGGGACCAAGACCTCCTTTACCAAACCATCGGTCACCATCCCCACAAGCGATTCGATATGAACTTCCAATACCGCATGGTCGCCAGTGACGAACAAGTCGCCTGGATGGATGACTTAGCAGCTGAAAAGCCGCTGCGTTCCTTTCCAGAAAACAGTGACTTCGAATTCAAAATGTTTGATACCGCTGGTGAACTCTTCGAAAACATCAAAAAGCGCAACAAGGAATTCGGTATGAGTCGCGTCGTGGCCACCTCTGGTTTTCCACGCATTGATGGTCGCCACAATGTGGAAATGGATTCCTTTAGCCTCCCTTGGGATGAATGGGACCCCCAGCGGACTCACTGGGCGAAACGTGAAGGCTCCATTACGCAAGTCGGTACGATTTACACACTCCAGGGCTTTGACTTGAACTACGTGGGGATGATTATTGGTCCATCGTTCGGCTACGATCCTGTCTCTTATACACATCTCCGAGCCCACGAGACCCTAA
>ENA-OWWX01000283-OWWX01000283.1-human-gut-metagenome-genome-assembly--contig:-NODE-283-length-10685-cov-17.5039_pt1 | contig 10685 bp, 20 predicted proteins | sample MGYA00249242_ERZ652051 | MGnify/ENA primary metagenome ERZ652051 (study PRJEB26925, sample SAMN05826995) | human gut metagenome | biome: ENVO:2100002; feature: ENVO:00000062; material: ENVO:00002003... | reverse complement strand
GGCATACGAGATGTCTTAGGGTCGCGTGGGCTCGGAGATGTGTATAAGAGACAGCTCCAGGATGATTCTTTTTGTAGTTCGCCGCAAACTGCTCCGGTGTAGCCCCGGAATCCTTCCACTCCTTATAAATTGTCTGGAAATATTCCGGAGTCACATAAATTCCTGCTGCATTCACAAAATCCCTCCGGGACATAAAATCCGATGTATTCTTCTCCTCAAGCGCGTTGACTTCTCCGTAAATTCCTAATAGCTCCATAGTTCTGCATCCTTTCTTTGGTTTACCGGCGGCACTGTTTGTTACATGCTGCACCGCCGGATATTTTATTCTAATTATCTTCTGAAAATCTAAGGAATACCTTCTCACCATTGGCATAGGTAATAGTTACATCGCGCAGCCCTACTCCATAAATCAAATCTGCCTGTCCCATATGGATTGATTCAATGCCATCTGACGAAATTCCTACATAAGACGCCATGCTAATAAGGATGTCACTCTCTTCCTCCCCATCACCGTCTGGATATTCTGCATGATAAAATTTCAAATAGTCTTTGTCCCAATCATCCATATAGTTGAAACGCAGCTCACAATATACTTTACCGAAGAGCTGAATCCTTAATCCAAAGTTTCCACCGTCCCATGGAATCATATTTAAATGTTCTAACAGCTCAGACCATGTGATATCGCCGTGAGCATTTCTTCTCTCTACCCATCGAACAAACCACTTAATACGGCTTGTGACATACATCTGAAGGTCTTCTTCATCCCCATCCAGATCCGCCTCACGCAATAATGGTTCAATTACCTTCACACATTCTTTATAAACATCTTCCCTTAATGTCTGATTTTCGAAGTCAAACAGTGCTGTAAACTCTTCTCTCGGATTAACTTTCTTATCCAAAACATCGACAACCTTAGCGGATGGATGTTCTACAAATGATTCTACCTTTTTGTATAACAGTTTTACGCATTCTTCCATTGATACCATATTTCCCATATTTTTTCTCCTTTTTACTTGTAATATTTTCTTTTCAGCTTTCAATAGCTGTACTCAGCTCATCAATTCAAGGACATCATCCATGTCATAGATTTTGATATAGAAATTGCTCCCAGTGGCTTTTACTTCACATTTCTCTGTTGCCACTCCCGACTTCAACAGTTCCCTTGCCTCAATACAAGTCATTCCAAGAGCATCTTGCACATCCATCCGAAACATGCCAAATTGATCCAGTTTCTTATACTTTTCATAGGTCGATGCCGACAGATTATTAACAAACAGTTCGTTCACTTCCGGCTTTTTCATTCTTGTTGTAACCTTCATTCCGAACTCATCCCTCAGAAATTTTCTCATTTCTGGCAGAGTGATATATCTGCTTCGATTGTTTTTCTTATAAATTGCTAAACATTTTTCCAGATTTTCTTCTGTTCTCATAGTTCTCAACCTTCTTTCTTCCTAACCGTATCTTCTAACCATTTCACTGAGCCGTCGCTGTTGATCGGGATTTCGACACGTTCCCCATTATCGAACTCCAAAACCGTCAAGAGTTTTCCATTGTCTGCTTTGATCCACTTACGCATCTGTTTTATCCTCCTGCAAGTTACTTCTCTGTTTCAAAGCGTCTCCGCTTCAAAATCTCCAGTTTTGAAAGTTTCTTCGGGACCGTTTGGTCGGCAGCAGGTTTCATCTGAGCAGTTTCTACGAATGACAGATCTCCCAATTTCTTTCCAGAAACCTGTCTTTTGTTACGTTGCCGCTCCTCGTATGCTTTCTGCGCCAATTCTCCGATCTTGCCCACATGTCTTACCGGAAAGCTCAGCCCACTCGCAGCAATCAATGTTGCCTTACCGTTGTATCCCTCAAAGACATTCTGAGGTTTTCCAAGCTCATTGACGATCTCTCCGGAGGTGATATCCTGGTTGTTTCGCCCGGAGTGAATAACTCCAATATTCTCACAAACCTTATCACCTTCAACTGGAGCGAAGATCCCGGATTTCGTCAACTTCTCAAGCATAAGCTCCGGAGATTTTCCCGCACCAAACATACTCAGTACTGCTGCACCATTATCCTTCAACATCTCCAGACGCTCCGACTCATCGAAGTTGTTCGCTTCACCATAAGAATTATTCGAAAGAAACATGTCCAGCATCTTCGCAAATGTACCGTTGATATAGTCATAATCCTCACTGATCTCATTATTAAGGAAGAAAGTTGCTCCAAGATCTGTAAGATCCTGCAATTCTGCGACGGCCTGATAAGCATTTTTATGTTTTATGATGGATTCTCCGGCGGATGGAAGTGCAATCACCGGGCAAACGATCTTATCCTGCTGTTCCAGTAAGAGTTCCGCAAGAATCGTAGCGCACCCAGAGCCTGTTGATCCACCGCCACCAAACAGAAGAAATACTACCTGTTCTTTAATTCCGGCTACAAACTCCATCAGCTCCTCATTAGCTGCCAAACAATCCATCGCCCTGTCACGATAACCGCCAAACCCATCAAATCCTTCCAGTTTGAATTTTGTCGGCACATCTCCCAACGCTTTCAGATCCTGCTCGCTGCCATTGACCGCTGCTCCTTTATACCCGCGGGAAATAAATTCCTTGTGCAACTTGCCGCCCGCACAGCCCAGTCCTAAAAAGTATGTATTTTCTTTCAGGCTCATCTCTAATCCTCTCCTTTACAAACCGTGAGACCCTTGTCTATAAGGTAATATGTATCCGCATGATTATCTTTGATGCCTTTAGCGACATAACAAGCATTCAAAAGCTTTTTCATTGATCGCCACACATACATACTCCCTCCGATGTTTCCGTCGTTCTCTTCCATGATTTCCGATATCGTCATACCATGGTACTTATCTGTTGCCCCGTTTGAAAACAAGGACATTAAAATAAGAAACTGATTCCTATTCAGTTCTGATACGCAATCCACCTGCACCATCCTTTCTGTAAAATTACTTTCTCTCTTTCCGAGTTAGTCGTAATACAGCATGAATCTGATCTGACATAACACCGGAATTTCAAAAAATAGCGGCATTCCTGCCGTTTTTCTCCATGTATTCAGTTGTCAAGGTACTGTTAAAATTTGTAATGGAATTGTTGGACTGACTCGTCCATAGACTTTTATCTTGATTTCGCCAAAAATCTCTGCTATAATAAGAACTGCCAAATTCTATGCAGATTTATAAAAGTCTGTATTACTTACTGGAAGTACGCCAATACTTCTTTTGTAAGCTAAGAGTCGGTGCCGCCAAGCATCGGCTCTTTTTTGTTTACATTGATACTATATCACATGTCATTTCATTAGTCAACTATTTGTTGAATTTAAAATTTGATATTTGTCTATTTGTTTATTTGTTGCATTATTGAAACTCATGTTTTGAATTTGACTTATAGGCAAATCATATGTATAATACCAGTAATGGAGGTTTTATATGAGTTTGTTTTCCGAACGTTTTAAGCAATTAAAAGAAGAGCATCATCTTACACTCAAGGAATTATCCGATGGTTTAAATATATCCATTCCTAATCTTTCCTACTATATGAGGGGTAGAGAACCCAATTACGATATATTGATCAATATATCCAAATATTTTGGTGTTACTACCGATTGGTTAATCGGCGCTACTGATGCTCAAGATGAAATTCAAGATATACTCGCTTATCAAATAGAAGATTGTGAAGGTTTTTTTAGCATTGCTGCAGAATCACCCGAAGAAGCCGATAAACTTATTTTAAAGGGTGAAGATCGAAAATTATATTTAAAATTGCAAAAAGAATTGTATGATACAATGACCGAGCTTTACAGTATGTTACGTGACTTTAACACTAATTTTTCTAATGATGACAAGGCTTTAGGTTGTCAGCTTCTTTTACTGACAATAAAAAATTTCCGCCATTTCTTTTTCTTTATCAATACTGCTATTTTTTCATCATATGAAAATAAGTTTTTTACTGGTAAAAATGATATTTATGAGTTCTTGAACTATGGAGAGCTTAGCTCCGAATTGGAACACCAATTATTTATCCAATTATTATATTTGTTTGGAAAATCTTTTTCAGATAATACAAATGCGCTATCTGATACCGATAGAGCGTTAGTCATGGAACTTATGGAATATTTATCTTCGAAAAATAAGACTCTATATCCAATATCCAGATTATTAGATATTGATACTACTCTTTCAAAGCAGCGTTTTGATATGCTACAAAAAATATACGACTACATGACTCCCGAAGAGATTCATACACAATTTGATTAGGTAAAAAGGCAGGTTCCGTATTCCGGTTCCTGCCTTTCTAACTGCACATTATTCTTTTGTGCTTGTTGTCATTCCTCTGTCAATCCTATTGATTGCGTTCTGGATGACCTCTTTTGCCTTTTCTACATTGTCAGTTTCAAGCAACGCAAGAATACTGTCAAGTAGAATACACAACTCCTGATTCTGCATATCGTTCATGTTCTCACCACTTTCTTCCATCAACTCATCCATAAATTCCCTTATGGCCTGTTCCTTCGGTACAAACTCAATGCGCAGCGTCTTTCCCATACCGTCCGCCAGTTTCTTCAGATCCTTGAGCTTTGCACTGTCTATATCATCCGCCACAATCCGCTGAAGCTTTTTCTTCTTGAAACCAAGTCGTTTCGCTTTTTCTTTGAATGTAAGATCCTTCCGGAATCCGGCAAAGGTACGCATGATCTTTTCATCCGGCTGCATCTTAATATACAAATCCCGGAACTTTGGGTTCTCTTCACAGGTCTTTCTAAGGTACTCGTTTACGTTAAATACTTCAAATGGCATATCTTCCCTCTTACTCCACTATGATCTCCAAGTCATTATAGATCCCGGCCTTTACTGCGTCACCGAATGCATATTCCATCATTGTATCATCAGCAAAATTATAAACGATGATCCTGTTCTTCTCCGGGTCTACGATCCAATATTCTCGCACACCTGCAGATCTGTACTTGAACAGCTTTATCATATAGTCCATGCGGCGTGATCCCGGCGATACGATCTCCACAATCCAATCCGGTGCGCCGTGGCAACCATCATCATCTATCTTATCTGGATCACAAATAACAGAGATGTCCGGCTCAACATAATTTTTTTCATCATTGAGGAACACGGCGAACGGTGCAAGTAAAACCTGGCATTTTCCTTTGTTTCCATCAATGTAATCTGCAATCTTACGGGCCAGTGAGAATGCAAGCATCTGATGTCTTGTTGTCGGCGGTGCCATCATATAAATGTTTCCGTCGATCAGCTCCGCTCTCTGCCCGTCTGGAAGGGCGTATATATCTTGTAACGTATAACTTTTCTTAACTGGTAATGGCATAAAGTCACCTCTTTATAATAAACATTGTCCTGCTGCCAAATCTCTACCTATATTATACATGACATGGCACAGGATTACAAGGATTCCGTTTGGTGGATCGCATTTTTATTGAACGTATGTTCTTTTTGTGGTATACTGGGTATGTATAATTGAACAGAAATGCAGGATGTGATTTTCCGATTATCAGATGCCCTCTATTACAAAAGGAGGGTGATGCCCTATGAACACAATGGAAGTTCTCACTTTATTGTTAGTAATTTTTTCGGCACTGTCGTACTTAGACGATCATTTTGGTAAAAAGAAATAGCATCCCATTCCGTCCAAAGTATAGGATGCTATCTCTTTTATAGTTTTCTCAACTGAGGGCAAATCGGATTTTGCATCCGATTCACTTTCTAAGTAGATTATACAATAGGGCGTTTGAGAAATCAAGCGTCCTTTTTATTTCCCTATTTGCAGAAAAAGCCACGACCTTCCGGTCATGACTTTCCCGCATCAATCAATCAGCAAACTTGGTATTCTACATGAGCAGAATCTATATCAACGGGTTGCCCCGTGATAAGCTTATTTGGATTTTATTTCTCTTATTCCAGTCGGGATTTCCTCTTTCCCGTTTTCTCTTAATGTGCGATTTACCAAAGCAACCATAAACGGATTCACTCCGTCATACCCTTCTTCTTTCGCAAGGTTCTTTATAACTTCTCTATATCCCTTTGGAACTCTAATCTTTATATCTTCTAACTGCTGAAGATATTTTTCATTGGAATCCAGTTTCTTTTGCGATACTTTGTTTTGAGAATCTGCCAACACTATTCCCCTCGCTTTCATCCGTGTTGGCTTTAGTATACAATAGTTTTTCCATTTTTTCAATCTATTAAAATACACCTTCATTGAATCCCCTTCTTTATCCGCTCATCTTTCCCCGTCTCTATAAATCCGATTCCCTATGCAGCCATCATCATATATTGGCGCTATGTAGGCACTTCTGTACCTATATGGGACACTGTAATCATCTGCAGATTCCCTTTCTAAAAATTCTTTTGCTCTAATTTCTGACTTTGTGAAGTCACATGGAAACTCCCACCTGTTCGGGCATCCTCCTTGATCGTCACTGAATGCGTCAACACCAAGTAACCATCCTATAATTTTCCTCATATCTCTCTTTCTCCTTTCATTTCCGTCCAAATGGACGGAATTGGAATCATTCATCAAATTCCCTCTACCGCCCACATTGCAAGCTTATATCTCCATGAGCTTCCGTTTCTCTTTCCCATCTGGCAAATGAATGACCCTCTGATCCATTCCGTATAATCTTCTGGCAGCAGACTCCCTTTTGCTGTGTTACAAGCTTTACAAGAACACTGCAGGTTTGCGATCTCATCACGTCCCCCCATGGCAAGCGGCTTAATATGATCCAATGTCATTTCATCGAAAAGTAATTTCCGTCCACACAGTTCACATCTGCCGTTTGCCTTGTCGTAAATGTACTGACGAATCTGTGGGCCACGTTGAGAACGATTCCGTACAATCAGCATACCGTCTTTGTATTTGTACTGTTTCCGAGTGTTTGCATCCTCGATTATATATTTCGAATGATTCGCTTCGGGAATCATTTCCATAAACACGATTGCCTGTTCTGCTGAAGCGAATTCCGTTGCTTCTTCTCTGTTCTCTATGCGATGGTAGTATCCATTTGCTTCCACTTTAATATATTTGTTTGCTTTGATTAGTATAAATCCCATTTCCCTCATCCTCCCGTTTCGCTTTACTGCATGTAAACCATGTCGTAGATCTTTAAGATTGCTCTGCGGCTGTCTGCATAGTTTTTATTGTTACGAATGATTTCCCTAACATCCCTCCGATCCAGCAGACCAAAATCGCTTGCTAAAATCTCAAGCTCCCGTTTCTCTCCTCTTTTAACTCCCATGGTCTTATTCCTCCGTTTCCGTGTCAATTCTGAAATGTTCTCGTTCACACTGATCCAAACGCAACTCTCTGTTAATAAAGTCCAGAAATGTATCTACATCCGTTTCCCTCAGTTCTGCAAGCGTTTTGATTGCTATATCTTCCAGACGATTTCTGTTGATGTATTCCGGTTCTGTTTGCCTACGGTATTCATCTAAGGCTTCTTGCAACGCTTCCGGCTCATAATACGGAATACACTGGAAATACCGCTTGTTCCAATCTGCCTTATCATCAAAACGACTTGCAACGATGTAATGGTGTTCATCCTCATTTTTGATATCCAAGAGAACGACTTTCCGTTTCTCATCATGCAGCAGGACCATAAAATTCATTTCGCTTACTCCTCCGTTATCATTTCTTTTATAGTTCCAACATCCTCAATCAGCATATTTACGATCAGTGATAGCATGTGCATGTATGCCGTCATATTTTCGCTTGTGATGCTGTCCGGCTCTGCGTCTGCTACCAGTACCGCAACATATAAGCCTTTTAATGTTTCCTCGATCTCATCCAGAATGTCATATACTTCTGCTGTTGGTTTCTTCATTTTTATCTTTCCTTCCTATTCATTTTCTGCGGCAACTTCAATCTCAAGTGTCGCATTTTCCAGATCTTTCTCCATTTCTTTGAGACTGTCAACAACGGTTTTTAATTCTGGAAGGTCTTTCACTTTAATTCTGATATGTAATGATTTCATGGTTTTCCCTCTCTTTCTCTTATCGTTCCATCCAACACACTACCGGATATCCGTCTGGTTTCCGGTCACTGAACATTTGTCCAATGCAGTCCTTAAGATCCAGTAAATCATCTACCTTAAGAGAAGCGTCTTCCCCGTCCTCATCAGCCAGAATAATGAGATTCCCCATCAGCATCGGATGAAGATTTTCATTTAATGCTGAAATGATTGGATTATCTCGTAACAATGCCTTATTATCGCAAACAACCTTATATTTCTTGCCATCAATCTTCCTGCTGATGATTTCAATGTACTCTTCTTTACAGCCAATCCATACAGAGCAACTATGTTTATTAGTTACCTCTATAAGTTTCACGCAATCTTTCTTTACATCAATAAGTAATCCTGTCATATTCCTGTTCCTTCCTTTATATTGGTAACGGTTACCACCTTCCCGTTTTGGGAAGATGGCAGCCTTATATTTTTACCGGTTCTTTTTTAAAAGCTTTTCGTCATCAAACCATTTGGTTCCTGCTCCCGTGTAGTGTATCGGCGGCTGTGTGATAATACTGCGACCTACCTGCACCACCTCATGGTTCTTTGTGACTACTGCGAACTGTACTGTCTGCTTGTCCATGACTTATCTCCTCCTCAAATACTCCACTACGGATCATGTCCAGAAACCAGATTGAAAACACCGGATATTCTTTCTTGTCCGCAAGGTCTCTGTAGACCTCTTTCATCTGCTGTGCTGTAAAGCTTCTGCCCTTTAATGGTTCTTCGTATGTGATGTACTTCTTCATATCCTGTTTCTCCTCTTCTATGTGGTGCGGTTCGGGGATTTCTCCCCGTTCCGCTGTGTATTCTTATTTAACGTATAATCTACGATACTGGCTAATTCTCTGGTACTCTGCAAGGCTTCCCAGATCTTCCTCAAGTCGTTTGCTGTCCAATGTCCGGCGTTCGCATGTGGAAATCTTTACGGTAAAATCTTTTCCTGTTTCGCTGAGTTTTTCATTGATGTCCAGATATCCGATGATTTCACGTTCAAGGGCTTTCACCTGCTCGCTGACCTCATCTAATAAGGTTTTCATGTTGCGATAGTCGGCAACGGTTCTTTCTAATTCGTTCATAGTTCTACACATATTGAATACCTCCTGTATGATTGTTTGATTGATGTTATGTGGTTGATTGACAGAACGCCGCTTCATTCATCTTCCTGTCTATTGTAGTTATGCTGTGTGTCAACCACTCACAGGTATATGGAATTGAAGTTCTGAGGTTTTCGACCTCGTCGGCGTTGCTCTGTATCAACCTTGTGCCATCATGATAGCATGTACCCATGCTGTTGTAAATTGACATATTGCACAAACATGGGTACATGTTTTTGTGAATTTTTGCATGTACCCATGTATTGACTTTCAGCATGTACCCATGCTATCATATAGACATCAGCAAACCTATTAAAATTAAATGGAGGTATTCAAGATGAGTAAAAACGTATATGAAATGGTAACAGAAAGAGTTATTGCAGAATTAGAAAAAGGAATCGTTCCGTGGGAAAAGCCCTGGGCATCGGGGAACCCGTCCGGAGCATTTAACAGAATAAGTAAGAAACCTTATTCATTATTAAATCAGATTCTACTCGGAAAAGATGGTGAGTGGATGACATTCAAACAGGTGCAGGATCTTGGCGGACACGTCAAAAAAGGCGAGAAATCAAGCTTCGTTGTATTTTGGAAGATTCAAGTTAAACAGGAAGAAAACGAGAATGGAGAACTGGAAGAAAGACATATCCCATTATTAAGATATTACAATGTATTTCACATCAGCCAGACCGAAGGAATAGAACCTTTACACAAAGAAGATTTGAAGGAAGTTGAACCGATAGAAGCGGCTGAGAAGGTGTTACATGATTATATCGACCGGGAAGGAATAACACTTGAATCTTCAATTAGTAATGAAGCTTATTACTCTCCAATGCGTGACCTTATCCATCTTCCGGTGATCGGACAATTTCAGAGAATCGAGGAATATTACAGTACCGCATATCATGAATCAGTTCATAGCACAATGAAAAAATCCAGATGTGACCGTGAGCAGGAACGAAAAGGAAAGCTTGTTGCATTCGGTTCTGAGGAGTACAGCAAAGAGGAACTTGTTGCAGAACTTGGAAGTGCTTCGATCATGAACAGACTTAGACTTGAAACGGTTCACAGCTTCCGCAACTCTGCCGCATATATCCAAAGTTGGATTAAGGCATTAAAGAACGATCCGAAGATGATTGTAAGTGCAGGAAGTAAGGCAGAAAAAGCCGTGAAATATATCTTCGGTGAAACCGATCCGGAAGCGGACGCAGAATAAGAACAGAAAATAGAACAGCGTAAAAAAAGGACTATGGGAAAAACTCATAGTCCTTTTTGTATGATCTGATATGATAATATCCGGGTGATTCCGGCGATATGTGGCATTATGCCGGAACGCTGTCCGGTGCTGATCTGTTGGAACGTATACCCCGGGTGGCAAAAACCATTTGGTCGAATGTTATTTTCCGGTGGGGTATAAGGTGATTCATTCACATACCAGCCGGAAATTTCACGCCCAGATGTCAATATTCTTGACATCTCATGGCTCATAGCGCAAAATATACACTATAAGGAGGATTATTTTATGAATACTTCAGATCTAAAAAACATCATTACTTCT
>ENA-OWWX01000265-OWWX01000265.1-human-gut-metagenome-genome-assembly--contig:-NODE-265-length-11226-cov-14.4855_pt1 | contig 11226 bp, 7 predicted proteins | sample MGYA00249242_ERZ652051 | MGnify/ENA primary metagenome ERZ652051 (study PRJEB26925, sample SAMN05826995) | human gut metagenome | biome: ENVO:2100002; feature: ENVO:00000062; material: ENVO:00002003... | reverse complement strand
TACACCCTAGAGTTCGTCGGCAGCGTCAGATGTGTATAAGAGACAGTCATTATTCAGTTTATGCTTCGGAGAATATACTGCTCCGATAGTGGCTGAATGTTTTTTGTTAAATTCTTGCGTATATTGCAATCCAAAATCCAGTTTATAATCCGACACTGACACAGCATTCTGCCTAATGTAAGAATAAGCAGAAGCGGTATTCGGATAAAGCTGCGTCAACGAGCGGGTTATATCTCCCCAAAAATAAGAAGCATTCACACCAACAGACAGGTTTTTCAAGACTTTTACACCCGCACCAACATACAGTTGATGTAAACCTCCCTCACCAGTAAGGCTTTTCGTGCTATACGGTGAAGTTTCTGTAGCCTCATTGCTTTCCGATACAGAATATCCCACATTGGAGAACGGCAACAGACCGATACTCATCGCTACCCTCGGATGCAAACGAAATTGCATAGCCAGATAGTCGAAGCTAGAGTTTTTAGCGTTCAGTTTCACACCACCGCCACTAATATTCATATTTTGCAGACTAACGCCTCCTTCAAAAATAAACGTCAACGAGTCAATGGCTGTATACGAAGCAGGATTCAGCGGATTGATCTGTGCTCCATCCCGAAGTCCAAAAGCAATTCCCCCCATCGCCTTGCTATTCCCGAAACTCTGATCGGACAAGTCGCCATAGCCATATCGTGTATAAGGAGAGTTTGTATTATTTTGAGCGATTGCCATTCCGGTAACCATCGTGAGCAAAAGCGCACAAAGTGTGTGTTTAAATCCTACCATTATTATAGTTTAAAATTCTATTTAATCCTTTCAACACTAAAAATCTATCTGCAAAGATGATACTTTTTACGCTGCTATCAAAAGAAAAATCATCTCCGCCCGTTAAAAAAACCAAAAGTTCAGGATATTTATGCTTCATAGACTCAATATAACCTGAAATTTCGTATTCCATCCCTTTCATCACTCCGGCGCGTATAGCCGTTTCGGTGTCCCGTCCCATCGGGAGTTTGCGCCCGTTGGTGTCTACCAGAGGCAAACGTCCCGTAAACTGATGCAGTGCCTTGAAACGCATCTGCATACCGGGAGAAATATTACCGCCATGATACTGGCCTTTTGAGTCGATAAACTCGTAAGTAATGCAAGTTCCCGCATCAATCACCAATATATCCCGATGAGGAAACTGCTCATTAGCACCCACTACGGCAGCCATACGATCATATCCCAATGTTTCGGGAGTTTCGTACAGGTTGACAACCGGAAGCGGAGTCTGATGATTGAGCCAGAGCAAAGGAAACGGCAAAGCGGCCAAATCAGCTAAAACCTTTTCGTTTAGATCAATGACAGTAGCCACAATCCCCTGTTCAACCGGATATTGAGAACAAAGAGCTTTCAAGCAACCTAGAGACTGATTGGATTCAGCTACTACATCCACCATTTCTCCGCCGTCGAAGAAAGCAATCTTTGCCTTTGTATTTCCTATGTCGATTATTAAATTCAAATCTTTTGGTTCTTTAGCGGGCGCAAAGGTAAAGTAAAAAAAGAAAAGTTGAAGCATAGAAGAGGAATTATCTTCTTTTTTCATTTTAGAAATCCTCCCAAACAAAAAAATCGAACTATCTATTTTTAAATAGATCAATTATCTTTTATTGTTTATTATGTATTCCACTTTGCGTTCGGCAGTCCTTTTTCATTACATCATAAACAACTAATAAGCAATAGATTACAAGAGAAAAACAGCGTTCCACAAAGCGTTCCGCTATTTTGTAATCAATTTTCCGTTCAAACAGAAACATTATTTCATCCAAACAGAGGCTCCGTTTTATCTCATCTAAAGGCAAATTTCCTGAATCATCTTCATTTTTTCATTCACAAAACACAGAAAAAGTGTGTTGAATGAACTATATTATATAGATTATTATATTTTAGTATTTATATATGTTCGGTTGGTGGTTCGCCTACTTTTTTTCGAGCGTTGCAAACGCATGACAGACAAGCAGTTGAGCCACCTTCAGGGGGTGTTCGTTTGGCTGTTCGATTTTTTAGCCCCAAAATAGAGGCTCTATTTGAGGGAAACAGAGACTCTGTTTAAGCCATATAGAGCCTCTGTTTGTATGAAATAGAGACTCTATTCCGATAAAACAGAACCAGCGTTTTCCCGAATCCAACAATTCTTCCTATATTTGCCACCAAAATAAAACGAGCCTGCTAATGAAACGTTTTTTCTTATATACAATCCTCTCCTTCTTCCTGTTGCTTCCGTCCGCCGGACAAGCACCTGCCAACAGCAACGACTCCATCCGCTTGAGCTTGTTGACTTGCGCTCCCGGAGAAGAAATATATTCCCTGTTCGGACACACTGCCATCCGCTATGAAAACCCGTCACAAGGGATTGACGCTGTGTTCAATTACGGATTATTCAGTTTCAACACTCCTAACTTCATCTTCCGCTTCTCGCTCGGAGAAACCGATTACCAACTGGGAGTGACGGATTATGAGCATTTTGCGGCTGAATACGCATTCTACGGACGCAGCGTGTGGCAGCAAACACTGAACCTGACTGATGAAGAGAAAACAAAACTAATCCAGTTATTACAAGAAAATTATCGCCCGGAAAACCGGGTGTACCGTTATAATTTCTTTTACGACAATTGCGCCACCCGTCCCCGGGACAAGATAGAAGAAAGCATTGCAGGAAAGGTGGTTTATCCGACGGAACCGCAGGATGGTTCGCGCACTTTCCGCGACATCGTACATCAATATTGCAAAGGACATCCGTGGGCGCGTTTCGGCATCGACCTCTGCATCGGAAGCGAAGCCGACCAGCCCGTCACACAACGGCAAATGATGTTTGCCCCCTTCTATCTGATGGATGCTTTCGACGGCGCACAGATTTTCACAGATACCTATTCCCGTCCGCTTGTCAAGGCCAACGAACTGATAATCGACGTCACTCCCAAACCGGATGAAAGCGGCTGGATGCCCACTCCGCTCCAATGCTCGTTACTCTTATTTATACTGACAGCCGCCGCCACGATCTATGGCATCCGCCGGAGAACCGGATTATGGGGGATCGACCTTGTTCTTTTTGGCATGGCAGGTATCGTGGGATGCGTCCTCGCCTTCCTCGCCCTCTTCTCCCAACACCCGGCAGTCAGCTCCAATTTCCTGTTATTGGTTTTCCATCCGGGACAACTTCTTTTCCTTCCCTACATCGTATATTGTGTCCGAAAAGGGAAGAAATGCTGGTACTTGACCTTGAATCTGGTCGTTTTAACACTTTTTATAGTGCTTTTTCCTGTAATTCCGCAAAGATTTGACTTTGCTGTTGTACCTTTGGCACTCGTTTTGCTGATACGTTCAGCAAGCAATCTGATTGTGACATCTAAAAAGAAATAATGAAAGGACTACTAACTTCCCTCATCACCGTACTGACTTTCACCGGGCTACAAGCCCAGTCACTGCCTTCCGCCCCTAAATTAGTGGTAGGGCTGACTATCGACCAACTGCGTACGGACTATCTGGAAGCGTTTTCGTCACTCTACGGCGAGAAAGGCTTCAAACGTCTTTGGAAAGAGGGAAGAGTGTTCCATAACGCCGAATATACCTTCTGCGGCGTAGACCGTGCTTCTGCCATCGCAGCCATTTACAGCGGCACGACGCCTTCCATGAACGGAATCATCTCCCAACGATGGATGGACGCCTCTACCCTTCGCCCCATCAACAGTACGGACGATACCGAATTCATGGGATATTACACCGACCAAACGGCCGCACCCACCAAATTACTGACTTCCACCATTGCCGACGAGCTTAAAATAGCGACCCAAGGCAAAGGACTCGTATATGCCATCGCCCCCGATTGCGATGCCGCGCTTTTCGCAGCCGGACATGCCGGAAACGGTGCTTTCTGGCTCAATCCCAACACCGGAAAATGGAGCGGAACGACCTATTATGGAGAATTTCCGTGGTGGGCAAGCCAATACAATGACCGGCAGGCGATTGATTTCCGTATTGCGGGTATGACATGGGAACCGGTATTCCCCCGTGGCATGTACACTTTTCTGCCAGATTGGCGGGATATACTCTTCAAATATAAATTTGACGACGACCGTAACAATAAGTACAGACGCTTCATCGCCAGCCCTTTTGTGAATGACGAAGTGAACGCACTTGCCGAAGAAGCATTGAACAAAAGCTCCATCGGCATGGATGACATTACTGACTTATTGGCACTCACTTATTATGCAGGAAACTACGCACATAAATCCGTACAGGAATGTGCCATGGAAATACAAGACACCTACGTGCGTCTCGACCGCAGCATCGAAAACCTGCTCGAAGCGCTCGACAAGAAAGTAGGACTACAAAACGTGCTTATTTTCGTCACTTCCACCGGATATACGGACAGCGAATCGGCTGACTCGGGATTGTACAAGATTCCCGGCGGAGAGTTTTATCTCAACCGTTGTGCCGCCCTATTGAATATGTACCTGATGGCTACGTATGGCGAAGGAAAGTATGTGGAAGCTCACCACAACCAGCAGATTTATCTGAATCATAAATTGCTGGAAAAGAAGGAACTGAATCTGGCAGAGATCCAACAAAAGTCTGCAGAATTCCTGATGCAGTTCAGCGGAGTGAACGAAGCATATTCAGCCAACCGGCTGTTGCTGGGTTCATGGACGCCGGAAATTCATAAAATACGCAACGGCTACCACCGCAAACGTTCGGGCGACCTCGTAATCGACGTCCTTCCCGGATGGACCATCGTCAACGAGAACGGCGGCGAAAACAAAGTGGTACGTCATTCTTATATCCCTTCACCGCTGATTTTCATGGGACATTCCGTAAAACCGGCCATTATCCAGACACCTGTAACCATTGAACATATTGCGCCCACACTGGCACATTTCATGCGCATCCGGGCTCCCAATGCCTGTACTTCTGCTCCTATTACCGACCTACGGTAAAAATTTACTCACAAAAACAGGGAGCAAAACATAAATAAATCAGCATTTTAATGTAACTTTGCGGAGATTATTCGCCACAAATCCCACAGATTCACACAGATTAAAAAGAAAGATCCGTGTTCTATATGAAAAAATCTGTGTAAATCCGTGAAATCTGTGGTGCAGAAAAAGATAAATAATAAACTAAATAATATAACATGGGATTTAATGAATTTTTAAGCTCGATTTTCGGAAACAAATCCACACGAGACATGAAAGAAATCAAGCCCTGGGTGGAAAAGATCAAAGCTGCCTACCCGGAGGTTGAGAAACTGGACAACGACGCCCTCCGTGCCAAAACGGAAGAACTCAAAAAATATATCCATGAATCGGCTACCGCCGAACGTGCGAAAGTGGAAGAGTTGAAGGCAAGCATCGAGACACTGGAACTGGAAGACCGCGAAGAAGTCTTCGCACAAATCGATAAGACAGAAAAAGAAATTCTGGAGAAATATGAAAAAGCACTGGACGAAGTACTGCCCGTTGCTTTCTCTATCGTGAAAGCTACTGCCAAACGTTTCACAGAAAATGAAGAAATCGTTGTTACCGCTACGGATTTTGACCGCCAACTGGCTGCAACGAAAGATTTTGTACGCATCGAAGGCGACAAGGCCATCTATCAGAATCACTGGATAGCCGGTGGTAACGATACGGTATGGAACATGGTTCACTACGATGTACAGCTCTTCGGTGGTGTCGTTCTGCATAAAGGTAAGATTGCGGAAATGGCAACCGGTGAAGGTAAAACATTGGTGGCTACCCTCCCGGTATTCCTCAACGCACTGACCGGAAACGGTGTGCACGTGGTTACCGTGAATGATTACCTCGCCAAACGTGACTCCGAATGGATGGGACCTCTTTATATGTTCCACGGCTTGAGCGTGGATTGTATCGACCGCCATCAACCGAACTCCGACGCGCGCCGTCAGGCATACCTGGCAGACATCACGTTCGGTACGAACAACGAATTCGGTTTCGACTACCTGCGTGACAACATGGCTATCAGCCCGAAAGACCTTGTACAACGTCAGCACAACTATGCCATCGTCGATGAGGTCGACTCGGTATTGATTGACGACGCCCGTACTCCGTTGATTATCTCCGGTCCTGTACCGAAAGGTGACGACCAATTGTTCGAACAACTCCGTCCGTTAGTAGAACGTCTGGTAGAAGCACAGAAAGTATTGGCTACCAAATATCTCTCCGAAGCTAAGAAACTGATCGCATCCAACGATAAGAAAGAGGTGGAAGAAGGATTCCTCGCGTTATACCGCAGCCACAAGGCATTGCCGAAAAACAAGGCTTTGATTAAGTTCCTTAGTGAACAGGGTATCAAGGCAGGTATGCTCAAAACGGAAGAAATCTACATGGAACAGAACAACAAGCGTATGCATGAAGTTACTGATCCGCTGTATTTCGTGATCGACGAGAAACTGAATAGTGTAGACCTGACAGACAAGGGGGTAGACCTGATTACCGGTAACTCTGAAGACCCGACATTGTTCGTTCTTCCGGACATCGCCGGACAACTTTCGGAACTGGAAAACCAACATCTGACTAACGAACAACTGCTTGAAAAGAAAGATGAACTTCTGACAAACTATGCCATCAAATCGGAACGTGTACACACCATCAACCAGTTGTTGAAGGCTTACACCATGTTCGAGAAAGATGATGAATATGTAGTAATCGACGGACAGGTGAAGATCGTAGACGAGCAGACAGGCCGTATCATGGAAGGTCGCCGCTACTCTGACGGATTGCACCAGGCTATCGAAGCCAAGGAACGTGTGAAAGTGGAAGCTGCTACGCAGACCTTTGCAACGATTACTTTGCAGAACTACTTCCGTATGTATCACAAACTGTCCGGTATGACCGGTACTGCTGAAACGGAAGCAGGCGAACTTTGGGACATCTACAAATTGGACGTAGTCGTGATCCCGACCAACCGTCCGATTGCAAGAAAGGATATGAACGACCGCGTTTACAAGACGAAACGCGAAAAGTATAAAGCTGTTATCGAGGAAATCGAAAAATTGGTTCAGGCAGGACGTCCGGTATTGGTGGGTACTACCTCGGTAGAAATCTCCGAGATGTTGAGCAAAATGCTTACCATGCGTAAGATTGAGCACAAGGTATTGAACGCCAAACTGCACCAGAAAGAAGCGGACATCGTTGCTACTGCCGGTTTGAGCGGAACAGTAACCATCGCTACCAATATGGCTGGTCGTGGTACCGACATCAAGTTAAGTCCGGAAGTGAAAGCTGCGGGCGGTTTGGCAATTATCGGTACGGAACGTCACGAATCCCGTCGTGTAGACCGCCAGTTGCGTGGTCGTGCAGGACGTCAGGGTGACCCGGGTTCTTCTATATTCTTTGTGTCACTGGAAGATGATTTGATGCGTCTGTTCTCCTCCGACCGTATCGCCAGCGTAATGGACAAACTTGGTTTCCAGGAAGGCGAAATGATCGAGCACAAGATGATTTCCAATTCTATCGAACGTGCCCAGAAGAAGGTGGAAGAAAACAACTTCGGTATTCGTAAACGTCTGTTGGAATATGACGACGTGATGAACAAGCAGCGTACAGTGGTTTACACCAAACGCCGCCACGCTTTGATGGGTGAACGTATCGGTATGGACATCGTGAACATGATTTGGGACCGTTGTGCCAATGCTATCGAAAACAATGATTATGAAGGCTGCCAAATGGAACTGCTTCAGACATTGGCGATGGAAACTCCGTTCACTGAAGAAGAATTCCGTAACGAGAAGAAAGAAAAGTTGGCCGAAAAGACTTTCAACATTGCGATGGATAACTTCAAACGCAAAACTGAACGTCTGGCACAGATCGCTAATCCGGTTATCAAACAGGTATATGAAAACCAGGGACACATGTACGAAAACATCCTGATTCCTATTACAGACGGTAAACGGATGTACAATATCTCTTGTAACCTGAAAGCGGCTTACGAATCGGAATCTAAAGAAGTGGTGAAATCGTTCGAGAAATCAATCCTGCTCCACGTTATCGACGAAGCATGGAAAGAAAACCTCCGCGAACTGGACGAACTGAAACATTCCGTACAGAACGCAAGTTACGAACAGAAAGACCCGCTGTTGATTTATAAACTGGAATCTGTGACTTTGTTCGACGCCATGGTGAACAAGATCAACAACCAGACTATATCTATCTTGATGCGCGGACAAATTCCTGTACAGGAAGCTCCGGACGAACAGGCTGCCCGTCGTGTGGAAGTGCGCCAGGCCGCTCCTGAACAACGTCAGGATATGAGCAAGTATCGCGAAAACAAGCAGGACTTGAGTGATCCGAACCAACAGGCTGCTGCCAGCCAGGATACTCGTGAACAGCAGAAACGTGAACCCATCCGTGCAGAAAAGACTGTAGGACGTAACGATCCTTGCCCATGCGGAAGCGGTAAGAAGTATAAGAACTGTCACGGTAAAAACCTTTAAGAAGTTGAGAAGGGAGAGTTGAGAGCTAAAAGTTGAGTTAGTAGGAGTTTCTATTTCTTTGCGCTCATTTTTGAATCAGCTTCGCTCAAAAGCCTTATTTAATTTTTAACATTAAGGTATAATCTCAAGTTTCAATACACAAAAGAAAGTCTCAAACGGTTAAAAACTGTTTGAGACTTTCTTTTATTCCTCCAAAATTGTACTTTTGTTCAAATTACTAAATAGAACAAAACTATGGCAAAATCTTATTCACTGGCTTTCGTCACTATCTTCCTGCTGACACTGGGCAGCTGTCAGAGTTTGGAACAGATTTCCATTGATTATCTGCAACCTGCCGACTTGAGCTTTCCTCCGCAACTCCGGAAAGTAGCTATCGTGAATAACACCAGCAACACCCCGGATAACAAACTAATAACAACGACTGAAAAAATCAAAGAAGGTACACCGCTGGTAAGTCGTGCAACGGCATACGCCAACGGAGATCCCAAGATTGCCACCGAATCACTGGCTGAAGAAATCGCACATCAGAATTACTTTGAAGAAGTAGTCATCTGTGACTCTGCTTTGCGGGCAAATGATAAACTGGCCCGCGAAAGTACATTGAGCCAGGAGGAAGTCCGTCAGTTAGCCTCTAGTTTGGGAGTGGATTTTATCATTGCACTGGAAAATCTGCAACTCAAAGCAACTAAATCTGTCCGTTTTCTGAATGAGTTCAACTGTTTTCAAGGAGCAGTAGACGTAAAAGTATATCCCACGGTGAAAGTGTATCTTCCCGAACGTAGCCGGCCGATGACTACGCTCCATCCTAACGACAGCATCTTTTGGGAAGAGTTTGGAGGTACTGCCGTAGAAGCTGCCACCCGTATGATTCGCGACAAACAAATGCTGGAGGAAGCGGCGGTATTTGCAGGGACAGTTCCGGTGAAATATCTCGTCCCCATGTGGAAAAAAGGAACACGGTATCTGTATACCGGAGGCTCGGTTCCCATGCGTGATGCTGCCATCTATGTACGCGAAAATTCATGGGACGACGCATACGAACTTTGGAACCAGGCTTTCGAAGGTACCAAGAACCAAAAGAAGAAGATGCGGGCAGCTCTCAACATAGCTGTTTATTATGAAATGAAGGATAGTCTCGCTAAAGCGGAAGAATGGGCGGAAAAGGCACAGCAACTAGCCAAGAAAATTGATAAAAAGAATATCACAGATAGTGTTCAGGCCAGCATTGACGATGTGCCGAATTATTATCTTACGTCCTTGTATTTAGCCGAATTGAAGGAGAGAAACGCTCAATTACCTAAGTTAAAATTACAAATGAGCCGATTTAATGATGATTTTTAAGGAAATTGTGTATCAAATCTTATTTTTTTTATACCTTTGAACTTATAAAAAGAAGGAACCCATGAAACTAAGCCAACAATCACTATCCATTATCGAATCGGCTATCCAAAAGGCAGTCGCTAAATATACATGTAACTGTGAACAAACAGTTGTAACCGACATCCATCTCCAACCGGACCAGACATCGGGACAACTTAATATTTACAATGATGATGATGAAGAACTGGCAAACATCATGATCGAAGAATGGGCTACGTATGAAGGGGATGATTTCCTTGAAAGTGTGGAACCTTCTCTACGCAACATTCTTTGCAGAATGAAAGATGCCGGAGACTTCGACAAGGTGACTATCCTGAAGCCTTACTCTTTCGTTCTGGTGGATGAAGAGAAAGAGACCATAGCGGAATTGTTACTGGTGGACGATGATACGATCCTGGTGAACGATGAATTGCTGAAAGGGTTGGATAAGGAATTGGACGAGTTCTTAAAAGAGTTGTTGGAAAAATAAAATACAGCATTTTTAGGATAGAGTTCGTTCAGGATTAATATAAATATCCGAAAGCATTATATAAAGAGAATCGGAAGCAAACAGGGTATTTCCTGTTGCTTCCGATTATTTTTATAGATACTCTTTTTATAGATAGCCGAGTAACGTTTCATACCCGGCTATATCATTGATCTTTTAATTAGTTTTTCAATGCCTTTGTCTTACTCTTTTCAGCCCATGCTTTCTCCATCCCGTAGAAATTAGGCTACTCAACAGATTTCCCGTCCAGCTCCACCTTCTTCTGTTCAAAGATATCGCTTACAGTTCTCTGCTGCTATAATAAACTTTCCAATAGTCAGAATCTCCTTTAGTAAATCTTTGACTAGAAGCAAATGTAGAAATATACACCTTAGAAAATTAAAAATCCTCTTTTTTAATGAATATTCTATATTCTTTAATCATGCCCGGATATTCTTTTTCGGCACGGGGCAGATAGCGGAAGCTGGTCACTATTTCCACTTTACTCAAGTCAATCACCAATTGATGAGGATAAGGAACATTATCCACAGTCATCCAGAAAGTAGATTCCTGCAAGTCGAATATCTTGTCGGCTGTACGGTTGCCGCTACGCGTTTCTTCGCTATCGGCATAACGAATTTTCCAATGCTCACGAGATACCGGTTTGCCATCGGCTCCCAGAACATCGAACTCTGCCACTGCTGCGATGTTATCATTTGCTTGCGGAGAAAGTGCTTCCAGACAGAAATAACGTCCTTTTGCCGGAGCAGCAAATCGTACTTCCTGCCAGCCGTTGCCCGGAGTGAAAGCACCTTCATGTATTACTTTCTCACCTGCCAGTTTCAGTTTTTCTCCATCCTTGCGGTGTGTTTCGGGAGCTTTTTCACGAAGC
>ENA-OWWX01000258-OWWX01000258.1-human-gut-metagenome-genome-assembly--contig:-NODE-258-length-11380-cov-15.1356_pt1 | contig 11380 bp, 7 predicted proteins | sample MGYA00249242_ERZ652051 | MGnify/ENA primary metagenome ERZ652051 (study PRJEB26925, sample SAMN05826995) | human gut metagenome | biome: ENVO:2100002; feature: ENVO:00000062; material: ENVO:00002003... | reverse complement strand
CCCGTAGAGACACCACAAATTATCCATAGAGTCACCCCAATTATCCCATAGCTTTGCATAAAGGAATCAAGGCTTTTTCTTTGATTATATAACGCGTTGCAGATACTTTATCTGCAACCTATCTGCCACAGTATCTGCCACGTTCCAACTATTTGTCAATTAGTGCATTACACGCGTTTCGTTGCAGGTGGCAGATGTTTTTATGTTTTTCAACTTTATAGTAGACAAAAAACTCTCATTCATTTCTGCACCCGCATGAACAAGATTCACCTCTGTGTCCTCCGCGTCCTCTGTGGTGAACAAATGCATAACCGCAAAACAATTACTTAGTATGCTGCTTCACATACTCCGATGGCAGACAACCGACATACTTCTTGAAACTGGTAGAGAAATAAGAAGAAGATCCGAACCCTGCCATTCCGCTAATCTCCGAAATGGAGTAGCGCCCTTCAAGCAACAATTTACACGCTTTATTAAAACGGATGCGCCGGATAAAGTTGGCAGGCGGTTCACCGGATATGGAATTCATCTTGAGATACAGTGACGAACGGCTCATACAAAGTTGGCTTGCCAACTCATCAGAGGTGAAGTCTTCATTACTGATATTTTCTTCTACCACCTGAATAGCTTTGCTCATAAATTCCTCATCCAGATTATTCGAAGTCATTTTTGCAGTATCTATATCAATCGTATTCGAATAATAGTGTTTCAGCCGTTGGCGTGCTTTCAGTTGATTAGCTATTTTTCCTTTCAATAAATGAATCGAGAACGGTTTGGCAATGTAATCATCCGCCCCAGCCTGAATGCCTTCCGTCTGTGCATCGACACTTCCTTTGGCAGACAACAGCAGGACGGGAATATGGCAGGTTTGCAGATTTCGTTTAATAAGCTGGCAAAGTTTGATACCGTCAATACCCGGCATCATCACGTCGGAAAGGACAATGTCCACACGATGCTCTTTCATAATAGCCAATGCTTCTTCGCCGTTTCCGGCGGTCAGCGTCACATAGTTCTGCCGGAAATTATCTTTCAGGTAATCCACCATCTCTTTATTGTCATCTACCAACAAGATAGTAGGACGCTCTTCCTCACTGCTGGCTTCTATCTGATCACCGTCCGATAGTTCTTCTGCAACTATAGCCGACGCATCACCAGAGAAATATTCATCAGCCACCGGAAGCTCCCGGAGAGAAGCAGATGTTTCGACTTCATGTGCCGGCAATTCACATTCTTTCTCCGTGAAGGCAGCCATATCAGCAGGTAGCGTGACTTTAAATTCGGTATATTGAGCAGGTTCGCTTGCTACGGTAATAGTGCCGTGATGCTTTTCTACAAGCATCTTCACCAATGACAGCCCGATACCCGTCCCTTTTCGCTGACCGTCTACCTGATAGAAACGTTCGAAAATGCGGGTTAGCTGTTCCGGAGACATACCGATTCCGCTATCTCTTACCGTGAAGCCATAGGTATCTCCCTCTGTCCATAAGGAAAGCGAAATACTTCCGCCGTCCGGTGTAAACTTAAAGGCGTTAGACAACAGGTTCATCAAGATAGTCTCTACATACGTCCGGTCCGCCGGAAACAATCGTCCTTCCAGATCGGATTTTATATGAAAGCTGATAGCACGCTTCTGCGCATTTTCTTTAAACAGGGCAAAAGCATCTTGCAACAGTTCTTCTACATCCACCTGCGCAACATGAATAGGCATTGCACCTGCTTCGGCTTTACGGAAATCCAGCAACTGGTTGACAATGTGCAACAACTTACGACCGTTCTTATAAACGTAATCCAGCTTCTGTTGTACCGGAGTACCTTTCAGATTGCTTTGCCCCAAGAGTTCCTCCAACGGAGCCAGTATCAGACTCAACGGAGTACGCAACTCATGAGACATATTCATGTAAAAACGTACTTTCTCCTGACTGATTTCTTCTATCTTGTTTCGTTCTATCTGTTCGATCCGGACTTGCATCTTCATTTTGGCACGGGCAATAAAGAAATAGATCACAAAGACGAGAAGCCCTACAGAAAAGAAGATGAAAAGTGTCTTTGCCCACCAGGTCTGATACCACATCGGAATGATATGCACAAAAAATTCAGTGGTCGCCTCGCTCCACTTTCCATTGTTGTTACATGCCTTCACCTTGAATACATACTCACCGGGCGGGAGATTGGAATAACTCGCCCGTGCAAAGGAAACATGACGGGAGTAGTTCCACTCGGTTTCAAAGCCTTCCAATTTGTAAACGAACTGGTTCCGTTTGCCAGCCAAATAGTTGATAACGGCAAACCGGATATTAAAAAGTTTCTGATCGGAAGGGAACGACATACCCAGCATCCGCCCTTGCTCGTCCTGATAATAACGTACCCGTTCACTTTTCATATCCGTAATCACCTGATTTAAGACAACGGCTCCTGTCACTACCGCATCCGGGGAATATGGATTATCACCCAATTCGTATGGCTTGAAATAGGCAACGCCCCCAAGAGACCCCAGGAAGAATGTACCATCGTGCGCTTTGCAAGCTCCGAAATAGTTAAACTGATCGTGAGGCAATCCGTCCTGCTTCGTATAGTTGAGGAAAGTACCCTCCTCCGTATTAAAGCAAGCCAGTCCCTTGTTAGTTGTCAACCATAAACGCCCCCGTTCATCTTCCAGTATATTATAAATAAAGTCATTTGGCAAACCGTCTTTCATCGTATAGTGTTTCCAGGCAGTCGGTGCTCCTTCCTTATAGCAATATAATCCTGTGGAAGAACCGATCCAGATTTCATGACGGCTATCCTCCTGTACACAGAAAGCCTGTATCAACCCATGCAGATAAGCCGAAGAAGAAAGATGCAGTTCTTCCAGTTTCCCGCCGGCATACAAAAACAGGCTCTCTTCCGTACCAATCCAGATTCTTCCTTTTGAATCGCGAAACAAGGTATATATCAATACATTCTCCAACTTTTTATGCTTTTTAGCTAATGGATGCTGTGACAGTTCGCCGGTCTGTTTGTCGAAAAGGTAAAGCCCGCTCATGCCGCCTACCCAAAGCGTTCCATCCGTTCCGTCCAATAAGGAGTAACAACTGTTAGTCAGGGAAGTAGAATGGGGAAAGGAATATGTTTCTATCCTGCCACTCCGGTGATGCAGACGACTCATTCCCCCTCCATGAGTGCCGATATAGACACTTCCATCCTTGTCCGTCCATATACATTTTATATTGTCCGACTTTAAAGCATTGGCGGAAGTACCCGTCCGGTAATATGAAAAGACTCCGGTTTTCCGGTTATAATAATTTAATCCGCCGTCGTTCGTGCCAATCCAGAGATTGCCATTATCCGGGTCTTCGGCAATACAACTCACTGTGTTATCACTTAACGAATTCCTCCAGGCGGAATGTTGCAAGCGTCCGAATGCCGGAGCGAGAGGATGATAATAATTAAGCCCGCCGTAAAATGTACCGATCCACATTCCCCCTTGATTATCTTTCAAGATAGAACGGATGGAATTATGGCCCAAGGTAGTCGGATCTTCAGGAGAAAAACGACAGATACGGAAAGTTCCCGTCTCCGGTTCAAGGATAAGCAAACCTTCCATGGTTCCTATCCAAACCCTTCCTTTATCATCTCCGGACAATGTCCTGACCGAGTTCGTAAGGAAATAAGCAGGAGTATTTTGCTTGTTATAATGATGTTTTATTTGAAAGTTGTTATCCACACAATACACCCCGTTTGTCAATGAAGCCAGCCAACAGTTGCCGGTTTTGTCGTCATAGAGCATATCGGAGATGGTTTCTCCTTTCAACTGGAGAAGAAGCCGGGTCACGTTTTCGTTGCGTACATAATAGAAATAGACACCTTCCGAAGTTCCCAACAGGAAACCGTCATTCATCCGGCAAACAGAATAGATCGTTTTTCCGGCAAGTTCCGGCTGCACTTTCATCCGCCCGGTCTTTTTATCAAAAATCACCAGACCGATATTGGTAGCAAGCAAAAGCCGGTCGCCTTCCTCCGGTTCTCCGATAGCCAATACTTGCATCGGCTGATTGTCCGGTGAAGAATAATTGGTGAAATTATTCCCTACTATATTATAACGGGATAAACCGACCTGTGTGCCTACCCATACCGTACCTTTCAAATCGGTATGAAGTGAATAGACATGATTGTTTGCCAGACTGGTCGTATCATCCGGCGCTTTATAATACGAAACGAAGCGGGAACCTTCATACCAGTTCAGTCCGTCTATGGTGCCTACCCAAATCTTATTATTATGATCTTGTGTCAGAGCGAGCACAGTATTTTGCGACAGCCCGTCATCTACGGATAATCGCTTAAAATGGATGAAGCTGTCGGCGGCCGATACAGCCAAAGGAAAAAATAAAATGCAAACGGTTAATCCGAATAGGTATCTAAATAGCAAATGTCGGTCTTTCATGAGCTAATATTGAAGAATTTATCGTAAAGATAAGTATTTTCAATTCAATCTGATAAATGAATCCCGTTTTTTAACTCATATAAAGGACCGGCATCGGCTCAAAACAGGACAACTGCGCCAAAGTCCGACAGTTATAAATTCATATTTTAGATGCGGTTGCCCTGAACTTTAAATTTTTTACGGTTTCTCTTCAAGTTAGTAAGACGGATTTTCTGATTTTTCTTTCAGATCTTTATAACGTTTCAAGGCTTCCAGATAATAATAATCAGCATAATTGAGCGGAGTATCAATTTCACTGTCATGCGGGAAACTGCCAACCGAATGTAACAGGATGAAGCCATGATTTTCTCCTTCCTGGGCCAAATAATCATCAGAGGATAACTGTTTCAGGATATGCTCCGCATAACGGAAATATTCTTCCCCTTGTTTCTTGTCGCCATAACCACTCAACTCCAGTAATGCAGAAGCTGTTACGGCAGCCGCAGAAGCATCCCGCGGTTCATTCGGAATATTAGGAGCATCATAATCCCAATAAGGTACATAGTCATTTTCGGACGGACGGTGATCGATAATGAACCGCGCTATTTTATGAGCGGCATCCAGATAGCTCTGTTGCTTAGTGAAGCGATAACACATGGTATAACCATACACTCCCCAAGCCTGTCCACGCGCCCAAGCAGAAGAATCGGCATATCCCTGAAAGGTTCCTTTCGACTCTACCTCACCGCTATCTGCCAGATAGCTCACCACATGGTAGGAGGTCATGTCCTCCCGAAAGTGATTCTTCAACGTTTTGTCGGCATGAGAGATGGCTATTTCACGATATTTCGGATTATTGGTTTGCTCCGAAGCCCAGAACAGCATTTCAAGGTTCATCATATTATCAATAATCACCGGATAACTCCAATCGCCGAAATCCCACGAACGAATCAGTCCGACTTCCGGACGAAAACGGGAGCACAAGCTTTCTGAAGAATGAATCAGAATCAAACTGTCCGTTGGCTCCGGTTTCAAACGGATGCCCTGCCCATAACTGCAAAACATCATAAAACCCAAATCGTGATTACCCGTATAATATTGCATATCCTGCAGACGGTCCGTATATTTACGCGCCTCTTTTGCGAGAGCCTCATCACCGGTCAACTCGTATGCCAGCCACATGGAACCGGGATAGAAACCACTCGTCCAATCTGTGGGGTGCTCCAGTCTGTACTTTCCTTCTTTAATAGAACGGGGAAAACAGGCGGTATCCGGTTCATTCTTCAATTGTTCTGCCATATAGAGCAACTGATGTCCCGATGTTTTCACTGCATGATCAAACCATGCCATCTCATTTCCTTTTGAAGCATCGCAAGCAGTCAGGAGCGCCATACTCCCTACCGCCAGTAAAAGTTTGTTTTTCATTGTTCCACTTTATTTTGTTACTGTATTCTATTACTGGCAACAAAGTTAGAGCAAGTCGCAGACAAACCCTTTGCAAATCTATTTTTTCATTTTTGTTTCTATTTCTACGGACTTTGATTTTGTCCAAAAGTGCTTTGTTTTTATCTTTTATAGAAAAACAGGCACGGATTTTACCAAATAAGCTGTTGTCAGGCATAACCAAACAACTATGCAGCCTTTTGCAAAATCCGTGCCTCCACCCAAAAGTACGCGCTCTTCTATCTCACAATATCTTCCGGAAATTTAGCCGGCATTTCCACCCTCTTCCAGGTTTCATAATACCAGGTGTTCAACTCATTTCCATTCAAATCATTCTTGATAAAATATTTCAGATGGAGATAATCATTGTCTTTAATCTCAAATTCCAAAATATTGTCCTGATTGTCCAGCATCGGGAGATGAATGTTCTTCTCGATGCTTTCCTTATAAGAATCGTCCGTGAGTTGTTTATAAGTACCATATCCAGTAATAATTGCATCCGCACCGGGAATAATGGTAAAGTTAACGATTTGTCCGTCATCACTCAATACTTTAAATGTATTACTGGGTTTCAACGCTCCCGGAACATCGGGAGACTCGGATACATAATGGCAGAGCTGCCAAATACCTTTCAAATCGGCCGCTTTGAATTTGGTTTTCTTCTGGGCCGTCGCACCTGTTACCGCTAACAACATTATTGAAAGCATGGTAAAGAAATAGAGCTTTTTCATTGTTGTATTATTTTAGTTAACACTCTCGAATGCGTATTTCCAAATATAAAGATTTATTTTGAGAATACAGCAATTCAGAGCATAAAAAAACTCGCATAACCTGAAGATTATGCGAGTTTTACATAAATATACCGAAATATTAGAAATCAGCATTTCTTGGTGTACGCGGGAACGGTATCACGTCACGGATATTCGCCATACCTGTTACAAACAATAACAGACGTTCGAACCCTAATCCGAAACCGGAGTGAGGACAAGTACCGAACTTACGGGTATCCAGATACCACCACATATCCTTCATCGGGATGTGCATTTCTTCAATACGGGTCATCAGCTTGTTATAGTCGGCTTCACGTTCAGAACCACCGATAATTTCACCAATTTTCGGGAAAAGAACGTCCATGGCACGTACAGTCTTACCGTCTTCGTTCTGCTTCATATAGAAGGCCTTGATTTCCTTCGGATAGTCAGTCAGAATCACCGGACGTTTGAAGTGTTCTTCCACTAAGAAACGTTCGTGTTCGGAAGCCAGGTCCACGCCCCAGTAAACCGGGAATTCAAACTTATGTCCTTTTGCAACAGCTTCTTCAAGAATCTTGATACCGTCTGTATAAGGCAAACGTACGAAATCATCTTTCAATACACCTTGCAGACGTTCAATCAAGCCTTTATCGAACATATCGTTCAGGAACTTCACATCATCCGCACAGTTATCCAACGCCCATTTCACACAATATTTGATGAACTCTTCTGCCAAGTCCATGTTGTCTGTAATGTCGTTGAAAGCCACTTCCGGCTCAATCATCCAGAACTCTGCCAAGTGGCGGGGAGTGTTGGAGTTTTCGGCACGGAACGTAGGACCGAATGTGTAGATAGATCCCAAAGCAGTAGCTGCCAACTCACCTTCCAGCTGACCGGAAACAGTCAGACTTGCCTGCTTACCGAAGAAATCATCTTCGTATGAGATAGAACCTCTCTCGTCTTTCTTCAAGTCATACAGGTTCATGGTAGTCACCTGGAACATCTGTCCGGCACCTTCACAATCGGAAGCCGTAATAATCGGCGTATGGAAATAGAAGAAGCCCTTTTCATGGAAGAACTTGTGAATAGCAATCGCCATGTTGTGACGGATGCGGAACACTGCACCGAATGTATTGGTACGCGGACGCAAGTGAGCAATCTCGCGCAAGAATTCCATAGAGTGACCTTTCTTCTGTAATGGATATGTATTATCGCAAGTACCCAGCACTTCGATTTCACGAGCCTGTACTTCCACTTTCTGTCCGGAACCCACTGATTCTACCATTTCTCCGTTCACGCTGATACAAGCGCCGGTAGTAATCAGTTTCAGCATCTCTTCATCGAAATTAGCCAAATCTACTACGATCTGCAAATTATTTATTGTAGAACCGTCATTCAGTGCGATAAAGTTTACTTGTTTGCTACCTCTACGGGTGCGAACCCATCCTTTCACATTGACCATAGCGCCAATATCTGTGCGCTTCAACAGGTCAACAATTTTTGTTCTACCAATCTTTTCCATTTAACTTACTTTGATTAATGAAGAATGAAGAATGAAAAATGAAGAATTTGGCTGTGCTATGCAAACACGCCCTGATAATTCTTCATGTTCCATTCCTCATTTTCAATTCTTAATTCTTCGTTCTTAATTCTTAATTCTTCATTCAAAAGATCCCATGCGGAGGTAGTTTACTTCTGCTTCCGACAGGTAACGCCAGTCTCCGCGACGCAGACCTTTTTTGGTCAGTCCGGCGAAGAACACACGGTCGAGTTTTACTACTTTATAACCCAGTGATTCGAAAATACGGCGAACGATACGGTTCTTACCGGAGTGAATTTCGATACCGACCTGGCCTTTCTTGAAATCATCTGTATAGCTGATCGCATCTGCATGGATTTCGCCATCTTCCAACTGGATACCAGCTGCAATCTGTTCCATATCTGCTTTAGTCAGGTTCTTGTCCAGATGAACATGATAAATTTTCTTCTTCAGGAATTTCGGGTGTGTCAGCTTGGAAGCCAGATCACCGTCATTCGTCAGTAACAGTACACCAGTCGTGTTACGGTCCAGACGTCCTACCGGATAAATACGTTCGTTGCAAGCGCCTTTCACCAAATCCATTACTGTACGGCGTTCCTGCGGATCGTCCGATGTAGTAACGGTATCTTTCGGTTTATTCAGCAATACATATACCTTGCGTTCAATGCTTACCGGTTCGTCGTGGAACTTAACCACATCCGAACGTTTGATCTTCGTACCCAATTCCGTTACCACTTCACCGTTTACAGAAACCACACCTGCTGTGATAAATTCATCAGCCTCACGACGGGAGCAAACACCTGCGTTAGCCAGGAACTTATTCAGACGAATCGGTTCATTCGGATCAACGAACTGTTCCTTGTACTCGATCTGTTTCTTTACGCTATACTTAGCGTTCGGATCATAATCGCCGGTACGCGGACGAGGACGATATCCTCCTTGACGGTCGTTATTATATCTCGGACGATAACCTCCACCGCCGTTGTTGCTGCGATAGCCGCCACCTTCGCCGTTATTGAAACGGGGACGATACGGACGGTCACCACCTTCACGGTTGTAAGAAGGACGTTGAGGACGGTCGCCACCTTCGCCGTTATTAAAGCGGGGACGGTAAGGACGGTCGCCACCTTCACGGTTGTAGGAAGGACGTTGAGGACGGTCGCCATAAGACGGACGCTCACCACCTTCGCCGCTATTGAAGCGGGGACGGTAAGGACGGTCACCACCTTCACGGTTGTAAGAAGGACGTTGAGGACGGTCATAAGAACCACCTTCGCGGTTGTAAGGACGTTGAGGACGGTCACCTCCTTCATTATTGTTATTGAAGCGAGGACGATACGGACGATCTCCACCTTCACGATTGTAAGAAGGACGTTGGGGACGGTCGCCATAAGAGCGGTCACCGTACGAACGCTGCGGGCGTTCGCCTCCTTCATTGTTGGCATTAAATCGCGGGCGATACGGACGATCCCCGCCTTCACGGTTGTAAGAAGGGCGATACGGACGTTCTCCACCTTCTCTGTTGTAAGACCTGTTACCATCACGGCCGGCACCTGTATTCTCTTCATTGAAAGAATTTTCGCGCCATTCTTCGTTTTCTGTGCTCATTTTTTTATTCGAATAAAATTAGACTTTGGCCTCACGGCCTATTTAAAAAACACGTTTATTATATAAGTAAACAATTAAAGCCCCGTATATGTATGGGGAGTGATTGCTCTTAACTCTTTTTTAATATCTTCGCTTACATTCAATTCTTCGATAAACTCTTTAATAGAACTTTCTGTAATAGCTTGGTTGGTGCGGGTTAACGCTTTCAAAGCTTCATACGGATGCGGATAAGCCTCACGGCGCAGGATGGTCTGAATAGCTTCTGCCACTACACTCCAACAATTATCCAAATCACGATAAATAGCCGGTTCGTTCAATAACAGTTTGCGCAATCCTTTCAAAGAACTCTGGATGGCAATCACGATGTGACCGAAAGGTACACCGACATTACGCAACACTGTTGAGTCTGTCAAGTCACGCTGCAAACGGGAAACAGGAAGCTTCACAGCCAAATGTTCCAGAATAGACGTTGCTATGCCCAAGTTACCTTCTGCATTTTCAAAGTCAATCGGATTCACTTTATGCGGCATAGCGCTCGAGCCTACTTCTCCGGCTTTGATCTTCTGCTTGAAGTACTCCATAGAGATGTACTGCCAGAAGTCACGATTCATATCCACCATGATGGTATTGATACGCTTCATAGCATCAAAAACAGCAGAGAGGTTATCATAGTTCGAAATCTGCGTTGTATATTCTTCGCGTTCCAGTCCCAGTTTTTCTGCAACAAACCGATTGCCGAATTGTTTCCAGTCATATTGAGGATAAGCCACGTGATGCGCATTGTAGTTTCCGGTAGCACCGCCAAACTTAGCGGTAAGCGGACATACTTTCAACATAGCCAACTGACGTTCGAGACGGTAAACAAATACCATCACTTCTTTACCCAGACGGGTAGGAGAAGCCGGCTGACCGTGAGTTTTGGCAAGCATCGGAATGTTAGCCCATTCTGTCGCATAGGTTTTCAACTGTGCAATCAGCTCTTCAATCAACGGGTAATAAACCTGATCCAATGCCTCTTTGATAGAAAGAGGAACAGACGTATTGTTAATATCCTGAGAAGTCAGTCCGAAGTGGATAAACTCTTTATAGTCATCCATTCCACCCATCTTGTCAAACTCTTCTTTCAGGAAATATTCTACGGCTTTCACATCGTGGTTAGTTACACTTTCGATATCTTTAATGCGTTGTGCGTCTGCTTCGGAGAAGTTACGGTAGATATTCCGTAAAGTTTCAAACACGCTACTATCGATTCCTTTCAATTGCGGCAAAGGAAGTTCGCACAAGGTGATAAAATACTCCACCTCTACCTGTACACGGTATTTAATCAGTGCAAATTCAGAGAAATAAGCTGCCAAAGCTTTAGTTTTGCCTCTATATCGACCATCAATCGGAGATATGGCCGTTAATACATCAAGTTCCATACGTTTTCTTAGATAATTATCAGACTGCAAAATTAACTCTTTTTCCTGAGTTATAAGATAAAAGGAGAAAGAAAGTTTGTATAAAAGAGGTAAGAAATAAAAAAAGTCTCACGAATTTCTTCGTAAGACTTCCTTTTTGGTGTGGGCGTTGACGGATTCGAACCGCCGACCCTCTGCTTGTAAGGCAGATGCTCTGAACCAGCTGAGCTAAACGCCC
>ENA-OWWX01000256-OWWX01000256.1-human-gut-metagenome-genome-assembly--contig:-NODE-256-length-11452-cov-8.7452_pt1 | contig 11452 bp, 9 predicted proteins | sample MGYA00249242_ERZ652051 | MGnify/ENA primary metagenome ERZ652051 (study PRJEB26925, sample SAMN05826995) | human gut metagenome | biome: ENVO:2100002; feature: ENVO:00000062; material: ENVO:00002003... | reverse complement strand
TAGGGTCTCGTGGGCTCGGAGATGTGTATAAGAGACAGGTCTTAGGGTATTCCGATTTATCAATCGCATTGGTATTCAACGCGTTCTTCATTAATTCATCGGCTTGTGGTTCCATTTGCGTGGTACAGAAGGTCGCTAGGTTTTGATTAGCCTTGGCTTCATTTAAACGATAGTGTTCCACCAATTGAGCGGCAACATCCGGTGCCATGGGATCATCTGGTAATGTATTGGTGGGTAAGGATTGCCCGGCTTCGACACTGCCTAAAAACGTTTTTTCTAAATCCACATTATTAATCATCTGCTGTGTTTCCTGATCGTTTTTATTCATCATATAGTCGTCATATCCGTATTGCGATATGGCTTGCCTCCTTAATCATTTTTCACTACTTGGTTTCTTTTTCCAACGCCTCATGACCGGTCGGTGCTGCCACTTCATCCACATTGACACCTAGCTGCAAGGCCCATTTGTCGTGGAAACGGTACAAGATAAATGGCAAAACGAGCATGACCACAAAGGCACTCACTAACAACATTAGGTACGTGTGTTTTGAGGCAACGGATAAATCTGCTGGCGGGAAGAAGGTCACGACAAATCCAAAGGCCGATAAAATAAACCCTAGGATACCGTAAGTGATCCGCAACCAACGCGACTTAGCGGCCACAAAGTCCCGATGCAAATCGACATACTTGAACTGTAAGACCAAATAACTAATAAACATCAGCATATACATCAAGGTGTATAAGGCTACCGTCAAACTCATTGCAGTCTGGAAGGAAAGGCTCGCCTTGTTCCCGCCAGCCCCAAACGTCAACAGCGCCCCAACAATCGACACGATGACCCCTTGAAGGACCATGACATTGGTTTCAATCCCATATTTATTGGCCTTAGAGAAGCGCGGTGGTAAGTAGCCAGCTTTAGCTGCTTCAAACATCCCCGCGTTAGGACCAACGACCCAACTGCTGATTTCACCCAAGACACCAACGGCTAATAAGAACCCTGTTAGCTTTTCGACAAAGACCACACCCACACCGTAGCGGGCAACTAAGGCCCCATAGGCGTAAACAATCCCATTACTTAACTGAATCTGATTATTCGGAATCGTCATAGCAATCGCCATACTGCCGATAATATCGGAACAGATCGCAGCAACTGCTAGTGCCATCATGACCTTAGGATAGATGCTAGGTTTATCCAAGTCCTTAACGTGTGGTGCCGACCCTTCGGCACCGGCAAAAGCCAAGATAAACGGAACAAATCCCACTAAGACACTCCCATTCCAACTCGATGGAAAAATGGTGTGCATGTTGACGTGAATCATCGCTGGGTTTCCTTGTACGAGGTACAAAATAAATAGAAAGAGTAAGAAGAAGACTGGGATAATCACCCCTAACGTGAAACACCATTGGGCAATCTTACCGGTAACACTCGTTCCTTTTTGCTGTAGAAAGATAAGGCCCCATAAAATGATCATCATCAAAATAAACTTAACTAACGGGTTATCCGTGATAATGGGTAAGCCAAACGTTACTGAAAAACAGCCGATAATGAAATACATCATTGTATTCATCCCAACCGTAATGTGAATCCATTGGTAGAATAATGCCGACCAACCTGCGCGTTCACCTAACATATTCCGTGACCAAGTAAAGATACCGCCTTTACTCCAGCCATCGATGGACGCCATCTCTCCTGAGGTCCGAGTCACCGGTAAAAACCATAAGATCCCGGCTAAAAACAGGTAAAAGAAAGCGGTTGGTCCTTGCTTAGCAAATGCCGCAAAACCGTAAACCGTCATGACCATGGAAGTCGTCATGGAAAATAACTGAAAGCCCGTTATTCGATTTGCCTTTTGCGTATCAATTTGCTGTTCAGACTTATTTTCATCCACTTGCTACACAATCCCTTCACAACCAAACGAAGCGGTGTCAATTAAGTACAAGTGACAGCGGTTTCAATTTGGGAACTCATTATTCGGCCGAATAATTGTGAACCACCACCAACGGTGATTCCGTGTTAACACCCTAAGAGTAGAGCTGACGTACCAAATAAAGAATAGACAGAGACTGGGTTATGTATAAGTGCTAGACAGATGCCAATTGTTGTTTGACTGATACTTTGGTGAGCAGACTTTCTGTTTCTAATAACATGGCCAATTGCCGCTGGCTAACCGGTCCGATCCCCTCAACGACCAAAGCCGGATTTTCTCGGAGGCCACTGCGAAACCAATTGCGAACAATCCCCTGTAAGCCGTACTCAAATAGTAATAGACCCGATTCATTGCGGAAATGTAACTGCGGACATGCCTGCTTCAGACTCTGTTTTAATCGTTCCACAATCAGATCGATCGTTTCTAAGATAAAATCATCAAATTCCGAATAAGCATGGGAATCGACGACGTGATGACAAAAGTTCTGATGCGCATCAATGTAGCGAAACAAGCTCAGATAACTAGCCAGCCAGTTGTCGGCCGTTACTTTCCCCACCAGCCGCTGTGCCTCGTGATCGAACTGATACTGCAGACAATCAAACTTATCTTGGAAATGATAATAAAATGTCTGTCGATTAACATGGCTTTCCAAAACTAGCCGTTTAACCGTGATCGTATCAAATTGTTCATCATCGGTTAGCCGCTGCAACGTTGCCCCCAGCCTTTCCTTAGTTCTGGATTCCATTCATCCCATCTCCTAATTCTGTCCGTAAGTTCAGGTTAAGTGTGCTCCGTTGGCCCTAAATTTAGTATAGACACTTTCAACTTTATGTATGGCGCACTTCTAGTTAACATGGCCTTTCTCTAAGTGTGCGCGGTAAAGCGTGTGACCAGCATTTATAAACGATCAGATCAGGTCTTGGACGCAACGCAAAAATAGGATGGGATTCTCAAACTGTGAGAATCCCATCCTATTATCCTCTGTATAATGTGTGGTGGCGCTTCGCTGTTGCTGTTACGCATCCATAGCAATCAATACTTTTCCGGATAGATGTCCCGTTGACATTAACGCCAAAGCATCAGTGACTTGGTCTAGCGTAAATATTCTTGGATCAATTGCCGGTACAATTCCGTTGTGTTCGACTAAATCAGTGATTTGCTTTAAAGCGGCCCCATCTGCATGCACGAAGACAAAGTGATAAGTGACATTTGCCTTTTTAGCTTTACGGTCAATGGCGCTACCAGCTAATTTAAAAATGGCTTTTTTCCAAAATGGTAGCGACTGCGACTCAGCAAATGCTTGGTTAGGTCCCATTCTTAATGACACTAACGCACCAGTTGGTTTCATGATGCTTAACTCATGCTCTAGTTCGGAAGTCCCTAAAGTGTCGATCACATAATCAACATCGGATAGCACTTCCCAATAATTTGTTGTACGATAATCAAAGTACCTGTCAGCGCCCGCTTCCAGAGAACGCTTTTCGGCCGATGAATTCCCACTCACTATCACGTTTAACCCCAATAATTTAGCGATTGGAATGGCCATCTGCCCGAATGATCCTGAACCCCCAGGAATAAACACCGTTTCTCCCGCGGAGACTGTCAATATTTCGTGGAAAATTTGATAGGCCGTCAGCCCCGTCAATGGAACGGCAGCAGCCTGAGCCATATCTAAGTTTCGTGGAACTTTGGCAACAGCCATTGCCGCTGTTGCCACAAATTCCGCGAATGCGCCTATTTTTTGAAGTGGCAGTCGTGTATAAACAGCATCACCAATTTCAAAGTCCTTTACATCGCTTCCCTTAGCAACGATAATGCCAGAAAGCTCATTCCCCAGTGTCAACGGGAAATCATATGATTGAATCAGTCGCACGCTACCCGAGGTAATCAACTCTTCAAGTGGATTAACCGCTGCATACGTCACTTTAATCAGGACCTCAGTCGGCGTGATCTTGGGGACCGGAACTTGTTCAACCGTTACGCGTGATTTTTTGGCATATTTTTTTATTTGTGCCGCTTTCATACCAATGACCTCATATCTATAATTTAAGTATCAGTATACGTCATTAAGTAATTTTTTTCTAATATTGTTACTTTTTACCAACTATTAATTCCTTGGAGCGTGAGCCAATGTCAAACCAAACCAAAGAAAAAATTATCATCGCCACCCAACAAATCATGCTGGAAACCGCTTCAATTAACGTGCGGTTGACTGATATTGCCGATCGAGTTGGCATAACCCACGGTGCCCTGTATCGCCATTTCCCAGACAAGCAGTCCATTATGGTCGCCGTTGCCAAACGCTGGTTTGAACAGGCCATTTTGCAAAATATCCATGTTGCGTCAACCGTGATCAATCCACTGAACTTCTTACATGACTGGCTGTGGCAATTTGCAAACGCCAAAAAGGCTGCCTATCGCGACAGCCCCCAAATGTTTGAATTAAATACTTTATATGTTGAAAATGATCCGGCCATTCTGCGGGAGGTTCTTTTATCTTCGATGAAGATGATTGACGATCTAATGAATTTTCATGATGCCACCTATCTGCGAGCCGAGATCATCCTCGCGGCCTTTAGTGAATTTACACTCCCCAGCTTTCGTAAAAGTTGGTATTCCCCCGATTATACGGTGAGATTTGAACGACTATGGCAGCTCATTTCAATGGGACTCACCAACTTATAAGAAACACCACGGTGAGCACATCTTGCTGTCCACAGCATTCCTGACTCATGCTTAATAACACCGCTCATTTAATTGCACAAAAAAAGTCGTCATATCAAGGCCAGATGACCTGATAAAACGACGAAAGGCGTAACAATTGGGCTAGCTGGGTTCGAACCAGCGCATCACGGGATCAAAACCCGTTGCCTTACCACTTGGCTATAGCCCATTATTAAGATGACCCGTACGGGATTCGAACCCATGTTACCGCCGTGAAAGGGCGGTGTCTTAAACCACTTGACCAACGGGTCATAACTGATCTCAATGGAACAAAACCTATTATGCACGAAAATTAATTTTACGTCATTAGACAGTAAAAGGCAAGTGTCAAAAAAGACTAATTTTGACACTTGCCTTTGATTGTCTGAGGTCAAGACTGCCCCAACTGCGCTACAATTAATCATAATTAGCTGTTTCTGAACAAATTAGTGAGACGCTTCACTGGTTCGATAGTGATACCGGGTCAGTCCCAATCCACCAACGACTAGCAGATCAACAACGGCGCATCCCAAAAACAGCACTGAAAACGAGGCAAATTGGCCAATTACTAAGCCACCAACTACCGGTCCCACGGCCTTACCTAGTGAGGAGCAGGCATTGACCAATCCTTGATAACGTCCCTCATCGCCGACCGTCTGCGCATTAATCAGTGCCGGCACCCCTGGCACATAAATGGCTTCACCCAGCGTTAACAGCGTCATCGCAGCAAATAAAGCGCCGGTGCCTGACGTTAGGGTCAAGAGTAAGAAAGACCCACCAATCGCCAGTAGACCACCAATAATCTGGCGCATTAAAAACCGTGGTTGACTGAACCGGGCCATCACAGCCTGCACCACCATCAGAAGTATCCCGTTATACACCCACAGGTAGCTATAGAGCTTGATCCCCAGTCCCTCTGCTTGAATATACACCGAAACATTACTCATCCACTGCGCGTATGTGAGCCACATCAAGACAAGGCTCACGAGCAATCCCACAATCATGAGCGGGGAAAATGGCAAGGTGGCCGTTGCTTCAGCCGGTTCGTCTCTGACCGTCACCGGGATTTCTGCCTGCTGTTCATACGTCCCAGCACGCCAATGCCACAAGCCAATGGCGCCACCATAACAAATCAATAGTAACCCGAAGATGGGCCGGAGACTATGGTGAAATAAAAACCCAATACTAGCCGTCCCCACGACTAATCCTAAATTAATAAAGATATACAGCAGATTGAATAGCCGGCTATCCGCATGGCTCAGTTGCGCCGTCAAGGCCGAAATCAACGTGAGCATGCCCCCGGTCAGCAAGCCAAAGATGACCAGCACTATGGGATAGGCGATCAAGCCATTGTAGAAAATACCCACAGCAGCATCCACCAGTAGGCCCAGTAACATGACCTCACCAACCCGCTTAGCTGAATACCGATCGGCCAACACGCCACCTAGATAACCGCCAAGCACATTACAGCCCGAATAGGCCGCTAAGATAAGCCCACTCACTACTAAATTCAATCGTAACTGATTATGTAAATAAATGGTCGTTAATGGCCACATCACACTGTATGCCGTGTTGATTAAGAAACCTAGCATCAACAGGGGCCACAGCTGACGAATCAATTTTCGCATAATTTCATTCCTATCTAGTTACACGCCCATTTTATCATGCCATCACGAGATCTTCCAAATGAAAGCGGTACCGGTTAAACTGCTATGAAAATTCTAGCGGTTTCTCGCGGTTCATCGCCTTTTAGGCTTGCTAAATCTATGAAAATCAACTAAATTTAAGAGAGGTCTGGATTCATTGAAATTTGGAAACAATTACTAATAGGAGGACACAACATGGGTAACAGCAAAAATAATGCCACGCCGACCGATCTGAACGATCAAATGCAGGTTCGTCGGGATAAAATGAACAAGCTACAAGAACAGGGCATCGCGCCTTTCGGTCACCGCTTCGACAGAACTGACAACAGTCAGTCACTCATTGAAAAATACGATAAGTACGATAAAGAAGAGTTGATGGAAGACAAACATTACGTTGCTGTTGCGGGTCGGATCACCGGTAAGCGCGGTAGCGGTAAAGCTGGGTTCATCGACCTCCTCGACAGAACTGGTGTTGTTCAGGGATATGCCCGTCAAGACGAACTTGGCGAAGAAACTTACGCCCTATATAAAACCCTCGATTTAGGTGACTTCATTGGTGCCAAGGGTTATGTGATTAAAACCAACACCGGTGCTTTGACATTACGGATGACGGAATTTGAATTCCTCTCCAAGTCATTGCGGCCACTTCCTGATAAATATCATGGGCTAACCAACCCCGAAACGATCTACCGTCAACGGTACTTAGATCTGATCTCAAACCGCGAAAGTTTTGACCGGTTCCTCAAGGTCACTAAGATTAAGAAAGCCATCCGGGAATACTTGGACGGTGAAGGCTACCTCGAAGTTGACACCCCTGTCTTACAAACAGAAGCTGGTGGTGCTGAAGCCCGGCCATTTATCACCCACTCCAACGCCTTTGATATTCCGTTGTATCTCCGGATTGCCACGGAACTTTACCTCAAGCGTTTGATTGTTGGTGGCTTTGAAAAGGTCTACGAATTGGGCAAGGACTTCCGGAATGAAGGGACCGACTTACGGCACAACCCTGAATTTAACATGGTCGAAGTCTATACCGCCTACACCGATTACACGGACGTCATGGACTTGGTTGAAAACCTCTTCCGGTTCGTGGCTAACAAGGTTAACGGATCCGGCAAGTTGACGTATCAAGGCAAGGATATCGACTTAGACAGCGACTTCAAGCGACTCCACATGGTGGACGCCGTGAAGGACGTTACGGGAATCGATTTCTGGCAACCAATGTCTGATGAAGATGCGCACAAGTTGGCTGAAGAAAACGGCATTCACTGTGAACCTTACTGGAAAGTCGGTCACATCATCAACGCCTTCTTCGAGGAAAAGGTTCAAGATACCTTGATTAACCCAACCTTTATCTACGGTCACCCACTGGAAATTTCACCATTGGCAAAGAAGAACCCGAAAGATGGTCGTTTCACCGACCGGTTCGAATTGTATATCGATGGTAATGAATACGGTAACGCCTTTACCGAATTAAACGACCCTATCGATCAACGGCAACGTTTCGAATCCCAAGATGCTGAACGAGCTGCTGGGAACGAAGAAGCCCACGGTATCGACGAAGATTACGTCGAAGCGATGGAATATGGGATGCCGCCTACTGGTGGTCTGGGTATCGGTATCGACCGGATGACGATGTTATTAACTGATTCCACATCTATTCGTGACGTTATGCTCTTCCCAACCATGCGTCCAAACGACTAACCACGAAAAGAGGCCATTGCATGAAAGCAAACCAACTGATAGCGTTACTCCAAGAACATGATCTCTTACGGAACACAACGCTGCAAGTGGACGACACTGACTTTTTGGGCCTCACTTATGACTCGCGGCAAGTCCAAGCGAACACCCTCTTTGTTTGTAAGGGGTTCAACTTCTCAGTGGACTATCTCCACAGTGCCATTGAAAACGGGGCAACTGCTTATTTAGCTGAAGAAGACTACGGCGTGTCTGTTCCGGTCATCTTGGTTAAAAATGTCCGCAAGGCCTTGTCTTTAGCGGCACAATTATACTTTGACTTTCCCCAAAACGACCTGTTTGTCATTGGGTATACGGGCACCAAGGGTAAGACAACGTCAACGTATTTGACGACCAACATCTTGTCCCACGCTTTCCCCCAACAAGTTGCGATGTTTTCTACGATTAACCATATCGTCGGACCAAAACCACAAGACCAGTACCGGGCACATTTGACCACGGCCGAATCTTTCGACCTGTTCAAAGAAATGCGACAAGCCGTCGACAACGGTCAAAAGGTTTTGGTGATGGAAGTCGCGTCACAAGCTTATTTGCTTGATCGCGTTTACGGGTTAACCTTTGATGTTGGGATCTTCTTGAACATTTCACCCGATCACATCGGGGTCAATGAGCATCCCAACTTTGCCAACTACCTGTTCTGCAAAATGCAGTTACTGTTAAATTCACGCAATTGCATTATCAATGCCGAAACCGATCACTTTGATGAGATCTATGCGGCCGCCAAAGTTTCAACGGACCCCGAACACATCTTCACTTACGGGTTCAATCAGACACAGGCATCCCTCTCAATCACCAGTCGACAAGCCACGCTAACAGACAGTCATTTCGACTTAACGGTGCACGATGAGCGCTTAGCCGCTCTCGCCACCACCTACGACGTTTCCGTCCCCGGTGATTTCAATCAAAGTAATTCGGCAGCTGCCATTCTGGCCAGTCATCTGGCTGGGGCGCAGGTCGCTGACATGCAATACGGATTGGCACACACCCGCATCCCTGGTCGGATGGAGTCCATTACCACCAAGCATCACGGGACCGTCTACATCGACTACGCCCACGATTGGGGCAGCATGAATGCCTTGCTGAGCTTCTTGCATACGCAGTTCCCTGACCACCGGGTGATCGCCGTATTGGGGAGCACTGGTGATAAAGGTGAGGATCGGCGTGAAGGCTTCGCTAAAGCATTAAATGACTATGCTGATGCCGCTTACCTGACAACTGATGATCCGGGACATGAAGACCCAATGGCCATTGCCCGTGAGATCGACAGTCATATTGACCATACGAAGGTCAAGACAACGATCATCGCCCAACGGGAAACGGCGATTGCCCAAGCCATTACCACGGCCACGAATACCGATTTGGTCGTGTTAGCTGGTAAGGGTGAAGACGCATATCAAAAGATCAATGGGGTAGATACCCCGTATGCTTCTGATCCAGTCGTCGCCCAAGACGTGATTGACAGCTTAGCCGATGAATCATAGCGGCTTAACCAAAAACGCGTAACCCTTAATTGGGCTACGCGTTTTTTGACGATTAAGCTTATTTACGACGGCGCTTACGCCGTTTCTTTTGGCTAAATTTTAATTGCTTGGCTGGATGTGGCTGAGTTAATTGATGATCGGTCATAAATAAAGCCCGACTAGTCGTTGGGTGGGCGCGCAAATAATCCTGCGTAAAGGCATCAACGGCTTGCCGATCACGCGTATCAATCCCCTGCTGTTGCATCGCAGCCGTTAGCTCTTCAAAGAAGTGTTCTAACTTGGGATCATACATCGTGGTCAAGGCGGTGTGCTGGTTGCGGACCCACGCCTGTAGCTCGGTGGCAGCAGGTAACAACTGGTGGTCGGCGAGATAAGTGAATAACGCCGTCAGGGCAAACGGTACTAAGTGAAAAAGTTCGGGAACCCGTTCGCTGTCATCTAATAAATGCGTAAACGGTCCAAACATAATCTCACTAAGCGTTGTGACCGTCCACTCGCTCGGTTGTAGGCCCTTACCCGTTATCAGGAGTTCCGCTACCGTATGGATAATGGTAGCAAACCGTTGCTGGTCAGCCGAAGAAAGATTCTGTACTTCGGGTTGCTGCATCATGGTCTGCACCCAAGTATCCACTTGGGCGACAACCGTTTCGTAAGCCGCCTGCTCTTGATCCGTTGTTTCATGCGGAGCAACTAACGCTGTCCGCGCGGCTTTTAAGGCCTGCAACAAAGCGGCTTCATTAGGCAACGCCTGTGCTCTGAAATAAGCTGTCAAAACTGGTACGACAGCCACGTAATACCGATGTGATTGATCAACCATCGTCGGCAAAGCCGCTAACGTAGCGGCAACTTGTTGCGGTGTCCAGTCACCCGTTAAGCCGACCGCCTGCCGAACCCGCAACACATCTGCTAGGATAGTTGCGGCATAGTCTTGTTGATTGCTTGATAATTTTGCCAGCCGTTGCGGCGTCAAAAATTCGGCTGGACTCAATGTTGTGTGTGCCATTTGACGATTCCCCTATCTTAAATCTCCATTATCCCTATTATAGTTGAAGACCTATCTAATGGAAAAGTGATTGCCCCATTCTTTTATGTTTGATACAACGTTTTACCTAAAGTCCTTGCACGTTTTCGCCGGATCATTTAAACTGTATTAATTACATCATTATTGTAAGCGCTTCTGATTACGTTAAAGGGGAGTATGAATCATGAACATTCCACGAAAGGTCTGGGTTGACGCAATTGGCGTGGGCCTCTTCACTTTAGTCTATAGTTTAATTATGAGCGGTTTCTCCTTGTGGATGGGCTCTGCCGCTTTTATCGCCGTTTCTTATTTCTTTGGTGCTGGTTTTCCCAAAGACAAACTTTGGAATATTTTACTGAGCTTTGCTCTGGGGATTATTTGGGGACTGGCGGCCTTCCGGTTGCTTCACGTCTCTTGGATTGCTTCCCCGTGGGCCAGTGCAATCATGTTTGGTCTCATGACCTTCGTTGTTCTGTTCCTTCAAGGCACCGTCATGAAGTTTACCGTTGTTCCAGCCTGGCTGATTGCCTGGGGAACTACGATGCTGATTATTTCCAATGTGACGATTCATAATTGGTCGCTCTTTGTGTTCCAATTGTACGCGTCCATGTTATTAGGAATTTTCGTCATTGGTTACGCCTCCGACTATTTTTACAAATTAAGCTTCAAGTTATTTCCGACTAAGGACGCCGACAAAACTGCCGACCGACCAGCTGAGGATGATTAACGTATCACCAACTAAAGAACGGTTCCTTCAGAATGCACAACGCACTGAAGGAACCGTTTTTCTTTTAATCAGAGTGAGCTGCGGATAACCGCGCACGCAACTTAGCCCGTTGTACTTTACCATTGCCATTGTGGGGAATCTCCACCACCTGTCTCTTATACACATCTCCGAGCCCACGAGACCCTAAG
>ENA-OWWX01000248-OWWX01000248.1-human-gut-metagenome-genome-assembly--contig:-NODE-248-length-11761-cov-15.3039_pt1 | contig 11761 bp, 6 predicted proteins | sample MGYA00249242_ERZ652051 | MGnify/ENA primary metagenome ERZ652051 (study PRJEB26925, sample SAMN05826995) | human gut metagenome | biome: ENVO:2100002; feature: ENVO:00000062; material: ENVO:00002003... | reverse complement strand
CACCCTAGAGTTCGTCGGCAGCGTCAGTTGTGTATAAGAGACAGGTATTATTAAATCCTTCATAAGCTGCCCATACATCTTCGTTCGTATACGCATGCTTCTTCTGGTTTGCTTTTCCTAAATTACCGACTGCCCATGTGGTAGTTGATACTCCCAATAGTAGTGTCAGAGCCAAAAGAATTTTGCTTTTCATGATAGTTTATAAGTTTATAGTATTTTTCCTGTTACAAAGATTGCAGAAATAGCTGAAAAAAAACGATAATATTTATTCAATAAAGAACAAATACAGACCAAAACACTTTTCTACAATAAAAATAAAGGATTAATAAAGGGTTATTGGAGAATAATTTCCCCTCACTCTGTCCTTATGACAGAGATAAGGGGAATATTTAATCTACCTATTGAAAACTCATTCCGGTAAACAATTATTTGTTATCTGTAATGTCTGTGGATTCAATCCATTGCCAGTTATCACCAACTAATGTTGCTGTATGACCTTTCAAACCTGTAATTGTTCTGGTAGCACTTTGAGTAGGCTGATCACCTTTCACTTCAAAATCCCAGGCTTCTACCAAATTCGGATTATCGGCACTTACACCTTCTTCATTACCCATATAAGAAGCATATACCTGATTTTCTGTCCGGTTTGTTTTCCAGATACGGATCTTCTTTATGTAACCGGAGAAGCATTCGTTACGATTTCCATTATTGTCTTTCATGCAGAATCCGGTCATATGAATCTTCTTAGAAATAGAGTTATCGTTGATATACGTTCTCCAAGATTCGCCCACACGAATGATTTCACCTTGTCTCGTACCGTCAATCATAGAATAACACTTCACATCCGTCGGGGTATCAAATCCTGGCAGCCCTTTATCTCTGAATAAGAATGCATAATGAGTCCAACGATCTTTAGTCCAGTTGTCCGATTTTTTCCATCCCGGTTCCCATTCTTGTGGATTTGTATGATTATTATCTTGCCAGTGAGCAACCATTGTTCTCAACAATCCCTTTGTACGATCCTGGGCACGCCATCCGCTCCAATGAGGATCGTTTGTCATGGTAGAAAGGAAAGTACAGTTGTCTTCTCCCTGTTTATTGCAATATTCTTTGATATTCACCCAAAGTTCAATCGTAAATGCCTGATTGTCATCCTCTCCAAACTTCACATAATCCTCGCTATAACCAAAGTCTATATAGGAACCGGCATTTCCATCTACAAACAGATTCCAGGTAATCTGACTGTTATCCGGCCATGCAGAATCTTCGACTTCTTCTACTTTCTTATCGGCAGCAGCAATAGCCTCATTATAAATCTCCTGCGTCATATCTGTGATGGAACCGGATTTGATTCTTTCAGCCAGACTTTCCAAGTCTTTAGCTGCACTCTCCAAAACCGACTTATTTTCTACCGGATATTGTCCCTGATGATTTCCCCACTTCGTTTCATCATTAACGATCGCAAGTATTTCATCCGCCTTAGCCAGTAAATTATTGATATATTGCTGTGCTTCCGGAGACAGATTATAATATTTTGAATTTTTAAACTCGTCAATCGCTTGATTTACCTTTGCTACAGCAGCTTCCAAAGTTGTTTCATCCAGTTCTTCGCCAGCTTCTACCCGTGTTATCAGTGCATCCAACTCGGTAATAGCAGCATTTAATATATCCTTTCCGGTTTCAGGATATGTTCCGGGAGCAGTTCCGTAGGTTGAATTTTTCAATAAATAGTTCAATGACGTACGGCTTTCCTGTAAGATACTCAACTGTGTATCTGTTATATACTCGTCTTCAATATCGTCACAAGCGGTAAATATCCCTGCCAGACTAGAAATCAGGAGGAAAGAGAGGAGCATTGCTCCCTCTCTCCATTTATTAGTTAAACATTTCATGTTTTTCATCGTTTTTACATTATTATTCAACAATACGTTGCCACTCGTAAGTACCGATAATCTTAGCAGTATGACGGCCTGTCAGGTCTATTACTTCATTACCCGCACCGGAAGGTTTGGTCATGAAATCCCATGCTGCTGCCAAGTCTGCTTCTTTACCCGTCACTTCAGCCGTTCCATTATAAGAATTCTGAATATATTCGTCATCCTTTGCGCTTTTCCAGATACGGATTTTCTTCATATAACCGGCAAAACCTTCTTCAAACAGATTATCACTGGTACGCATATAACGTCCGAAAGCGGTCATCGGTGCATTATAGTTAGCATAGTTGCTCGAATTATAGAACCTGTTACCCACGCTTCCCTCGGTTGTTTTCACTTCTCCGTTCACATACAATTTCGCACGAAGCTCCGGACTGCCCGGCAAGCCTTTATCACTGTACACAAACAAGAAATGTTGCCATTCTCCATCTTCCGGTGCCTTTAGTGACGGTTCACAGATATTTCCTCCTGTTTCGCCCCAACTCGCACGATAAATACCACCGTCCGCATTACGCCAGTACATCATCCAGCCGTTACGCCATCCATCACCGCCCATGTAAGTTGACAGGAACACATTCTGGTCTTTTCCACCACCTTTGGTTACTTTCACCCAAAATTCAACAGTAAAGGCTTGGTTTCCTTCGGTTCCGAAATTGACATATTCTTCGCTACGTCCGAAATCGATATAAGAACCACCATCACCACGTCCGTCCACAAACAGTTCAGCCGGTGTTGTTTCAGCGTCTTCTGTACGGATCGTACTCTTGAACTGTTCTATAGACGCCTTGGCTTCTGCCACATAGCGTTGTTTCTCACTTTCCGACGGAGAGGGTTGCTGATATTTGATTAAAAGTACCGCACGATTGGCATCATCTATCGCATCTGTCAGAATTGCCCGGCTTTCGGTGGGGTACTGTCCTTTCTTATCTCCGTAGTCTGAATTTTGCTGCAAATCGGTCATTTCAGCAATCAATGCATCCAGTTGGTCGATATAGGTATCTTCTATTTCAGGAGCCGCAGTATACTCGTCATGCGTTTCTTCAGAACAAGCCGCCAATTGAAGTGTCAGTACCATGCATAACACATAATACCACATTTTCCAATTTGAATATTTCGTATTCATTATTCTTCTTTTTTATGGGTTACAATTATTTATCTGCCGGAAACAACAACATCAATGCCGGTATTCCGGATGCACTATAGCTGTCAATAGTAGCGCCTTCTATCTGTGCCTTATGATATTCGCCACCACACAAATTACGTGTCTGGTCGCGATTAGCCCAGCCGTAATTAATGTTACGTTTCAAGAACGGTACGTACTGGGTCTGGCCACAATCATTTACCAGCATGGCCATGTATTCCGCAAAGATAGCGGTATAAATACCCTGTTCCACGCCACTCTCGAACGGCAGTAAATCATACGTTCCGGACATGGTATTCATTGTATAGTCAGCTCCCAAAATTGCATTGTCCAAATATGTTTTCTCACCGGTAGCTTTATAAAGCAATAACGAAGCTCCGATAAAAGTGGCCTGATTGTATACATGGTCCGACCATGCCGGATTGCCTTCACCATGCTTGCTGTCGGCAACTTCTCCGGTATTGCTGTCTACCAAATTCTTCACAGCCCATTCATAGATTTCTTTTCCTTTTGCCAGATAAGCTTCCTTCGTTTCATAATGCGGACGGGTAAAATCACCGTACTTATTACTCCAGCTTTCCGGATTCGGATCAGCCACACGATCGGCAGGAACATTGTTATAAAGGGTCAATGCAGCTACCACAGTCGGGAAATTAATACAAGCCATCTTACCATCACCGGCAGCATTTTCATTCGGATTGCCGATAGGCTGCCATTGCCAGAACATACCTCCACCCAAATTCTTTTCAGGATCTGCATAAGAACCCGTATCACCTACGCGGGGAGAACCGTACCATACACGTGCAAAACTTGCTTCTGCCAGACTGCGATACTCTTCCACTTTAAATAATTCGTAAGCACGTGCCAAAGTAATGGTCCACCACTGTATATCATCATAGATAAACCAGCCGGTATTCTCATTATTATCGTCGAAATCAAAGTTTACATAATGTGCTTTATTTCCGGCAAACAAATCATCACACAACTGCTTGTATTTGTTTTCTCTTTCCGTATCTCCTTCCGCTTTTGCACGTTTATATGCGTTCATAGCCATATCCCAATAGATCGGTTGGCACCAGATAGCGGCAGCTCCGTTATTACGGTCGGTAGCAGCAGTATAAGCGGTACTTGTTTTATAAATATTCTTATCGGGGTCCAGTAAGTTATCATTAAATGCTTCATAGGCAGTCCAGGTATCCGCATTGGTATACTCCGGTACAATCTCGTAATCCGGAGTATATGGCTTTGCCTGTTTATCCTCATTGCAAGAGGACATACAAAGGACACCGGACATGAGACAAACTGCAGAGAAAATATATTGTTTCATCATCATTTCTATTTTATAATCAGTATTTAGAATCCTGTATTCTGAACCAAGTTTTTATCAATATCAATTTCGCCCTGTGGTATGGGGAAGAAGTACTGACGGTCAAAAATACGCTTCACAATCTCCGTACGCTTGAAGAATTCATTTCCGTCATAATTGACATTCATACCGTGAATTGCCTTGTTGAAATACTCATTTACCAATCCCCAGCGACGTACATCAAAATAACGGCAGTTTTCAAAACTCAACTCAATGCGTTTCTCCTTACGAATCAGCTCCATGACTTCTTCCGTTGTAGTCGGTTTAGGCAGATTGACTGTTTCACCGTAGCCCGGAATGCCCGCACGCTTACGGATCATGTTCATATACGTCCAGATGTCTTCATGAGTCGGGCTGACATGAGCAAGCGCTTCGATATAGTCAAAATAAATATTAGTCAGACGCAAGAGCACACAAACCAGATTCTGGTTACGGTCACCGGAATCCATACATTTACGTACTAAATAACCTGTACTCGTATAGTCATTGCTACCTTGTTCCTTACCACAGCTTCCGCTATAAGTGAAATCTACTATATAACCGCCTTCTGTTCCTTCAAACCATTTTGAATTACTAAAGGTTATGTCTGCATAGAAACGAGGTTCACGATTAACATACATCATTCTGGTTCCTACCGGTGCATATAAAGTACCGTCTATTCCTTTGTATTCTGCTGTAGAGACTCCTTCTTCTACATAATCGGATTTTTCGTTGATAATCGGAGTGACACCGTCAGCACTATAACCGGAAATAGGGGATTCTCCGTTTGACATGAAATAGGCATCTACCATTTCTTGGGTTGCTCCCAACAAGCTACCACCCCTATAGTTGGTCGTATTACCGGATCTATTCGGCATACGGTCGTACTGCATGGTTCCGGCAGCATTATCCAAACGGTAGAAAATCATTTCTTTATTGTTACCCATTTCAGAAAACAAGGTTCTTACTGCACGGCGATAAGATTCCGTCGGACTGAATCCTTCCGAGTCCGGACCGGAAACAGCAACACCGTCCTTATTGGTATACATCAAATGATAACGACTTCCGTAATTAGAGAAGAAAGTGTTACATTCATCAATCACTTTCTGCCAATTGGCACGTTTGGTAGCTTCATCCGGTTTGTTAGGGAACAGCTTTGTTCCGTCCGTATTAGCCAAGCCTGAATAGTAAGTGCACTCTCCGTTAAACAACCAGCTGGCACGATAAGTCAATGCTTCAATGATAAACGCCTGTGCAATCGCCTTGTCAATACGGCCATATCCGGACACTTTGTCGGTAGAAGCATCGTCCAATAAACCATCGTTTTGTGCACCTTTCAGTTCTGATACGATAAAATCAAAACACTCATCTACCGTATTGCGCGAGAGTTGCAACTCATCACTCGGAGTATCCATCGGAAAATCCTTTTCAAGCAAAGGAACCGGACCATAAGTACGTACTAAATAAAAATAATAGATCGCCCGCAAAGCTCTTGCCTCCGCTTTCCATTGATTTCTTTCTGTAACAGTCAGCGGTGCCTGATCTACATTTTCTGTAAATACTGCCGCTTCATGAATACCTGAAAACCAACTCTTCCAGCGATATAATACCATTGTTCCTTCAGTCGCATCGATAGAGTTGTTATTTATCAGTTTTTCCTTTTTGTCATTTGTCCACTCCGCCTCATCGCTAGCGCCCGTCCAAGGACCGGGAGTACGGTACAGACTTGTTTCATGCACCTGACGTTGGTTAAATTCATCCGGTAAGAATGTGTATACATTCGAAAGATACCGCAAGGCTCCATCTCTGGTTGTGAAAATCTCCTTGAGTGATAAACGGTCATCAGGCACCTGGTCAAAATAGTCATTACAAGATGTCGTCAAGAGACACGCCAGCAAACTTACGATTATATAATTATATTTTTTCATTATCTTTTTGTTTAGAATGTGAAATTAATACCAACTGAATAAGAAGTCGTATTCGGATAAGAAGCACCATTATCGGTATTCAACTCCGGATCCCACAATTTGAAGCGACTCAAAGTGAACAGGTTAGTTCCCATTACATATACAGCCGCATTCTTCAGATGAACTTTATTCACCCAGGGTTTCGGCAGATTATAAGAGAGCTGCAATGTCTTCAGACGCAGGAAGTTCATGTTACGCACCCACCAGGTACTTTTCTGGAAGTTATTAATGCTACTGGTTGTTTCGCTTCCATAAGACAAACGCGGATAAAAGGCATTCTGATCCGGATTTTCCTCTGTCCAACGGTCGTCAATGTTAGAGTAGAGGTTACCGCTACCACCACCGCCATTAAACGGATTAATACTGCTACCGTTCAATACACGTTCGGCTCCCGCTACGCCCTGAAACATCATGCCCACAGACAAGTCTTTCCAGCCTACTGTAAATCCGAAACCATAGACAGTTGTCGGCACATCTCCACGAGAAATGTAAGTCTGGTCGTACGCATCAATCTGACCGTCATTGTTCAAGTCCTTGTATTTGATATCTCCGGCTTTCACTGTTCCAAACTGTGAAGCAAACGGTTTGGGAGTAATGGCTTTATTGGCAGCCGACAAAGATTCCCAACGTGCCATATCATCTATTTCAGCCTGAGTGAACAGTCCCTCGGCGACATACCCTTTCGCTCCATTGATGTTACGTCCATATTGGTTCATCCATTCGTATTTCTGTTCCGGCAATTCTCCCTGAATCCATTTATCCTTATTAAAGGTGACATTACCCCGAAGCGCAATTACCCAGTCTTTATTGATACGCTTGTTATATTCGATTGTTCCGTCAAATCCCTTATTTTCTATGATACCGATGTTTCCGTAAGGAGCAGATGTGTTGTACCCCAAGAATGAAGGCATAGAATGTTCACGCTTCAACAGAATGTTTTCACGACGTTCCTTAAACAAGTCGAACACAATAGACAGGTCGTCATTAAATAGCTTAAGGTCAATACCCAAGTCTTGTTTGCGAGATTCTTCCCAGATCAGGTCAACAGCCATATTCACTGTTTCATAACCGGCCCACTTAGTTCCATTCGGTCCGAATTTATAGCCATAGTCTCCATTCTCTTTCATCTGATCCAGATACATGAAACGACGGTCGGAAACTTCGCTATTACCCACTTTACCATCCGTATAACGTATCTTCAAGAAAGAAACTGCCTTCGACAGAGGTTGCCAGAATTTCTCATTTGAAACAACCCATCCTACACCAAATGCAGGGAAAGTTCCGAAACGATGTTTGGGCGAAAAATTCTCGGCACCGTTATAACCGATGTTGAACTCTGCGAAGTAACGGTCTTTCCATGAATAAGTGGCACGACCGGCAATACCCATCATACGATACGGAATCGCATCTTCCAGTGTTCCTTTCGGATATAATAGTTTGGATTGCTGATTGAACAGGAATAACGCACTGACACGATGATCGTCGTTGAATGTCCGGTCATAGTTCAAGGAAGCCTCCAAATAGGTCTTTTTGTTACCACTCGTTTCCTGTTTATAGCTTAACACGTTACTTCCTTCATAAATACGTTGCAAAATAGGCTGCCCATTCATATCGTAAGGAACACTAGTGTCCAGGAAGTTGTAGGTAGACTCCGCACGGTCCTGATGTACATGTATCTCATTGTATACGTCGAATGCATACATAGCAGTCAGTTTCAGTCCTTTCGTGAGCATATCCAAATTCTGTGTGACGCGCAAATTAGAGTAAATCTGATTTTTCGTCAGGTTGTCATAGCCACGACGTGTAGCCTGCGAATAAGGGTTGTTAAAGTTGTTATTGGTTGAAGTTCCCGGTACATAGGCTTCTCCGTTAACAAAGAACATCTTCGGATATTCAACCGGTGAGATAGACATTGCCGCATTATACAAATCGGCAGAAGAGATGGCCGGATAATTTCCTTCTCCCAGATAACCTTGCGCACCGATCTCGACCTTAGTAGTAGGAGTTACATCGATATTCAAATTGGTAGTAAAGTTATAACGGCTATATTTCATTTTGGAGTCATAGGTGTTGATATTCTTATCAGTCACCGTCATACCTGTCTCATTAAAATAGCTGACTGATGCATAATAAGCGACTTTCTCGCTACCACCGCGTACATTTACATTCACACGACGATTATGTCCCCAATCATTAAAGATTTCTTTCAACCAATCCACATTCGGGTATAGATAAGGATCCTTGCCGGCAATCGTGTTACGTATCTGATCTTCTGTATATTTCGTAGCAATACCGTCATTACGCATTGCCTCGTTGGCTGCATTCATATAAGTGATACCGTCTGCCAAATCGACCATCTTCGTGAAACGGGTAAACGATTCATAATAATCCGCGCTCACTGTCGGTTTTCCTACCTTTCCCGGTTTGGTTTTAATCAAAATTACGCCATTGGCACCACGTACACCATACACAGCTGTTGCTGATGCATCTTTCAGCGTTGTCAACGATTCAATATCTTCCGGATCGATGTCATTGAACGAACGTTCCACTCCATCCACCAATACCAGCGGAGAAGAAGTGTTGGGAGTGGAAATACCACGAATCCAGATATCAGCAGCATCTTTTCCCGGTTCTCCTGTACGTTGTACAGCCACAACACCCGCCAGACGTCCCGCCAATGTAGTTGTCAAACTGGCAGAAGGCGTCTTAATATCTTCCATCTTCATGGAAGACTGTGCACCGATATTACTTATTTTACGCTGGGTACCATAACCCACAATAACAGTCTCTTCCAATTCGTTGACCTGTTCTTCCAAGGTGACATCATAAATGTTGGTCGAAGCATTGGTTCGTATTTCAGAAGTTTTAAACCCGATATAGGTAAATTTAAGCACTACACTCTTCTTGGTTACGAATATCTCATACAAACCATCCATGTTTGTAATCGAACCGTTTGCATCTCCATCCACAGTGACGTTCACCCCAATAAGCGGCTCTCCTTTTATATCAGTGACACGTCCGGATATTTTCCGCTTATTCTGTTGCTGTTCGGTTGAAGCAGGGGCTTTTCCGGAAATAAATATTTGCCTGTCAGAGATCCGATAAGTACACGAAGTACCTTCGAAAAGTTCAGAAAGGATTTCTTCTATATTCTTATTCTTACTGTCGATAGATACCTTACGTTCTAAGTTGACAGCGTCATCTAAATAGAAGAAAACAAATTGACTACTTTTCTCTATTGTTTTAAGCACTTCTCTCAACGTCGAGTTACTCATGCTGACCGAAAGAGTCTTAAATTGAGAATAATTGTTGTAACTTGCGAAAGAGTAGTCTATTCCGAGAAGTAAAAAGCACAGGAATAGCCCGAGAACCTTACTCTTTCGTTCTCTAATTGCATTTTTCATATTAAACATGTTAAAAATTTCTCATAATATTATTTTCTGTATATAAACATTCATAGGCACACAAGTCCCATCTGGATGATAGTTCGTATCATCCACTCTCTTCAATAATTACCATAAAATAAGGGAGTTAGATTAGTTTATTATCTTATTTTTTATATCTATTTCTTTACTACTCGATACGTTTTATATTGTTCATCATAGGCATAAGAAATTGGTGCAACAAAGGTTAATCCATTAATAACTGTTTCAAAGCTGTCTTTCAAATCGATTTTTCCGGAACATTTTATTTTACTTAGCGCTGGGTCAAATTCTACATTCACACCATAATAGGTAGACAGGCGTTGCAAGACTATTCCCAAATCGGCACTTTGGAAACAATATAGTCCATTTATCCACGATATTGCCTGTTCTACATCTACTTGTGATATATTTTCCTTTCCATCGGCAGAACTGAACATCTGATTAGGAGCCAAAATCGCTTTCGGAGTCCGGGCTGTCTCTACCTGAACACATCCTTGCGCCAGCACTACACTTCTAATTGCTTCCGACTCATACGCCGTTACATTAAATTTAGTACCAAGCACCCTGACATTCATATCTTTGGTCCGCACATAGAAAGGGCGGTTTTCATCTCTGGTTACTTCTATGTAGATTTCTCCGTCCACATAGATTTCACGTTTATCTTTTTCAAACTCTACCGGATAAATCACTCTCGTGCCGGCATTCACCCAGACTTTAGATCCATCGGCAAACGTCAATACCGATCGCTTTCCACGCGGAATGACCAATTGATTGTAAGCTGCCGATTTTTCCTTTTGTATACTTTCCTGATTTGTTTTGATTTCTACGGAATCATACGTAATCTCCGTTTCTTTTTCTTTCAGGCTCACTACGTTATCTTCCGCCAAAATCAACAGTGTTTCCTCCGTCAGAGGCAAATCAGCTTTGGTATTCACTGCAAAAGTGGCAATATCCGGATCCAGCACCGAAGAATAACTCTTTAATAAGAAGAAACATCCCACAAGAATAGCAACACTGGCCGCCGAGCTCAATCCTATTAAGAAATAGTTCTTACGTTTCGCCTTCTCCTTATTTATATTGGTTGCCTGTATACGAGTCCATAAATCATCCGTTTCCTCGTTTGAAAGTACTTCTTCTTTCTCTTTTGAAAAAACCTCCAAATATCTTTTTGCTGCTATATATTCATCTATATTGGAAGGATTCATCTGTTCAAATTCATCCCAGAACTTCTGTGTTTCTTCCGTAGGATGATTCATGGAAGAAATAAAGAAATCATTCTGAAGGAATTCTTCAAAAGTATATAGGGAAAAATCTGTATGTTTTTGTTCAGAGTTCATCATTTTCATTGTCTTTACGTATGAATAACAGTTGTACTTTCATTTTATACTCACCTTTTCCGAAGTTTTTTCCACTTTTTTTTGATTGACAGGAAAAATAGGCTGATTATTCTCTCTTATTTTCTCTTAAATAAGTCCCGGATACGTCCCAAAGCCCGTTGAATGGAGTTAGAAACAGATTGATTATTCATGTCTGTCACCTTACTTATTTCATCAATACTCATCTCTTTGATATATCGATAATAAATAATTTCACGCTGTCTGTCCGTCAATACAGACATCATAGTATGTACGGTTGCCTGAACTTGTTTTTCCTGTTCATTATTAATATATATAGTTTCCGGAGTGGAGGGGGATTCGTCAACCGTCTCTTCTCTCTCACCTATTTCATCAAACGAAAGAGAATCTGTTGTCTTTTTTAGCGCATTAAAAAGAGTGTTTTTCAACGCTACCGTCAAATAAGCTGCAATATTATCTGTTGGGGCTAACTTTGCACGATTCATGTGGATTTTCACAAACACATCATGTATGCAATCTTTAATTAATTCTTTGTCTGAAGTATATAATCTGTCTCTTATACACATCTGACGCTGCCGACGAACTCTAGGGTGT
>ENA-OWWX01000234-OWWX01000234.1-human-gut-metagenome-genome-assembly--contig:-NODE-234-length-12266-cov-11.3671_pt1 | contig 12266 bp, 10 predicted proteins | sample MGYA00249242_ERZ652051 | MGnify/ENA primary metagenome ERZ652051 (study PRJEB26925, sample SAMN05826995) | human gut metagenome | biome: ENVO:2100002; feature: ENVO:00000062; material: ENVO:00002003... | reverse complement strand
ATGTGTATAAGAGACAGATAAGAAATATGATGAGGATATGGCAAAATCACATCTATTCCAGTCTTATACCAATACCCTGCTACTAGGACAAACCGTATGGCCCGACCATGATATGTTTCATTCCTGCGATACCGTTTGCGGCACTTTGATGGCACGTTCCAAGGCCATTTCCGGAGGTCCGGTCTACCTGTCGGACGCCCCCGGGGACTTTATCAAGGAAAACATCTTTCCTTTAATTGACAAACAAGGCAAACTGTTCCGCCCCGAAGCTCCTGCCGTACCTATGCCGGAATCTATACTGACCAATCCATTATGGAGTGGAAAAGCATATCGAGTAGCAGCTCCCTCAGGCAACGGAGCAATGACATTAATCTGTTACAACCTGAATGTTTCCCCCCGACATCAGCAAGTTCAGGCCACTATAAAAAAAGAAGATTATTCTCTTCGGAACAGTTTTGAGAAAATGTCTGCCACCCCCGAAGAACGCGTGCTGCTTTATAATTGGGAATCACAAAAGGCAGAAGAACTATCAGACAGCAGTACATTCGAACTTATCGGATTTACAGACAAACTGTTTCATCTCTGCCCCATACGGAAAGGATGGGCAGTCATTGGCATACAGGAAAAATATCTGTCCCCGGCCACCGTCCAAACTATCTCTTTAACAGAGAACCGCTTGGTGCTGAACGTACTATGTACAGGTACACTAAAAGTATGGATAGAAAATTCCGGCAAGCAAGAACTGAGAAGTATTTCCATAGATACCCCCAAAAAAATTGTAATCGAAAAATAACTTATAAAACTAGCCGATATGAATAAAAAACTACTTGTATCTTTCGCTCTCGCTTCCTTAACAGGAATCTCGACGCAAGCAAAAGAAAAAATGTCTTCAGAAACAACCCAACAACGTCCCAATATCATCTTATTTATGGTGGACGACATGGGTTGGCAAGATACATCCTTACCTTTCTGGACACAGAAAACACATTATAATGAAGCCTACGAAACTCCCAATATGGAACGTCTGGCTAAGAAAGGGATGATGTTCACACAAGCATACGCCTGCAATATCAGTTCCGCTACCCGTTGCAGTCTGATAACGGGTGCTAACAACACCCGACATCGTGTAACAAACTGGACACTTGAAAAAAACAAAGCTACCGACAGACCAAGCAATACAATAGAATTGCCAGACTGGAACTACAACGGAGTCAGCCAAGTAACAGGAACGCCCAATACCTTTGTCGGCACTTCTTTCGTTGAGTTACTCAGACAGAACGGTTATCATACCATCCACTGCGGAAAAGCTCATTTCGGTTCTATTGACACACCGGGAGAGAACCCTACCCATTGGGGGTTTGAAGTAAACATAGCCGGACATGCCGCCGGTGGTCTGGCTACTTATCTGAGCGAACAGAACTACGGGCACACCCGCGATGGAAAGCCCTATTCACTAATGGCCATCCCCGGCTTGGAAGATTATTGGGGAACAGGTATATTTGCAACAGAAGCCCTGACACAAGAAGCCATCAAAGCATTGGACAAAGCAAAAAAGTACAATCAACCTTTTTATCTATATATGGCACATTATGCCATCCACATTCCTGTTGACAAAGATATGCGCTTCTTCCCCAAGTATATTAAAAAAGGACTTAGTGACAAAGAAGCCGCATATGCATCCTTAATTGAAGGAATGGATAAAAGTCTGGGGGATTTGATGAACTGGTTGGAAAAAAATGATGAAGCAGATAATACTGTTATTATTTTTATGAGTGACAACGGAGGGCTAGCTGCCGAACCCGGATGGCGCGACGGACAAATTCACACTCAAAACGCTCCTCTCAATAGTGGCAAAGGCTCCTTATATGAAGGAGGAATACGCGAACCAATGATTGTAAGCTGGCCCGGAGTAGTCACCCCGAATACTCGTTGTGACAAATATCTTATAATTGAAGATTTTTATCCTACCATACTTGAAATGGCGGGTATCACAAACTATAAGACAGTCAACCCTATAGACGGTATCAGCTTTATGCCCCTGCTGAAAGGTACAGGAGACCCGTCCAAAGGACGCGCACTGGTATGGAATTTCCCTAATATCTGGGGTAATGACGGACCAGGCATCAATCTGGACTGCTCTATCCGCAAAGACGAATGGAAACTGGTCTATTATTATGAAACCGGTAAAAAAGAACTTTTCAACATACCAAATGATATCAGTGAAAAAAATGATGTAGCAAAGCAACATCCCGGCATCGTAAAACGGCTCTCCAAGGAATTAGGGAACTATTTGCGAGCAACAGGAGGACAACGTCCCACATTCAAAGCCACAGGAAAACCCTGCCCATGGCCTGATGAAATCTAATTCCCGTCAGTATATGAAATATGCCCGACTACATTTTCTTGATGTAATCGGGCATATTCCAATGTATTATGTATTCCTGCCGGACATACCCAAAACCACCGGAATAGCCAATTAATAAATTATAAACAATATCGATAAAATCCGCTAAGCGTTTTCCTTAAAAGCCTTTTCTTCCGCTTCACTGATTATCTGCTCGACCACATCCGTTTTCTTAATCTCCTCCAAAGAAAGATCCGGAGTAACGGCCCCACTGTCTGAAGGCTTACTATCAGAAACCGTTACCTCCTCCTGAGGCAACTCACGGGCAGTCTTAGCCGCAAAAATACATTCAATAAAGCCGGAATCATTCTTTATTTTTCCCAAAGCCACACGCGCAGCCATTTGCTGAGACTCTTTTTTAGAATAACCGGTTCCTTTTCCTCCCGAAATACCTTCCACCAGAACTTCACTCTCGAAAGTCGGATTATATCCCTGATCATGTGATTGGGTTATCAGCTCAAAGGTAACCTCAAAACGATTTTTCTGGCTCCATTCTATCAACTTGGATTTAAAGTTTACCTCCTTACGGGAAATCTTCTCCAAATTTATATAAGGCCCAATAATACGATGCTCCATGAAATATTTACAGGCACGATATCCCCTGTCTAGATAAATAGCACCTACCAATGCTTCGAATGCATTGCCGCACATATAGCTGTTATGAGAAGACTGGCGGGCCGTATACTTGATCAGCTTATCCAAACCAATCTCTATAGCCAAACGATTCAATGTTTCACGCTGCACTATTTTAGAGCGGGTATTCGTGAGAAAACCCTCACGCTTTCCTTCAAACCTTTTGTAAACAATATCTGCCACCACAGCATCCAAAATAGCATCCCCCAAGAATTCCAAACGCTCATTATTAAGCAAACGCCCCTTTTCAGACTTCACTGATAAAGATTTGTGAAGCAAAGCCTGTTCGTAGATGCTAATGTCTTTGGGATAGAATCCAAGCATCTTATAAAAACGAAGATAAGACTCCCTATCCTTACGAAAAAGAAGTCTTATCCTATCCTTTATATTGCTAAACACGATTATTCAGCATATTTTTTTACGATTACACATGCATTATGTCCACCAAAACCGAAGGTATTGCTCAATGCAGCGTTTACTGTACGTTTCTGAGCTTCGTTGAACGTGAAGTTCAAGTTATAATCAATGTTTTCATCATTATCACCTTCCTCATGGTTGATAGTGGGCGGAACAATGTCATTCTTCACAGCCAATACACTGGCAATAGCTTCTACCGCACCGGCAGCACCCAACAAGTGTCCTGTCATAGACTTAGTAGAGCTGATATTCAGTTTATAAGCGTGATCTCCAAATACATCCTTAATAGCTTTCACTTCTGAAACATCACCTACAGGAGTTGAAGTTCCATGTACATTGATATAATCAATATCTTCCGGTTTCAATTCCGCATCTTCCAATGCGTTCAACATCACCAGTTTAGCGCCTAATCCTTCCGGATGAGAAGCTGTCAAGTGATAAGCGTCGGCAGAAGCGCCTACACCGGCAAGTTCCGCATAAATCTTGGCACCACGTGCTTTTGCATGTTCCAATTCTTCCAAAATCAGACAGCCTGCGCCTTCACCCATCACAAAGCCATCACGGCTTGCACTAAACGGGCGGGATGCACGTTCCGGATCATCATTACGGGTAGACAAAGCATGCATAGCGTTAAAACCGCCCAAACCAGCTTCAAAAATAGCAGCTTCCGCACCACCTGCCACAATTACATTTGCTTTACCCAAACGGATATAGTTAAATGCATCGGCAATAGCATTTGATGAAGATGCACAGGCAGAAGTTGTTGTGAAGTTAGGACCGTGGAAACCATACATGATAGAGATCTGTCCCGATGCAATATCAGCTATCATTTTGGGGATGAAGAATGGGTTGAATTTCGGTCCGACAGTATCTTTATTCAGTGTATAATTAGCTACTTCCTCTTCAAAAGTATGAATACCTCCGATACCTACACCGTAAATTACACCTATTCTATTCAAATCTTCTTTTTCGAGGTCCATTCCAGAATCCTCCACCGCTTCTTTAGCAGCTGCAATGGCATACTGTGTATACAGATCCATTTTGCGAAGTTCTTTACGGTCAATGTAATCAGTTCCATTGAAATTTTTCACTTCGCATGCAAAATGAGTCTTGAATTTAGACGCATCGAAATGAGTAATAGGTCCTGCCCCGCTTACCCCCTTCACCAGGTTGTCCCATGTTTCTGCAACATTGTTACCTACAGGAGTAAGAGCACCAAGACCTGTTACTACTACTCTTTTTAATTCCATATTATAAAATAAGGATAATTACTTAGCGTTAGCTTCGATATAAGAAACGGCGTCACCTACTGTACCAATTTTCTCAGCTTGATCATCAGGAATAGAAATACCGAATTCTTTTTCGAATTCCATAATCAGTTCTACAGTATCCAGTGAATCTGCGCCCAGATCGTTAGTGAAGCTTGCTTCTGTTGTAACTTCTGATTCTTCTACACCTAATTTATCAACGATAATAGCTTTTACTCTTGATGCAATTTCAGACATAACTTTAATTTTTTAGTTAATAAATTGAATTATTTTATTTTCTTTGCGGTTGCAAAGGAATAAATATTTCTTGGGCTGAGCAAATATTCAGGCAAATAAATGCAGAATTTTGCACATTTTTTTGTTTTATGTGCACCAAAATAGAGAACATCATGAAGAAAATCGCAATTTTAGCTTCAGGAGAAGGCACGAATGCTGAAAGAATTATTCGGTATTTTTTAGAGAAAAGAACAGCTGAAGTAGCATTGGTTATCGTCAACAAAGCACAGGCCGGTGTACTCAAGCGAGCTGAAAGACTGAGTGTTCCGTCACTTATCCTCACAGCCCAAGACTTTGCCGACGGGAAAGCACTGGAAATACTGCACCAATATCATATTGACTTTATTGTACTGGCAGGCTTCCTCTTGAAAGTACCTGATGCCATTTTGCATGATTATCCGAATAAAATAGTAAATATTCATCCGGCCCTCCTTCCCAAGTTCGGTGGTAAAGGTATGTACGGTTCCCGCGTGCACCAAGCTGTCATAGCTTCCCATGAAAAGGAAAGCGGCATCACCATCCATTATATAAATGAACGATATGATGAAGGAAATACCATTTTCCAAGCCACCTGTCCGGTATTGCCCACTGACACGCCAGATACATTGGCAATACGGGTGCACCAGTTGGAATACGAATATTTCCCTCGGGTGATTGAAGCGACTATTCTAGGCAAAAATCTTTCAATCTAATACGAAAAAACTGAAGAGCTTTGCCTATCCGATAATTGACAGTCTGCACCGACACCTCCAGCTTGTCAGCAATTTCTTTATGGGTCAGTTGTTTATACCGACTCATAACATATACTCTTTGCAGTTCTTTAGGAAGAGAATGAAGGGCTTCCATATAGGTATTAAACAACTCCGTGCCATAACAAGAATCCAATGCCGGCAGAGATTTCAACTGTTGGCTCTGATATTCTTCATATACCTGACGGGTAATATGGGAACGGGTGATTGAATTCAATGCCCTGTTCCTGACACTGGTAAATAAGAAAGATTTCAGCGACAAGTCCTCTACCAGCAACTCACGTTTTTCCCACACATACATCATCAAATCCTGCACTATCTCTTCAGCCTCTTCAAGAGAAACATACGAGGAACAAAACAAACATAGCGGCTTGTAATAAGAAGCATAAACCAGGGAAAATACTTTTTGATCTCCCGACTTCAAGGTTTTAATAATTAAGCGGTTATCATTAAGGTTCATAGGTCATTTTTAATTTAAGGTTACACAAACATAAGTATTTATTTCAAAATAAGAAAACAAGAATGAGATAAAATACAAAAAATATAAGTTTTTGTTTAGTAACCCGGTTATGATATTTGTATTAATAATGTTGACCGACTTAAAGAGAGATTAACAGAAACCTTAATAAATAAACCTTGATAAGTTAACCTTAAACTGAATGCCTATGCGAAAAACTATCAAATCAAACCCATTGGGTAAACATGCCCAATTATCAACAAACCTATTATTTAATCTGAAAACAAAAATCTAATTAAGAACGAACCTCAAAATCTAACCTTATGAGACGAATTTTTACTTTTTTCCTGACATTCCTATTGGGAGTGTTTGTAACAGCATTGTATGCACAAACGCATACAGTCAGCGGTACTGTAATAGATAAAGACGCTAACGAACCTCTGATCGGCGCAAACGTATTAATTAAAGGTACAACTATCGGAACAGTGACCGACCTCGACGGAAAGTATACCCTGCAAGCCGGTGACAAAGACATTCTGGTATTCTCCTATTTAAGTATGAAAACCATAGAGGAACCTGTAAACGGACGTACAGTAATCAACGTAAAAATGGCATCGGATACAGAAACACTGGGTGAAGTCGTAGTAACGGCAATGGGTATTAAACGCCAATCCGAAACACTGACCTATTCTGCGCAAACAGTAGGAGGTAAAGACGTTAATGACATCAAGAGCGTCAATATGATTAACTCCCTGCAAGGTAAAAGTGCCGGTATGATGATCACACCGAACTCAACCGGAGCCGGCGGTTCTTCCAAGATTCTGTTCCGTGGCAATAAGTCCATCAGCGGTAACAACCAACCGTTAGTAGTAGTAGACGGAGTTCCTGTCATGATGAATATCACCAACTCACAAGTAGACAGCAACTACGGAGGCCAGCGAGACGGTGGTGACGCCATGTCTACAATCAATCCGGACGACATCGCCCAAATCACTTTGCTGAAAGGTGCATCGGCAGCAGCGCTTTATGGTGCGGTAGCAGCCAATGGCGCCATTATGATTACCACCAAATCAGCACAGTCGGGTAAAGTTTCCGTTAATGTATCCAGCAACACCACGATGGAGAGCCCAATGGTGCTACCCGAATTCCAGACTACTTATGGAATGAGCGACAACGGTACTTTCAGCTGGGGTGAGAAACTAAGCAGCAAAGCTCCAAACTATGCAAAAAAATTCTTCCGTACCGGATTTACAACGAATAACTCCATCTCCTTAAGCGGAGGCAATGAAAATATCCAATCTTATTTTTCCTATGCCAATGTCTATTCACAAGGCATCACTCCCCAGAATGACTACCGAAGCCACAATTTGAATTCAAAAGTAGGTTTCAATATTCTGAAAGACATTCATATTGATTTCACGGCCAAGTTTACCAACCAGCACATCACCAATCAGGCAGCTGCCGGTTACTTATGGAATCCGCTGACCGGTGTTTATCTCTTCCCTAGAGGAGAAGACTGGAATGGCTATAAAGAGAACTTCGAGGTATATGATCCCGCAAGAGGCTGCTATGTCCAAAACTGGACAAATACACAACAACAGCAATTCGGTAATCCATATTGGATGTTGAACAGACAGACCCCTATCACCGACCGTAACCGCTATGAATTCGGCGGAAGCATCAAATGGAACATTACTCCGGATCTGAATATCCAAGGACGTATGCGTTACGAAAGAGGAGAAGAACACTGGGTACACAATGCTTACGCATCCAGCGTAGGAAACCTTTATCCGATGGGACGCATGAAAGACAACCGCTATTTCAGCGACCAACTTTATGGCGATGTTTTAGTAAGCTACAACCATACATTCAATGATTTTTCTCTATCCGCTACCGCAGGTTCCAGTTTTACAAAAACCAAAACCTCTCATGTAGACCTATGGGGCGAGGGTTCCCAGTTCTCACAGCCCGGTTCCGGAAACATTTTTTATCCGAACATCTTTACTCCGAACAACTATTATGGCAATATGTCCACCGTAGGCAAAGATGACAACTGGATGACCCAAAAACGGCTGAACTCAGTATTCGCCACCGCACAACTCGGTTACCGTGAAGGCATATTCCTTGATATATCAGCACGTAATGACTGGTCTTCGGCATTGGCTTTCACAGAAAGCTGTTCATTCTTTTATCCCTCTTTTGGAGGTAGTGTCCTGCTGAACAAATTTGTAGATATGGGTAAGAACATTGATTTGTTCAAATTCCGTGCAAGCTATTCTATCGTAGGTAATGACGTACCTGTATTCATGAGTAATCTGCTCTATTCTCTAGGTTCTCAAGGTGCCATCACTCCCCCCGACAAAGCTCCATTCAGAACATTGAAGCCGGAAAAAACCCATTCTTTAGAAATTGGTTTTGACGGTACATTCTTACAGAACCGACTGAATATCAACCTGACTTATTATAAAACCAACACTAAAAATCAGTTCTTCTCCGTTGCGGCTCCTTACGAATCAGGCTTGAGAAACCGTTATGTAAACGCCGGTAATGTAGAAAACAAAGGCTTTGAATTCAATATCGGATGGTACGAGCAGTTCACTGACAACTTCAGCTGGAGTACCAACCTGAACTTCTCTTATAATGATAATAAAATCAAAGAATTGGTAGATGACCTTCCCAACGGACTGACATTGACCGATTTCGGAGGTGCAAAAGTTATATTGAAAGAAGGCGGCCACTACGGAGATCTGTATGTACGTCATCTGATGCGTGATGAAAACGGCAAACCCTTGCAAAACGAAAAAGGAGAGCCTATCGTAAGTGGTGATTCTATGGACGAACTGGAATACGCAGGCAATATGAATGCCAAAGTAAATATGGGATGGACAAACACATTCCGCTACAAAGACTTCTCACTATCGTTCCTAATTGATGCTAAATTCGGTGGAAAAGTGATTAGTATGACCGAAGCCGCCTTGGACGGATGGGGCGTATCGAAACGTTCAGGTGAAGCCCGTGATGCCGGCGGTATTACAGTGGACGGAGTAAAATTTGATGCCGACAAGTACTATCGTACCACCGGTAACAACAACTTCAACAGTCCATACGCTGTGGAAAACTATGTTTATGATGCTACCAATATACGTCTTCGTGAAGTGACTTTCGGTTATACCTTCCGTAACTTGCTGGGTGCAGGCAAGAACCTGACAGCAGCCATCATCGGCCGCAACCTGTTTTTCTTCCATAAAGACGCCCCGATGGATCCGGATGTATCGGCAGGTACAGGTAATGGAATACAAGGTGTAGATATGTTTGCACTGCCTACCTCACGCAGCTTTGGTCTTAATTTAAAACTTAACTTCTAATGCTTGAAACTATGAAACGGAATAAGATATTAACATACGCCTTCTTAATGGCAATCCCCATGACTACAGGAAACATCTTTTCTTCCTGTACAGACGACTTCGAGAAATTGAATACCAGTAACATACAGGTAGATCCGGCAGACCTTCCTTTTGCCGCACAATGTACCGAACCGATGACCTACTGTTATCCTCCTCAGCAAAATATGTTCCAGTTTTGGACCAACCTGACTATTGACCTTTATGGAGGTTATTTTATGACTCCCAACGGTAACTTCACCAACGGTGATATGGGAGAGAACCGGGGACATAGCGGTGGTATGTACGAAAACTATTATCTCCATATTTTCAATAACACCCGCCGCATCATCGCACAATGTGACGCCAGTGGTGAAAGAGGCCTGTCAGGCGTGATGCGTATCGTACAGGCTTACGGAACATTGATGACCACAGATGCCTACGGACCGATACCTTACAGCTCCATCCTATCGGGAGAAAACGAAGTGTATTTCGAGTTCGACAGCCAGAAAGACCTGTATAAAGCCATGCTTGAAGATCTGAGTACAGCCATTACTGACATCAGTGCCATGGGAGCAGATGAAATAGCCAAATTGAAATCCTTTGACTGTTGGTGCAACGGCGACAAAGACCTATGGGTAAAAATAGCCAATACGATGAAACTACGCATGGCGTTACGCCTGTCCAAACGGGAAACCGAAGCCGGCAACGCCGGAATGAACCTTAAGGCAATCGCTACCGAGGCTGCCCAAAACACTTTGGCAACAGTCAACAAGGATATTCTGATCGATAAAAGTCTTGAGAATGAAATGTGGCTGATGTTCAATTGGGGTGATTGTGGATTCAATGCCAATCTGGTAACTATTATGAGTGGAACCAAAGATCCGCGCCAACCGTTATATATGACCCTGAATACCGGAGATATCAAAAACGAAGCCGGTACTACCACAGTAGCTGCCAATAGTCAATACCTGGGTATCCGTTTTGCCAGTGGCCTGCCTGCCAAACCAAACAGTTGGGGTAACTTCTCCGGTTGGATTCAAGGAAACAACGGTTCCTCTTATTCCATGCCACTGCCCATCATGAAAGCAGCGGAAGCCTATTTCCTACTGGCTGAAGCAAAATTAAGATGGGATATTGGCAGTGAAAGTGTAAAGAACCTATATGAAAATGGAATCCGTGTTTCCATGACTAATGAATTAGCTTATCGGGGGGCTTATGCCGGAATCAAAGAATATCCGGAAGGAGCAGTAGATGCCTACATCAACGGAACAAGCACCCAAATAGACTATACAGATCCCATCAAAGCCGAATTAAGCACTCCGGCTGTAAATAAATTAAGTGTAAAATGGGATGAGAGCGCAAGCAACGAAGAAAAGCTGGAAAGAATCATCACCCAAAAATGGCTCGCCCTATTCCCTCTATCCACCGAAGGCTGGGCAGAACAACGCCGCACCGGCTATCCACGCTTCTTCCCTGCATTCGTCAATGAAAGTAATGGAGCCGTAAACACAGAAGAAGGTGTGCGCCGCGTAATTTATAGCAGCCAGGCTTATGATGCCAACGCTAAGGGAGTAGAAGGCGGAATCAAGCTTCTGGACGAAGAAAATTCCAGCAAATTCGGTATTTCCGGCGACAAAGGCGGTACACATCTTTGGTGGGATAATGCTGATAAAGGAAACTTTTAAAGGCAATATTTTAAGGTAAAGACTGTGATTTTTGTTTCAATAGGTATTCCATATTAAAGTTTCGGATAGGGCAGACCGTGAGGTTTGCCCTATTTTATGACTACCTCCGAAAAGCCGATACAATAACCTCCCGCACCCGAATTGTTATCATTACTAAATGAAATTAAAGACTTTTTCATCTCTTGTTGCTTGGCAAATAAAAGAAAAGCCGTAAGTTTGCCTTCCAAAAAAGAATAAAACACAGGATGCAATTATCACCCAAGGAATTTGAATACCAATTTCGCTGTCTTTACCGTCCGCTGAATATGTATGCCCTGCGCTATACTGAAAATCTGGATGACGCAGAAGACATCGTCCAACAAGCCTTCTCTGATGTATGGGAGAAGCTTGTCGGAGGCACATCTATTCAAAACCTGAAAGCTTATATGTACCAAACTGTACGTAACCGCTCACTCACACTGATAACCAACCGACAAACACACTGTGAAACAACCGAACTGACAGACTTGGAAGATTTAACAGAAGAAGAACGCATCATCCGGTCAGAACGTGACGCGCGTTTATGGACAGCCATCGACCACCTTCCTACCGAACGGAAAAAGATCTTTCTGCTTTCCAAACGTGACGGCCTTACTTATCAGGAAATTGCCACCGAACTGGGTATTTCTATAAAAACTGTCGAACATCAAATCAGTAAGGCACTGAAAACATTACGAGAAACAGCCATTAAAATATATACTTTTTTCTTCGGATAAAAAAATCGGCAAGCGAATAGGGGGATTTTGTCTTTTCCCTGTCTTAACAATAAAAAGAAAGAAGATCGCATGGAGAAAGAAGAGAAAGATATTCGTTTTGTAGCCCGGTTCTATCGGGAAAACAGGCTGGACACAACACAAGCCTGGCAAAAACTAGGTATCGGCAAACAAAGAAATAACTCTATCTTATTACTGTCTCTTATACACATCTCCGAGCCCACGAGACCCTAAGACATCTC
>ENA-OWWX01000229-OWWX01000229.1-human-gut-metagenome-genome-assembly--contig:-NODE-229-length-12429-cov-10.8577_pt1 | contig 12429 bp, 6 predicted proteins | sample MGYA00249242_ERZ652051 | MGnify/ENA primary metagenome ERZ652051 (study PRJEB26925, sample SAMN05826995) | human gut metagenome | biome: ENVO:2100002; feature: ENVO:00000062; material: ENVO:00002003... | reverse complement strand
ACCCTAGAGTTCGTCGGCAGCGTCAGTTGTGTATAAGAGACAGGTCTATATCTATGCGGAAGATATCCGTGTGAAGTCTCGTAAGGCTGTGGTTCATGCAGAGTCTGAAATAAAAAATGAATATAATCGGGATAAGAAAGTCGCTTATAAGGTTGAAGTGTTTGATCGTGACGGGAAAAGCATAAAAAGTTTTGAGGGTACTCAGACGGTAGTAAAACCGGGTGAAACTGCGACTTTGGAAGCTTCAGCAGAAATAGACGGACTTCATTTCTGGAGTTGGGGATACGGATATTTGTACACAGTAAAAACCAGTTTATGGGTGGATGGCAGAAAAGTAGATGAAGTGGCTACCCGTACCGGTTTCCGTAAAACTCGTTTCGGCAAAGGAATGATTTGGTTGAATGACCGGGTGATTCAGATGAAAGGTTTTGCACAGCGTACCAGTAATGAATGGCCGGGAGTCGGTATGAGTGTTCCTGCATGGCTGAGTGATTATAGCAACGGTCTGATGGTGGAAGATAATGCCAACTTGGTTCGTTGGATGCATATCACCCCTTGGAAGCAGGATATTGAATCGTGTGACCGTGTCGGATTGATTCAGGCGATGCAGGCCGGTGATGCGGAAAAGGACCGTGAAGGCCGTCAATGGGAACAACGTACAGAATTGATGCGTGATGCCATTATTTACAACCGTAATAATCCGAGTATTTTATTCTATGAATGTGGAAACGAATCAATCAGTCGTGAACACATGATAGAAATGAAAGCGATTCGTGATAAGTATGACCCTCATGGAGGCCGTGCCATCGGTTCCCGTGAAATGCTTGATATTCGTGAAGCCGAATATGGTGGCGAGATGCTTTATATCAATAAGAGCAAACATCATCCGATGTGGGCCATGGAATACTGCCGTGATGAAGGTCTGCGTAAATATTGGGATGAATATTCTTATCCATATCATAAAAATGGGGAAGGAAATAATTCATTCCGTTCTGCAATGACTAATAAGGTCCAGAAAAAGGTGGATGCCCGTGCTTATAATCACAATCAGGATTCCTTTACTATTGAGAATGTGATTCGTTGGTTTGATTATTGGCGTGAACGCCCGGGTACAGGTGACCGTGTCAGCTCAGGAGGTGTGAAAATCATCTTCTCGGATACGAATACACATTATCGTGGTGTGGAGAATTATCGTCGTAGTGGTGTGACAGATGCCATGCGTATCCCTAAAGATCCTTTCTATGCACATCAGGTGATGTGGGACGGATGGGTGGATATAGAGAATCCCCGTATTCATATCGTTGGTCATTGGAACTATAAAGAAGATGTGGTTAAACCTGTTTATGTGGTATCCAGTGCAGAAAAAGTGGAATTGTTCCTGAATGGCAAATCTTTAGGAAACGGTCAAAGAGATTATCATTTCTTGTATACTTTCAAAGATGTGGCATTTGTTCCGGGCAAGTTGGAAGCTGTAGGGTATGATAAGAATGGAAAAGAATGTTGTCGCGCTGAATTGCAGACTGCAGGCAAGCCGGAACAGATTAAACTCAGTGTGATTCAAAGTCCTAAAGGCTGGAAAGCGGATGGAGCTGATATGGTATTGCTTCAAGTGGAAGTGATGGATAAAGATGGCAGACGTTGCCCGCTGGCTAATGATCTGATACATTTTGACGTAGAGGGACCGGCTGAATGGCGTGGTGGAATAGCACAGGGCAAAGATAATTATATTCTTTCAAAAGATTTGCCTGTAGAATGTGGAATCAACCGGGCTTTGATACGCTCTTTTACGACTCCGGGAACAGTTCGTATAACAGCCAAGGCTGATGGATTGCAATCTGCCGAAATCAGTTTTTCTTCCGCACCGGTTGAAGTGAAGAATGGCTTGAGTAACTATATTCCGGGAGATGAACTGGAGGGCAGGCTGACCCGTGGAGAAACTCCGTTGACTCCTTCTTACAAAGATACGAAAGTCGATGTGAATATCTTATCGGCGGTTGCCGGAGCCAACCAGGATGAAGCGATAAAAAGTTTCGATGATAATGAATTGAGTGAATGGAAGAATGATGGCAGACTGAACAGTGCATGGATAACTTATAGTTTGGAACGTGCGGCCCGTGTGGATGAAATTTGCATGAAACTTACCGGTTGGCGTTTGCGTAGCTATCCGTTGGAAATATATGCAGGTGATGAACTGATTTGGAGTGGTGAGACTGAAAAGAGTTTGGGATATATCCACCTGAATGTAAAACCTGTATTGACAAATGAGATAACCATTCGTTTGAAAGGTGCCAGCAAGGAAGGTGACGGTTTCGGACAAATTGTAGAAGTTGCTGCCCCTGCTGCGGGTGAGTTGGATTTGTTTAAGGCAAAAAATGGCGATAAAACCAATCACGAGTTACGCATTGTTGAAATTGAGTTTAAAGAGAATTTGTGGCAATAGAGATGTGGATATTTTTTAGAGGTAAAGATTGATAGACAGGAGTTTCTTTTTTAAGTAGATAGGCGGGGAAACTCCCCGCTTGTATTAAGGTTTTATAAATTGTTAGATGAAACATTGGGTTATGATGAATATGCTTCTGCTTGTCGGAAGCATATTCGCTTTCTCCCAACCTTATAGTGGAGAAAAGCTTTCAAGAGGATTGATTGGAATTCCTACAGAGGAAGGAATGTATTTTAGCTGGCGCATGACCTTGGAGGATGCAGCCGGATTACAATTTGATTTATACCGTAGTTCCGGTGGAGGTGCGGAGGTAAAATTAAATAAAGAACCGATAGATCGGACTTCCGATTTTTTAGACCGTACGGTTGATTATACGGTGGATAATCGTTGGACTTTAAAAGCAACTACCGGGGAAGTCGCTACCTGGACCCGTTTGAAGGGAGAGAAACGGAATCCTTATTTAAGTATTCCTGTTTGTAAACCGGAGGACGGAGAAATAGCAGGTGAATCATTCACTTATACAGCTAATGATTGTAGTGTAGGTGATCTGGATGGTGATGGAGAGTATGAGATTATTTTAAAATGGTCTCCTTCTAATTCAAAGCGACCGCCACAACGTGGCTTTACCGGTAATACCTATTTGGACGCATATAAAATGGATGGAAGAAGATTGTGGCGTATTGATTTGGGACCGAATGTACGTTCCGGAGCAGCCACTACTAATTTCTTGGTTTTTGATTTTGATGGAGATGGATGTGCGGAAATCTGTTGTAAGACAGGAGATGGTACTGTCGATGGGCTGGGACATCGGATAGGAGATGCCCAAGCCGACTGGAGGACATGGGATAAAAAAAGTCCTACGTATGGTAAGATAGTAAATGGCCCGGAATACCTCACGGTTTTTGAGGGACGTACCGGAAAAGAACTGGATTCGAAAGAATATATTCCAACCCGTTATCCCTTGGATGGTTGGGGAGGTGTCGGTGGCAATTGTGGTAATGATAATACTGGTGGTCGTTCAGACCGTTTTACAGCTGGAGTAGCTTTTCTGGATGGAAAAACGCCTTCACCTATCATGGTAAGAGGATGGTACGGACGGACGGTGGTGGCTGCATGGACTTTTACAAACGGGGCATTGAAACATACATGGACTTTTGATAGTGCGGCACCGGGGTGGGAGGCCTATTCGGGCATGGGAAATCATAGTGTGACCGTAGCGGATTTTGATGGTGATGGTTGTGATGAAATCTGTGTGGGGGCTATGACTGTAGACCATGATGGTAAAGGACTGTTTACTACGGGCTTGCGTCACGGGGATGCTTTACATGCCGGACGTTTTATTCCTTCCCGTCAAGGTATGCAGGTTTTTGGCGTGCATGAAAATGAAGGCGATAATGAAATTGTAAAGCGTACTCCTGCCGTAGCTATGTTTGATGGAGCGACCGGAGAAATTATCTGGCAGGATGGTTTGGGACAAGATGCCGGTCGTGGAGTAGCTGCTGATATTGATCCGCGTTATGATGGAGCAGAGTGTTGGTGCAATATAGGAGGTTTGAGAAGAGGGGATACCGGAGAAATAATCAGTAATAGAAAGCCTGACTCCTGTAATTTTACCATTTATTGGGACGCTGATCCTTTAGCGGAATTACTGGATCATGTTTCCATCAGTAAATGGAATTGGAATGCGGAAAGTACAGATTTATTATTGAAAGCCGAGGGAGTTGTTTCCAATAATGGAACAAAAGGTAATCCGTGTTTGTCGGGTGATATTTTAGGAGATTGGCGAGAAGAGGTCATTTGGCCTTCCGAAGACCAGACGGAATTACGTATTTATTCTACTACCATACCGGCTGTGGACAGACGTGCCACATGGATGAATGACCGTCAGTACAGGTTGGCGATAGCTTGGCAGAATGTAGCGTATAACCAACCGCCGCACCCTAGTTTCTAGCCTTGTCGCTACTCTGATTAGGATATATGTACTATTGGTTGAACGAATAAACAGGAAAATGAATGAATTTCTATTCTCCGGTTTGTTCGTTCATCTTATTTTTGTGAAAGATTTGAAATGCAATAAAAGAAAAACACTATAAATGTCATGAAAGGAAACAAACTTTGTTTATGCTTTTTGTTAGCTGCCGGAGTAGGATTGGGAGCACATGCTCAAAATAAAATAGCTGCTCCGATGAAGGATGTGAATCAAGTCGTTGATAATACACTTGATAGTTTGAATGTGGCGCGTTCCGCCCGTCCTGTTTCAGGTTCCAGCCGGAAAGGGGATAATCCGGTGTTGTTCCTTGTTGGAAATTCAACGATGCGTACCGGTACGTTGGGCAATGGAAATAACGGTCAATGGGGATGGGGATATTTTGAACACGAGTATTTTGATGAAAATAAGATAACCGTTGAAAATCACGCATTGGGAGGAACCAGCAGCCGTACTTTTTATAACCGGTTGTGGCCTGATGTGTTGAAAGGAGTTCGTAAAGGTGACTGGGTTATCATAGAATTGGGGCATAATGACAATGGTCCGTACGATAGTGGCCGTGCCCGTGCCTCTATTCCGGGAATTGGCAAAGACAGTCTGAATGTGACTATTAAAGAGACAGGAGCAAAAGAGACCGTATATACGTATGGGGAATATATGCGTCGTTTTATTCATGATGTGAAGAAAAAAGGCGCTCATCCTATTTTGATGTCCCTGACTCCTCGCAACGCTTGGGAAGATGCAGACAGCACTATTATCACCCGGGTGAATCAGACATTTGGATTATGGGCGAAGCAGGTAGCTAAAAAAGCGAGAGTTCCTTTTATTGATTTGAATGATATCTCGGCACGCAAATTTGAGAAATTCGGCAAAGAAAAAGTAAAGTATATGTTCTATCTGGACCGCATTCACACAAGTGCTTTTGGCGCACGTGTCAATGCAGAATCAGCAGCCGAAGGAATCCGTAATTATAAAGGGTTGGAACTGGCTCGTTATTTGAAACCGGTAGAAAAAGATACGGTTACGGGGGCTACCCGTAAAAAGGGGAATCCTGTATTGTTTACGGTGGGAGACAGTACTGTGAAAAATGCCGATAAAGATGAAAAGGGTATGTGGGGATGGGGAAGTGTTATTCACGAACTGTTTGACACAGAAAAGATCTCTGTAGAGAATCATGCGAAAGCGGGCCGCAGTGCGCGTACTTATTTAGATGAAGGGCGTTGGGATAAAATCTATCATGCACTTCAGCCGGGAGATTTTGTTTTGATACAATTCGGACATAATGATGCAGGTGACATAAACACAGGGAAAGCGCGTGCGGAATTACCCGGTTCAGGAAATGAAAGCAAGGTCTTCAAAATGGAGAAAACCGGCAGCTATCAAGTGGTTTATTCTTTCGGCTGGTATTTGCGTAAGTTTATTATGGATGTAAAAGAAAAGGGAGCTGTTCCTATTGTCCTGAGTCATACACCCCGCAATAAGTTTGATAATGGTGAGATAGAGCGCAATACCAGTTCTTTTGGTAAATGGACGCGTGAAGCGGCAGAAGCGGCCGGGGCTTATTTTATAGATTTGAATAAAATATCAGGAGACAAGCTCCAGGATATGGGATACAATCAAGGTTTGCGTGTAGTAGGAACGTATTTCAATCATGACCATACCCATACCTCTTTGAAAGGTGCCCGCATGAATGCCCGGAGTATTGCTGACGGGCTGAAAGCTACGGACTGTCCGTTAAAAGACTTTTTAAAGTAAATGAAAACAAAACAACATCGTATGAAAAATCTGTTTCTGTTTTTATTTCTATTAGTTGTCTTTACGTCAAAGGCACAGGATAATAGGGTTTCCGGTTTAAATTCCCGTCAGTTTACTAAATACTGGAAGGTTGAATCGGAATCGCCTGATTATAAAGTAACGTTTCAGGGAGATACCGCTGAGATAGTATCTCCCAAGGGATTGACTCTCTGGAGAAAAGAGAAAATGAGTGGAAAAGTGACCATTGAATATGATGCATGTGTGGTGGTGGAGTCGGATGGAGATCGTCTGAGTGATTTGAACTGCTTCTGGATGGCATCAGACCCTCAATATCCCGATAATTTATGGAAGCGAGAAAAATGGCGTAGCGGTATATTCCTGAATTGTTATTCTTTACAGCTTTACTATTTGGGATATGGTGGCAATCATAACTCTACTACACGTTTCCGTCGTTATGATGGGGATGAGTCGGGTATTACAAATCCTAAAGCCCGTCCTGCTATTCTAAAGGAATATACGGATGCCGGACATTTGCTGAAGCCGAATCATTGGTATCACATCAAAATTACCAACGAGAACAATAGGGTTAGTTATTACATAGACGGTGAGCGTTTGGTGGATTTCAGGGATGCTGAACCGTTACGGGAAGGCTGGTTTGGTTTTCGTACCACTTTGTCGCGTACTCGTATTACAAATTTCAGTTATGAATGCTCATCGCAAGAAGCGGCTGTTGTTCCTTTGCAATGGATTGGTGAAACTCCCCGTCAGGATAAGGCCGTAAGTTTCGGAGTGCCTTTTGATAAAGGGGAAGTTTTTCCGGAAAACAAGTTACGGCTATCTGCAGAGAGTGGTGAGGATATTCCTATTGATACCTGGACTTTGGCTTATTGGCCGGATGGTTCTGTAAAGTGGGGAGGAATAGCTGGAGTTATTCCTGCCGGAACAGAAAAACTGACTCTGGAAAAGGCGGTAAAGAAATCTAAAGCGAAATCCAAACTGCCGGATACAGATAAAAAGAAGTCCGTTTCTGTTACAGAAACATCACAGGGTATTCATATCTCTACCGGAGTCATTTCAGCATATATACCTCGTCAAGGCGAATTTTTGATAGATAGTCTGTTATATAAAGGTGTGAAAGTAGGAGAAAAGGCTAGGCTTATCTGCCATACGCAAAGTGAACCGGTACTTGAAAGTACTTCTCAAGTTTCTTTCACTAATTATATAGGAGAACTGAAATCTGTGACTGTAGAGCGCGCCGGTTCTGTGCGTGCGCTTGTTAAATTGGAAGGGGTACACAAAAGTCCGAAGGGTCGTGAGTGGTTGCCCTTTGTGGTACGGCTTTATTTTTATGGTGGCAGTGAGCAAGTGAAAATGGTGCATAGCTTTGTATATGACGGAGATCAGAACAAAGATTTTATTCGCGCCTTGGGAGTTCGTTTTGATGTTCCTATGCGTGAGGCTTTATACAATCGCCATGTAGCTTTCTCTTGTGCCGATGGTGGAGTTTGGAGCGAGCCCGTTCAGCCTTTGGTGGGACGACGCATACTTACATTGGGTAAAACCGGAAATGGAGAATCTTCGTTACAGCAACAGCAGATGGAAGGAAAACGCATTCCTCCTTATGAAGCTTTTGACGAAAAGAACCGTGCTCTGCTTGATCATTGGGCTTCTTGGGACAGCTATCGTCTGTCCCAACTGACAGCGGATGCATTTTCAATCCGTAAACGTGCCAATGACAATAATCCTTGGATAGGTACTTTCTCCGGTACCCGTAGTGAGGGTTATGCCTTTGCCGGAGATATAACCGGAGGCATGGGGCTTGAGTTGCATGATTTCTGGCAGTCTTATCCGTCTTCTATTGAAATCTCGGATGCAAAAACTCCGGTGGCTGCTCTTACCGCATGGATATGGAGTCCGGATGCTGAGCCGATGGACTTGCGCCATTATGATAATGTGGCCCATGACTTGAATGCCAGTTACGAAGATGTGCAAGAGGGAATGAGCACTCCTTACGGGATTGCCCGTACAACGACTCTTACCTTGATACCTCAGGGCGGTTATAGCGGAAAGAAAGCTTTTGCAGAACAAGCTAAACAACTTGCCGGACCGGGAGTGCTGATGCCTGTACCTGACTATTTGCATGCCAAGCAGGCATTTGGTGTTTGGAGTCTTCCCGATCGTAGTACTCCTTTCCGTGCCCGGGTGGAAGACAGGTTGGATGCTTATATCAGCTTCTATCAAAAAGCAATAGAACAAAACAAATGGTATGGTTTCTGGAATTATGGGGATGTGATGCATGCATACGATCCTGTCCGCCATACCTGGCGTTATGACATCGGAGGTTTTGCTTGGGATAACACGGAACTGGCTTCTAATATGTGGCTATGGTATAATTTCCTGCGTACCGGACGTGCTGATATCTGGCGCATGGCAGAAGCCATGACCCGTCATACGGCGGAAGTGGATGTATATCATATCGGTCCGAATGCAGGATTGGGTAGCCGGCACAACGTCAGTCATTGGGGATGTGGAGCCAAAGAAGCACGGATCAGTCAGGCTGCCTGGAATCGTTTCTACTATTATCTTACTACGGACGACCGATGCGGTGATTTAATGACCGAAGTAAAAGATGCCGATCAGAAATTGTACACGCTGGACCCCATGCGTCTGGCGCAACCTCGCAGTCAGTATCCTTGTACGGCACCTGCACGTCTCCGCATCGGTCCCGACTGGTTGGCATACGCCGGAAACTGGATGACTGAATGGGAACGTACCGGCAATACGGTTTACCGTGACAAAATTATAGCCGGGATGAAAAGTATTGTGGCACTGCCCAACCGTATCTTTACAGGTCCGTTGGCTTTAGGTTATGATCCGGCTACAGGGATTATTACCAGCGAATGTGATCCCAAGTTAGAAAGTACAAATCATTTGATGACTATCATGGGAGGTTTTGAAGTCATGAATGAAATGATCCGTATGGTTGATTATCCCGAATGGAATGAGGCATGGCTTGATCTTGCCGCCCGTTATAAGCAGAAAGCATGGGAGTTAAGGAAAAATCGTTTCCGTATATCCCGTTTGTTGGGATATGCAGCCTATCATACCCGTAATGCAAAAATGGCGGAAGAGGCTTGGACAGATTTGTTTTCCCGCTTGGAACATACTCCGGCTCCACCTTTCCGTATAGAAACTGTTCTTCCGCCGGAAGTTCCCGCTCCTTTGGATGAATGTACAAGTATCAGTACCAATGATGCCGCCCTTTGGAGTCTGGATGCCATTTATATGCAGGAAGTGATTCCGGTGGATGGTATGAGATAGGATATTTTCGTATCTGTTTGATGATATCATTGTATAGCTTATCATCCTGAACATGAGTGAAGAATCTGTTTACAACAACTCTTTTATTGTTTACAGATTCTTCACTGATATTCAAAATAATAGAAATGACAGAATCATTATTCAACAATCCATTTTTCAATATTCCGTGTTTCAGCACTGAAGTTCACTCCTATTTTAAACAGTCTTCGTCCGTCTGTTTCAAAAGGAAGTGCGTAATGCTTGTCGTTAATCTGCTGTAAGGCTTCTTCCGCTGTTCCGTTCAGTTTAAACTCCATTATATAGATAAACTTGTCTGTCTGCAAAACGAGGTCTATGCGGCCCCTGCTGGTGTGATACTCCACTTTGACATAGAAACCTACCAGCTTAAAGATGATGAAAAGTACATTCTCGTAATGCAGTTCCTGTTCACGGATAATCTCGTATGTAGTGTCTGCAAAGAAGCTTTGCAGGCGTTGGAAGAAAGAATTGTAGTCGCCTGAACGTATTTCACGGACAAACTTTTGTATCTCAAATGGAGATTCAACGTTGTTCATGCTGGTATAATAAGGTACAAGAAACTGTATGAACCCTTCTTCCACTTCTTTGTTTGGAAAGCCCAAATGATAGATACCGAACTCTTCATCATATCCTTTTATAGTAAGATATCCACTTTGATAGATAACAGGAATGGGACTGGTTGACTCCGAATCAATGCTGTTCAACACTTGGGCATTGGTCTCTTCGTGTGCCATCCGTTCCAGATTGTAATGATGTCTTTTTAGCAGTTCCACCAAGTAAGTAGGAGTCCCCGTCTCGAACCAGTAACTGCCAAATTCCTTGCGCTTGAAAGCATTGAGCAGACTGAACGGATTATACATGCCGATGGAGTTGTGGGTAAAGTGATAGCCATCATAATATTGTCTTAGTTTTTCGCAGAAGCTGTCATAGGTCATCTTTTGTACATCTGCAAATTCATGAAGTTCGGTTTCCAAATTCTTATGAATTTCTTTTTCGCTGATGCCACATAATTCTATATATTCATTCCACATCGAAATATCATCCAGGTTATTCAGATCACTGAATACACTTACTTTTCCAAACTTAGTTACTCCTGTCAGCATGGCGAATTTGATGCAGCCATCCTTGCTTTTCAATGCTCCGTAGAATGCTTTAAGTGTTTCGCGAAAACTATTTTGCAATTCTTTATTGCCGATGGCTTGCAACATGGGCTTGTCATATTCGTCTACCAGAATCACTACACGTTGGCCTGTTTGTTCATAAGCGCGCTGAATGGTGCCTTCAAAACGCATGGACAAGGAATCTTCGGCAGGCTCGCTTCCATATAGCTTTTCCCAGGTTACCAATGTACGGTTCAGTTTGCTTTCCAAACTTTGCGGACTATCATATTTCTGTGTATTCAGGTCAATGTGCAGTATGGGATATTTTGTCCAGTCCTTTTCCAGTTTTTCCATAGCCAGTCCTTGAAAAAGTTCCTTTTTCCCTTGGAAATAAGCTTCCAGAGTGGAGATAAGCAGGCTTTTTCCGAAGCGGCGTGGGCGGCTCAGGAAATAATAGCGTCCGGATTTCACCAATTGATAAATCAATGCTGTTTTATCAATATAGAAATAGCCATCCAGGCGGAGACTTTCAAAATTCTGTATACCGATAGGATAAATCTTATTGCCCATACTTTTTTGTTTTTAAATGATAACATACAAAGTTACTGATTTCCTTTTTATTTCCTGTATTTTCAGCGAATTCTTTTGGAATAATGTTTTGTTTTTAAGTAGGTATGTCACAGAGGGGAATACAGAAACTTTTCATCTTTTGTTCTCTCCTAAAAGGATTTTATGATCTTTTGTTTCTTAATTTATGTCGATGGTTGATGTGGATAAAGTATAATTTATGAGATACCTTATTAGAAATAATCAGTAACAGGCAAAAATGGGTTCATCTGAAGAAATTTATTGGAACATGGCAAAAAACAATAGAAAGTTGGACGCGAAAATGCCCTCATGCCCTCATTTTTTGCCATAACTTATTTATAATGAACTGCTTATTAGTGGTGGTAGCATCGGTGTTAGTGAGGGCATTGCCCTCACTAACACCGATGCTTAAAAATAAATTATTCAGACTTTATCGCATGATACAAAGTACTTTTATTGCTGGCTTTTGGGGGAATGCTCAGCTTGCAGGGAATGCGTCTGGAATAATTTATATTGTTGATTTATAGTTCTTTTTATGCGTATGTCCTTTCGGGTAATTGAAAATCTTCATGAGCGGTCTCCCTTCTTCCTTCTTCTCTGAAGTAGCAGAAGAAAAGTGATATTTGAAAAACTGCTCCAAAGGCAAAATTTGCTCAAATTCGGTGTTGTTTTGCCACAATACCCTACTCTTTTTCATCATTCACCCCCTAACGTTCGTTCTTATAAAGCAGCTGCATGGCTTGTGAATCGAGTTGGTGGTAGTCTATGTGTGCATATTTCCCTGTCTCTTATTTCTTTTCTTTCTTTTCTTTTCCTACTTTTTATATGTTTGTAATTGCTTATCTACCTAGGTGGTTAAGTCTAACCACAAGAGTGGTTAAAGTTAACCACAAAGGTGACTAGACTTAATCACATCCGTGGTTATGGCGGATGCATTATATTTTTTACTATATTATTCCTTGTTATTTATTTGTTATATTGTTGATTATTAATGCGTTATTATTTGATTATGTCGATTGTTTTTCTTGTCTTTATAAGATATATTAAAACATAAACTAACATGAAAATTGGTATAATTGACCTTTGTAAACAAATAGAAGATCCTAGGATGAACCGCAAAAAAGTCCATAAAATGGAAACTATTATCTATATATCCATTGCTGCTGTAATCCTGTCTCTTATACACATCTGACGCTGCCGACGAACTCTAGGGTGTAGAT
>ENA-OWWX01000200-OWWX01000200.1-human-gut-metagenome-genome-assembly--contig:-NODE-200-length-13340-cov-11.2347_pt1 | contig 13340 bp, 12 predicted proteins | sample MGYA00249242_ERZ652051 | MGnify/ENA primary metagenome ERZ652051 (study PRJEB26925, sample SAMN05826995) | human gut metagenome | biome: ENVO:2100002; feature: ENVO:00000062; material: ENVO:00002003... | reverse complement strand
TACGAGATGTCTTAGGGTCTCGTGGGCTCGGAGATGTGTATAAGAGACAGCTAGCAGACACAGCCAACGTCCAACAGACGGACAAGCACGTCTACTTAAGTGGAAAACGTGAATTCTAATTGCAACGACTAATCCCCGTACCGTCATTAGCTGACGATACGGGGATTTTCATTGTTTCACGTGAAACAGTTATTACCGTTTCAATCTCAGCAAATGCGGAACATAAAAAAACGACTAACCCCAAAAGGTCAGTCGTCATTTAGACTACTCTTCGCTAACGAATGGCATTAAGCCCATGATCCGTGAACGCTTGATAGCAATAGTTAACTTACGTTGGTTCTTGGCACTCGTACCAGTTACCCGGCGAGGTAAGATCTTACCCCGTTCAGAGATGAACCGACGTAATAAGTCAGTGTCTTTGTAATCAATGTATTCGATGTGGTTGGCTGCAATAAAGTCAACCTTACGACGGCGACGGCCGCCACGACGTTGTCCTGCCATGAGAAATTCCCTCCTCGTATTTTAGATATTAGAACGGTAAATCATCATCGGAAATGTCAATGGAATCACCAGAATTGGCAAACGGATCAGCTGCATTGTTGTTCGCATGACTGTTCTGATTGTTACTTCCAGAATTCGGGGCCATACCTTGAGAAGGCGCAGCCGGAGCTGGATTCCCACTCGTGTATGGGTTGGCATTTTGATTCTGATTTTGAGGAGCATTATTATTCATGGAGCCGCCATTGTAGTTTCCACCACCGTTGTTCTCGTTACGAGAACGGGGTTCCAAGAACGAAAAGTTCTCGACAACCACTTCGGTGACATAAACCCGTTGGCCTTGTTGATTTTCGTAATTCCGGGTCTGGATGCGCCCTTCAATACCGACAAGGGAACCCTTGTGGAAGAAGTTGGCAAAGTTTTCCGCGGACTTGCGCCAAATGACGCAACTTACGAAATCAGCTTCTCGTTCACCTTGTTGGTTGGTGAACCGCCGATCAACGGCCAGCGTGAAGGTGGCTACAGCAGCACCGCCTTGGGTGTAGCGTAAGTCAACATCCCGTGTTAGTCGGCCAGTAAGTACTACTCGGTTGATCATTGCTGAATAACTCCTCTCAGTTTAAGTTTAAAATTAGTCTTCGCGCTTAACGATCATGTGACGTAAAATGCTGTCATTGATCTTAGCTAAACGGTCGAATTCGTTCAAACCTTTGTCATCAGTTGCGTTTAACGTGATAACGTGGTAGATACCTTCGTTAAAGCCACCAATTTCATAAGCGAACCGACGCTTTGACCAGTCTTTCGAGTTGATCAATTCTGCACCGTTGTCCGTCAAAATCTTGTCGAAGCGTTCAACCAAAGCGGTCTTAGCAGCATCATCAAGATCTGGACGAATGATGTAGGTGATTTCGTATTTAGTAGTTTCCATGAATGTTACACCTCCTTATGGACTTCAGGCCCCCACTGCAATGTGGGAGCAAGGAGAGACACTAGCGTAAGCCAGATACTCACAAGCTAGTAGTATAGCATAGATTTAAAAGTTAAGCAAGTCGGGGCCGACCGACGGCGGGGCTGACGTTACATAGGTAGTTCCGGATTACGTCCCCCGTGAGCATTTTTAACTTAAAAAAAGTAAAAGCCGCTCACTGCTGTGCGAACTAGCCTTGTCTGGCCGCCTTCCAGACACGTAACTTCCAGGTTCAGACTAAATTAATGACCGTACAACCACGGATAATTATCACCTCGGCAACAGCCAATGTGGCTTCAAACTAGCACCATCCAACGTTTCTGCAGTAATGGTCATAGTTGGACCAACCAACGTGACCACACCACACCCCAGTAGCCCGACGAGAAGCGGCAAGTGGGCTCAGTACCGTCGTTATCCTTGGCGCGCGTTTTTAGCGCGCTTAGGATAAGACCGACCTTTAAGACAAGTGATCTACTTGGCTTAAAGTCGTGTCCGGTACGTTCCAGCCCATTTGTCGCGACCAGAGGGCGGGCAATCACAGCCAAAAGTAATTGACACAGGCACCCTAACCAATATGGCCACGTCATACTACGTTCCAGCTCATTTGCCACGACTAGCGGGTGGACAATCACGACAAAAAGTAACCGACTTAGTCACACTAAACCAAAAGAATGAAAACCAAAAAAGGACTCTGCCAGATCTTGGCAAAGTCCCACGTTTCACTATTAATTAAGCTTCAGTTGGATCGTCTGATTCAGGGACGACTGGCCCATCAGTTGTGGCAGGTGTTTCGCCATCAACTACTGGTGCTTCGTCAGCCGTTTCGTCTTCCTTAGCGACCTTCGCCATGGTGGCCACAGCGGTATCATCAGCTAAACGAATCAGGTGAACCCCTAAGGTTGCCCGACCCGTTTCAGACACGTCAGATGCGCTAAAGCGAATCATGACCCCTTTATTGGTGACTAACATAATATCTTCGTCGCCATCTAAGGTCGTCAAACCAGCTAATGGCCCGTTCTTAGTCGAGACATTCACCGTCTTGATCCCTTTACCGCCACGGCCCTTAATTGGGTACTCAGCAGCAGCCGTTTGTTTCCCATAGCCCTTTTCGGAGATGACAAACACTTTGCTGTCAGGCTTCAAGACACTTGCGCCAATCACGTAATCGTGTTCGCGCAAACGAATCCCGCGAACCCCGGTAGCCGAACGGCCCATCGAGCGGACGTCGGTAGCCGCAAAGCTCACTGCGTAACCTAAATGCGTCCCGATAATCATATTGGCATCGGCATTAATAATGTCGACATCAATCAGTTCATCGTCTTCTTTCAGGTTGATAGCCTTGAGACCATTACTCCGGATATTAGCAAATTCATCCACTGGTGTCCGTTTAACCGTCCCTTGCACCGTCGTAAAGAACAGATCCCGGTTATCATTTTCGCCGGGGTTAGCGACGTTAATGACGGCCTGAACGTGTTCATTATTGTTGATGCCCAGTAGGTTAATCACTGGAATTCCCTTGGCCGTCCGACCGTATTCAGGGATTTCATACCCCTTCATCCGGTAGACCTTCCCGGTGTTCGTGAAGAACAGGAGCATGTCATGCGTGGACGTCGCCACCAGGTGTTCGATGAAATCATCATCGTGAACGCCCATGCCTTGAACCCCTTTACCACCACGGTTTTGGGCCTTGAATTCAGACGTTGGTAACCGCTTGATGTAGCCATTGTGCGTCAATGACACCACAACGTCTTCTTCAGCGATTAAGTCTTCATCTTCCAAGCTGAGAACTTCGCCGACCATCAATTCAGTTCGCCGATCGTCCCCAAACTTGTTTTGAATTTCCAATAATTCTTCGTAAATGATGGCTTGTTGCCGTTCTTTAGACGCCAAGATTTCCTTGTAGTCCTTGATGTTAGCCATCACGTCCGCGTATTCTTTTTCAACCTTTTCCCTTTCCAAACCGGTCAGACGAACCAATCGCATATCCAAAATGGCTTGTGATTGTTTGTCAGACAGGCTGAAACGCGTAATCAGTTCTTGCTTAGCAACGTCAGCCGTTTGCGATTGACGAATAATCGTAATGATTTCATCAATGTGGTCCAGCGCGATTCGCAACCCTTCCAGGATGTGAGCCCGGGCTTCGGCCTTACGCAAATCAAACTCAGTCCGCCGGCGGATAACTTCCAACTGGAATTCCAAGTAGTATTGCAAGATGGCTTTGAGACCCAGAACCTTGGGCGCACCGTTGACGATGGCCAACATATTGATCCCAAAAGAGGTCTGCATCAATGTCATCTTATATAAATTGTTCAAGATGACTTCGGCACTGGCATCCCGCCGAACATCAATCACAATCCGCATCCCAGTCCGGTCGGTTTCATCGTTGACATCAGTAATGCCTTCGATTCGCTTATCTCGTGCCAGTTCGGCGATTCGTTCAATCAATTTGGCTTTGTTGACCATGTACGGAATTTCCGTTGCCACGATCCGTTGTTTGCCATTCTTTTCTTCTTCAATGTCCACCTTGGCCCGCAAGGTAATAGTGCCCTTACCGGTCTCGTAAGCCCGCCGAATAGCCGCTTTACCCATAACAATCCCACCAGTGGGGAAGTCTGGTCCTGGCAAAGCTTCCATCAAATCAGCCAAGCTGGCATCTGGATTCTTCATCAAAATGTGCAAGGCACTGATGACTTCCGTTAAGTTATGCGGCGGAATGTTCGTTGCCATCCCGACCGCAATCCCTGAAGCCCCGTTAACCAACAGGTTGGGGAACCGTGACGGTAAGACCACAGGTTCACGTTCACTACCATCATAGTTATCTTGAAAATCAATCGTGTCCTTGTTGATATCGCGTAACATTTCCATCGCGATCTTACTCAGCCGCGCTTCGGTATACCGCATAGCGGCGGCACCATCTCCATCGACGGATCCAAAGTTCCCATGGCCGTCGACCAACATGTAGCGATACGAGAAGTCTTGCGCCATCCGCACCATGGATTCATAGACGGCCGAATCCCCATGAGGGTGATACTTCCCGAGGACGTCCCCAACCATCCGGGCAGATTTCCGGAATGGCTTATCAGGGGTGATCCCCAATTCATGCATATCATATAAAATCCGGCGGTGGACCGGCTTTAACCCATCCCGCACATCCGGTAAGGCCCGTTGCACAATGACACTCATCGCGTAATCTAAGAAAGATGTCCGCATGGTTTGTGACAGGTCAACGTCAGTGACTCGGCCTAAATAATCTTGATCAGCCAACTAGTTACCCTCCGTTCTTAACTAAACATCCAGTTCGGCAAACGTGGCGTTATTTTCGATAAACTCACGCCGTGGGGCCACCTTATCGCCCATCAACATCGTAAAGACTTGATCGGCATTGATAGCATCTTGCGCATCAACCCGCAAGAGCCGCCGGTTTTCTGGGTTCATGGTCGTTTCCCACAATTGTTCCGCGTCCATTTCCCCTAACCCTTTATACCGTTGGATTTGTGGTTTTGGTGATGGTGGCAATTGCCCCAACAGATCCTTTAATTCTTCATCAGAATCCAAGTACCGTTGCATCTTACCTTGGCGAACCCGATAAAGTGGTGGGCAGGCAATATAGACAAAGCCAGCATCCAATAATGGCCGCATGTAGCGGTAAACCAGCGTCAACAACAACGTCCGAATGTGCGCACCATCGACATCGGCATCGGTCATCAAAATAAGCTTGTGGTAATTAGCCTTAGCCACATCAAAATCATTACCAAACCCGGTTCCCATGGCCGTAAAGAGTGATCGAATTTCCTCGTTTGCTAAGATCCGGTCCATAGAGGCCTTTTCCACGTTTAAAATCTTCCCCCGAATTGGCAGAATGGCCTGCGTTAGCCGCGAACGACCTTGCTTGGCAGACCCACCGGCAGAATCCCCTTCGACGATAAAGAGTTCAGAGATTTCGGGATCTTTAGACGTATTATCAGCTAACTTACCAGGTAAATTGCTGATTTCCAGACCGCTCTTCTTTCGCGTCACTTCACGAGCCCGTTTAGCAGCAACCCGCGCTTTAGACGCCAACGTCCCTTTATCCACAATCTTCCGGGCAACATCTGGATGCTCCATTAAGAAACGCATGAAGTGGTCAGCAAAGGTGTGATCGACAGCCGTACGGGCATCGGAATTCCCTAATTTGGTCTTCGTTTGCCCTTCAAATTGAGGGTCCGGATGCTTCACGGAAACCACCGCTGTCAACCCTTCACGGACATCATCCCCGGTCAAATTGGCTTCATTATCTTTCATCAACTTGTTTTGTCGGGCATAATCGTTCACAACCCGTGTCAACGCCCGTTTGAACCCTTCTTCATGGGTCCCACCTTCATAGGTGTGGATGTTGTTGGTGAAAGTTAAGAGGTTATTGTGGTAGTCGTCCGTGTATTGCAACGCGACTTCCACCGTAATACCGTTTTCTTGCCCTTCCACGTAAATTGGCGGTTCAAATAACGTTTCTTTGTTTTCGTTCAAATAGTCTACGTAATGCCGAATACCGCCTTCGTAAAGGAAATCTTCTTCCGTTGTCTTTTCCGGCCGTTCATCACGGATAGTAATCCGCAAGCCTTTGTTTAAGAAGGCCAGTTCCCGAATCCGCGTCGTCAATGTCTTAATATCAAAGACAGTCGTTTCTCGGAAAATATCTGGATCTGGCAAGAAGTGCACAATCGTGCCGTGCTGATCTTGGGGTAGGCCCTCTTCAATCACGTGCATTGGCGTCTTCACATGACCATGGTCAAAGGCGATGGCATACTTTTTCCCGCCACGAATGACCTGAACTTCCAAGTCGGTAGACAGCGCATTAACGACCGATGCCCCCACCCCGTGGAGACCACCGGAAACTTTATACCCGCCACCGCCGAATTTACCACCGGCATGCAAGATGGTGTAGACGGTTTCCAGCGCGGGTTTCCCCGTCTTCTTTTGGATATCAACTGGAATCCCCCGACCATTATCAGTAACGGTAATACTGTTATCTTGATTGACCGTCACGTGAATTTCATCGGCAAAGCCCGCTAAGGCCTCATCAATCCCGTTATCGACAATTTCCCAAACTAAATGGTGTAACCCTTGGGAACTCGTCGAGCCAATGTACATCCCGGGCCGTTTCCGGACCGCTTCCAAACCTTCCAAGACTTGAATTTGACTGGCGTCATACTCACGAGCTTGTTGCGCTTTGGTTTCTTTTTCGTCTGCCACTGCCTAATCCTCCTTTGATGCTGCGGGGTCATCGCTGTCCACCGCGTCGGCCACCACAGTCCCCTCGGCCACATGAAAAATGGTTGGGTCCTTAATCAGTTGGCGGGTAATCCCACTCAAACTTGTGGTGGTAATAAACGTCTGTACCTTGTCTTGAATGGCGGTCAATAAATGTGTTTGGCGCGCATCATCCAATTCTGAAAGCACATCATCAAGTAATAAGACCGGGTATTCGCCGGTCTCTTCTTTCATCAAATCAATTTCAGCCAATTTCACGCTCAACGCGGTCGTTCGTTGTTGACCTTGCGACCCGAACGTCTGCACATTTTTACCATTGACCTGAAAATGCAAATCGTCACGGTGGGGACCCACCAGTGTCGTGCCCTGGTAAAGTTCCTTATCTTGCTGCTTGGCATACAGTGCCGACAAGGCCGCCGTGATGGTGGGCACATCGGTTAGCTGATCATCCGCAACTTGAGTGGCGTAATGAAACGTCAATTCTTCTCGTTGCTGCGAAATCTCCCCGTGAATCGCCTGCGCCCAACGTTCCAACTTTTGCAGCATTGCCAACCGCTGGGCAATAATTTCGGCACCGAATGCCGCTAACTGATCTGACAACACCGACAAAAACAAGAGATCCTTATTCTGCTTGTGTTGGAGATCTTTTAAGTAGCGGTTACGTTGCTTAAGTAGCGTCCGGTACTGGCTCAGGTTGTATAGGTAACGCGGATTCATTTGGCCGAACTCCATATCCATAAAACGCCGCCGAACTGTCGGCGCGCCCTTCACAATGGCTAAATCTTCGGGCGCAAATAAAATCACGTTGAGCTGACCGACATATTGTGACAACCGGGCCTGCTCCAAATGATTGACGCGCGCGCGTTTACCTTGCCGAGAAAAAGTCAGCTCCAAGGGTACGGCCCCGGCAGCCTTAACAACCCGACCACTAACCTTAGCCGTCTTCGCTTGCCAATTAACCAAATCATGGTCATTGGCTGTCCGATGGCTACGGGTCAACGCGAGTACATAGATGGCCTCTAATAGATTGGTTTTTCCCTGAGCATTTTCGCCTAACAAGACATTAATGCCCTGTCCAAACGTTAACTTAGCCGTCGGATAGTTTCGAAATTGCTGCAGCTGCAACTCTTGCAAATACATTATTCACCCTGCTTTGAGCGTATAAAAAATAATCCTGCCTCTGGTACTGCCACTGTATCACCAGGATACAGCTTGCGGCCCCGCCGATTATCCGGCTCGTCATTGATATTTACGGTGTTTTCTTGCAAATACCATTTGGCTTGACCGCCAGTACTGATAACGGATTCTTCCTTGAGTAACTGGCCTAAAGTGATGTAGGGCGTCTCAATGAGAACTTCTTTTTTCACAATTTCACCCCTTAATTTTCTTCTCTTATATTATACCGCTTTTTCATGAAAAGGTACAGATGGACTACCTTATTTTTAGCGTCTCAGCCGATTTAAGGGCCTTTTGATATTTTTGGTAAAAAGCCGGTAAATCTGCTGAGAATTAAAAATAGCGCCATTATGGCGGAAATCACTCATTTTTGGCGTTTTTTTCTGGCGCTAACCACCCCAATCACCGATGCCTTGGTTTTTGCGCACGCAACTAATTGATGGGTCGCCGAAATTTCCTGATTTCCTCAGTCGGAATCTAGCGGCTGCTAACCCAGACTACACCACAAAAAGCGCCGCAGCACCAGCGACCATTTAGGCGCTGATTACCGCGGCGTTTTTTGCCTCACAAAGTTTGTGAATTCTGCTTGTGAAATCGCTTGTGAAATTTTCTAGAACGTCCGCACTGGCGTAATTAACTGAATGAAATTACTGGTATCTTCCGTTGGCACCAATGTAAATGGCCGCAAAGCTGAGGTAAAGGCAACGCGAATCGTGGCTTGACCAAAGGAATGTAGGGCGTCCTTCATATAGTCTGGGTTGAAGGAAATCTCCAACGGCTCCCCGCCAATTTCTTTGGGCGCTAACTCTTCTTCAACATTCCCGACATCCGGTGAGTTACTGAAGATTGTGACTTGGTGATCAGTTGGCGTTAACGTGAGCTTGACCACGTTGTTCCGCGATTCATGGGATAACAGAGAGGCCCGTTCCACTGCTGCTAATAATTCAGGGGCTTCGAATTCAACCGTTGTAGATGATTCTTTAGGAATCAGCCGCGAGGTGTCTGGATAGTTCCCCTCTAGGAGTCGTGAGTAAAACGAGGTGTCACCCAACAAGAAGAGCACTTGATTTTCGGAGAACTGCATCTTCACATCCGCATCGTCATCCCCAATCATCCGGGATAGTTCGGTCAGACTCTTCCCGGGGATAATGACATCAAATGACGCCTCACTAGGTGTTGGCAATTCAATTTGTCGTTGGCTTAATCGGTGACTATCTGTGGCGACGGCTAAAAATTGGTTGTCATTTAAGACAAAGTGAATCCCCGTCAAGATTGGTCGACTTTCCTGATTAGAAACCGCGATGACGGTTTGACTAATGAGTTCCTTGAAAACGGCGCCAGATAAAACAACTGAATCAGCCGCATCAATTTCCGGTAAATGGGGATAATTATTGGCGTCTTGTCCATTGATGTTAAAAGCAGCAGCACCAGACGTAATTTCGGTTTGGAATCCGTCTTTGACTTCAACTGTCATTTCCTTTTCGGGAAGTCGCTTAACGATTTCGCTAAAGAAACGGGCTGTTAGGACGATTGAGCCTGGTTCATCAATGGTTAAGCCGACATCTGGATTGTCCGCACGAATTAACGTTTCAATTGAAATGTCCGCATTGGAACCCGTTAATAAGAGCCCCGCGTCACTGGCCACAATTTTTAAACCAGTCAAAATGGGAATAGTAGTTTTAGATGAGATTGCCCGGGAGACGTTGTTGAGTTCCTTAATGAAGGCTGCCCGGTTGATGGTAAATTTCATAACAGACTCTCCTTTTCTAGGTGCGTTGATTAACTTAATTAAAAGAAAAAACAGTAGCCGTAGTAGAGCGGTGAATTATGTGGATAACTTTGAGAAACTAGCAAACAGACACGGTTTTCCACCTGTGGATAACTTGTGGAAAACTTTGATGGTTGCCGGTATTTATCCACACCCGTTGACTGACCTACTCGTATCATACCGCAATTAGTCACCAAAAGATCGTCACGGGTCTGGTCGCTTTTAACCGTGTGATCCGTGGCGATCGCTGATTAACGGCGTAAGTCATCTTTAAGGCTGTCGATATCTTTTTGCAGTTGAGGATCCGTTTTAAGGGATTCCGTAATTTTATCGTAAGCGTGAATCACCGTGGTATGATCCTTGCCACCAAATTCGTTGCCAATCCGTGGCAGTGAGGCTTCCGTTAATTCACGGGAGAGGTACATCGCGATTTGGCGCGGCATAACGATGGCTTTCTTGCGTTTCTTTCCTTTAAGATCCTTGAGCGACACGTCAAAATACTTAGCGACGCGGTCTTGAATCACCGGAATGGTCACGGCGTCACTAGCATTGGCGAGGTTCAGACTCTTGAGGGCTTCGGCAGCTAAATCCGTGGCAATTGGTTGGTGCATGAGTTGCGAATAAGCCTGAACGCGGGCTAAAGCCCCCTCTAATTCACGGACGTTAGAGTCGATTTGGCCCGCGATATAGCTTAATGTATCGTCGGGGATGTCGATCTGATCGGCGTCGGCTTTGTTCCGTAAAATAGCAATTCGCGTTTCGAGGTCTGGCGGTGTGATATCAACGGATAATCCCCAAGCAAACCGAGAAACTAACCGGTCTTGCAGCTTGGGAATCTCGTTGGGTAAGCGATCTGAGGTGAGCACGATTTGCTTACCATCATCATAGAGCGCATTAAACGTATGGAAGAACTCCTCTTGGGTTCCTTCCTTATTAGCGAAGAACTGAATATCATCGACCAGCAGCAGATCAACGTTACGATACTCCTGTCTAAACTGCTCCTGCGTCCGAGTTTGAATCGCATTAATGAAGTCATTCGTGAAGGCTTCGCTAGTCACGTATTTAACTTTGGTGTCGGGGCGATCTTCTAACATTTTGTTGCCAATCGCGTGCATCAAGTGGGTCTTGCCCAGACCAACGCCACCATAGAAGAAGAGCGGATTGTACATCACGCCGGGTTCTTCAGAGACCACCAAGGCCGCAGCATGGGCCATTTGGTTGCCTTTTCCGATGACAAAGGTGTCAAATGTGTAGCGGGAATTCAACGCCGTCTCTTTCATAAACGTGGGTGTCGGTTCAACCGGTTCGCCAGCCGCAACGGGTGCGGTTTTGGCTTTTAAGGTGGCCTGTTGCTGACGTTCATTTTCGAGAATCAACACGGGTTGAATATCTTCGTGAGCGGCTTGGTATGCGTATTCTACCAATTGCTGGTCCAGGTGTTGATGGGTCCAGTAATCACGATGCAGGGGTGATGGGAGTTCCAACGTTAATTTGTTGCCATCTAAGGCAATCGGCTTGGCGGTTTCAATCCAAGTCGCGTAGGCTGTCTTCGAGTTGTTTTCCTCAAACAACGCCTTAATATCAGTCCACAAAGTTAACATGTCTGGCACTGATGTTTCCCCCTATTTTAGTTTACGTCCTAATTTCGTTTGGGCGCACGAGGCCCCTTAAACGAAAACGTAAATCTAGTGTAGCATGAAGAAAAAAAGTTTTCCACAGGTTATTCTGAGCTGTGCATAATTGTTTCACAACAAGTGGATTGAGTTATCCACAAGGAATGGAGAATCTGTGGATAGTTTCTTGCCAATTGAGTTATCCACAAGGGCGTGTTGGCTAAAAATGCTATTATATCAAGTGTTTCACAAGTTATCCATAGAATTAACAAGAACGTAATTTTTAAAATAAACAGCTTGTGGAACAGTGGATAACTCGGTTAGCAAGTTCGGAATAACCCGTTTCCAATTTTAGAGTTATCCACAAGCAAAGTGCATGAAACAAATTTAACCGGGGACAAGTTTTTTCTGGAAAACCAAAGTTCTTGTTTCAATCTAGCGATTTTTATGCTAATATGTTCAGGAAATGCATTTAGTATGTCTGAACTTGATTCAGATAGAACTTACAAAAATATATTGAGGAGGTGGCAATGTAATGAAGCGCACTTACCAACCAAAGAAACGTCACCGTTCACGTGTACACGGCTTCCGCAAGCGGATGAGCACTAGCAATGGCCGTCAGGTATTAGCACGTCGACGTCAAAAAGGACGTAAAGTATTGTCTGCATAGGCCGCTGATGGTTCAGTGGTCTTTTTATTTTATCTGCGGGGGGACTGGAACCCCAATCCCGCGCGGACTGTTCACAAATCGTGAGAATTTTGGAGATGCACCATGCGAAAATCTTACCGCATTAAGAAAGAAGCGGAATTTCAGCAGGTCTTTGAAACCAGGAATTCAGTCGCTAACCGGCAATTCGTGGTGTACTCAATGGAAAAGCCACAGCAACCGCATTTCCGAGTGGGCATTTCCGTCGGTAAGAAGATTGGTAACGCCGTTCACCGTAACTGGGTGAAGCGTCGGATTCGCCAGAGCTTGCTTGAGTTAAAGCCTCATCTGAAACAAGATGTGGATTTTCTCGTCATTGCTCGGCCCCGCGCTGATGGTATTTCCATGACCGATGCGAAACGTAGCTTGGTTCATGTCTTGAAGCTGGCAAAACTGCTGGATTCCGATTATAGCGAGGAATAAACGTGAAAAAGTACAAACGTACCCTACTTATGCTGGGCATTGTGAGTTTAGTGTTCATCCTCTCCGCTTGTAGCAACAAACCAATCACCAATCAAAGTACCGGGATTTGGGACGGCTTGATCGTCTTGAACTTCTCGCGGGCGATTATCTGGTTGGCACACTTGTTCGGCGGTAGTTATGGTGTTGGTATCATTGCCTTCACCATTATTATCCGGGTGATCCTGATGCCACTGATGATCTTCCAAACGCGCAGTATGCGCAAAACTCAGGAAGTTCAGCCCCAATTAAAGGCTTTACAAAAGAAGTACTCGTCTAAAGACCGTGAAACGATGCAAAAGCTGCAGGCAGAACAGCAAAAGCTGTACTCCGAAGCCGGCATTAACCCGATGATGGGCTGTTTACCAGCCTTGGTGCAATTACCAATCATCTGGGCGCTGTATCAAGCCATCTGGCGGACAGCTGTCTTGCGGTCAGGGACCTTCTTGTGGTTACAATTAGGTCACAAGGACCCGTACTTCATTCTGCCAATCTTAGCTGCTTTGGCCACGTTCTTGAGTTCGTGGTTGACGACTAAATCGGCACCAGAGACCAACTCCATGAACACGATGATGATTGTCGGTATGCCCGTTGTGGTGTTCTTCACCGCGATGAACGTGGCGTCGTCATTGTCACTTTACTGGACTGTTTCCTACGTTTTCCAAGTTGGTCAAACCCTTCTTATCCAAAATCCGTGGAAGATTCAAGCGGAACGGGATGCGAAGGAAAAGGAAAAGGCACAGCATGACCGTACCGTTAAGAAAGCAATTCGGCGGGCCAAGCAAAGTAAACGCAAGTAACCTAAACATAAATGCATTTTAACGCGCTGGCGCAGGCTAGCGCGTTTTTCTGGCTCTTTGTCAACCGGTGTTGATGAAGACTAATATGAGAATCCAATTCACTTTC
>ENA-OWWX01000189-OWWX01000189.1-human-gut-metagenome-genome-assembly--contig:-NODE-189-length-13598-cov-6.96958_pt1 | contig 13598 bp, 14 predicted proteins | sample MGYA00249242_ERZ652051 | MGnify/ENA primary metagenome ERZ652051 (study PRJEB26925, sample SAMN05826995) | human gut metagenome | biome: ENVO:2100002; feature: ENVO:00000062; material: ENVO:00002003... | reverse complement strand
TGTCTTAGGGTCTCGTGGGCTCGGAGATGTGTATAAGAGACAGGCCGTATAAAGGATCACCAATCAGCGGATGGCCCGCAGCGGCTAAGTGCACCCGTAGCTGATGGGTCCGGCCCGTCTCTAAGCGAAGCTGAATGAGCGTGGCTTGTTCACGGTGATCGCAAACGTGGTAGTGAGTTACCGCCGGTTGCGCATGGTCACCATTAACCTGGCGTTTACGTTTATCCAGTGGGTCGCGACCGATGGGATCCGTAAAGATGCCGTCACCAGTCAAGTGACCGTGGACCCAAGCCAGATAGATGCGCTGCACTTGCTTATCGGCAATGTGTCGAATCATGATGGGCACGACAGCGGGGGTCTTGGTCATGAGCAAGGCCCCCGTCGTTTCTTGGTCTAAACGACTGAGAATATAAGGTCCCGGTTGATTAGGTCCCAAATAAGCCGCCACGTGATTCAAGGTGGTTCCCCGTTCTCCCGGTTGGTTAGGGTGCGTTTTACTGCCACGTGTTTTATTGATGACTAACAAGTCAGCTGACTCATACAAGACAGCTACTGTGGCGGCACTATCAGGATCTACGTTGGGGAAAGGCTCTTTAAAGTCAGTGGGTAAAAAGGTCAATTGCACGGTGTCACCACCATAGACGATCTGATTCATTGAACGATAAGCTCCATTGACGAGCACGCGCTGATGAATACGAAGATCGTGAATCAGGTGACTGGGGAGCCGCCAATCGATGAGTTGTTGTCGTAAGGGCGTAGCTATATAAGTGGCTGGCAGTTGCTGCGTATAAGTCCAGTGCACGGCGGCACCTCCTTTTACATGGGTCAATATGAAGCCGTGTGAGCATAAAATAAGGCCGGGAGCTGGTCCCGGCCTTAACGTACTTATTCGTTATTTGGTAGCTTCTGGCTTAACAATCAAAACATCGCAAATTGCAGAACGGCTAACGTAGTTGGTCACAGAACCAACCATCAAACGTTCAACGGCAGTTAATCCAGTTGATCCAATCACAATTAATTCGGACTTGTGATCGGCTGGGAATTCACGCGCAATTACGGGTTTCGGATTACCAAACCGAACGTGAATGCTGACGTCCGTTACCCCGGCGTTGATTGCTTGTTGCTTGAGGGCATCAAGGCGATCTTGAACGTCTTGAGAAAGCTTGTAAATGACGTCACCGCTAACGGCACCACCATAGGTATCGCTAAATTGGTTAACTTCCAACACGTTTAAAATATCTAGATGCGTTTTGTTGCGTTTAGCAACTTCGATTGCTTTTTCTAAAACCGGTTGCGTTGCTTTGGAACCGTCAACGGGAACCAGAATATTCTTATATTGTTGTAACATATGGAATGCCACCCCTTCACGAGTCAATGGTTAAGACTTTACCCTTACTATATCATTTATTCCGTAGAGTGTAAGCACTTAATTCTGAAAAAATGTAGTGAAAGAGCATGAAAACCCCGTGATTTAGGGCATTGAAGAATTACAAAAATATTACCGATTAATTGGGAAGCACGACTGGTGGCGCCTCACGGCAGTTGGTCACTGGGGATGACCATTAGAGCAGTGGCGGCCACATTGAAGGTTTGCTTCATGAGGGTATCAACTTGTTGCGTCAGTTGGAAGATTTCAGCGGCAGTCATCGTTGGTTTCACGGCAACGGTGACGCTAACCATAATGAGGTTACCATCGTGATACGCTTTGAGGAAAACCACGGCTTTGACAGCTGGTAAGTGGTCGATGACCTGGCGATAACGCTGCTCCAAGGTTGGATCGAAGTAGTCGACGAGGTCGAGACCATTTTTTCGAAAAATCTGGATGCCGGTATAAAGAATATAGCCACCCAGTAACATACTCATGTTACTGTCGAGCCAGGGAAGGTGCAGTGTTGTGACACTGACAACGGTGAGAACGGTAACGCCGCTGGTTAATGCATCGGTCCAAGAATCTTGGGCGGCGGCAACTAAAGCGGTGTTAGCTAAACGATGGGCCCAATGCCGATTGGCTAGCCACAATAAGAGGAGGATAAACGTTGAAAGTCCAGCACCAATGCCAGCAATCCGCGATTGTAGTACTGGCGTTGTGGGAGAAAATAACGCCCGAGTCGCTTGGTAAATAATGTCGCCGGCAATCTCCACCATGACTAAGTCAGCCACTAAGGTGTAAAGGGTTTCGAAGCGAAACCGGGATTGTTGAATTCGCGGACTCATAGCCAGTTGTTCACTGGGCGCAATAGGGGCGCCCCACAGATCGTTGTCGTGAGTTTTAGCGGCCATGTAAAGGCCAGTCATCAGCAAGCTGGTGGAGAAAATTCCCGAGAGATTGTTAAACGCATCCGCTCGCAGAACTTGTGAATGGGCTAGCTGGGCACAACTAAGTTCGATGACAAAAAGCCCAAGATAGGTGCCAACATTAAGCCACAGGTGTTGCCGGGCAACCCGTAGATCGGTAACGGTCGTTTGCTGGATAGTTTCCCAAGTGTTTTTTTGTAGTGGATTCATCAACCCTCACTCCGTTCTGGTAGCTAGTTGACGGTGATAACGGCGTCGTGATTTAAAAAGGAAGAGGACGCTTAACATGAGACCGGCAAAGGGAATCGCTAGTTGGTACGGGCGGATAAAGGCCCGCGTTAGTTGGCGTTTGGCATCCCGATGAATCCCGCGCACGGTGTGGGTGAGTGCCCGGTTGGCCTGACGGACTTGTTGGCTGACACGGCGGCTAACTTGGGCGTGAATTTGGTGCTTGATTGGTGCGGGTGCTTGCAGCGCGTGTGCCTGTTGTAGAGCGGCTTGGTAATGGCCTTGAATGAGCTGCTGGGTTGCGTGAGTGCTGATAAAGGTGGTCGGTGATGGTGCGCTGACGCGTTCAGTAGTCAGTTGGTGATTGACCGCTTTTAGGGTGTCTCGTTTGGCCTTAGCCGGAATGGTTAACGCGGCCACGGCCTGTTCGGCATGGTGAGATACGGTGATTTTAGCGGTAGAAATATTGGCAGATAGGGCGGAAACGAAAATGGCGACGGCTAATGAGGTGCCGATTTGGCGAAAAACTCCAATAACGCTTTGTGAGGCGGTTAGAAGCTTGCCAGAGAAGTCGCCGGCAGCTAGCACGGTCACTGGCCCGATAATGACGCCATACCCCGCACCGGACAGCATGAGGGCGATGCTGACCTGCCAATAAACGGCGGGGTTGCTAAGGCTAAGTGTGATGTAGCCACTCAGAATAGCTAAACAACCGGTGGCAATGACGGCTCGTGGCCCGATCTTACTTAAGAGAAAGCCACTAATTGATGAGCAGATGAAGAGCATGAGGGAAGCGGGGGTAATCATTAGGGCCGCCTGTAGCTCCGTTGCTCCCTGAATCTTGGTGAAGAAGCTGGGCAAGATGACCATTAAGGCAACAAAGAAAATGCCCGCAGCCACCGTAACGATTGCAGCCCCATTAAACTGCTGATCCTTAAATAATGCGAGTGGCATCATCGGTTGAGCAACGTGACTTTCAATCAGGAGGAAGAGAGCTAAAGCCAATCCACAGGTGCCCATCAGGCCGATGATCCGCCAGCTGGTCCACCCCCAATCATTGCCTTTGATTAATAACAGTGACAGGCTAAAAAATGCCAGCATTGAGGTGAGAGCGACGGGGATATCCAGCGTTTCGTGCTGACCGCCGGTGTGATGCCAGTCGAGGAGGTGTAGGCACAGCCCGAGCGTTGCTAGGGCTAACGGTAGGTTGATTAAAAAGATGGTTCGCCAGCCGAAATATTGGGTTAACACCCCGCCAATAGTGGGGCCAAAGGCGGCGGCCAATCCTTGGGTGACCCCTAAAAGGGCGATGGCCTGCGTGCGGCCTGCCAGCGACGTGCTTTGAATGCCAATGGTCATACTAGCCGGAAAAACAATTGCGGCACCGACACTTTGCAGGGCACGGCCAGCGATTAAGAAGCCCACGGTGGGGGCCAGGCCAGAGGCAATGGAGCCAAGGAAAAATAGACTTAAGCCGACTAAGTAGAGGCGTTCACGGCCATAAATATCGGCAATCCGTCCCAACGGGATCGTGAGGCAAGCGAAGAGAATCGTATAGATATTTAGCGCCCAGGAGAGGTGGGCTAGATCAGTGTGTAGGCCACTTTGCATTGCGGGTAAAGCGATACTCATAACGGTGGTGTCCAGAATACAGATAAAAATCCCAATGGTCATCGTGAGTAAGATTCTACGTGAATGAGTCATATGAAGGACCTCCCTTTGTGTGGGGATAGTGTATAAGATGGTATACCGGAAGAAAACAGTTGCGTGACAAAAAAGGGGGTATTTGTCAATCATGAGTCCACAGGAATTGAAAGACCAGAAGCTGCGTGAGAGCTACCGCGCCTTGCTATTACTGCTGGCGCGCAAGCCCATGCCGGACATTTCAGTTACGGAGTTGTGCCAACAAGCGGGGGTATCGCGGACGTACTTTTATAATCACTTTGGGAACTTTGACGAAATTATTTTGGCGGCCTAGGAACAAGGGATCAGTCGCTATTTACGCGAATTGCCTAATTTCCGGCAGGTTGATTTGATCGGACTAATGACGCGTTACTTTGAATTGGCCCAACGAGAGGCAGACAATCAATTATTATTGGTGAAAAATGGCAAAATTCGGGTGCTGATGGCGACCTTTCAACAGGTCTACCGCCGGTTGTTGGCAGAGAGCCGAATCTTGGCTAACTCTCCGCTGGCTGCCGAAGCGTACTACATTGAATTCTTTACGGGGGCCGTGATTAATCTGTCTGTCACGTGGCTAGAACGGGGAATGCCAGAGTCCCCAAGACTGATGGGACAAAAGGTGGGGCGCTTCTTGTTGCGGATGTGAGTTGAGTAGATTGAGAACGCAAAAAAACACCGAACCTCACGGGATTCGATGTTTTTGGTGTGACTTATTTGAGACTTGATGAAGTCAACGAAAGATTAGACCAGAAGTTATTGTTAGCGGGACCCATGTCAAAGCCCTTAACTCGAGTATTAACTGGAACCCAGTTGTAACTGAATGAGCCAGGAGCAACTGCGGCTTGTTCATTCATGTATTCTTGCCATTGCTTGAAGACCTTAGTCCGGTAAGCGTCATTCCAAGCCTTATCGCCGTTCATCTCATTCATCAACTGCGTATTCTTCTTGGAAACGAAGTGGCCCATGTTGTAGGTCGAATCTTCGCCATAAAGTTGGGTAGGTGTTGGTTCAGATGAAACGCTCCAAGCGGCAGCATAAACATCAATTGTGTTTTGCTTTGGTTTTTGCAACGTGGAATAGAAGCTGTTCATTTCCATCGTCTTGCCAGTTGCAAACTTAACGTTTAAGCCGACCTTGTGCCATTGTTGTAGATAGTCTTGGTGTTCGGCTGCTTGTGCAGAAGTTCCCGTCATCGTACCAAAGTAGATGGTTAACTTCTTGCCCTTAGGATCAGAACGCCACTTGCTACCGTTGCGCTTCTTGTAGCCCGCGTCGGTTAACAATTTGTCAGCTTTCTTGATGTTGAGTGGGTAGCCTTTAGCAGATGAGTCGTAGTACTTTGAGAAGATTGGTGGAATTAGCGTATTGGCACGCCAAGTGATCCCATTACCAAACTTTTTGCTGACGGCGTCAAGGTTCAAGGCATACATCATCGCCTGACGTAGACTCTTATTGGCCATCTTGCTATTCTTATCCATGACGTTCTTTTGAGTCTTAGTGTCGTAGTGACCGACATTGAAGCCGAAGTAATCATAGGAAAGCGCTGGCTTACCAGTAATCTTGTAGTTCTTCACATTTTTAAGTTCTTTGTAGTCGGTTCCATGCAAGACGCTACCAGGGACCGTGAAATCATACTTACCAGATTGAATGGCTTTATCAATATTGTTAGAAGAAACGACATTGATACTGATATGTTTGATTTGAGGGGTCTTGCCGTAGTAGTACTTGTTTGGTGACCAAGTGGTTGATTCACCTTCAACAACCTTGTCCAGCTTGTAAGCACCCGTGAAGAGTGGGTCCTTCCGAATTTGCTTAGATGAGGCCAATTTGGCAATTGGAACATTTTTGATGTATTCATATGGTTCAACCGTTCCCCAAATGAATGAGTTACCAGAGTACTTCATGGCAGGCGTGACTTTGGTTAAATGGATAACCGCAGTGCGTCCCTTTTCGCCATCTGGGAAGGTGATCCCTGAGATGGTCTTGGCTTTACCAGAGTGGTAGGCCGCCATTCCTTTAATGGTGTTAAAATCAGCTGAGTATTGTTGTGAAGTGGTGTTTTTGTTAGCGATAACTTCATAAGGGTACTCGATATCCTTAGCAGTGACTTTAGAGCCGTTCGACCACTTGGCGTCTTTTTGTAAAGTGATGGTTACGGTTTTAGCCTTCCGATTAATCCGTTGGTTAGCTAATCCACCGTCGATGATTTTGTAATTTTTGTCTACATTGAATAGGGAGCCGCCACCACCAGGAGCAAAGACGTCAGCGTCTTCTTGGTTGGTGGATAGAACTTGATCAGAGATCCCTTGGAAGGGTGAATCATTAGGTTCAGCTAGCTTCAGTGTACTATTCTTGGTGGCTGAAGCATTAGTGGCTTTCTTATTGTTAAAAGTCGGTGATAATTTCAAAGAAGCAGTGGTACCATTTTCAGAACTAGATGAACTCTTGCTGGAACAAGCAGCGAGGCTAATGGTTGCTAGAACAGCCATCGCTGATAATGCGAGCTTTTTCTTATCCATTTATGTTTCCCCCTTAATTAATAGTTAGGTACAAGCGTGTCATTCCCCTCAGAATGATACGATAAGACTAGGGCGCGGGATGTCAGGGTGGCACCATCTCCTTAAAAGTCGTGAATTGGACTAGTTAATTGATCCTTGACGTTGCGAAGCATCTGCGGACCGTCGTAGAACCTGACCAACGTAACTAATTGATAAACATAAAATGATGATTTCTAGTGCGGCTGGTAACCAAGTCCACCAGTATTGGGTAATGTTGTTGGGATCATTGGCATTGGCAATCATGGTCCCCAGCGAAGGGGTTTGGCTAGGTAGCCCGAATCCCAAGTAAGAAAGACCCGTTTCAACCCCAATGTTTTCGGCAAATGATAGCGTACAATCGACGATAATCAATGAGGAAATATTAGGCATAATTTCTCTGAAGATAATCTTCCAGTGATTTGTTCCTGAAGTTCGTGAGGCAGCAACGTAATCTTTTTCCGACTCAGCAAGGGTTCGTGACCGAATTAAACGAGACGTTCCTTCCCAGTAGAAGATAGAAAAGATTAACGTTAAGGTAACTGAATTGTAGTGTGGGATGATAGTAACGAGGACAATGATCATCATGGTCATGGGTAACATCATCATGAAGTCATAGATCCGTTGCATCCCCCAATCAATATAGCCATTAAAGTAGCCAGAAATCAGCCCCCAGCAAATCCCAAATGTCGAAGAAATTGCGGTCAAGCCAATTGCGATCCCGATTGAATTTCGTGAGCCAACAATCAACTGTTTGGCAACTGAACGACCACCGGAATCGGCCCCTAACCAGAAATCACTGGTAAATGGTTGATTGAAGTAAGCCATAATATTAGTTTCCATCATTTTGGGCGTGTTGATAAATAACGCACCAATCATGACGAATACAATAAAGCCAACAATAATAATTAAAGCGGCCATCGCCGGTTTATCGGCCTTGAATTCACTCCAAATAATTTTGGCGGTCGAAGGGGTAGCTTCTGCTTGTGCTTCTTGCGTTAGCCGGGCTAAATCAGCTGCGGAAACGTCTGAGTGTTGTTCAAAATTTTCTGCCATGTGGTTTAGCCTCCTTTATTGAATCCGAATCCGGGGATCAACAATGCTTAAGATGATATCGGAAAGCAATGTACCAATGAGGTTCAAAATCCCGTAAATTAACACTAATGCGGTAATAACCGTGTAATCACGATAACTAATAGAGTTCACGAATAGGAGGCCCATACCGGGATAAGAGAAGACCGTTTCGGTAAAGATGGACCCGTTCAGTAACCCGGTAATGGAGTAACCCGCAAAAGCGGCAATTGGCAACAGTGAATTCCGGAAAATATGATGCCGGTAGATGTCCTTGTTAGGTACCCCTTTGGACCGCGCTGTGCGGACGTAGTCAGAATGCTTGGCGTCAATCACTTCTGAACGTAAGTACTGAACGATATTGACAGTCCCGAACAACGCTCCCAATAAACCAGGTAACAGAATGTGATAGAACCGAGATCCGATGGTGGATAACCAACTGCTGGCATCGGACGATATTGACCCGGTCGTTGGGAACCAACCAAAGACATACCCGAAGATCCAAATGCCTAGAACTAAGATGACAAAGAATGGAATACAGTAGGTCACGTAAGTGTAGACCCGGATAATAGTATCTGGTAGTTTACCTTCATGCCGGCCGGCATAAACACCCATTGGTAAGGCGAAAGCATAAGTTAAAATCATGGTGAATAATGCCAACCATAACGTGTTACCCGCACGTCCCGCAATTAATCGCGTAACGGGTTCCTGGTACTGGTAACTGTTCCCCAAGTTCCCATGGAATAAGTGCACGACCCAATTCCAATATTGTTGGTACCAGGGGTCATACAGACCGTTAATCCGCATCAAGTGTTTGATTTGAGCCGGGTCGGCCTTGGGATTAATTGAACCGGTAAATGGATCACCAGGCATCGCCTTGGCCAAGAGGAAGACCAGAATACTGAGAATAATAACTTCGGGAATCATGATTAAGAAACGACGGAGAATGGTTTTCCACATTAGGCCTGCACCTCCCCTTCTTGATTAGCTAGCTGGTGAGCGATTTCTTCTGGTAAGGCCACCGAATGGGTGGGACTTACTTGTACCAACGGATAAGCTTCACCGTTTTCATCGTAGTATTTACTCTGTTGTTCGTCGTAGATCTTTTCCACGGCCAACCGGGAAGCTCGGTGAGCGGCCCGTTGGTTGACGTTGGTTTCGGGGATGGCTGCAAGCAGGCGCTTCGTATAAATATGTAGCGGATGGTTGTAGATATCCTCACGCGTACCGATCTCAACTAACCGACCGCGGTTCATGATGGCAATGTTATTACACATGTGGCGAACCACGCCGAGGTCATGTGAGATGAAGAGATAGGAAATACCAAATTGACGTTGGATTTTCTTCATAAAGTTCAGCACCTGTGCTTGCACAGATAAGTCCAGAGCCGAGACAGGTTCATCAGCGATGATGAGCTTGGGGTTGGTAGCAACGGCGCGAGCAACCCCGATTCGTTGTCGTTGACCACCAGAGAATTGGTGGGGATACTTGTAAAGGGCATCAGCATCTAGTCCCACGATATCAAGGAGCTGTAATACTCGGAGCTTCTCATCTTCTTTACTCAGATGTTCAAAGTTACGGAGTGGTTCAGCGATGATGTCTTCAATCCGCTTACGAGGATTCAAACTCGATAAGGAATCTTGGAAAATCATTTGCACGTCGCGGTTGTAATCGAGCTTGCGGCGGTTGGCCCGTTCGGTAATATCTTTACCGTCATACATAATGGAGCCACTAGTGACCTTTTCCAGTCCCACAACGGACTTACCGGTTGTTGATTTGCCGGAACCGGATTCGCCAACCAAACCGTAAGTTTCGCCGGCCTCGATGTTAAAGGTAATGCCATCGACTGCCTTGACCGAGTCGGTGACCCGGTTCCAGAAACCGGAACGGATGGGGTAGTGGACTTTGAGATCTTTGATTTCAACTAAGCTCATGCCGTCACGCCCCCTTGTTGATCTGGAAATTGAAAGTTCTTGTAGCAGGTGCAGCGAACCTCATGGCCCGGCGCTACTTCGTGCATACTGGGATGTTCTTCATGAGCACTGGCGGGAACCCACGGAATCCGTGGCGCAAACCGATCACCCTGACTGGGCATCTTTTGCAGTGATGGGACGTTCCCCTTAATGACATAGAGGTCATCATTCTCGTTTTCCCGCTGGGGCATTGACCGGAGTAGAGAACGGGTATACGGGTGTTCTGGGGTGTTGAAGACTTGTTCAGCCGATCCCAGTTCCACAATTTGGCCCGCATACATGACAGCTACTCGGTCGGCCGTTTCGGCCACAACCCCTAGGTCATGGGTAATCAGGATAATGCCGGCATGATTTTCTTTTTGAATATCACGGAGCACATCGAGAATCTGGGCCTGAATGGTGACATCCAATGCGGTGGTTGGCTCGTCAGCAATAATGAGGTCCGGCTTGCAGGCAATCGCAATGGCAATGATCACCCGTTGCCGCATCCCCCCAGAAAGCTCATGGGGAAATTGACGCGCTGTTCGTTGCGGATTCACAATGCCAACTTGATCCAGTAATTCTAGGACCCGCGCATGCTTGGCATCCTTGGACAGGTCGGTGTGGTAATCCATAACTTCACTGATTTGATCTTCAATTCGTTTGAGTGGATTCAATGCGGATAAGGGGTCTTGGAAGATCATGCCAATCTTATCGCCCCGGTATTGGTTGTAACCATCCTCGTCAAGCTGTAAAAGATCGGTTCCCTCGAAGTCAATCTCACCGGTAATCTTAGTCTCTGCCGCATCATGAAGACCCATGATGGTCGTGGCTAACGTACTCTTGCCACATCCGGATTCACCCACAATCGCGAGAATCTCATCGTGATGAACCTGAAGGTTAACGCGGGAGATGGCATCGTAGAATTGTCCGTTAATTTTAAAGGCGGTGCTGACATCTTTAATGGTCAAAAAGTTTGCTGCAGTGTCCACGGAAATCCCTCCCAATGTATTTTTCTCTAATATATCTCTCATTTTTGAATAAACCTTTATGAATAAAGGCTCGGACCTATTCAAGTTGGCCCTAAACAATAATTGCGTTTGATTATAGTTAATCAAATTCTAATTTTCAAGACCATTTTTTAAATAATTTGCCATTTATTTTTCACAAATTCTTCAAATCCTTTGATATGGCAATCATCGCAGATGCTTTGAAAAATGATAAAAAAATTCACTTAAATCCACCAAGTTGGATAATCGGGTTATCAAACTACCCGGTAATGGAATAATCCTATGCAAATGATCACGCAAATATGCATGTATATTTTGAATGAGGGAATCCTGTGATTACCAATTTGTGACTATTATCGAGATCGCAGAGTGTGGTATGATACCAGTAATGACAGATTTTTCGAAAGCGATGGCTGAACGATGAGATTAGACTTTTCAGTTGCCGTTCACAGCTTGCTTTACTTGGATGAGAACCGTCCACGTAAGATTGCAAGTCGGGAGCTGGCGACTTCCTTACAACTGAATGCGGTCATGATTCGCAATATTCTTTCCGTCCTGCATAAGCAGGGCTATATCGAGGGGTTCGTGGGTAAAAATGGCGGTTATCAACTCATTAAGGATTTAGCGGAGATCAATGTGGGTGAGCTTTATGACCTAACAATTCCACCGACCATTAGCTATGCCCGGTTTATCACCGGTGATTCTAAGGGAACGCAGACGACTGACGAGACGGATATTTCGGCAAACATCTCGCAAACGTTGACGGATTTATTTACCCTTGCCGATGAGGACTATCGCAAGTTCTACCACCAATTCACGATGACGGATTTAAAACGTGACTTACATGCACATGGTTTCTTCCGTCAGTTAATTAACCCCAAATAGACCGCTGGGAGTTATTGGCAAAGACGTGAGCTAAACGCTATTTTTTAGTTAGCAAACCGATTATAATTATGGTGTAGATGAGGAATGGTGATTACGGTCACCATTAATGTCGTTGGAAGCCGCCCGGGGTGAACCTGGACGGCTTTTTTCGATCAATAACCAGCGATAAAGTAGCAATAATCTTCTATAAATAAGGTAATGAAAACCCAGATGAAAGCTGAATTGTAATCGATTACAACTCGTGCTATGATTTAAAGTAACCAAGACACCGACAGTTAGGAGTCGGGGCCGTGGCGTGGTTAATTTGAAAGGGGTTTTGGGTTATGTATTGGTATGCGATGAAGTCACATGATATTCGACACAATTTAGCAACGGAACAGTACTTAATGAACAACAAAAAGTTCGATGAACCATTGGTATTGTTTTACTATGAAGGACCCTGCATCATTGTCGGTCGGAACCAAAATACATTAGAAGAAATCAATCAAAAATACGTGGAAGAACATAACATCACCGTCACCCGTCGGTTATCGGGTGGTGGCGCGGTCTATCAAGATCTCGGCAACCTTTGCTTTAGCTTCGTGGTTGATAGCGATAGCGAAGAATTCGGTGATTTTAAGTCTTTCGTCCAACCGGTGGTGGATGCATTGCATGCGATGGGCGCAACGACGGCTGAAGTCTCTGGTCGTAACGACATTCTGGTGGACGGCAAGAAGTTCTCTGGAAATGCGATGTACTCACATAGTGGCAAGACCTTCTCTCACGGAACGTTGATGCTTGATGTCGACCAAGATGTGATTGCGCACGCTTTAAATGTCCCGGAAGATAAGATGAAGTCTAAGGGGATTAAGTCGGTGCGGTCCCGAGTTACGAACTTGAAGCCCTATTTAGCTCCCGAATATCAAAACTTAACGGTGCCGGAGTTCCGGGATACCTTGTTAAAGGAACTCTTCCAGGTTAAGGATCTCAAAGCAATTGCCGATAAGGAAGTCACCATCAATGATGATGAAAAAGTGGCAATCGATAAGATCTACAATGACTATTACAATAACTGGGACTGGGTCTACGGCAATTCACCTGAATTTACGGTGAAAAAGCGCCAACACTTTACGGCCGGTACAATTGATGCACGGTTATTAGTGGAGGGCGGCAAGATTAAGAACCTAAAGTTTTACGGCGATTTCTTCGGCCCAGCCGATGCGACTGAATTAGCGGATAAGCTAACCGGCGTGCGGTATGACCGAGAACACGTGGGCGCCACTTTGGATAGTGTCGATACCCAGCAATACTTCAATGGCATTCCTACGGCAGAAGTTCTTGATTTATTAGTTGATTAGCTGGCGTTAGTTTTTGGTGATTAGCTGATTTTCACCGGGGAATACGTTAGAATAGAAGAGGAAATTGACTAAGACGTGGTCGGTTTGACCACGTCTTTTATTTTAGAAATTATTGAGGGGTTTAGGTTAAAATGAAAGATCGTAACGTTATTGCCTGGGCGATTGTGTCCCTAGTTGGATTCATCGCTATTAGTTTTTTAATGTCACGGTTCTTTGGTCAAGGGGCCAATACCGCAAAAGTCATGACTGATTTTTGGCGTTCAACGCTGACGGCAGTTATTTTATATGCGATTCCGGTAGTGCTGGCGGCCATTGATTGGCGCCCATCCTTTTATGTCATGGGACTGGTCATCGCGATGTATACGCTGGCGCTAATCAGTGTGTTACTGAACATGTGGACCGGGGGAACGCAGAATACCATGATGGTCAAATTACTCATGTCGGCGTTCAGCTTAGCTCTCATAGTGGGGAACGGGTATTGGCTGGTCTTGGCATTACGGTTGCGTAAGAAGGAACAAGATAGGCATGACCGGAAACGATTCGGTCGTTAAAATGAGGTGGAAAAATGACTGTCTCTTATACACATCTCCGAGCCCACGAGAC
>ENA-OWWX01000139-OWWX01000139.1-human-gut-metagenome-genome-assembly--contig:-NODE-139-length-15840-cov-8.15103_pt1 | contig 15840 bp, 16 predicted proteins | sample MGYA00249242_ERZ652051 | MGnify/ENA primary metagenome ERZ652051 (study PRJEB26925, sample SAMN05826995) | human gut metagenome | biome: ENVO:2100002; feature: ENVO:00000062; material: ENVO:00002003... | reverse complement strand
AAGTGATTGCTTTGGGCTTTTTAATTTCTGTTCGGATTAATTATAGAATTTGCCAGTTTTAAAGACTTCTTCCGCCGATTAGTTTAGTAATAAACCCACCAAGATATTTCAGTGGGGCCTATTATTTTTTACCCTACTGAATGGATGAAAAAACACGATGGTTTCGATACTAATTGATATCAACATAATTAAGATAAGCCTACCAAGGATAAAACCCGCTAGAAAGTGTAATTCGGAATGACTCATGTAGTTTAAGAAATTTGCATCAATAAGATTCAAGGCAATATGAGTCATAAAGATCGCAATGAAAAAGATTGTTGCTTTAAGTATATTTCCGATTTTTTTAAAATAAGACCACCCCGAAAAATGCGTTAAATAGATTACCAGGTTAATCAATAACATCAGGGGAATCAAAATTGAATGTATTCCCGCAGGACGAAAAAACTCAATGTAGCTTAATAACCATAGAACAATATTCGCATAATAAGTGAACTGCTGTATCTTATAACTCGCTATTTGCGCCTTATTTACTTCAGTGTAATGGCTTAATAAGCGGTCATCCCGCAGTAAATCATCCACTGTAACCTGATAGATATCACTTAATAAAACTAAACTAGTTGTATCTGGAAAACTGTGTCCATTCTCTCAACCAGATATTGTCTTACGCGATACATGCAGTTTATCCGTTACTTGTGCCTGCGTTAGGTGACTGTCAACTCGACAACACTTCAGTTTCTCCGATAAATTCATTTCCCTTCGCTCCCCTATACCACAAACAAACCAGCCCCACCTGGTAATCTAGATCATGTGATCATTAATAAAACCAGTTTTCCCCTGAAAAATCCATTTTTAAAACGTCAGCCCTGAAATCACGCTTGGTCACCACTTTTTCTCGGCCAAAAAACACTCTTGAAAATAAGGAGAATACCCGATATTAAAAGTAGTAGGTCTAATATATTTTCTGCACTGCCCGCCCAATTCTTAGTAATAAACCTACCGTATATAATCTTATTAATCACCTGGGTCTCCAAAATAACCAATAAAAGTCCAAACCAAAAATGGGCCTGTTTATAGAAATTGCGATTGACCATCATAACTCCCCCGCTCATCATTTACTACCCATTACATAGTAAATGATTAGTGACAAAAGACTAGTAAAATTTACAAACCTGTATCTTCATTTGCTAGACATGCCACCAAGGATAGATTTTTCAGTCTAGTTTACTCACAGTGCTTGGTACATGGCTAAGCCTTTACAATATCATTTTATATTGTGAACCATCTATTATTTCCCAGGAAATTTTTCTATTGTGCCTTATCCAGCGTAAAAAAAGATAAGTTATAGCAATATCCACTTCCCAGACGAACCTAGTTTGACAAAGTTATCGGGTTTTATAGCCCCCCACTGCTTGTACTGGCTGATTCAAGTCTCGTCAAGTAATCAACTATCATCTGTGTATACGAACCACTGGAATAGCTTTGAGAAACTACACAACATGCTTAAAATAACAATAATCAGGGCGCATCACCACGCTCCCCTATCTCCCGAGTGCCTTAACTTGTGTCTCACTCATCAACATGCTAATATTAATAGCTTATTTATTAAATTTATCGATATTTCACAAGGGGGGCTTCACTTTGGATACAACCTTACTGCCACATTGGCGACGCAATATTTATCTCTTCTTAACGAGTCAGCTATTATCCGGTATCACCAGCATGGTGGTCCAGTACGCGATTATCTGGTACCTCACCAAACAAACGGGCTCTGCCACGGTTTTAAGCCTAGCCACACTACTCGGTATGTTGCCGATGGCCCTCTTGAGTCCGTTCATCGGGCCCTTTGTCGATCGCTGGAATAAAAAGGGGCTCTTGATTATTCCAGATGTGATTGCCGCGATTTTTGCCATTATTTTATCAGTGGTCGGCACCCTGCAGTCTCATTTCCCACTATGGCTAATCTTCGTATCCTTGTTGGTTCGAGCGATCGCGCAAACCTTCCAGATGCCCACGATTCAATCCATTTTGCCCACCATGGTGCCGGCTGATGAATTGACGCGGATCAATGGCCAGTTGGGAATGGTTCAGTCAGCTAACTTTATTATTTCACCAGCGTTGGGAGCCTTTCTCTTCGCAATTATCCCTATTAACTTCTTAATCTTAGTTGATGTCTTGGGCGCCGTGATTGCGATTAGTCTCTTATCACTGGTCATCATCCCCGAACACCCCGTCATCGATGAGCCCGTTCACGTCCTTGCTGATGCCAAATTTGGCTTGACCAAGCTGCGCAGTTCACAAGGACTATGGACGATCACGCTCATCGGGGCCGCATTTACCTTCATGTTCATGCCCGCGGCCAGCCTTTATCCGCTGATGACCATGCGCTACTTCCAGGGGACTGTCGGCCAAGCCGGCCTGATCGAAGTCATCTACTCCGTTGGGATGTTGGTCGGCGGCGCCATCATTGGATTATTCGGTAAATGGCCCGATCGGATGAAACCCATCTTCTGGGCGACCATTGCCATGGGGCTTACCTTTGGTGCCAGTGGGTTTCTGCCAGGTAACCAGCTAGGATTTTGGTGGTTTGTTGCGCTCAACGTCTTGGCTGGAATCGTCACGCCATTTTACAGCACCCTGTTGATGGCGATGATCCAGCAGAGCTTCCCTGCCAATCAGCTTGGGCGGGTCCTGGGTGTATTGAACTCCTTGACTAGTCTGGCGGGACCCGCTGGTCTAATCTTTGCCGGGCCTCTCGCTGATGCGATTGGCGTGGAAAAACTGTTCATCATCGGTGGCGTTGGCTCACTATTATGTGGCCTCACCATGTGGCTAATCCCCAGTGCTCGCCGGTATGATCAACAGCTGCAGACGCGCTTGAAGCTAACTGAAAGCGACCAACTATTATCCTAATGCTAATGACATACCACCCCAAAATGAGTCGCCCTCTAATTAAAGAGGAGCGGCTCATTTTTTGGATACGATGTATTTAATAGGCGGCGTTAAGACATTTTCTTTTCAAAACCCTCCATTGGTGCCGCTTCATTCTGATAATCAACGGCGACATTCGGATCAGTGGTAAAGTGCATCACCGAATAGAAGGCCCCCTTCAAGTAATCCTGCATGGCCCGGGGAATGGCTAACTCATCAAGTTCTGACGGCGAGATTTGGTAGCGAATGCTGGCCTCATCTCCATCCACAACCTTTTCGACCCACTGGGGTTCCCGAATAAATTCACGCCTCATGGCAACTAAATCAGCACCCATGGCCAAGATCGCTTCCGCATCAGTAGGCTTTTCAACCGAGCCCACCCCAATCAGCGGCTTACGACCAGCTAACCGCTGGACCAATTGTTTTAGAATTGGTTCGTGATCCGTCTTATCATTTAGCGACGTCCGGTGTGCAGAACCCATTGAGGTATGCACGTAATCGACTGTGGAATCACCCAACATATCGACAAAAGCCAAGCTATCTGCCAACCGAATCCCCGGGGTTTCGATTTCTTCTGGTGAAATCCGGTAACCTAGTAGGAACGGCCGATCAGCATACGTATCAATGGCCTGCTGCACACTGGCAATGACGGCTTTGGCAAACCCCATTCGGGCGTCACGGTCGCCACCCCATTTGTTCGTCCGGCGATTGGAATTAGGGGAGAAGAACTGCTGGAGCAAATAGGTATTGGCTCCATGCAGTTCAACGCCATCAAATCCAGCGGCAATCGCTCGCCGGGTCGCTTCACCAAAGGCCACAATAATCTCATCAATTTCGGTAGCCGTCAGCTCACGTGGTGTTTGTGAGTCGGGTGGAAAGACGGCCTTAATTGCACTGGCACTAACCGGCTGTTCACCCCGTAGGATACTATCGTTAGACTTACGACCGGCATGGAAAATCTGCAGGATCGCCTTCGTACCGCCACGCTTCATGGCATTAGCTAGCCGACTGAGCCCGTCAATATCCCCATCGTCGGCAATCGACAGTTCGCCTTCGAACCCCTTCCCACTCGCAATAACGTTGGCCACCTCGCCAATAATCATTCCCGGGCCACCTGCCCGCACGTCATAAAACTTAATCTCATCGTTGGTGACATGCCCATCGTAGAAGCTGGACATGGTCGTCGTTGGCGACATCACCATCCGGTTCTTCAGGGTCACCCCGTTCTTAAACGTATAAGGTTGCATAAATTGGTACGTCATGAGTTAGTTCCACCTTTCTGTTCTGTACACGTTTGAATGGCCTGTAAAATTGGTCGTAGCGTTGCCCCCGTGGCCGTTAACGCCCACTGCTCATTGGCTCGCCGCCAAATGAGTTGGTGCTGCCACAGTCGGAGTAAGGCCCATGGTAAGCAACCACGGGTCACGCGTTGTCGTAAATCACGCGTTGTCACGGGATGCTCGCTCAGCTGTAGTAAAACCTGCCACTGCACCGGGCTACTGATCAACGCCTGAATCTCTTGTAATCCATGGATTGTTGGTTCCATCGGCCACCTCCTTAACAAGACCTAGCATACCCGCCCATGACGGCAAAAAAAAGAAGGCACTTTAAAGTGCCTCCGGTGTTTGTTTTAAAATTTGATTGAATCCACTGTGCCCGTTTCTAATTTCCATATCTGGCACCTCACTAGCGCGCTGTTCCCCCCACACTGACATCTGCACAAGGATTTGGCCTAAAGATCGGCCCAAGTCGGTTAACGCATAGACCACTTTGAACGGGGCGCGATCCCCATAAATATGACGGACAATCACACCATCACTTTCCAACTCACGTAGTTGCTGGGTTAAGACCTTTTGCGAAATAGTGGGAATCTTCTGGCGCAAATCACACGTCCGTTGCGGCCGATTACCGAGATGGCATAAGAGTTGGGGTTTCCATTTACCACTAATCACGCCGAGCGTTGCCTCGACACCGTTGTTGTATGACTTCTTCACAAAATAACCTCCCAGCGTTTTTCTCCATTTTAACCACTAAAGGATATTTTGGGGAGTAGGCACTTTTTAGTAACCGTCAACCAGCCGGTACGACCATCACATCCGTATCAACAATCCCGAATTGTTGACGCATGGCGGCCTCAATCTCTTCGCCAAGCTGGTAACTGTCCCGCACTTCCATATGGGCATCCACCGCGATTACCAAATCCAGCGTGACGACATTCCCATTATAGTGGGCCTTCAGTTCCATCACCTGTTGGACTGCTGGAAACGCCGACACAGCTTGGCGGAATTGGTCTTCCACCTGCGGGTCAAAGTAGTCGGCCAAATTCAAACTACTCTCACGGAAAATTTTAATTCCCGATGTCAAGATAAAAATCCCCACTAAAATACTGGCAACGCCATCCAACCAATCGAGCTTGAAGATCAACGCCCCACCGATAGCAACTAACGTTCCCAGACTGGTAACCGCATCGCTCAAACTATCTTGCGCCGCCGCTGTTAAAGCCGCATTTTTTAAACGGCGACCGGTTCGCCGATTAAGCCACCAGACGCCTAGCATGATGACTGCGGCGATTCCAGCTCCCAATAGTGTAATGGGTTGGGGTACTTCTTGACTAGCCGGATGCATCAAGCTTCGGATTCCGCTATAGATAACACTTGCCGCGATCGCAATCATGACAATCCCCGTAATCATGGTGAAGACTGTCTCGTAGTGAAACCGTGTTAATTGAAGTCGCTGACCATCCTGCTCTAAATCTTCTGGTAGCGGTTGACCCATCAAGTCATCGTCATCAATATCACGAGCAATATGGATGCCCACGAATAACAATACGGAGGAGATAATCCCGGATAAATTGTTGAAGGCATCTGCCCGTAACGTTTGCGAATGGCCAATGATGGCTAAATAAAATTCAATGACCGATATGATTAAATATGCCGCGACATTTAACAGCAAGTGTTGTTGGGCGCCGCGGAGTTTTTGCAATTCTTCTTGTTGGCGGGCGTGCCACGTGGCTTGCTCCTGCTGTCGATGTTCATTTAAGTCTTTCATCCCTAAGCCCTCTTATGTTCTGATTATCTCTATTATACCCGTTAACGTCGTCACAATCGTCAAGCAGGCAAAATGTTCGTGCGAACGGCCTTATTGTATATTTTTTCATTAATGCCACTTTCTGTTGAAAGCGGTAAAAATACTGACAGTAAAATTAATCATTACGGTTTAAATCTCCGATAAATTAGCACTTTATTGCACAATTAAGGGACTTTTACCCAAAAACGATTGCAAACTGTAAATTTATTAGTTATAATTGCTTTGTGAAATTGGTACTAATTTTTTTCAAAACTTCCGAAAGAAGGCATTTGTATAATGGCTGAACGTAGTTATGACTTTCTGATGCCCAGCGTCAATTTCTTTGGCCCTGGTGTCATTAGTAAGATTGGTGATCGAGCAAAGATGTTAGGGATGAAAAAGCCCGTTATCGTCACGGATAAGTTCCTTGAAGGTTTAAAGGACGGCGCCGTGGAACAGACTTTGGATTCTTTAAAGGCTGCCGGTGTGGACTACGTTGTTTACAACAACGTTGAACCCAACCCTAAGATTCGTAACATCAAAGAAGTTAAGAAACTTTACGAAGAATCCGGTGCGGACTCCATCATCACTGTTGGTGGGGGTTCTGCTCACGATACTGGTAAAGGTGCCGGCATTATTTTGACTAATGGCGACGACATTACCAAGTTGGCTGGGATTGAAACCCTCGACAAGGCTTTGCCACCATTAATCGCCGTTAACACGACGGCCGGTACTGGTTCTGAATTAACCCGTCACGCGGTTATCACGAATGAAGAAACCCACTTGAAGTTCGTGGTTGTTTCATGGCGGAACATTCCGTTGGTTTCATTCAACGACCCAACTCTGATGCTCGATGTGCCTAAGGGCTTAACCGCAGCTACTGGGATGGATGCCTTCGTTCAAGCCGTTGAACCTTACGTTTCCGTTGACCACAACCCGATCACCGACTCACAATGTGTGGAAGCGATCAAGTTGATTGAAACTTCCCTTCGTGAAGCCGTGGCTAATGGTCACAACTTGGAAGCGCGGACGAAGATGGTCGAAGCTGAAATGTTAGCCGGGATGGCCTTCAACAACGCCAACTTGGGTTACGTTCACGCCATGGCTCACCAACTCGGTGGTCAATACGATGCGCCTCATGGTGTTTGCTGTGCCTTACTTCTACCTTACGTTGAAGAATATAACATCATTGCTTGCCCAGAACGTTTCGCCGAATTGGCTGAAATCATGGGTGAAAACACTGAAGGCCTATCAACGCGGGATGCTGCCGAATTAGCCATCAAGGCCATGAAGCAATTATCCGAAGACGTTGGTATTCCGCACTCAATCAAAGAAATTGGTGCTAAGCCAGAAGACTTTGAATTGATGGCTGAAAATGCCTTGAAGGATGGGAATGCTTTCTCTAACCCTCGTAAGGGGACCAAGGAAGATATCATCAAGATTTTCCAAGCTGCCTACGACGCTGAATAATTTAACGTAATATGATGAAAAGCCGCCGAATTTCGACGGCTTTTTTAGTGTTTGTGCGTATACTTAAAGGTAGTCAGAGAGGAGTCTCATCATGGAAAAATACTTAACGTTTGACTGCTACGGTACACTACTCAATGAAGAGGCCACCTACGCAGCCATCGAAACAGTTGCTGATAAAATCGGCGTCGATCCACGACTAGCCCGGCAACGCTTTATCACCTATCAAGATAGTCGGGATAACATGCATCCCTATCTCGATTACGCCATTTTGACGCGTAATAACTTGATTCATCTCGATTATCAATTTGGTCTAACCCATCAGTTCGAACGCTATTACGTAGATGTTCTGATTGCTCACCGTAGCTTAAAGCCTTTTCCCGAAGTCATCGGCACCTTAAAGACGCTGCAACAACGCGGTTATCACTTAATCATGATGTCCAACTCATCGTGGGATATTATTCCCGCCAACGCTGCGGCTTTAGAAGTTCCCTTTGATATTTGGACTGCTGAGGACGTTCACACGTATAAGCCTGACCCGGTTTTCTTCAAAACAGTGGCAGTACACTATGATTTGACCCCCGCAAACCATTGGCATATTGCGCAAGGATACGGTAGTGACATTGTCACTACTGCTGCGCTTGGTTGGCGGTCAATTTGGGTGAACCGCGACTACGCCACCCCCACAGCCAAAGCTCGACCAACGCATGAGATCCATAACTTGGCTGAGCTGCTACAATGGCTGTAACCTGCTAAAAAACTAGGCAATGTCCCCTACGGACACTGTCTAGCTTTTTTAAACACTGGTTGATTCAATCCGATACCGCAGCACGGTCTTGGCCTTCTCCGGTGCAGTCCGTCGTGGATCAGTTAAGTAAATCTCACGGTGCCAGTAGTCGCCCATCGTGGGCACAACTCGGTAATGCTGGGTGGTCAATACCGTTTGTAGCTGGGCAAAGGTTGTCGGTTCCGTGTCAAAGGAACCCCGGTGAATGGTTTGCAGCACCTGCCCTTCCGCATAGGGCTCCCAGGCTAATTGATCCAGCCACGAATTGGGTTTCTTAGTGGTTACGCGGGCAACACTTGCCTGAAAGTCAGCGGCCGTTAGTCGGTCTGGCTGACGCAACATGATCTTGTATTGCAAGGCCGCCTTATTCAAGTCAGCACCACGTGACCCATCGCTCGTCGTCCAGACCCCTTCGAGCGGATACACCACGTATTCGTAAGGATCGCCTAATTTACCACGTTTTAACGCCATGCGTAAGTCATAGGCCACACTATACAAGGCGCCCACCTGTTCACCAAATAACGGCTCATTGGGGTCCCCCGTTCCTTCTAGGGTAATGAAATTCAGTTGCGGTAAGGTCAAAATAGTCGGTTCTTTAGGTAAATACCATGCTTTTTCTACTCTACGCCACTCATGTTTCATCGTCCCCACCTCCATCTTCTCTATTATAGCGAAAAATGTTTAATCTATTTTGTAAACTGACCTCACTCTACCATTTTTAAGCACATAAAAACGTCTGGAAAAATGCCAGACGTTTTTTTTTGACTTATTTAGCTTGGTGCCGTAAGTTCATTTCGATTTCTTCCAGTGACTTGCCCCGCGTTTCGGGAACCAAGTAATGGACGAAGAACATGGAGATTACCGCGAAGACGGCGAAGATGGCAAAGGGTCCCCCCACATTGTTGTGGAAATATGCCAACATGACCAAGAAGAATTGTGACACTAAGAAGTTCCCAATCCAGTTGGCTGCTGAACCAATCGATGACCCAATTCCCCGCACACTCAATGGGAAGATTTCACCGATCAAGACCCACGCAATTGGGCCCCAAGAAATAGCGAACCCGAAGATGTAAACCCCAATCAGAATCATCGTCGGCACAGCCGTTGAATGGATATCCATCGTAAAGTTCATCACTGCCAGAACGCCCAAAGAGAGGGCCATGACAATTGACCCAAACATCAGGAAGGCCTTCCGGTTGAACTTGTCCATAATAACTGTGGCCAGAATCGTCACCACGAAGTTCACAATCCCAATTCCCACAGAAATCCAAATGGCGCTACCTTCCGCAAACCCAAAACCTTTAATGAAGACTTGCGGTAAGAAATAAATCACAGAGTTGATCCCAACCAATTGCTGTAGCAACATAATCCCGACCGCAACAATCACGGCTGGTCGCGCAATCGTGAAGAGTTCCTTCACGCCACCCTTAGGCTGCTTAGCAACCTCTTCAATTTCGGCCAATTCTCGATTGGGATCATCAGTTGTATTCTCCCGCAACATCTTTAACACACTCAGCGCTTGCGTTGAATCACCCTTCTCGGCTAGGAACCGTGGTGATTCGGGTAATAGAAGTCCCCCAATGAGCAATAGAGCTGCTGGGATTAAGGCTGACCCCAACATCCACCGCCAATCGCGGATGCCCAATAGGTTGTGATTTAAGAAGCCAAGGTTAGAAACGTATGCCAACAAGATTCCCAAAGTAATCATCAACTGGAATAATGTTCCCAACGAACCCCGACGTTCAGCAGGTGCCAGTTCAGCAAGGTAAGCTGGTGTCAGTGCTGAAGCTGAACCCACGGCCAAGCCCAAAATAATTCGGGCAACGACCATCGACCAGAAACCAATCGCAATCATAGATAACGTTGATCCCAATAAGAATAAGATGGCAGCCAAGATTAATAGGCGTTTACGACCATAACGATCTGCCAATGGTCCGACACCTAAGGCCCCTACTGATGACCCAATCAACACGGAAGAGGTAATAAATCCCGTTTGACCAATACCTAAATTAAAATTGCTTTCAATCAAAGGCGACGCTCCAGAGATAATCCCTGTATCAAACCCAAAGAGTAGTCCTCCGAGTGCCCCGAATGTAAAAATAAAGAATGTACTTAAATGTCTATTCATCTTACCGGTCCTCACCCTTCATAAATAATCAGCAAATAAAAGATAGCACTAATCCATATCCTTGTAAACGCTTACTATAAGCGGTCGCACCCGGTTTGCCAAGCAATATGCTCGCAAATTAGTCTATACCAATTATAGTCCGAACTAACACAAAAAGGCCGCCTACTAAAGCGGCCAATTACTAGATTAAAAACCAATTTCGTGAAACTCTCGACAAACTACTATCTCAAATTTTATAAATTTTTTTGTAATGCGCCATCTAATCCTCTGCTTGATCCAAAGCCAACTTTCCATCCATTAATTGATACGTTTTGTCAGCGAAGTCGCGTAGACGAATATCATGGGTCACAATCACGACTGCCTTGTGATGCTGCTTGGCTAGATTCCGAAAGAGTTGACCGACCACTTTGACTCGATCACTATCCAAAGCAGCGGTCGGTTCATCGGCCAAGATGATATCAGGATTTTGATATAGTGCCCGAGCAATTGCCACTCGCTGCGTTTGGCCTCCGGAGAGTTCGTTGGGGTACCGGTTGACTAGCTTAGAAATCCCCAGTTGGTCAAGTAGATCTGTCAGTTGACCGTGCTTTAAATTACCTTGTGCCTTCACGCGATCGACCAGCGTAAATTGGTCTTGAACCGTTAGGTAAGGGACCAGGTTATAAGCTTGTAGAATAAAGCCCACTTTGTTCAGACGGAAAGCATCGCGCTTTTTCGGTGATAGCTGATTCATGGCCTGATCTTGAACCAGTACATCCCCAGTAGTCGGCGTCTGAATTCCTCCGGCAATCGTTAGAAAGGTACTCTTACCCGACCCAGACGGTCCGATGACTAGGCTGACCTCACCGGCCGTTGCTTGAAAATTCACATCTTTTAGAACAGTTACTTCACTCGTATCGTGACCAAATTTTTTCGTCACATGCGTTAAAGTTAATGCTGGCATATTCAGTCCTCCTATCCAATGACCTGAACGGGGTCAACTTTTAGAATCACTCTGACCGGAATCAAGGCACCAACGACACCCGTCAGGATAATTCCGGCTGTCACGCCACTGAGTAGCGGTACGTTAAAGCTTAACGGAACACCAAACGGTAAAATGACAACCGTCGCAGCGGTTAAGGCGGCCCCAATGAGCAGGCCTGAAATCACTAGCACGAGTGCCTGACTAACCGTTGTCGTCACTAATACCCGGGCCGGAATACCTTGTGCGCGGAGCACCCCATAGTTTGGTAACTTTTGCATGGTCAAGATATATAAGAAGACCGCAATAACAACCATTGAGATCACTAATAGAAAGGCAATCATGAAGGTAAAGGTCGTTGTCTGTGCTGAATATCCCGGTAATTTATTGATAAATTGACTCATTTTTAAGGTCTTCAAACCACTAGTCTTCGCTTGATAATTAGCGCGATTCGACACCACACCACCAGCTTGAAAACGATCCGTTAGGTTACTCAACGTTCGCCATGTCCCTAATGTGCCATAGATGACCGGCGCCACGCTGAGCTTAGCATCCTTGGTGAAGCCGACAATTGTATACTTGCCACCATCTGTGTTCAAGGTAACCTTGTCACCCAGCCGATACCCTTTATCCTTAAAACTACTATCGACCATAATCTGGTTTGCGCGCGTTGGCTTGTGACCAGAACTGGCCTTGAGTTGCTTATAAATGAATTCATCACGGTTAATACCAACAAATTGCGACGAAATCTTTGCTTGACCCTTAGCTTTGGCTACCACACCAGCTTGGCCAATATAAGCTTCATGGCTAGTTAATTTAAGTTTATTAGCCGTTTTCTTGCTAATCAACGATTGCGCCAGACTCTCATTGGCATCGCTATTCAAAGCAATCTTTTCAGCGTTCCACGTCGAAATGGCCTGCGTGTTTTGTTGCGCTAGTCCGTATGCCAAACCACTCAACACAAAGACCAGATAACTCACGAGTACCACCATCGCCACAATTAACCCATAACGCAATTTTTCATGGCGGATTTCTCTAAGTGCTAAAAACATTGGTCATTCCTCCTGACTTGCTAATAAGTTTAACGCCTGCTGGAGACGTTGCAAGATAACTGCTTGGGCGGTTGGCTGCTGCATCACTTCTTTAATGGCAGCATGACTCAATGTCATTGCTGCCCAATCCACTGCTGATAAATCCACCGATGCTGGCAATGGTGGTACCAGGCTTTCATTTTCAGCATAGTGCCGTTGAATTAATTGGTAGTATTGTTGGCTATTCGTGACGTGCTCCACAAATGCAGCCACAGCATCATAATAACGTTGCGCTTGGAACTGACCCGCGTCGACGGGACCAAAGCCCGCGTGAATATCGGCTAAGGCCGTATGAAACAAAAATTGGTAAGCATCCGTTAAATCCGCAAAGTATTTATAAAAAGCACCACGGGCAATTCCTGCTGTCTTAACAATTCTAGCCACTTGGGCATCCGCTAGGCTGTGCGCTGAAAACTCAGTGAGTAACGCCGCCGTCACCCGCGAGCGTTTCGCGGCTGGTAAATTGGTAAATGTCGTCGTTGGCACGTTTAATCATTCCTTCCCTCAGCCTCAAGTGACACGGTGTCACTTGAAATTGATATGAGTGTAGCATCTCGAGTGACATCGTGTCAACTCAAAGGCAAAAAAATAATTACCTGGATGGTAACTACCTTTAACGACGCCATTATCCGTTATTAACTGTCAATTTTTCAGGCTCGCCGATGCGTAAATGTCCGATGAATGCCAGTACCAAGAAGACCAGCGCAACACCACAAACACCCGTCCAACCAGCCTGACCCCAAGCCCAAGTCGCTGCTAAGGTGCCGAATGACCCACCTAGAAAGTAACTAAACATAAACACAGAGTTATTCCGGCTACTTTGCTGCCGATTCAGCGATTGGACAATGGCCTGATTCGATACCTGGCTAAACTGGGTCCCTAAATCCAACAGGATAATCCCAACAATCAGACCGAATAGCCAATGACCAGCTAACCAAAAAATCACGAAGGCTATTCCGGAAAATACCATGCCTAACCCAACTGTTAACCGTGGGGAACGTTGATCAACTAGGGTTCCAATCATCGGAGCAGCCAAAACACCAGCAATCCCCAATAAACCTAGTAATCCAGCAACATTACTACCCAAATGATACTGAGCAGCTAAGTAAAAAGCCAATGTCGACCAAAGAACATTTGACATGCCAAAAAGACAAAACCCATTAAGTGCCGCGCCTTGCAAGGGCTTTTGCGTCACTAACAACTTGGGCAAGGTTCGAATAACGGCGCCATAGTTGAGGGCCTGATGTCCCCGTTGATCACGAGGAAGGCGCCAATGAACGATGACTAAGAAGAATAAATCGATTACCGCGGCTACGAGGTAAATGTTCTGCCAAGGAATCAGACTTCCTAATAGACCACTGAAGGAACGGGATAGCAGAATACCGGTCAGCAACCCGCTGAGAACCACGCCCAATACTTTCCCCCGTTGGAGCGCCGGTGCTAGATAACCAGCGTATGGAATAATGATCTGTGGCGCCACCGACGTAACACCAACCAGTGTTGTCGCAATACCAAATACTGTGACTGTCGGTGCCCAGTAGGCCAATAGTAGGGACAAGATAGATAGTCCCATCATAAATTGAATGAGGTGATATCGATCAAAGATATCGCCCAAAGGAACAATCAATAAGAGGCCAAAGGCATAGCCCAGTTGGGTCAACATCGCCAACAAACCAACGATTGCCTTAGATACTCTAAAGTCTGTGGCAACTAGGTTCTCAATTGGTTGAATAAAATTCAAATTCGCTACAATGACCCCAGTTACAGTGGCCATCAATAAAAGCGTTCTACGTGATAACGTTACTTGTCTTGTCACTGAAAAAACCTCCTAGCTAAAGTTTAAAGCTTTTAGATGGAAATGAAAATGACGATTATAGTTAGACATGGGGATGGTATATTCCGTTAAACACTAAAAGCAAAAAATCTATTAATTGGTTAATCGGGTAACATAACATCAAAAAACTATAAAGATTATTTTTTTGCAAACAACTATTTTTCAAATTTTTATTTTGTGAAATTTTATAAAAATCAACAAAAAGGCGAAACAAGATTATCGCTTTATTCGCCTATTCGTAAGCGCTTACGGCACGTTGACGGATTTATTTAAAAAGTGGCTATTGTGAAATTAAGCATAAAGGGTTGAAAATGTATTTGCAATCGTTTACAATGACATTGCTAAGTTAGTTAAGCGATTAACTCTATTAGCTATTTTTTATTTATAAATTTTAAAAGGCCTTAAAAACAGCAATTATTGAATTGTTTTTTATTTAAATTTTTTGTTAATCGCTTAACCTATTTCAAAAGGAGGTATTTACGTGCTATTCGTTAATTTAGAATCCTTTGATTCCCAAGACTATGCGCGGCTTCAGGAGGCCGTGACTTTCCTTAAAACCACCGATCTAACCACTACGCCCTTTGGTCGAAGTCATCAAGACGGTGAGCGTTTCTACATGCAAACCTTAGAGTATGACACTGAGCCTATCGAAAACTTTGATTTTGAAATTCATCATCACCGTTTAGACTTGCATTACATTGTCAACGGTGAGGAACGTATCGATGTGGCACCCAATACAAACTATGTCGCTTTAAATCCCTACAACACTGACCGGGACCTACAGTATGTCCAACGACCTGCTGTATTTAATCAAGTACTTTTACATCAAGACGATTTTGTTTTAATTGGCATGCACGAACCACATCGTACCAACGGCGTAATTTCCACACCAACGCACGTTAGAAAAGTTGTTCTCAAACTTGGTAGATAAGGAGCCTCATTATGGATAATTCTGCAGCACATGGTAAATGGACTGGTCGTCAGATTATGGTGCTAGCTGGCATTTGGCTAGCTTTTCTAATTAGTTTTATTACACGACTATCATGGTCGACCATCATGCCATCTGCCATTGATTCTCTACATTTCACGGTTCAACAAGGAAATTCGTACTTAACCGCCTTTTATATTGGGTACGCCATCACGGTTTTACCTGGTGGCATGCTAGCCGATAAATTTGGTTATAAAAAGCTCTTACTAGCCGCAGTTTTAGGCAACTTAATTGTCATGGGCGCCATGGTCTTCATGCAGGGGTACTGGGACGGCCTCGCTTTGCGGTTTATCTTAGGACTGGTCAGCGGTCCTGATTTATCCGCTTGCTTGGGGATCATCACTGAATGGTTTGATGGCAAAAAACGGGCCACAGCCACTGGGATTTTTAACACGTGTACTTCATTTGGCCTAACTGTTATTAATTTGTACGCACCAACAGTTATGGTTCACTACGGCTGGCGGGCCGCAATGGGGGTTACCGCCCTCTTTCCATTAGCCGCTCTGATATTCGCTTACTTCGCCTTGCGTGGCAACCCACCATTTCCACAACAGTTTGGTATCTGTCTCTTATACACATCTGACGCTGCC
>ENA-OWWX01000138-OWWX01000138.1-human-gut-metagenome-genome-assembly--contig:-NODE-138-length-16091-cov-14.7878_pt1 | contig 16091 bp, 14 predicted proteins | sample MGYA00249242_ERZ652051 | MGnify/ENA primary metagenome ERZ652051 (study PRJEB26925, sample SAMN05826995) | human gut metagenome | biome: ENVO:2100002; feature: ENVO:00000062; material: ENVO:00002003... | reverse complement strand
AGCGTCAGATGTGTATAAGAGACAGCATATATATTATATCCCTGAATAAACAGTAAACCATATTTCAAGGAGGTAATGTATATGTCAGCAAACGTAGAGACCATGTTTTACACCAGAGAGAAGCCGTGGCACGGATTAGGAACCAGAGTAGAGAATGCTTTGGATTCAAAGAAAGCGCTTGTAGCTGCTGGCCTGGACTGGAAAGTCATTCAGAAACCAATTATGACGGATGACGGGAACCGGATTCCGGGATTCAAAGCAAATGTCCGGGATACAGATCAGCAGATCCTTGGAGTTGTCACGGACCGATATAAAGTAGTACAGAATGAAGATGCCTTCGCCTTTACAGATCAGCTGTTGGGCGAAGGCGTTTCTTATGAGACGGCGGGATCCCTGCAGAACGGACGGCGGATCTGGATGCTTGCAAAACTGCCGCAGAGATATATTATCAGCGGAGATGAGATCGAGCCGTATCTGGTATTCATGAATGCTCATGATGGAACAGGTGCGATCAAGGCGGCAATGACACCGATCCGGGTTGTCTGCCAGAATACCTTAAATCTTGCACTGAGTTCGGCAAAGCGTGTATGGTCCACGAACCATACGGGAGATATGAATGGGAAGATCATGGATGCCAGAGATTCGCTGCTCTATGCTGAAAAGTACATGACAGAGTTAGGAAAGACGATTGAGCGAATGAATCAGATCAAGCTTTCTGACCAAAAGGTCAAAGAGTATATTGATGCGCTGTTCCCGATCTATGAAGATCCGACTCCACAGCAGGTGAAGAATATCCGCCGGATGAAGGAGGACATGATGGCACGGTATTATGATGCACCGGATCTTAAAGATGTGGGGCAGAATGGCTATCGATTTATCAATGCGGTATCGGACTATGCAACTCATGCAAAGCCATTGCGGACAACGGCAAATTATAAGGAAAACCTTTTCGCCAGAACCGTTGAAGGAAATGCGATGATCGATAGAGCCTGTGAACTGTTAAAGGCGGCGTGATGACAAGGCAGTATGAAAAGAAAATTACAAAATAACCTCCGGAATGATCTATCGAAAGGAGGTGAGACCGATGCCGTGGATTGTGATTGAGCTTATCATTAAGATTTTCAGACCATAAGAAATTGTAGAGGACAGGACGTAAGATACGTTCCTGTCCTTTATTTATTTGCAAGAACCCAAGATGCATTGGTTTAACAAAGAATATTGATGAAGCTAATCAGAGGTTAGCTAGAAAACTGGAGGGATATCATGAACGAAGAATTACAGAAGAGAACGATTGAAGATATGATGAAACGACCGATTCCGAGAAAAAGAGTAGAGATTGTAAAGCTTCAGATGGTTCGGGAGGGAAGCGTTTTATATGGGACAAGGCGCTTTACATCGGCGGAGGGGGCGGTTGAAGCAGTGCGCCCGATGCTTTCTAAGACAGACCGGGAGATGATGCTTGTCATGAGCGTAAATGCGAAGCTGGAGCCGATGGCGGTGGAGATCGTTGCAGTGGGAGGTGTGGATTCTTGTGCGGTAGATGTAAAGAACGTCTTTAAGCACGCATTATTGAATAATGCTTCATACATTATCTGCTTTCATAATCATCCATCGGGGTATACGCTTCCAAGCCGGGAGGACGAAAAATTTACAGAGCGTCTGGTGACAGCAGGACGTATTCTGAATCTTCCGATGATAGACCATATTATAGTAGGAGATGATGACTTTTATAGTTTCAGAGAAAATGGAAAGCTTGAGATCTTTCCAGAGAGTGATGCGGTTGCTTGAGAGAGCGACTGAATGGGAACAGAAATCACCTGCCGCTCCGGAGCGCCTTAAAATTTTCAGGGATCTTTCGCCCCTTATACACGTTGAATAATTTGCCCCAAAGAGTGGTTTTATACAATTCCTTTTGGGGCGAAAGATAACTGGGAATTTCGAGAAGCGGAGGTACGGCAGCCAAATATAGCAAGAGGAGAGATTTGATGGAGACAAAAATGTCATTACAGGGAATCGAGAGAACGGAGTGGTTACATTTAAGGAAAACAGGTCTTGGCGGATCTGATGCGGGAGCAGTGTGCGGGCTGAATCCATATTCCAGCCCGTTGCAGGTCTTTTATGACAAAACGAGTGAAGAGGTGCAGGATAAAGACAGCGAGTCAATGAGGCAGGGACGGGATCTGGAAGAGTATGTGGCACAGCGGTTCATGGAAGAAACCGGAAAGAAGGTGCGGAGGTCAAACTTCATGTACCGTTCGGAAGAACATCCGTTTATGCTTGCAGATGTGGACCGGCTTGTGGTAGGAGAAGATGCAGGCCTGGAGTGTAAGACGGCAAATGCCTATAACGCTGATAAGTGGAAGGATGGTAAGATCCCGGCGCATTATATGATCCAGTGTTACCACTATATGGCAGTAACCGGGAAGAAGAACTGGTATATTGCCGTTGTCATTCTGGGGCAGGAATTTAAGTACGCGAAGATCAGCTGGGATGAGGAGATGATCCAGAACCTGATCACAGTTGAGGAGAACTTCTGGAAGAACCATATTCTGACGGGAAAAGCACCACAGCCGAATGGATCTGAAGCAGATGATAAGTTCCTTTTGCAAAGATTCCCGGAATCCAGCACTCAAGAGGTGCTTCCGCTGAACCTGTTTGATGCGAAGTTGTGCCGGAGAGCAGAGATTCAGGAGAAGATTAAGGATCTGGAGCAGGAACAGGGGAAGATCGATCAGGAGATTAAACTGTATATGGGAGACCATGCGGCTGCTTTAAGTGAGAAATTCCGTGTAACATGGCAATCAGTTAATTCGGAACGTCTGGACAGCAAAAAGTTAAAGCAGGAGAATCCGGAAATTTATCAGAAATATACAAAGACGATAGTCTCCAGACGGTTTGTAGTGAATCCGGCTGCATGATAAAGGGAGGAGCTTCAGATGGCATATAAAGAAATCCGTCTGCTTCATGCAGATGAAATTGAGTGCAGAGTAGCGATGGTAACGGAAAAAGGAGTTTCTCTGTTGCTGTACAAAGATGCCCGTGTGGATCAGAAGATTCTGGATGAGACATTTTCCGTGTTCGGATGGAAACGCAGCCACCAGATGATTGATGGGAATCTTTACTGTACCGTTGAGGTATGGGATGAAGAAAAGAAGCAGTGGATCGGGAAGCAGGATGTCGGAACAGAAAGCTATGCTGAGAAGGAGAAAGGACAGGCATCGGACAGCTTTAAGAGAGCCTGTGTCAACTGGGGCATTGGACGAGAACTTTATTCGGCACCGTTTATCTGGCTTCCGGCAGAGAGAGTTACCATTCAGCAGATCAATGGAAAATATGTGATCAAAGACCGTTTTCAGGTCACAGGCATTGATTACAGCGATAAAAGGGAGATCGCAGAATTACAGATCCAGAATCAGAAAGGGGAAATTGTCTATTCGTATTACTCGGGTAAGAAAAATGAAACCGTGCAGAAGCAGACAAAGAATACCAAAGGAAATTCCGCACAGGTCAAGACAAAATTAGCAGAAAAGGCTATGCAGAACCGGTTGGATGAGTTACAGAAGGAACTGGACCGGACCGGAGTGTCATGGCAGACAGTATTGAAAAGATATGGATTGACAGATATCAATCAGATGACAATGGAACAGTACCGGGATGCCATGGCAGGACTGCGCAAGTCCAGATCAGCAGCTTAAGGAAGGAGACAAAAGACAATGGTATCATGTGACGGAATTTTAAATTTATTCAAAGAGGCAGCTTTAAAGAGAATCGAACAGATTCTTCTTGCGGAATGGCGGGAGAAAAAGACGTTTTATCAGAGAGAAGGTCAGAAACGGGATGAACTGATAGAAAAACTGAACGATGAGGAAAAGCAGCTTTTTGAGGAATATATGAATGCAGTACAGGAGAGCAGCAATGAAAAGGAACTGGCAATCTATCAGACGGGATTTCTGGATGGAATCTACGCAGCAAAGAAGATGCAGTATCCGAAAGAATTCTAAGTGGAGGTAATGAAAATGGAAGTACAGTTTACAATGGAAAAATTTATAAAGGTGATCAAACGTGTCGCGGGGAGCAGACTGGGGGACCTGTCAGCAGTTGAAGAAGCGACACTTGTTAAAAATAATGAACTGGTCCATCAGGGGACAGAAGTGCTGGTCCATGGAAATAGAATCCATCGAAGTGTCTATCTGGATTATTTTTACAAAGTCTTTGCTCATGAGGGTGATTTGAGAAGATGTCTGGGGAAAATGATCCGGGTGGACGTAAAGCTGGAAGAGATTGCAGATGGGGAATCGATGCTTGGTGACCTCTCGGATTGGGAAAAGATAAGATCAAAAGTTTACTGCCGCATCATCAATCGAGTGAGAAACCTGAAACTGTTGCAGGAAAGCCCGCATAAGGACTATCTGGATCTGGCAGTGATTTATCAGCTGGAAATTCGGGACAGGAGATCCTACATATACAGCATCAGAATCACGGAGAAACTGTTGGAAAAGATGGGAATATCTGTGGATGTGCTGCATGAACAGGCGGTTGCTAATATGAAAAAGAAGTTCCCTTGTAAAACCGAACTTTTGGAAGATGTCCTCTTAAATCAGACAGCTTTTGACAGAGAGCATATCCAGAACGGAGATCAGTTGAATCTTCCTGTCTATATGATGCAGAACCGTCTGGAGGCAGATGGAGCAACGGTACTTCTTGATAAAGAACCATTTGAGCAGCTGGCAGATCAGCTGAAAGCAAACCTGATCATATTTCCGACTTCGATCCATGAAGTGATGGCTGTATCAGAAACACTGGTGCCGGTCCCGATTCCAGATATGAAGACACTCCTGATGCAGGTCAATACAGGAGGATACATTAGAGGCGATGAACAGCTTTCTCCGCACATTTATCGGTATGATCGGAAGAAAGAAGCATTGGAGATAGCGGCTTAAAAACTATATTTTTATGGAAAAGTGGGTCGAGCTATTTTGGGTTTCTCTAAGATGCGGTAGTGTCGCATAAAAGCGGAAATATTGAAAAAACATGGAGGAAATTGATATGAAGACACAGAAAGAATTTGCGGAAGATATTTTAAATCAGATCACATCCAATACAGAATATACGGGAGAGATCGTGGAAAAGGTATTAAATAATGGTGAGGTTATGATGTGTATTGCGATCAGAAAACCGGGAAGCATGATGGGACCGATGATCAAATTGAATGATTTCTATGAAGCGTATAGATGTACGCAGAATGAACAGTCCATATCCATGACGATTCAGGATATTAAGAATATGGTATACACGGCATGGGAGCAGGAAACAGATGTGCTGAAAATTGGGAATGAAATCAAGATGGGATTTCAGGCGATAAAGGATCGGATCACTATGCGGCTGGTGAATGCAGAGAAAAATCAGCAGCGTTTGAAGAATATTCCATGGATTCCATTTTTGGATCTGGCGGTTACATTCTTCCTGGAATTTATAGAGGAAGATGGTGAACTGAGGAGTATCGAAGTAGATCATGGACTGATGGAAAAATGGAATGTGACGTCTCAGGATCTATACCAGGTGGCACTTGGCAATATGGAAAAAAAGAATGATGGACTGTTTTGCAGCCTGTCAGAGTATATGGAAAATATCTTAGGACTGAGCCTTGCAGAAGAAAATCCAGAGGGAAAATTCCACCTGTATATTATGACGAATAAGAAGTCTACTTATGGTGCAGTAGAAATTTTGCGTCCGGGTGAACTGGAAAGAAGGGCACAAAAAATCGGACGGGATCTGATCGTGCTTCCATCATCGGTACATGAAACACTGATCCTTCCGTATACAGCTGGACTGGATATAGAAGGATTACGTATGTTGGTACGCAGAACAAATGCTGATACAGTCATAAGAGAAGAACAGCTTTCTGATCAGATATATTTATATCGGAGAGACAAAGATGCTTTGATGATTGCGTGATCGCAGGTTAATCAGTAAGAATGCCGGTAGGATCTGGAACTATGATCCTGCCGGTATTCTATGTTCTGTGAAGTGCAGCCAGAGATGATGGCAATAGGAGAAAATCGCATAAAATGATATTTTTTCAGGTGGTGATAGGAATTCTAAGTGGAATTTGCTATAATGATAACAATGATGGCTTAAGTGAGAGAGGAGGGTCAGAAATGGCTGGATTTGTAAAGAATAAAATTGAGTTGGATCGTGATGTGCAAAAAGAACTTTTAGACTGGAAGAGTAACCGCAATGATACTGTTTTACAGGTCGAAGGACCGAGGCAGGTTGGAAAAACTCATGAAGTCAGAAAATTTGCATATAGTCACTATAAACAGGTTGTTTATGTAAATCTTGTTCGAGATGAGTATGGATTTGAAGATCTAATGCTTACGGATCATTTCATGCAGGAATATTGCAGAAATGCAGGAATCGGTGAGTATGTAGATGATGAAAGCACGATCCTGGTAATTGATGAGATTCAGGAAAGAGCAAATGTCTATAATGCAATTCGTGATTTGAGAGAACAACTTGGATGCGACATTATTGTCAGCGGCAGTTATCTTGCCAGAACCGTTAATTCCAGAGACTTCTTCCTTCCGGCAGGGATTGCGTACCTTCGTATGTACCCGCTGTCATTCAAAGAATTTTGCAGAGCATTGAATATTGAAGATATATTGGAAACGATCAGCTTGAAGTCAGAATCTAAGGATGAAGATTATCAGAAACTTGAAGAGGCCTATCAGGTATATCGAAAAATTGGCGGGTATCCGCAGGTTGTCACAACATTCATAGAATCCCGACAGATTGATGACTGTATGGTGGTTCTCGAAGATCTGATCCGTACCTTTACAGCGGAGTCAAGCCGATTCTTTACCAACAGTACGGCGCTTAGTATCTTTCAGGGAGCGTATAAAGCAGTTCTGGTGCAGACTGCGGAAGAGAAGAAGGAAACCGGAAAGACATTCCTGGAATTTGTCACGAACTTTGTGAAAGATACGGTAAAGGAACCAGTGAGCAGAAACGAGGTGCGCACAGTGGCTTCGTGGCTGTTATATTCCGGAATTATCGGCTACTGCGATCTTTATAATAATGGGGATGTGACAGATGTTGTCAGCAATCGAAGGGCATACTTTGCTGATCCGGGAATTGCAAATTATATTTCCAGTATGGTTACAGTTCCGAAAGACGCGATCGAGGGAATGTTGACAGAGACATTTGCGTATACAGAGCTTAATCGCCTGTATCAGGCTGCTCCGGGGAAAAAGTGTGTTCGGGGTGATAAGCCGTGTTTTTCTACCTGTGGAGACTATGAACTGGATTTTGTGGTTGTCGATAAAGATGATGTCCGTTATGGACTTGAGGTAAAGAGCGGAAATAATCGTGCCAAATCTTTAGAGTATTATAGAGATAAGGGTATGGTTGATAAAGGGTTCCGGTGTGCACTTTCTCATGGAGGTCAGGGAGCACGCTTGGCAACGATACCGATTTATACGATCGGATGCCGTTTCCCGTATGAAACGGTATAAAATGGATGGATGAGTGGACGGGAGGACAAAATGCAGATTGAATTAGAAAGAAAAGCATATAGTAAATTGCTTGCATGGAAGAATGAGCCGAACCATTCTACACTTGAAGTATCAGGAGCAAGACAGGTTGGAAAGACTTATCTGGTTAATAAGTTTGCAGACCGGGAATATAAAAGAAAAATTTATGTAAATCTTCTGGAACTTTCTGGGGAATTACTGGTGAGTCATTACAGAGATCTCATTCAGGACATGAAACAGGGAGAACGGTATGAGAATCCTGTGTATGAGCTGATTAAACGATATGACCCTACATTTGTCGATGATTCAGACACGGTTGTGATCATTGATGAGATTCAGGAATCGGCAGATATTTATAACCGGATTCGGGAGTTTACGAGAAATCTGGCGTGCGATTTTATCATCACAGGAAGCTACCTTGGAAGAATCCTGAATGACGATTTTAAATATTCGGCTGGGGATCTGGACGCAATTGATATTCAGACTCTCAGCTTTGAAGAGTTTTTAATGGCATTAGGAAAGGAAAAGCTATACCAGCAGCTGGATTTATATGGAAACAGCAGTGAAAATACGTACCGGGAACTGGAAGAGCTATATCACACATACTGCACAATCGGCGGTTATCCGGCGGTTGTATTGAACTACATGGAGACAGGCAGTATCTCACAGTGCCAATTGACTCTTGAGAAGATCGTTCGCCTGTTCGCAAATGAGAGCCGGAGATACTTTAAAGACATCCTGGAATACGATAGCTATGAGAACCTGTTTACGAGTGTCGCAAGACTTCTTGTGAGGGAAAAAAAGGGATTCGAGGAAGACAGTTTCAGTGAAGAACTTCAAAGTCTTGTTGTACGGGAATACTCAAGCAATCTTTCTAAAGCTGCGGTGAACCGGGCAATTGACTGGCTTCACAGCGCAGGGATTATCGGATTTGCCGGAAAACTGACGGGTTGTGATGTTTTATCGTACAAGGCAAAATCAAGAGCGTTCTTCATGGATCTGGGACTTACAACATATTTTCTGACCCAGACAGGGTGCAGCGCAGGGGATATTCAGGGAGTGGTCAACGAAAATTTCGTATATCTTGATCTGAAACGGAGAATTTCATTTCCAAGGGAAATTGCATTGGAAACCCCGGCATTTTCTACATGGGGGAAATATGAGATTGACTTCTTCGTAAAGTCAGTTCATGCAGGCCAACACACATATGCTGTTGAGGTTAAGGCTGGAAAAAACAGTGGAAAGACCGCGGAGGAGATCCTGGAGAAGAGAAAAGCAGATTATGTTTTGTATGCAAAGGGAAATACGCATGGTGGAATCCATGGAAATACTTACACGATCCCGATTTATGGGATAGCGAAGTTTCAGTTTAATTAGAGGAAAGTCGGAAATTAAAGCATTTTACAAATTTTGAGAGCAGAAGCTATGTGGATAGCCGCTGCTCTCAAATGTTTATGGAGAAAAAATAATGGGTGAGGTAAGGATCTTTGGCTATGCCAGAGTAAGCAGTGCAGGACAAAATCTTGACAGGCAGATTGATGCACTGAAACAGTATGTCCTGGAAGAAAATATTGTAGTTGACAAGATCAGTGGAAAGTCTTTGGAACGTCCTGGTTATCAGGCATTAAAGGGAGCACTTGGTTTAAGGCGAGGTGACATCTTGTATGTGTCATCATTAGATCGCTTGAGCCGTTCTAAGGCGGATATAAAATCAGAACTGATCTGGTTTAAGGAAAAAGGAATCAGCTTGCGTGTCTTGGATCTGCCGACCACGATGATAGAATATCCAGCAGATCAGGAATGGATCCGGGATATGACAAATAATATTCTGATTGAGGTTTTGGCAAGTATGGCGGAAATTGAGCGTGTTCGAATTAGGCAGCGACAACGAGAAGGAATTGATGCGGCGAAGCGCAGGGGCAAACATTTAGGGCGTCCAGAGAAAGGATTTCCGGAGAACTGGGATTACTATTATACGCAGTATCGAAAAGGAGTTTTTACAAGGAGACATGTGATGGATGAGTTAGAGATTACAGAAGACCGTTTTAAGTATCTAATGAAGAAGCAGAAGACAGGGGAGAAATCTCCGTAATCAGTTATTACCCAAAACAGAGTAATGATAAGACCTTATCACCCCGCTGTTCTCAATCCGGGAGAGCGGGGAAAAAGGTGTACCTTTTGACCTATCCGAAGCAATAAAGTTGTCTATGCGGGTGGAAGCGTGATATACTGGAAAAAAGAAGAAAATGGATGTGTATGGTATAAATCATGGCATTTTGTGTGACAGGAGGTACACGATGGGGCGGGATAATAAGAAAAAAACAAGTATGGCTCAGATAAAACGTAAACTTAAAGAAATTCCCATCAGCTGGACTAAAGAAGAAATTATGGAGGCTTATGGGGAATATGATAGAAATATCCAGTATGAGGAATTATGGCATCCTTTTACGGATATCATGAAAGATAAGTTTAAAGAAACAAACGCATTATTGAAAATGGGAAAGGGACGTGGATATTATATTGTTTCCAAAGACAGATTAAGAAAATATTGTCAAGTAATAAGGGCAATCTTCAATATGGAAAAAGAGAGCCTTGGAGAGAAAGAGGTATGTATTTCAAAGGCAGTCTTACGGGAAAGAATTTATGGCTTTTTGCAGAATGAAGAAGCGCAAAAGGAAATATTTGACTTACCAAATATACGGGAAGAACTGTTATTTATAACATGTAGTTTACTTAGTAGTTGTTATGAGTTTGAAGAAAGAGTAGATTGCATATATCAAAATATCCAAGGGATTAGATTAATTGGAGGTGAGCTATTAAAGACAATTATCGTCAATCGAAAAATGGATTGGTATAATGGGCTAGATATTTTATTTCCGAATGATTCCGTATCATGGTCAGAGTTCTTTGAGATAATCGAGAGACAGGAAGGGTGTGAGAAATGGAGATGGGCAGTTGTGGAGGACATGAATGCATATACAGACGAGAAATATGAGGCTGATTTATGTGGAATCCATAAGAAGTGTAATCGAATCCGTGGTATCCGACTGGATAATATGATTGATGCGGATAAGGAAATAATCAGACAGGAGATTCTCGAAGGAAATAATATCTTGGAATATTATATTGACATTCTGGAGGATGAGAAAACATTGAAAACCCAGACAGGAAAGGAGGATATGGAGAATAATCGATTACGAGGAGCAATTATATACCAGCCAGCAATGGAACAATTTAGCACGAACTTAAAGAAAGTGAAAGATTTGACAAAAGAGAATCCCAATCTATGGGATGAGTGCTATGATAAATTAGTAGATTGGCTAAATCGATTTTGTTTTATAATAGAGCAAATTGCAGATCATCGGAAGCAGGAAAGAGAAGCGGACAGAAATTCAGGAAACAAAAAAAGAATGAAAAAAGAGGATGCGGGAGATCTGATGAAGAAAATCAAAGATCAGTACGATAATCCTAAGCCGCCATTAGGGATTAAGATATAGGATGTGCATGCTCATACCATATAGTAATATAGCTTTTTTAAAAGACGTTAGGGATATGCCTGACGTCTTTTTTATTGTAGGAGAAAAATCTTTTTATGATTTCGCCAAAATTTCGTTTTATTTTAAAGAAATATGCAGGTCGTTAATGTGAGAAATCCAGTAAATATGCGGGGATTGAGATTAAATTATATAGAAACGGAAGCAAATCATCAACCTATATTTCGCGTTGAAAAAAACGTATACTTTAGCTATCAAAGACGTCGGAGATATGGATAACTGGTACATTCCAAAAGATAAATACAGAAATGAAGGAGAATCAAACAGATGGAAGAAATGATTAAAACAGAGAAGAAGCAGACAGGTCCAGACTTCACATTGGAATTCATAAACTATGAGTCTGAAAACACCTTCGATGTGAAGGAAAACACGTTTAAGGAGAATCGGATATACCATGTAAAAGTTATTTGTAATGATGGTAGAACGGCGAAGATCAGTGTAACTATGCCGGAAATTCATAAAGGAAAGTGGTTAGATAAAATTCCGTTTATTGTCCGATATAAGAGTAAGAAAGCCATGAAAGAGATGTTGGAAGAATGTATTGGAAAGGGTGAGCTGAGTCAGGAACCATGCACAGTTAAATTCGATAAGATAGGTTGGCAGACTCATCCGAAGTATGGTGCAATGTTCCTGTTTTCGAACGGAGCAATGACTGAACATGGATTTCGAAAGGATATTTGCTCTACAATCACAAGATATGACTATATCCATGAGAAGTGTTTAGGAGGTGAGGAAAAGAATAATCAGGTGGAGTTTATTAATAACGTTATTTGGGGAGATCAGACAGAAATTATATGGATTCATACGGTGATGAGCATAATAAGGCAGCCACTTAGACAGCATGGAATTGATCTTGGAATTGCTCTGCTGATCTATGGGAAACCGGCATCTGGAAAAACGGAATTGATGAAAAATCTCACGAACGTTCTGGGAACGCCCCAATCTGAGCTACCCAAACGCCTGCTTCAGACTGGAATGAGTACAAGGGAATTGCTGGCCTGTCAAGCCGAGTCGAAAGGAATTCCAGTTATGTTAGATGATGTAAAGAAGGAACGAGCCCAGACGAGCCGGGAGCATTCAGAGGTTGTCACTGATGCGATGATTCGAAGTAATTATGAGGGAAAGCTTACAAAGACATATCGGCAGTCAGATATTGATGTGGCAACCAACCTGGTGATTACGAGTGAACATATAAGACCTATCAGTTCGCTGGTGGGGAGAATGCTTTGGTTGAATGTAAATGATTATTTGAAGGATAGCAGACATTGTGACAACCTACGGAACGTGCAGGATCATCCAGAATATGCGAGCAGCTTTTATGGTGGATTTATTAGATGGTTTGCTAAAAAGCTGAATGATGGTGGTACCGTTGCCTCTTGGAAAATAAAGTATCTTGAAATGCGGGAAAAGAATCGCACTTACATACCACTGGAGGATGGAGTGCGGATCCAGGAGGACGATAATATCCTTAAATTTACATATTTCATCATAAAGCAATACCTGGAAGAGGAGTTTACCTTGAAAGAGGAGGAACGAGTAAACTTAGACAATAGTGTCAAAGACAATATTAAACGTGTAATTTATCAAACCGCAGAGCTGTTAGGGGGTATGAAGAGTATTTGTATGAGAATCTGGGAAGAAATCGTTATGGACTCAAAAATTCGTGTAGCAAAGTACTGTAAGAGGTCGGCCTATAAGAGAAATTTTTATGGGCTTGTATGGGATCAAAGGGAATTCTGTTTACAGGAAGGAGATGAGTTCCTTTATATCTCGGATCTTGATAAAGCAGGGACAGAGAATGAATATTTTGAAAGCGCAAATCCATGCAGCGTATTAGTCATCCGAAAGGAAATATTGGAAGAGAAATTCTTGAATGCAAAGAAACGCATCATGAATGACGGTGTAATATCGAAGGAGATTTATGATCGACTTTCTTGGGAAAAGATGGCGAATTACGGAATCCTTATGTTTACAACAGAGAAAACTATGGGAACAGTAAGACGACGTTTTGTGAAGCCATATCCATACCTAATGGAGAGGTATGAAGAAAGGAGCGGACGCGATGATAACTATCAGTGGAGAGAATGGCACAAATGGAAGATTTACCATTCAGAAGAATCCACTCTTGCATTTAATGTGAATGGCTTTGGTTCGGAAGCGTTTGAACAACGAATTATTTCATCATCAGAAATGAACGGTACACTTTATGAAACAACAGAAAAGGAAATTCAGGCAGAAATAAGACGTTTTATGTCCGGAAAGATGATCTATCGTGAAGGATAGGAGAATCAGATTTAATGTTACATAGAGGATAACAATTATATTGTTGGTCTATCAGCATTAGAAAGAACATATGAATGGACAAATGGTAAAGCAGGAAGGGAGAAGATGCTTGACTATGAAAAAGGATAAGTTAAATTACAGGATCCATGATCCGAATTCAGTGGAGGATACCGCAAAGTATCTGTTAAAGATTTATATTGAGGCCAACAGGGAGAAGGTTGATCGAATCATCCGCGAAAGCTTGAATACGGTTAATAGCGGAGCAGAAAGCATAGAACGGTATTCTGCATAAAATAGAAAGTGCGATAAGGAAGTAGAGCATCCTGTGGCAGATCGGTTGATCTCACAGGATGCTCTTGATTTATAGCGGTGTATATATCATTTTGTTGTGTTAAATCAGAAAGGAAGTTACAAAGATGAGAATAGCAGCATACTGTCGAGTTTCGACTGAAAAAGAGGATCAGCTTAATAGTCTGGAAATGCAGAAGAAGTTCTTTACAGACTACGCAGAGAAGACAGGTGACACACTCGTAAAACTATATTCTGATGAAGGAATATCAGGAACGAAAACCAGGAATCGAAAAGAGTTTCAAAAAATGATGATGGATGCTGAACGGGGATTATTCGAACGGGTTGTTGTAAAAGATATCTCCAGACTTGCGAGAAACACTGTTGATCTGTTGAAGAGTGTGCGGAGATTAAAGGAATTAGGGATTGAAACTTTGTTTCTGAATGCCGGAATGCAGAGTATGGGGGACAGTGAGTTCCTGCTGACGATGTTTGCTGCAATGGCGCAGGAGGAGAGCGCAAATCTTTCTAAGCGTGTAAAGTTCGGAAAGAAGATAAATGCGAGACGTGGAAGAGTGCCTAATATTGTATATGGTTATGATAAGACAATTGGAGAATATTTTAGTCTTACGATTAATGAGAAGGAAGCCGAAGTCGTGAGAAAAATTTTTGACTGGTATGTAAATGAGGGATTAGGCGCTATAAAAATTGCAAATAAGTTAACGGAAATGGGGTTAAAAACGAAACGTAATTGTAGATGGAGTCAGAATGCTATTTGCAGAATTCTTACAAATGAAATATATATAGGAAAAGTTATCAATGGAAAGCAAGAAGTTGATGATTTTCTTACAGGAAGCAGGCGGCAGACCAATAGAGAAGAATGGCTTATTGTGGATTATCCAGAATTGCGCATTATAGATGATGTGACTTTTAAAGAAGCCCAGAAGTTACTATCCGATCGCTATGATGCATTTAAGTTCAAACATGAACGGCAAAGTAATAAGTATTTATTTTCTACATTGGTAAAATGTAAAGAGTGTGGCTGGTCATATCGAAGGATTGTTACAAAATATCGAAATACATATGTACGATGGGTATGTTCTGGAAGAAATCAAAATGGAGCTGATAGTTGTCCAAATAAAACGACATTGGAGGAAGAAACTTTGATTTCTGTTCTTCAGGAATATTTCGTAAAGCAAATCAAGAATAAGAAGAAGACAATCGCATATGTAGTGAATGAATTTCAACGAATTTATAAGGCGAAAGCCGATAATATGGAGTATGCAAAAGAACTGAGGGACAAGCTACAGAATATAAAAAAGAGTCGTGAAAAAAACATGGATATGTATACGGCAGGGTTGATTACAATGGAGGAACTAAAAGAAAGAATAGCTGATCTGCCTAAAGAAATAGAGCATCTGGAAGCAGAACTTGAGATAGCAGAAGGAAACATGACAAAAGGGGATCAACTGGAAACAATCCTAAATAATACCTTTAAAAGAATTGAGGATATTGTGGATGTACATCAGATGACGAATGCACAGTTGCGGCGGATTATTGATAAAATCGTTGTGGACAAGGATGGAAATGTAGATATTTATCTCCGGGTTCTGTCCGAACTTGGACTGGATCAGACCGCTCTAATTAACGACGACATTCCATAAGGACGTGACTGACCGGTTGATTCATATCGATCCGTCTCTGGCGGCGCAGGCGCGTGTGGTTCTGGATATCAACAAGGCGGAGCGCCATATCCGCGGCGGACTTGCGACGAAAGAGAAGTACGAGCATGAACATCTTCTTCAGGCATGCAGCCAGACGGATGAATAATATGGATCTGCCAGGCTACATTCGCTTATATTCTGCTGAATAATTGCGAAAGTTTTTTTACCCATGAAGAAAATTCTGAAAATGCAAAAAAATATAATTGAATTTCTATAAAGTCTGCGATAAAATGGGAACAGAATTGCTGATTTCAAGGCATGACTGGTTTACAGTTAAAAACGAACGGAGGAAAGAACGATGAGCAAGACAGATGCAATGATCGAAAAAGTAAAAGCGCTTGTAAATGCGCCGTCCTGCTGTGCGGAGGCAAAAGAAGCAGGAAATAACTGGCTGGAGGCAGTCAATACCGAGAAGCGGGACGAGGCTGCAGAGAAGCTGATCGCTGAGATCGAGGCAGATATCATCCCGATCGACTGGCTGATCAAATTCGCAGGATCTGAGGACGGACAGAAGGTCTTCGGTGCAGAGAAGGCAGCCGGGATTGAGGATCACGCGAAAAAGATCAAGTCAGAAGGCGCAAAGTACTGTGACTGCCCGGCATGCACAGCAGTTGCAGCGATCTTAGCGGATAAGGAAGATTTATACGCTCCGACCTACAGCCTGACATGGACAGTCACTGATGATATGACCTGTCTCTTATACACATCTG
>ENA-OWWX01000103-OWWX01000103.1-human-gut-metagenome-genome-assembly--contig:-NODE-103-length-18193-cov-14.5243_pt1 | contig 18193 bp, 15 predicted proteins | sample MGYA00249242_ERZ652051 | MGnify/ENA primary metagenome ERZ652051 (study PRJEB26925, sample SAMN05826995) | human gut metagenome | biome: ENVO:2100002; feature: ENVO:00000062; material: ENVO:00002003... | reverse complement strand
AGGGTCTCGTGGGCTCGGAGATGTGTATAAGAGACAGACTAATGACTTCTTCATCGGTAACGGTGTGTTGGCACTTTCCAGCTTAAAGCTGGCGGCTGAACGTAAAATGCCAAACCCAATCCAAATCACCAATAATCCACCGACAAACATAATAATTAATTTGAATAATTCGTGAGCACTGATAATCGCACCCATCCCGAAGAATGCCGCTAGTGTTAAGGCGGTATCAGCGAACCAAACCATGACCGTCACTGGCCAGGCCCGCTTCAACGGCTGATTGATTGCATTATTAAAAACGAATAGATTCTGCATCCCAATCGATGAAACCAGCGCTAAACTTAGCAACAAACCTCGCAAATACATAGCTGACACATACTTTCCCTCCCCTAGGCAACCCAGTTTTATGCTAGACCGTTAAATAAACATATCCTAATAGGATACCAAAGATCGTTATAAAAGGGTAGTGCCCTTCAATATTCACTAGGTTTTACGCAAAATAGCGTTGACTATTCGTTCATTCGCCTCCAATCAATGAAGTCAATTCTATAAACGAAGTAATATTCGCGATAAAGTGAAATTCATTGATTTTAATCATTTTATCATTTATAGTTAGCTTAACTGCACCAATCTAAAGGAAATCAACATCTAATTATTAAAATTAGGCAAGAATGGTGTAAATCAAATTGAAAGAATGCGATCACCGTGAAGAACCGTTCCCGTTTCATCCCATATCACCCGATACTTAGTCATCATAGATGGGAAGTTCTTTTACATGACCAAAATCACCATTCAGCACCTCACATTTGGCTTCGCTGGTACGGCGCCGCTCTTTGAGCACGTTGATTTAAATTTAGATACGACATGGAAACTCGGCTTAGTCGGTCGTAACGGTCGGGGAAAGACTACGTTGCTTCAACTCCTCTTGCACCACTACCCGTGTCAGGGGACGATTAGTAATCCGTTAATCTCACAATACTTTCCCGCCGCGGTTACAGACCCCCACCAAACAACCATTGACCTGCTACAACACCTAACCGCCACCGAGGCGTGGCAGCTAGAACGTGAGTTGCGTCAGCTTAATTTGAATCCGGCACAGTGGCAACGACCATTTAACACCTTATCCGGCGGCGAGCAAACCAAAGCCCTGCTTGCTAGTCTCTTTGCCGACGATAACACCTATCCACTGATTGACGAACCCACCAACCACTTAGATCGGGCCAGCCGCCAAGCCATCGCCACTTACTTGCGACAGCAGCGACACGGGTTTATCGTGGTCAGTCATGATCGCCATTTTCTCAATCAAATAACCGATCACACCCTAGCCATTGAGCAAAAACAAGTCGTTTTATATCAAGGAAACTTTGCCACTTACGAAGCACAAAAATCGCGGCAAGACGCCTTTGAAGAAGAACAAGATGCGCGCCTAAAAAAGGAAGCTGCCCGGCTCAAGTCGGTGGCCACTGACCGAACGGCGTGGGCTCAAGCTAGTGAAAACGACAAGCATGGCAATCCGCACGTAAAGAACAGCGGTAAACAGGCCAATAAGAATAATAGTAAGCTCGTCGCTAAGATGATGCACCGGGCAAAATCAGCGGAGCGCCGGCGCGACCGACAACTAGCGGCCACTGAAGGCTTACGCCAAAACATTGAACACATCGCGCCCCTAACACTGACCCCACTAACGACCCATTATCCGGTATTACTCCACGTTCAAGACCTGACGTTGCAATATCCCGGCGGCCAACCTTTATTTCACCCGCTATCCTTTGAATTGAAGCCAGGTGAACGACTGGCCTTGTTAGGCCCTAACGGTAGTGGTAAGTCATCACTGCTTGCCTATCTCACCGGTCATTTTGCTGGGACGCATACGGGGAGTGTCGACCATCCCCAACTCAAGGTGAGCACCTTGAAACAACAAACGACTTTGACTGGCACGCTAGCCGACCTTGCAACTGACCAGCAGCTCAATCTAAATGCGCTCTTGAACACCTTAAAAAAGCTGGGACTACCACGTGACGTGTTCCACACCCCTATTGAACAGCTCAGTATGGGCCAGCAACGTAAGGTGGCACTGGCACAATCCCTCATCACCCCGGCTCAGCTCTTTATTTGGGATGAACCGCTCAACTATCTCGATGTCTTTAACCAAGATCAGCTACTCACACTGATTCAACAGACCCACCCCACGCTACTCGTCACTGAACACGATCAGCACTTCATTGACCAGATTGCCACGAAGCAGGTCACGTTAACCCCATTTTCATAAATAAAAACCAGTTAGGGCCACCCGACATATCGAGTGGCCCTAATTGATTTGTTATCGCTTCCACTAATTATCGCATTGGTTTAACGAATTGCTGATTGGCCGTGATATACCCGCCCGTCACTCGGTAGCGTAACCGACTGCCTTTGGTGAAATCGTTGGCATTACTGTACGTCTAACCTCACCACCTCAAAGGTAGCCCGCTGTTTAGCCGCGTAATGCCGATTACGATTAGTTAGGATTATCTCCCGAAAATCGGCAATGATTACCTGCCGCGCTATTTGCTAAAATTCTTGGTCAACCGTTCCCATAAGCTGTCCGTTGCGGCCCTTGTTTCACGTGAAACAACCAGTGACTTAAAAAAGTAGGCGGCACCGCTAACGATGCCACCTACTTTAGTGTCAAATTTAAATTAGTTGGCGGGCCTAACCGACCAGCCGGCGCACGCTCCCGTTGAATCGCATCTTCCAGTGCGGATCATTCAAACTAGAAATACCAACCCCACCAGTACCCGAACTCGGTGAGTCGTGCAGAAATAGCTTGTTGCCTAGATATAAGGCTACATGACAATTCTTACCTTCATCCTTATCGTTGAAGAAGAAAATATCGCCACGCTTCATATGACTGGCCTTAACCTTACGCCCCATTCGAATTAATGAATAGGTGGTACAGCTGGATGTCGGGCCTAAACGCACGCCTGACTTGGCATAAATGTAGTGAATAAATGATGAACAGTCAAACCGCCGGGCACGAATGCTGGCAGCACTCCGGCCACCACCCCAGTCATATTTGGACTTACCAACCAGCTTGGAACCGGTCTTAACCGCATTTTCGATCTGCTTAATATTGCCGGCTAATACCTTCGTATTAAAGGACAAATACTTGCCGCGAATCCAATAGGTCTTGTGATTTGCCTTCAGCCGATAATAACCCGTACCGGTATTCAACTCGGCCCGCCGATCTACGTGGATCCAGTGACCAACCAGTTGCTTAGTACTGGTGCTCCCAGTAACCTTGGCACCTTTGAGGCCCCAGGGCTTGTTGTATAGGAGCACATGCGTGTGATTCACCTTCATCGAGTAGTTAAGCCCCCCTGATACCGGGTCCAATGGTAAAAGGCATCGCGATTAATCCAGCCACGCGGCGTCTTGAAGAAGGTTCCGTGCCCATTTTTCGCAATTCGCGTCACCGTGAATTTCTGCTCATAGGTTCCCTGCGCAGAACTGCTGCGCTTCATCCCGGTCCGATAGAGTCGATGATAAAAATTATATTTTGTATGGTACAACGTCCGGGTCTGATGATAACTCCGGTTGTACACCACATGATCCTTGGCATCGCCTGCTTGGGATGATACTCCCCAACCTAATAAAGCCATGCCCAATAAACAACCAATCACTATTTTCTTAAAATGCGCCATTTTCAAACCTCCAAATTTAGTTGCTCAATCACGATGCTGCTTGGCCGCCAGTTGTTCGTCTTGCCTAGACTGACGTAAAACTGACTTGACCCACTTCTCGCTATAACCATAAATACGGGCCAAGTCTTGTTGATTGCACCCATTGAATTCACGAATCACCCGCTGTGCTGCTAAATCACGGTCGTACAAGTGTACCGGAACACTTAACTGCGTCCCCTTGTACTGTTCATAGATCTTCATCATCGCTTCCGGCCCCACCAAATCGCTTAGTCCATTGTAAAAATTATGTAGTGCGCCAATATCCAACTTATCCGTCATTTAACCACCTCCACGAGTTAGTGTAGACGATTGTTTCGCCTTTCATAAGGGCACTACGTCCACCACTATTCCTTGCAGATAACCTGCTGTTTTATCTTTAAATTAACAAGTCGTTCGTGGTAAGCCAGGTTATCAAAAAGACGGATTTTATTAAACATGTCCGGCTAGCGCCATAAATACCAGCTAACAGCTAATTTATAATATATCCATTTTTCAAACTGATATTTTTATCATCAGCAGCACCAATTCCCGATTTTTCATTTACAGAAAATCTTGCAACCTTCGCGAGTTTAATGAATCGGGGAGCTCCTAATTTTAATTATCATCAATAGTGGATGATCCCTTTTATAATGCGGATTAACTTAATAAAATCATTAAATATTCTTGCATTAACTTATCGCTTTATCGAACGAATTAGACTAGAATAGAGGTAGAAATTCGGTATGGATCGGGTGCTTGCCAGAGCGGAGGGGTTACTAATGAAACCGACAACTTTTAGAATGCGTAACAAGCAGCGGCTGATGGCTTTAATGATCGCAGGAACCTTTGTGGGGCTTGGCTACCAAGCCGATATTGCCCAGGCGGATACCACGGCAGTAGAATCGGGGGATTCGACAGATCAGTCATCGACCACATCAACAGCGACCGCTAAAACGGTAACGTTGAGTCAACAATCACCGACCACGACGGAAAACGATGCGGCTGAGACCAACTCAAGTACGTCTGAGAAAACACCGGCTACTGAGCCGACAAGCACACCAACAGCAACTGCCAACACGGACCAAACGCCCACAACCACCGCATCACCAGCCGCCACAACGACGCCAACTGCTAAAGCGGTCGCAACGCCGGCAGCGGTAACCCCACAGGCCCGGGCCATCAGTACACCAACGGCCACAGCCCCGCAATCGACTAACACGCCAGCCGTAACGCCCACAACCACCGCTGCTTCTATCGTAAAGACCGGGACTTTTGGAACGGCACCGTGGACGCTTGATAGTGATGGCAACATGGTCATTTCGGCCGGAACTTTTCGTGATGGCGGACTGGGATCGTATAATCACACCGATGTTAAGCATGTCACCTTTGCTGGAAAAGTTGTCTTGGGCACTGATGCCAGTCGCCTCTTTTCCGGCTGGTCTGCTTTGACAGGAATTGATGGCCTAGCCAATTTGGATACCAGCCAAACCGTGCTTATGAATGATATGTTTTCCCAAACGGGTTTACAGCAGCTAGACTTAAGCGCGGCAAATTGGGACACCAGCCACGTGCTGGATATGAGTTACATGTTTGCCAACAACCCCGCCTTAACAACCGTGAACGTGGCTGGATTAGATACTAGTCAGGTCACTACCATGGCGCAGATGTTCTTTAATGATCCGCTACTGGCCACCATTACTGGCACTGGTGACTGGAATACGGGGCAAGTGACGGATATGAGTTCCATGTTTGCCAACGATAGTATGGATTGGAATACCTGGCAGACAGCCTATAACGATGCCCTACAAACGGTCGATGTCGCCGATTGGGACACCAGCCACGTCACCGATATGCGTAGCATGTTCACGGGTGATCGGGCACTGACGCAGCTCGACCTTAGCCACTGGCAAACTGGTCACGTGAAATACTTAGCACAACTATTTGCCGATGATGCGGCCATTGACCACCTTGATGTTAGCCACTGGGACGTTAGTCAGGTTCTCACCACCACATCGATGTTTGAAAATGCAACTGCCTTAACAGCCGTCGACCTCAGTCAATGGCACCCGACTGCCATTAGGGCCATGAACAACATGTTTGCTGGCGATCGTTCCCTAACGAAGCTGGATTTATCAAACATTGATATGAATGCCGTAAGTTCGCTGAACCATCTCTTGCAAGGGACTGTCAGTTTGCAGGAACTGAAACTGGGAACCAATTCCCACCTCTTTGACGGTGAGGATCAGGTAAACCTATTAGATGCTCCGATTAGCGCCACCTTCACCGGTAAGTGGCAAGCTGTGGGTAGTGGCAAGACTTATACCGCGGCGGATTTAAATACGGGTTATGACGGCGCGACGATGGCGGATACTTATGTATGGGAAAAGGTCGCCACAACGACACCGGATAACAACAATGGCAACACCACAACGCCGGATAATACCGGGACAACCCCGGATACGGGTACCCCGACGGAAACACCCGAATCTGGTGGCAGTAGTGATACCATTACGATTCCCGATACTGGCACACCGGTTAAGAAGCCAGCTACTGGCGGTTCCGCTGCACAGATTGACAGTCGCCCCGCTAACAAGACGTCTAAAGCACAAAAGGTTGCGACGCATCCCCAAACGTTGGTTAAATCGGTGACTGGCGCAACCACTAATCATCAAGTAACGACTAACAAGACGGTTCGCTTAACGACACGGACTAATAGAAACAAATCAGGTAAGACAACCGCAACGGTCTTACCCCAAACCGCCGAAGCCTCGACCAGTTGGTTAACCGTGCTAGGCATTTTAGGATTAAGCTTGGTTAGTTTACATTGGTTTAAGAAACAGGATTAGCACTAGCGACGGTTTCATCATTAACTCTAAAAACCAGAAGGTATTGTTCAGTGAATTTGAACAATGCCTTCTGGTTTTATTGTTAGCCCCACGCATCAGCCGAATATTCTATCAACTAAAAAGGGCGGCCCATTCATGCATGAATGAACCGCCCGCCTAAACTCATAATGTTTATAACCCTACTTAGACGATACGTTGCTAGAACTCGATGACATGTAATCAGACAGGATATGTTTTAGCTGACTGTCTTTGATTGAAACATCGCCTTTTTTCAAAACCTTGGCAATGACCTCGTGGGTCACCTCGCTATTGTTCACTTCTTGGTTAACGATTTGCGCCGTTAGTGCAGCCTTGTGGTCTTTAACTGTACCCTTACCAGGATTATTTAACATTAAGATAACATGATACCCGTACTGGGTCTTAACCGGTGCTGTGGTATAATCATCTGTTTTTAACTTGAAGGCCGCTTGCTTAAAGGCCGAATCAAGTGTGGTATCCGTGCTGTCAAACTGTGCCAACTTGCCACCTTTATTTTTAGTGACGCTATCTGTAGAATAGCGCTTGGCAAGTTGCGTAAATGCTTTCTCTCGGTTAGCGAGCTTAGTGTCACTTAACCGTGCAATGATTTTTTGTGCCGTGGCTTTATTAGCAACTAAAATATGGGCAACCGTAACTTTCGGTTCATAATGTTTGAATTGCTTTTTGAGTTGGGCATCCGTAATTTTAATATTCGCCTTAACGGCCTCTTTAAACAGTAATCTAAAGCGAATATCCGATTTATAACTTGATTGTGTAATCCCCCCCTGAGATAAAACACTGTTAAAGGACGAGCCATACTGGGCCTTCGTCTGATTAAAGAGCTTATTAACTGCGGCCTGACTAACTTTGTCACCATACTGTTTTTCCAAAACTTTGCTCAAGATCATCTGCTGTAAAACTTGCTGTCCAGAAGGTGTCTCTTTCAGGCTACTATAGTAGGCCGGCTCCGTAATGTTTCCCCCATTAGTTGTGGCAACAACCTTTTGGCTACCACAACCGGCAAGCGTTGCCGATAGCAACAAACCAGTGAGCGCGATAGACCATTTTTTCATAATATCCAACACATCCATTCCTCAAAATTGGTGTAAACACCATGTATAATAGCGTATCACAAATAATCGCACTGATAATATACAATAATCAGACTTTATAAAAAGTTCAACTGATTGCTATTTATCCTAGATGGGGCTAGCTAATTAATCTGCTAATATCAATACTGGAAATAAAAGGAGGAATTATTAAGTAGACTCAATGCTAAGCCCGTCATAGCTGGCAGCGTTTTACAATTCATCAGCCGTCACCTATACTACAGAAAGGGGAAAATAGTTTTCTAATTTTGTTTCAGGGAGGATCTTCATAATGAAAAAGATTTTTGCACTTACCGTGGTCGGTCTAGCGATTGGCCTTAACGGCGGCTTAATTAACTCGGCGCAGGCGGCGCAACCTAAGACCAGCTTTAAACATATCGTCTATGATGATAATCACAGCTATTATCATTACACGGCTGTGGCCTACCATGCTAAGCAAGCTACTAAGAATGCCTACATTTGGAATAACACGCATACCAAGAAACTTTATAATTTAAAATCGTTCCCAACCTATACGTGGTTTCTAACAGCTACCGGTACCTATAAAGGAAACCATAACTGGATTCAGGTCACGAATACGCCGGGAACTAAGACTGGCTGGATTTACCGGCCACAACTGGTCAAGGGATTTAATCCCAAAGGCTATCAAATTACGCATCGTAGATTTCTGCAACCCACTTATGCTGGCGATTATTACCATGTCACTAGTGCCACTAAGAATGCCTATCTTTGGGATTGGACACATACGAAAAAGCGCTTGAATCTCAAAAACTACACAAACCAAAACTTGTACCGCAGTAATTCTGTTCAAATTTCTCACAACGGTAAAACCAGTTGGTACTACTATGTTGGTGTCCCCAAAAATGGTCAAACCATTTACGGTTACGTCCCCAGTTCAGCCGTAACTGCTGGCAAAACAACTAACCATTCCGGACGCAATCTCCTATTTCCAGACGATTTCGTCAGCACCAAAGACTACGTCCACTATCTAAATGACAGTAAGTACCAGAAGTTGGCGCGATCCATGGTTAAGTTATTTCCCAATACTCCCGTTGACCTCGGGCTCTCCCGTATTGCGGCTTATAACTACGCCACCAACGACACCTGGGATGAAGACGCTCCCGAGGCTATTTCAACCAAAGGCTATACCAAGATCGTCCCGTTTACGTCAGTTGCCACCTATTTAATGAACCACAAGACTCAGACTAATACCCAAAAACTGGCTGCCATCAAAAAATTGTTGGCTAAGCAAGGCTATCCACAGAGTAAACGCACGAAACTTTCAGATTACAAATTGGGAATTTACGTGATTAATAACGTAATGGGGGGCCAAACCAACGAAGACGGTAGCGTTCATAAAGGAAATTGGTATGGGCTGATTATTGGTCAAAAAGATTAGATTCACCTGTTTGAAGGACGCCTGCGATTGTGTTGGCGTCTTTTTTTATTACGCAATAAGGATTGCATCCGCCAACGCCTAAGATTAAAATACAATTAGAAATCAATCTTACTGAGGAAGTGTTTTAGATGACTCTAACCCACCACTACCTTCGCGCAAGCAATGCTGCGGCCGCGGCTCAGCTCATCGCGACGACACTCCTGACGACTAATCGAAAGGATTATCCCGCCGACTATCTGGCCGCCACAATCGCTAAGCTCCAACCCCAAGATCTCGTCGATAAGGCCACCTGGACCCACTTTTACGTGTTCTATGAAGGAACCGAGCTCGTGGGAACGGGGGCGATTGGTTCTTATTGGGGGAAAGTTGATGAGGCCAGTCTGTTCGATATTTTCGTTTCACCCGAGTATCAGGGTAAGGGAATTGGCCGCGCCATCGTGACGACCTTGGAACAAGATGTCTTTTTTAAAACTGCCAAACGAGTTGAAATTCCGGCATCAATTACTGCCTTGGGTTTCTATGAAAAACTGGGCTACCGGCCTAAGAATCACCAAACCCACCCCGATAATGAACAACTATTCCGTTTAGAAAAATTCACCAGTGTATCACCAAAATAATAAACGCGGCTGGCTTTCCCTTATTTTCTAGCCTTTCAGCTTTTATCTCGTTAATTGCAAACCTACACGCCATTTACTTCGTGACGGTAATCGATTTCATTGGTATGCTTAGAGCGTATCAATTTCATCTTTTCGAGGAGGAGTTATCATCATGGCAAGTGCTCATCATCATAAATTACTCTATAGTTTATTCGTATCCTTATTAGCCGCCGGGAGTGTTACCGCCCTGCCCGGCTTAGCCGATACCGGGCAAGCCGCCAAAGTCACCACGCAAACCGACAAGTATCGCGTCCCCACCAGCCAACCGGGATTCAAAAAAGTGGCTAAAAAGTACAAACAAGCCATCCCCATCCAAATCCTCGGTATTAATGACTTACACGGTGGCCTGGAAACCACGGGGAGCGTCACTATTGGGACGAAAACCTATAATGATGTGGGAACCGTAGCTCGGTTAAGTGGCTCATTGGACCAGGCGCAAAACCAGTTCAAAAAGAGCCAGCACGCCAAGGCGGCCAATACCTTCCGGGTTGAAGCCGGTGACATGGTCGGCGCCTCACCAGCTAACTCAACACTGTTAGCCCATGAGTCGACGATGCACGCACTGCGGGCGATGAACTTTCAAATTGGAACGTTGGGGAACCATGAATTTGATCACGGTCTGGGTGAATTTAACCGCATTTTGAAAGGCCATAAACCCGCGGCCAGTGCCGATTCCTTGATTAAAAACTATCCACATCAGGCCTCAAAGATTAACTTGGTCGTGGCCAATGTGGTTAAGAAGTCTAATCATAAGATTCCATACGGTTACAAGCCCTATACCATTAAAACAATTAAGGCCCATGGAAAGACAGCCAAGGTTGGCTTCATCGGTATTGAAACCACCGATCTTCCCCATCTGACTCTGTTGAAAAACTACCAAAACTACCAAGTTTTGGATGAGGCCAAGACAATTGCAAAATACGACAAGATTTTAAATAAAAAGGGCGTCAAAGCCGTTGTGGTCATGGCTCACACGGGTATTGCCAGTCAGGATGGCAAAACTGACGGCAGCGCCGTGTCCATCCTGAATAAAGTGAACCAATTGGATAAGCAGAATCACGTTGGGCTGTACGTTGCCGGCCATTCTCACCAATATGCCAATGCGACGGTCAGCAAAACGCACGTGGTCCAAGCCATTTACACCGGGAAAGCTTATAACGATACGCAAGGCTATATCAATCCGAAAACCGGGAAATTTATGCACTTAGAATCCCACGTCTACCCTGTCTTGCCAGCTAAAGCCAATCCCAAGGCTAAGAGTAACGCAAAAGTCGCTGCGATTGTGAAGGACGCGGATAAGCGGGTGGCACCGAAGGTTAACGCGGTTATCGGTAAGGCGGCCACCCCGGAACCCATCACTGGCCGCAATAACAACAGTAAGACCATGGAAAATGCCGCCGGAGAATTAGTGGTCGATGCGCAACGTTACGAAGCCCAAAAGGCCGGAACAGCACCCGACTTTGCGATGACTAATAACGGTGGTGTTCGTGCCGATTTGGCGGTCACGAAACAAGGCGATATCACTTGGGGCGCGGCCGTGGCCGTTCAACCATTTGGCAATATTTTACAAGTGGTCGAGATGACGGGCCAACAAATTAAGGATGCTCTGAACCAGCAATACGATGAAAACCAAGCCTTTTACCTACAAATCTCGGGCTTGCGTTACACTTATACAGATAATCATGATGCCAAACAGCCGTACAAGGTCGTTGATATCAAGAAAGACGATGGGACCCCGGTCAGCATGACGGCCACCTATCGCGTGGTGATCAATGACTTCTTGCATGGGGGTGGCGATAATTTCTACGCCTTCAAGAACACGCCAATTAAGGCTTCCATTGGCGCTGATACCGATGTCTTTGCCCAATACTTCAAGGATATGGCGGCGGCCAACACACCAATCAAGGCTCCAACCCTGGATCGCAAGATTTATCAGCCAGCTGGTAGCGTGGTAGTGACTAACACACAGCCCGTTGAACAGGTAGCGTTGGGATAGCACTGGTATCTAAAATAAAAACCACCAAGAATGACGTGTTGGTGGTTGCTGAAAAACGGTTGACTGGTCGTTAAAGCGGCCGGGTCGCCGTTTTTTTGTTGTTTTCAAATATTGCTTGCGGCCCCAGATTGCTCCGCCTGCTTTAAAGTGACTGACCGATTCTCGTGTGCTTCTTCCTTCTAATTAAGCTTGATCGCTGCTTTCATCACCTAGCTTAGCCGATTTACTTGCCACCCGTAATGGTATTAAATACCGCCATTCCTACACGCTTTTTCCCCACTATATACCTAACCAATCGTCTTAGTATTTTGCAAAGCGGTCTGGCACAACTGCCTTGAATAAACTCTTATATTATATTTAGGAAAACACATTATAAATGACGCGGAGACCCATAACTAACCATACAACGCTTTTTCAAAAGCCATCGTCCTCCCATCAAAGTAGGTTACAAGACTTTCAGCTCTAAGCTAACTCGGCGATTAGGTTCTGAACGTTTTGGTGAATCTGGTCACGTACTTTACGGAAGACTTCCATTTTTTCTATTTCGGTACCAGTTGCTTGGGCCGGATCGGGTAACGGCCAATGTAACTTCTTGACCGTTGGTGGCGTCATCGGGCAACGATCCCGCGCGTCACCGCACAGGGTTACTACCAAGTCGCATTGATTCAAATAGTTCGTATCAATCAATTTAGACGTGTTGTGCGAAAGATCAATGCCCACTTCAGCCATCGCCTTGATTGCGAATGGGTTGACACCGTGGGTTTCGATGCCCGCACTGGCCACCTCCCAATCTAAGCCAAACATCTGCTTGGCGAACCCTTCCGCCATTTGACTGCGACATGAATTGCCGGTACATAAAAAGTAGATTTTTTTCATTTAGATGCCTCCCTAACTGACCGTCGGTACACCATTCAATTTTAGTTGTGTATAGGTCTCAAACTCATCGTAACTCGGATATTCACCCGTCTTGACGATCTGGTCATCCACCGTTGTAATTGGCAGACAAGCCATCCCCTTAGCGGCTAACAGCCGTTGAACGACCGCTTGGTGTACAAATGCGCCCGGGTTTTGGGCCAAATTGTAGCGAATGATTCGCACCGTCGTTGAATTGCGGACCTCGCGCTGAACAGTCGTTGTCCGCATCAAGTCTTCACGCACCGTTGGCCCACAAACGCCCGTCGGACAACATAAGGCTTCTTCGTAGATCTGAATTTTTCGCATCATCATTTCATCCTTTCTAATGGAAAATGGAAAGCGACAAATATAAGCCGAAGAGGGTCACAAATAATACGGGAATGGTCACCGTAATCCCAATCTTGAAGTACGTGCCCCATTTAATCTTGATCCCCTTCTGGTCCAAAACATGAAGCCAAACCAAGGTCGCCAATGATCCAATCGGGGTAATTTTAGGACCCAAGTCGGAACCCACTACATTGGCTAATTCTAAGCTCTTGCGCACCAACCCGACCGCATCACTGTCTTGAATCGATAACGCATTGATCATGACGGTTGGCATGTTGTTCATCGCCGAAGAGAGGAACGCGGCCAAGTAACCCATCCCAATGGTGGCTCCAAACCGACCCCAGCTAGCCATCTGTTGAATGACACTGGACAGAATATGCGTCAATCCGGCATTTTGTAGGCCGTACACGACAACGTACATCCCAACCGAGAAGATCACAATATTCCATGGTGCACCCATCACGGCTGCCTTAGCATTAATGGCCGGGCTCCGTTGAGCCAGCAATAGGAAAATCGCCGCGATAGGCAATGCAATCAGTGAAACCGGAATCTTAAGAAAACTACTCATGAAGTACCCAATCAGTAGGAGGGCCAAGACCCCCCAAGATAAGTGGAACAGTCGCGTATCCTTGATGGCACTAGCTGGTGTGGCTAGATGTTGACCGTCAAATGTCTTGGGAATTACCCGGCGAAAATACAGGTACAAGATTAGAATACTGATTCCCAGTGAAAAGAGATCCGGTATCCACATTCGTAACGCGTATGCCGAGAAAGTAAATCCAAAAAAGTCAGCTGACACGATGTTCACCAGGTTGCTAACCACCAAAGGCAACGATGTGGCATCCGCAATGAATCCACTCGCAATGATGAACGGAAAAATCTTGCGGTCATCAAACTTCAAGGCTCGTACCATCGATAATACGATGGGAGTTAGAATCAACGCAGCCCCGTCATTGGCAAATAAGGCGGCAACAATGGCGCCCAAGACAGCAATCAAGATAAACATCCATCCCCCATTACCATGCGCTAAACGTGCCATATGTAGCGCCGCCCATTCAAAGAACCCAATTTGGTCCAAAATCAATGAAATCAAGATAATAGCTACAAAAGACAGGGTGGCGTTCCAGACAATTCCCGTGACTGTCCCCACGTCCTTGAACGAAACAACCCCAAACAGGAGCGCTAGAACAGCGCCACCGGCAGCAGACCACCCAATTGACAGCCCCCGCGGTTGCCAAATTACCAAAACCAATGTTGCTAAAAAAATCAAAATCGACCAAACTACTAACAAAACTAATCACCTACACCTTCCACAACATTTTTTAAAACAACTACCATTGTGTAGGAGTAAAAGCCTCCTGTGAGTTGCGTCCAAACGACTTTAGCTCACCCGCTGAATATCTAAGCTGTTTTCTCCGCTGTTGTCGCACAAGAATCGGCCGTACCTTGTCGACAAACACAGGCCTGGTCATCTTGTAGCAACTGCTTGGCAAATTCAGGAAACGCCTCGATAAAATGGGGTACCAACGAATAGTGTTGCCAACGACCTTTTTTAACGGCACTAACAATTCCCGCAGCTTGCAAGACCTTCATATGATGCGAAAGTGTCGGTTGCGTAAAGTCAAAATGTTCCAAGAGATCACATGCACACATTGACCCACAGGACAATAAATCAATAATTTTTAATCGATTGGCATCCGCCATTGCCTTGATGATTTTGGCATAACTTTCATAGTCCATTTTTTTAACTCCTTTCCGGGTAAATGACTCTCTAAAATATAGAAAAGTCTCTATATTCTGTCAATGTTGGCTGCCAAGTCTCACCGTTTCCAGCCATTTAAAAGCAACTCTTAGTCGTGAACTCCCACACCCTAGCAATTTTACATAAACCATAGGTTTGCAGGCTCTATTGGGTCACCATTTGTTGTTCAAAGTCTGGCGCCCACATCGCTACCGCGTAGTGCCCGTCCGAGATTTGTTGAACCTTCTTAATCCAGATAACCTCATCCGCTGCGCGTGCCTGTAGCAGGGCATTCGACGTTTCAGTCGCGTACATACTCTGGTTAACCAACCACCAAGTGTGGGCAATTTTAGCTCGATTCAAATCTTCGTTCAGGCGCATTGATTCATAAACGGGCGTTGTTTCCGGCAACGTAACCATCAAGACTTCCGTCTCGTCCTTATTTTGTAAGCGTGGTAATAACTTCTGAATGGACTCGGGAACCTCGCCAGAGCTACGTTGTACTTCCTGCGCATAACTCTGGGTCGAAGCCAACAACAGTAAGGTATGTCCGGTCGGCGCCGTATCAATCACCACAATTTCATCCTCAGCCTGGGCAACGATTCTCGCAAAGGCTCGAAACACCGCAATCTCTTGGGTACACGGTGACCGGAGATCCTCTTTGATATAGTCAATATCGTCCTCGTTCATCGTTTGTTTGGCCTTCGCGATGACTTCACTTTGATAGTCAGCTAGTTCTTTTTGTTCATCAATATGACTGACTGCAATACCACTATTGTCCGCTAAATAAAGGCCGATGTGGTCCGCTGGATCGGTCGTTGCTAACCGCACACGTTTTCCTGCTGCCACTAGCTGCTTGGCAATCTGGATTGCCACGGTCGTTTTCCCAACGCCGCCCTTACCCATGGTAAAAATAATTTTTTTATGCGTATCAAGATAGTCATCAACAATCTTTTGAAGCGCCGGTAATTCGACGGGAGTGGCGACTGATTGCCGAATCTCCGGCTGGTTAGCTTGTAAGAGCAATCTAATTTTCTTGATTCCCGTGACATTATAAGGACGCAGGGGCACATAACAGGTCGTAACCTTCTGCAACTGGGCCGGCAGCGCATCCAAGTCTGCCTGTTGCTGGTGATAAATCTTGGCAGATATCGTATCGTCAGCGTGTTCTAGTCGCCCATTGACGATTAACACCTGATTGGTGATTCCCAGAACAGTTAGTTCGGCGGCGGCCCGCTTGATCTCGATAATGGCAGCTCGTTGCGGCCGAGTGACTAACATTATTGTCGTCAGGTGCTCATCACTTAAGGTCGCGACCGCCCGTGCATACATCGCTTTTTTATCGCCCAAGCCCGATAATTGCCCCAAACAGGAGGCGCCCGTTTGGTTTTCATCTAAATAATCGGTCCAGGCAGCCGGTAACTGTAGCATTCTCAGGGTGTGCCCGGTCGGCGCTGTATCGAAAATAATATAGTCGTAATCGCTTTCAATGGACTTATCGGTTAAAAGGGTCGCAAACGCATTAAACGAAGCAATTTCTACCGTGCACGATCCCGAAAGTTGTTCTTCCATATTCTTTATAGCACTGGCTGGTAACACTTTACGATAGGGGCCAACCACGCTTTCCTTGTATTCTGCTGCGGCGACTACCGGGTCGAAATTAGCAACCATCAAGTTGGGCATCCCTACTATTGGCTTGGGTTGGTTAGTCAGTTCGGTTTGAAAAACATCTTGTAAATTAGACGCCGGGTCCGTGCTAACGAGCATGACTTTAAACCCGGCATCCGCAAACGATGCAGCCGTGGCGCAGGCTGTGGTTGTTTTGCCAACTCCGCCCTTTCCGGTAAAGAACAAGTACTTGGTTAAGCTTAATTCGGTTGGTTGGTAAAGTTCCATCATAACTTCCTCCTAACAGTACTGAGAGTCCCCACAACACGCATCTTGCTTGGCCGCTCCTGGGGCCCCGACCATAAGCTCCCGTAGAACCGCGCATCGCCGGTTCATATAGTGTGACTGTCTTCATCATCACGCCAACACTTTATATAGATGGTTGTCTATACTTTAACTATAGATGATTATCGATGTATCGTCAATCACTAATCAATAGGGCGCTGCCTCCTCCTATTAATCCCGCTGTTTAGATCACTTTTACCGACTAATTACGCCACTATGGGCTTCACAGACCACGACCAGTGCCAAAACAACTTATCTACCCAGTACATACGCCATCACACTTGGTATTGACTAACTGATGGCGTACAAGGTGGTTATCACGATAAGACTCAGCTTTAGGGAATAAACGGCACCTAAAAACCGCTACTGGAAACGCCCAATAGTATTTCACCGGTCTTAAACGTCACAGCAAAACTATTTGGTACGGCCGTCTGCATGACTCAAAAGAATCTTCACAGCCAGTAAAAGTCAAAATATCGAGTGCTAAACATTTCGATACCGTGCCCAAACATATGCACGGTCTTGAGGGGAACTACACTGGAAATGAGCAATACAGCGCGACCATTTTCAAACGGTGAGGCTTAGTTACCAAATTCTTCCCTCCTAAACATTTACTAAGTTATATGATATACTGAATTTGTTAGCGTGTATGATAAATTATTAGATCATTAATTAATATTCATGGATTATTTCTAATATTATGGAGTAGGAGGACAAACTTTCAATGATGTAAAATCCAAAAACAGTACCAATAATCCCCAACACAGACGCCAAAATGCTTAAAAATGCATCCCAATATGTCATTCTTTCCCTCCCAAACCATCTAATTCAAGTAATTATACATCATTAAGCAACTAGAAACACCTGTTCGTTTAGAACATTTAATCAATCTACTAGGGTCCGTCTGAAAACTACTTAAGTAAGATGCAAATTGAGGCAATGTAAACCGTAGCCAGATAAACATGAGCGAGCTTATCATAACGCGTTGCAATCCTACGAAAGTTCTTCAACTGATTGAAGAAGTTCTCAATCAAATGGCGCTCACAATAAACGTGGTAATCACAGGTCCACTTGTCTTTGGTATTTTCCTTTGGCGGAATGGTATAGACGGCTGCTTTATCTTTAATATACTGGCGAAGTTTCGCGGTGCCATAGGCTTTATCCGCGATAATATTTGATTGAGAAATATCGAAGCCTTCCAGCAACTCACTGGCAACTTGGCTATCATGTACTTGACCACCTGTTAGGCGAAAACCCAAGGGATTCCCTAATCCGTCAACGAGTGCGTGAATCTTGGTCGTTCGGCCACCTCGACTTAGTCCAATAGCTTGATTTTCGACCATACATTCGGCGTTTTTTTTGCCCCAGTGGCCTTTTGATGCGCTCGAACGATCGTTGAATCTAAGCTCAAGTTTTCCATGTCGGGATTGTCAATCAATTCGAGAAAAACCTGTTCGAACAAGCCTGAACTTACCCAGGCTCGGAAGCGACTATACACCGTTTTCCAAGAGCCATAGCGTTCAGGTAGATCACGC
>ENA-OWWX01000070-OWWX01000070.1-human-gut-metagenome-genome-assembly--contig:-NODE-70-length-21154-cov-10.4803_pt1 | contig 21154 bp, 20 predicted proteins | sample MGYA00249242_ERZ652051 | MGnify/ENA primary metagenome ERZ652051 (study PRJEB26925, sample SAMN05826995) | human gut metagenome | biome: ENVO:2100002; feature: ENVO:00000062; material: ENVO:00002003... | reverse complement strand
GAGATGTCTTAGGGTCTCGTGGGCTCGGAGATGTGTATAAGAGACAGATGTTAGATTAGGATTACTAGGTAAAGTGGCTAGCTTTTCGGCAGAACGGGCCACGGCGACCACTTGGTGACCCCGGTTAAGAGCAGTTGTCACGAGGGCTTGACCAGCCATTCCGGTGGCCCCGATAATCATTATTTTCATGAGTTCCAATTCCTCCTTTATCATTGAGATCAGTATAAAGGTCATGGCGCAGATCACCAAGAATTTTGGCCTATTGGCAAGCTGTGGTAGAGTAAGAGAAAAACCAAAGGGGGCCCAACCATGCGCGATGTGGTACAGGGAAATTTGATTCACTTAACTGAAATGCGTGACGGGGATGCAGAATGGTTACAGGACACACAATGGGAGACGGGCCTACTGCGAAATCTGTCGGCTGATGCGCTACATCCATTTACAGCCGCGGAGTACAGTGAGTTGGCGGCCGATCCCGATAATGATGAACGGTTCTTCTTTATGATTCGGGCCAATACCGATGATGGCTTATTGGGCTGGGTGATGTTGGATGACGTTTACTTAAAGAATCGGCGGGCCACGCTCAGTATCGCAGTGCCCGTTGCGAGTGATCGCGGCCAAGGATATGGCGTGGATGCCTTGAATACGATCTTGTCGTTTGCTTTTAACGAGTTAGGCCTGCATAAAGTGACCCTTGAGGTTAACGCCAATAACACGGCTGCAATCCGAGCGTATGAAGCTGCCGGCTTCCAACGTGAAGGAATCAATCGCGAAGCCGTATTTCAAGATGGGCAGTGGCTAGATTTGTATGCCTATGGGATTTTGGCGGCCGAATGGTGGTAGGATACGTTGAGATGTTTCATGTGAAACATTTGAAAATGCGAGCGCCAAAGAGACGCGGCAATATCGGATAGTCGAAAATATAAAACGAGTCTGGGCATTTTACCCCCAGACTCGTTTTTTGGCGTTATTCGGGCCAAGGAGAAGCAACCGTCACGTTAGCATTGAGTTCGGCTTGTTCTTGTCGCCGTTGCCGCCGTTGAGCGGTTCGCGTGGCATAACCGGAACAGATATAGCGCTGCTCGGCGGTCACAGGCTTCATCGCTGGTAATTTGGTCGTGACGCTGTCATCTTCAATGACATAGGTAATGAAACAGGTGAAGCCAACAAATCGCTTACCTGTCGTCAGATTTTCACCAATGATTTTGGCAAATACTTCCAAGGACCGCGTCCCCGTGCCGCTAACGTAAGCTTCTAGACTCATGGAGTCGTCTAAGCGAAAGGGTTTTAGGAAGCTGACATGGTCAAAGGAAGCCGTGACCACGGTCTTGTGAGTTAAGCGCACTGCCGCAACGGACGCACTATCATCGACTAGGGATAGGATTTTACCGCCAAAAACAGATTGATGTTCATTTAAATCCGGTTGAAAGACCCGGTGGCTAGTGACGATTAGGGTGGCATTGCAAGAGACCGGCGTTATTGAATCTGACAAAACAATCACCTCGTAAGTTAGTTGATGTCTCTCATTCTACCAGAGAATTTCACAAGCGACGATTAAAGACCCCTAGATTACAGCTTTATTAATTTTTGCCAATAGTTGTGATAAAAAAATGAGAGCCGCGACGGCCTTTGCTATACTATGGGTAAATTGAGCAAGGAGGGGTGTCACATGATTTATCATGGCGAGCCGTTAGATTTAATGCCAACGTTAGATTTAGCGCAGACATACCCATTATTAGAATGTACGTTGAGCCTGACACACCCCATCGATGCAGACCGGTTGCGGGCCGCCGTTCAAACGACACAGACGGTCGTTCCCCAAGTGTTGGGGCGATATAATTTACGTTGGAATCGGTTTGAAGTGGAGTCAGGAACGCTCAATCAGGTGATTGAAGAATATACGGCTAGTCATGATCCGGGCCGAGTTCAATTGGATGTCTTGGCCGGACCCCAACTGAAGATTCAGATCATTCATCATGCCGGCTATGATGCCTTGCGATTAGCAATGAGTCAATTACTGACGGACGGTGAGGGATTTAAACACTACTTGTATTTGCTAGCGGCGGCCTATAGTGGCGAAGACCTGACCACCTTTACCAATGAGCGCAGTGTTCGGCAGATTTTGGCGCATTTACGACAGTCCGGGCACGCAGCGGCGCCGGTACTGCGTAATTCGGCAGAAGCCTTTCCGCGCTTACGGGGGGATGCCCACCATCACCGGGGGGAAGCGACGATTCCGCGAGTTGACAGTCGGCGCTTGCAGCGAAAGGCACAGGCTCAACACGTGACGATGAACGCGGTGTTGTTATCGGCCTATGCGTTGGCACTGTGTGCGTTGACCGGAGAACACCAGCTCGTGATTCCGTATCAAGTTGACTTGCGTCTACATGGGCCAGTCGTGGCGACTAATGTGGTTCAAGTGGCTAATTTGACCGGCGAGATGTTGATTCCCTTGACGGTGCAGGAGGGCGAGCAGCTAGCCGATATTGTCTCCCGAACGCAGACGACGATTAGTCATTTGCGAGAAGAGTTGGCATACTTGCCCCCGTTGGTACAGTTGAGCCGCATGAGTCGGGCGTTGCCACCGGAGCTGGTTCGCCGGTTAGCGGGCAAGCATCGGGCGCATGCCGCCATCTCATTTGCTAACTTTGGTCATATTGACCATACGCGCTTGAACTTCGGTAGCTTAGCCGTAACGCAGATCTACTTTGCGGGCGCTTACCGGACGATGCCCCACTTTCAAATGACCGTTAGCGTCTATCACGATGCATGGACGCTGGCTTTTCGAATGTTGGGATCAGAACCCGATTACCAATTGGGGATTAAAATTTTAAAAAATGTGGTCGCACAATTGACGCAGTGGAGTCGAGAAGCGTAACCATTAATGACGACACGACACCAATAAAATACGCTACGCGAGAATCTTGCCGATTCTCGCGTAGCGTATTTGTCAGGTTTCTACTGGGCTTTTTGCCCCTGGGCCTTCACTAATCCATAGGCACCAACGTTGCAGACGAAGAGCATGATGGCCATCGCGGCGTATGATTTGCCCGATAAGCCGACCAGCGGGGAGGCTAAGCCGCCACAAGCATTCTGCGATAAGCCAATGACCGCGGAGGCGCCGCCGGCATTGCTGGTGGCTTGATCCATGATGATGGTGACGGTCAGTGTCAACAGTGCGCCAATCAAAATCACCAGTAACAAGATTAAGCCGCTGACCACCCACACGTTGGCGGGGAATAATAGCGAGATAATCAAAAGCGCACTGACACCGGCGGCAATTGCGAGCATGCTGGTGACTTGCTGGCGATTGCTGAAGCGACTGGCAAGGCGTCCGGGTAAGTTACTCCCAACGACGATGCCCAGCCCGTTAAAGGCGTACAACAGGCTAAAGGTTTGCGGGGCCATGCCAAAGCCGGTTTGAAAGACGAAGGTTGAAGCGGAAATGTAGCTGAATAGGCCGCCGTATACCAAACCAGTCGCCAGGATTAACGGCCAAAAGCTGGGTTGTACGACCAATTTACCCATCGCCAACAGAGATGTATGAAAGCCGCCAGTTTGGCGTTTTTCTGGGGGTAAAGACTCATGGAGGCCAAACGTTACGGCGAGGGCAATCAGTAAACCGATTAGTGCCAACAAGATGAAGATGGCTTCCCAATCAACGTATTGGATCATAAACCCACCGATGATGGGCGCGATAATGGGGAAAACCCCGTTAACCGTATTCAATAGTGCGTAAAAGCGGGTTAATTTTTTTCCCGAGAAGAGGTCGCGGGCGACCGCGCGGGCCAACACCTGCCCGGTAGCACCGGCGAGTCCTTGAATAAATCGCAGGACAATTAGCAAAGTGACCGAATGAATGAAGGCCATCGCTAACGAGACCAAACCGAAAATCACAAAGCCAATGATTAGCGGTTTGCGCCGACCATATTGGTCGGATAAGGGGCCAGCAATGAGTTGCCCCAACGCAAGTCCAATGAGACAAGCGGTGATGCTTAATTGCATCAAAGAAGCGGTGGTGGCGAATTGGGCCTTCATTTGTGGGAGGGCCGGTAAGTAGAGGTCAATGGCCAGCGGACCAGTGGCACTGACGGTTCCCAGAAGTAGCGTCAGCCAGATGCGCCGGCGCCGAGTTAAAACAGGATTCAAAGCAGTCAGCCCTTTCAATATAGATAAAATAATAATGGCTAAAATACCGTTAGACCGCCATTTCACGCAACGAAATGACGGCCTAGCATAAACGTATTCTTCCATTATTGCCGGATTTAAATGAATTTGCAAGCGGCAGTGGTGTTTCGAAGCAAATTTGGATGACAATAAAATTAAATTCGGCGAAACCGTGGGACTTTTAGCCAGTAAATGGTAAGATTGTAAGCGACCCCTAGCAATTGCGTGATTTTACGTGATGGGGTGTCCGATAGTGATATCTGAATATTTTTGAACATAAGGAGTCTCATCATGAAAGCATTTAAGGAAATTATGAGTTGGATTGTGCCCATTGTGATTGGGCTAGCAATTGCCTTTGCCATCAAGTCGTTCGTCTTCACTCGGGTGCGGGTTGATGGACCATCCATGCAGCCTAACTTGCAAAACAACGAAAAGGTTTTTGCTTGGAAGATGTCGAAGGTTAAACACTTGAGCGTTATTGTGTTTGATGCGCATGGTGAAGACCCATCGGCCAAGACCCATACCAATTACGTCAAGCGGGTCATCGGTTTGCCAGGAGATACGGTTTCTAGCAAGAATGGTTACATCTACGTGAACAATAAGAAGATCGATCAGAGTTTTATTAGCAAGAGCGAACGGACCTCTGGAACGGGTAACTGGACATTAAAGAGTCTGGAAAAAACGCAAGGCTGGGGTTCCGGTAAGACCGGAGTTGTACCTAAGGGAAAGTACTTTGTCTTGGGCGATCACCGGAGTGTCTCAAATGATAGTCGTTACTGGGGCTTTGTTGATAAAGACAAAGTGGTCGGTGTCGTCAAGGTGCCTTTCTGGACATCCACAAAGACGCGACGGGCGAATATCAACGATATGGCGTACTAATTCAAGTCAAAATGACGTCGCTGCACATAATGTGCGGCGGCGTTTTTGTATTGATTAGAAGCAAGCGAGGCGTGCGGGTGACACTATTAGTTTGCTTGACTTTTCACGAAATTTAGTATATGCTTGCGCACGTAAATTTAGAGAAGGAGGCGGCTTATGGTTACCGGTAGCAATGATCCAGACATTCTAAAATGGTTGTCGATTGCCAATCGCTATACGCGGATTGCGCTTGACCGTCGCCTCCAGCCCTATCGGTTGAATGCCAGCATGTACTATTATATTTTACGAATCCATGAGCAACCCAAACTGACACAGGATCGACTGATTAGCCTGACGTATTTGAACCCAAGCAACGTGACGCGGGCGGTGAATCAGCTGGTGAATTTAGGTTATGTACGTAAACGCCAGTCTAAGACGGACAAGCGGGTCTCCGAGCTGTCGTTGACGAAAAAAGGGGAAGCCCTTTATCCGGAAATTGTGAAGTTGCGGCAAGAGGTCGCGGATGGACTATTAACGGATATTCCAGCTGGACAACACGAAGCGTTGGTTGGACAAATTCGCCAGGTGGCGCTGCGAGCAGTGGCGAATGAAACACCGGGGAAAAATGACTAATGTTGATGTACGGAATCATTAAATATAGGTCATTATAGATATAAAAATAGATTTTCAGTTATTAATGACAAAACAATAATTAATAGTAAAAGCCCTGAGAAGCTATCATCCTCAGGGCTTTTGTCTTGGGAGCGCCATCTAATTGCGTATATTTGTTAAGTATGGAAATGAATGTAACATTGCTAATAATCGTAGAATTTTGATTGCTGGATTGGGTCTATACCGAGGACAGTCTGGGCGACTCTAAGAAAGGCGGTCATTTCAGGTGTATTTTCTTTGCTGGCACGGTGAGCCATAATGAGTTTGTAGGTGATTAAGTTATTGCTTAGAGGAATAATGCTAACATTATTTAGAGGTATTTGTGGCTGTGGAAGCAAGGTCCAGCCGGCTCCCTGTTCAGTCATTTTTTGAAGCGTAGATATATTCTGTAAATGAAAACGGGATTTAGGAGACAAATTGGTTTGAGTAAAAAAATTTGAGATAATTTCACCCAAAACCATGTGTGAATCGAGTGCTAAATATGGTTGATTACATAAGGGTAGCAGTTGTTCAGATGTAGTAATAGATGCTATCGGAAAATCAATTTTTGAGGGAACAAGAACAGATAGACTACCTTCATGCATGATTCGGTAAACAAAATCCCCATGGTGGGAAGATTTTGGGCCGATATAAACATCACATTGATTATCGTTCATCATTTGTTCAGCCGAAACGGAAGGTACCTCGTAAATGTCGAGGTGAAATTGAGGATATGATTGAAGAAAGGCAGTTGCAAGAGTAGGCAATAGTTGAAAGGCAGTGCTCTCTGATAATGCTAAAGTAATATGTCCAGATTCAGATTGTGCAAGTTCGCGCATGCTTTGGTTTAACGTATTTAATTCAGATTGTGTTTGACGCAGACCATTCAAATATAAATTACCAGCGTAGGTTAATTTTAAGGGTTTGGAAGAACGGTCAATAAGTGATAAGTTCAAGTCTCGTTCGGCCTGCTTGATTACGCGACTAACATAGGGTTGTGAAATGAATAGGTGTTGTGCAACAGCAGTCAAATTGCCCAATTGTTTAACTGATTGAAGAATTTCACTTAGTCGCTTGGTGTTGGTTATCATAAATAATCACCTCTCACTTAGTATAACTATTTGGTTCTGAAAACGGTATTAAATAAGTCTTAGACTTTGTGATTATTCGAACTATACTAAAGTCATCAAATCGATTTAGAAAGGTGATAATTGTATGGCAAGTTATAATTTCTTGGAGCCTTATACTTTTAAAAACGGATTGAAAGTAAAGAATCGAGTGGTTATTCCACCAATGACGGAAGCATCTGGATTTGAAGAAGGGTCAATTACGTCAGATGAACTACGGTATTTTCGTATGCACAGCGGTGGTGTAGGTCTTTTTATCTCACCCGTAGCCAATGTATCAGCAGATGGCAAAGGGTTTGAGGGTGAACTGTCTATCACTGATGATCGATATTTACCCGGATTGACAAAAATGGCAAATGCTATGAAGCAAAACGGTACCAAGGCTATTTTACAGATCTTTCACGCCGGCCGTATGAGTAACTCGCGGATTTTACGTGGGACACAACCGGTTAGTGCTAGTGCAGTAGCAGCAGAACGACCTAATGCTGAAACGCCACGAGAATTAACAAATGAGGAAATCGAACAGATTATCACGGATTTTGGCAGTGCGACTCGGCGAGCTATTCAAGCAGGGTTTGATGGTATTGAATTACACGGAGCAAATACGTATCTTCTTCAGCAATTTTTCTCTCCTCATTCTAATCGGCGGACGGACCAATGGGGGGGCGATGTTCATGGTCGAATGCGTTTTGCATTAGCGGTTATCGATCGGTGTTATAGTATGATTCAAGAGTATGCAACTCGCCCATTTGTGCTGGGGTATCGGATTTCACCAGAGGAAATTGAAACACCAGGTATCCGATTAGCAGATACACTTCAATTTATTGATACTTTAAGTGGTCAACCTATTGACTACTTACATATATCAATAGGATATGCTTGGCGAACATCGTTAAATGACCAATCGGATACAGAGCCATTGATTTTGAAAATTAAACGACAAGTGCAGGGCCGAGTGCCATTAATTGTGGTAGGGTCTGTAGAAAAACCAGCTGATGCTGAAAAGGTGATAGATGCTGGTGTAGATTTTGTTGCATTGGGTCGTGAGATGTTAAGAGAGCCACAATGGGTCCAAAAGGTCATGAATGATGATGAGGAAGCTATTAGGTATACGATTTCCGAATCGGACTTAGATGATCTGGGAATTACGCCAGCAATGTGGAATTTCTTAATTGTTCGCTTGAAGTCAGCAATGCACGTGTCTAACCAACCAGATTACGATAAAGGCCAGTTTAATAACAAGTTGGCAACACATGAGGGTGCTTAATCAGTTTGAAGGGTAATCATGTTTACGTTGATTACTCTTTTTTAGTGAAAACGCGTTGCCTTTCCCCGACTAAAGCGCTAGAATGAATCTAACTTTTATTATGAGATTTCTATGAGAAAACACATGGGAATTTGGGAAAGAGGACTTTTATGGCAGAATTGAAAACGCAGCATGAACTGACTGCCGCAGAAACGGCAGATTTGCGGGCCGACGTACAGCAACAACCCGCCCATGATGTTATTGCCCGTGCGACGATTAAGAATGGGGTACTAGCAGCTTCCGAAGATCCCCAGGCAGCCGTTCGTTTAAACCGGACCTTCTCGGTGGAATTACCGACGGGAAAGGTGTCTAATCAGAAGCATTCAGGACGATGCTGGTTATTTTCAACGTTAAATACGATTCGGCATCAATTTGCGGCAAAGTATCATGTGAAAGACTTTGAACTCTCACAAAGTTACCTGTTTTTCTGGGATAAGGTTGAACGGGCTAATATCTTTTACGATCGGATTTTACGCACGGCTGACCAACCGGTGGATTCGCGTGAAGTGGCCGCGATTCTCAACAATCCTGGTGGCGATGGTGGTCAGTGGGCCATGGGCGCGTCACTCGTTCAAAAATACGGGGTGGTTCCAGTGAGTGCGATGCCAGAATCCTTCAATACTAATGATACAACTGGGTTTGCGGCGACTTTTAATTTGAAGCTGCGTAAGGATGCGTTAGTCTTACGAGACCTAGTGGCAGATCAGGCTAGTGAGGAACAAATTGCTGCTACACGGGCGCAAGCCTTGAAGGAAGTCTACCGCATGGCGGCTTATTCCTTTGGTGAGCCACCAACTACGTTTGATTTGGAATACAAGGATGATAACCAGCAGTATCACCGTGATGCTGGATTGACCCCACAGGGCTTCTTTGAAAAATACTTTGATGTCGATCTGGATGACTACGTGGTAATCAGTAATTCACCGGACAAGGCGTTTAATCAACGTTATCGGTTGGAAAGTCAAGAAAACATTGTCGGTGGTCAGCAGATTACCTTTCTCAATTTGCCATTGGCTGAGCTAAAGCGAGCAGCGATTGCGCAATTGAAAGATGGCGAGACGGTCTGGTTTGGCAACGATGTACTGCAACAGACGAGCCGGGAACGAGGCTTTTTAGATAGTCAGCTCTACAAAACAGCTGATCTATTTGGCATTGATTTGAGTCTGACGAAAGCACAACGCTTGGCATTGGGTGAAGCGGAAGTTTCCCACGCAATGACCTTTACCGGTGTCGATGTGGTGGCTAATGATCCCACTCGCTGGAAGGTTGAAAACAGTTGGGGTGAAAAGAACGGGGACAAAGGCTACTTTGTTATGACTGACGAGTGGTTCAGTGATTTCGTTTACGAAGTCGTGGTGCACAAGCGGTATTTGACGGCCGATCAACAGGCGTTACTGGCCACAACTCCCACCGAATTATCGGCTTGGGATTCCTTGGCATAAACGTAAAAAATGAACGGACAACTAGCCGCCGTTAGATGTCCAGTGATACAGATGAGCCCGGGACTTTTGTCTTGGGCTTTTAATGTTTCACATGAAACATTGGGGCCAATCAGAGACAAAAGTCATTTTCAGACTCATCGGACTGGAAATGGTGTGCCGTTGCCGTGTAGAATAAAGAGGACGCTAGTAAGATAATCCAATGAGGTGATGGCATGCGTAACTTTTTATTTGATTTTGATAGTACCTTGGCAGATACGCGAGATGTTGCAGTAACGGCGACGCAAAAGGCTTATGCGCTGAAAGGTTTAGCGATCCCCAGTCGTGAAGCCGTGGTGAGTTATATGGGGGTTCCGATCGAAGTTTCCTTTGCCAAGATGGCGCAGGAATCCTTGGACGAAGCAACCTTGGCAGACTTATATGATGTCTTTCGAGCCCAATACCAAGTGGCTGAGCAACTGGGAATTACGCTGTTTGATGGGATGGCAACGACCTTGAAAACATTAAAGCAACGGGGAGAAAATCTATTTGTCGTGTCCAGCAAGCACTCGGTGCCGTTGCAACGAAATCTGACGCAACTGGGCTTGGGAACAACATTCACGGCCATTAGTGGTTCGGATATGGTGGCGCATTACAAACCGGCACCAGATGGTATTTTAAATTTGCTACAGCGCTTTGGTTTGGCGGCCAACGAAAGTGTTATGATTGGTGATGCCAAATATGACATGCAGATGGGAAAGAATGCCCATATTGCGACTGCCGCGGCAATGTGGGGTGCAGCTGATCCGACCTCAGTAAAAGCTGAATCGCCAACGTATTTGCTACAAACCCCGGCGGAACTAGTGAATTTAGCGGATTAATAACGATAAATGTGACAACTGGAGTTAAAAAGCACCTCGTTAGCCAATCTAGTAGATTGGCCAATGAGATGCTTTTTTGATCGATTAAGGTAACTTAGCGGTGACCGCCAACGGTTATTGTTAGCAGAATGTAAAAGAAAAAGCCGCCCGTGGTTAAGGGGTGGCAATGACCAACTTGGTTAGGGTCGGTCGATCATTTTATCGGTTGAATAAAATGAAAAAAGGTTGGTTAATAGGTTTTTATTGGTATATTTGTATCCTAACTGGTAATTGTGAAGAAATTGTGAAGAATATTTATTTGCTAATGATAGGTAGAATTAGTTTTTTCTAAATGTACGGAGTAATGGGGGAGTTAAAGGATAAAATGGGGGTTGGATTATTTATTTCTAATTGTTTTGCTTATTATTTTGTTAGTTTTAAGAAGATTGAGGCTCTGATTTTCATAACTATTATTTTTTATATATAGTTTCCATTAGAACTATATGATATTACGTTTTGCTAAAAATTTGCTAAGAAAACCCCTCGTTCGAATCAACGAGGGGCGTCATTTAGTGATTAAAATGGGGGTGATGCGGGTGATCGGCAAGTAATTGAGGCCGGCCATCGTGGCGATGATTGGGCGCAAAGCGTTCGAGCTGGCGTTGCTTCGTATGTTCCTTCTCAATTTGAAGCTGTTTTTTTAACTGCCGAAGTTTCCAGTAACCATGAATCATAGCCGTTGCCGGTAGAACTTCTAAGGCCACGGTAGCGGGAATCAACCATGGGTGCTCTTGAACCAAGGTGGTAAATTGTTCGCGCGAAGCTTTAAAGGCCTGCCCAGCCGAGTCATTAGCCATTAATTTGTGTTTAAACATCATCATCACACTCCTTTGGCCCTATCATAACCCAAAGTGATAGCGGTGTCAGCCCATCTGTTTCACGTGAAACAGATTAAGTTAAACGGATTGGCTTTTCCTAGCAAATAAGACGTAGATAATTGTTGCTTTTCAATATTGTTAAGGATATCTTTAAATATATGAATGGTTTTACCTATTTTTAGGAGGAGATAATGTGCAAAAACAGCTTGATAACCGCTGGCACATCGGACACCGCTTGCTATTAGCGATAGTGGTGGTGGTCAGCTTCACTAGCGGATCGGTGCTGATTGGTCACGCGGAGACGGCGCCATCGGTTGAACCAACCAGCAGTACCTCTAATGCGGTGACGAGCTCCCAAGTGAGCCAATCAGCGACGAGTGCAGCGGTAAATGGAGACTCGGCAGCTGGTATTGATACGGTCAGTTCGACAACCAACACGGTTGATACATCAGAGTCTAGCGCGGATGCGGCCCATTCGACCACGGCACCAGCGGCTGACACTACGAGTACCAAGACCAGCATGGCTCGCTCGGTGGCTACGCAACAGCCGAAAGCAAAGGTCACGGCTAAGACGGCAACGGTGAAGGTCATTTACATGATGGATACGGGCGGTGTTTTGGATCGCGACACATTAACTGGTCGTGTAGGCCAGCGGTATACGGCCACGGCGGCGGAGTTTCAAGATAGCCGGGATTTTCAATTGAAAGGGCCCAAAACAGTCACCGGAGTTTTTGGTAAGGGTGCCACCACGATTCGTTTCGTGTATCAGATTCCCCGCGTTACAAGTCGAATGCAGCAGGGGCTAGATGTTATCACCGTTCGATATGCTGACGGGAGCCTAAAATATATTGAAATTTTCGATGGCCCGTTTGATATGACGTTAGCTAGAGATTCTGCAGGTCAATCAGAGGTTGCGGTGCAGACCCTCCAGCCCATGTATGCTAGACAAGGAATGATTTTGGCGGCAAATACCGTAAGGACAATGGAAAATCGGTTTGGCTACTTTAAGACGCAACCGGCGGATTTTATTTTTGAAAAGGCCGGCCGAGTAGTTAAGGTGGTGCGCGTTGATCGGTAAAGTGGGAAAGTGACTGTTCAAACGGTGCAATTACGTGGGGCTTCGGCTAATGCAGTTGCGAGTCGGCTGGGAATTAAGCAGACGGCAATGTTTACGCGATTTTGGCAGCAACTAGTGGCCGATGCCGGACAAGTGGCAAAGGTTGACGGCAGTCGCACGACAGAAGGGTTTACCGCCATTGGAAATGCGCCAACAGCGAATTCGCGGGCTACCCGACTACCGCAGACGGGCGAACAGCGCATGTCTTTACCAGTGTACGGGTATGTGCTTTTGATTTTGAGTGTTTTGGGGTTGGTTAAACGGCGACGGCAGGATTAATAACTTAACTCAAATACGCCCTGAATTGGCATAAGGCTAATTCAGGGCGTATTTGAGTTAAAGTGGGGATGGTTCGGACTGGTGATTTGAATTACTGACGATCTACATATCTTTTAAGCAGACAAGAAATAACCATACTGGTGCTCATATAGACTAGAACATAGATAATGAATGAAATTGAATCCTCTCCCCTGATAATAAAAAAATAATCAATATAAACGGCTAACACTAAAACACCAAAAAGCCAAAGTGTTTTAAATATTAGTTTTCCTAGGCGCATATAAAAGAAAGTAAAAATATAAAGGAAGACTGGTAAACTCATTAATAGTGCGTAAAGAAAGAGTCCCAGGGATACGAGACCGTCTGTAAGGAACGTATAAGAAGCGACAGCTAAACATACCAAGGCATAAAGCATAATTGGGATTCCACAACACCCAAGGATTACAAAAATATTTTTTTGATGCATGTAGGATTATCTCCTTTGATTTTTGGTAACTATCTTATGCTTACGTAATATACTACTCCGAATTGTTTAAGAACGAGGATACAATTGACTTTGATTAAGGTCTTTAAGGTAATCTGAAACTTTGGCATATGAAAAACCACTCCACACCAAAATTTGTTGGTATAGAGTGGTTATCTGAAATCATATTATCGTTAGATTGTAGTTTAACCCAACCTGGGATCTAATCCGTTACCTTAACCATCGTTGCTTGCGTAACGTCATTATCAACATCGCGGGCAATGTGGTAACCAGCAACCTTGAGCTTAGAAGCCTTGTTGGTTGCGGTCAGGGTCTTTTTGACCGTGAATTTCTGCGTCATTGGAATATCTGACAACTTCCCTTTGAACTTGATCACGGTGTTGTCGCCCTTTGTGGTGAAGGTCGTGTTTAAGACCCCGCTCTTATTCAAGGCACCAGCCTTTTTGGCCGCACTGAGGGACTTGTAGTACTTATCTACATTGTAGACGGTTGCTTTACCATTGGAATCGAAGCTGTAGGCTTCCAGACCAGAGTTACTTTTGGCGTTAACGGAACCGGCCACGTACCAAAGCTGTTTAGAACTGGTTAAAGTCGTTTTCACATCAGACTTTTTCGTGGTTTTATTAGCGAAACTTGCTTGCTGGTTGCTCCCCGACTTAGCTTTTTGACTGCAGCCAGCTAGGCCGATTGCCATAACCGCGACTAAACTAAGTACGGTGGCAAAAATTCGGGATTTCTTCATATCTCAATCACCTCATCGAAAATAATAACAGTTATGTGGAAACCACACAAACCGCCTACTTCTATTCCCCCATAGTATAGCATGACGACTGGGTAAGGGAGGTCACCGCTCAATTAAAAAAGTGTTAAGTTGCGGTAACAAACTCAGAAAAAAGGGGAATGACCAACGAATTACTAGAGACAAACGTATGTTCCTTTGATAAAATGAATAAGCAGATTAATTACGGGAGAGGAGCTTTTTCATGAGTAAACGAAATCGCGGTCGCCGCAGTGGCGGCCGCGTATCCATCTATACGGCGATTGTCGTCATTGTGATTGGGGTGATTGGTGGTCTCAGTCAGCAGGGCAATCCCACGGCGCGAAAGATTACGACGATCGCAACCAGCTTAGTTGGCAGCAACAGTTCGCGTCATGACCAGTCAACTAGTCAGTCAGCCAGCGCCCCCAAACAGTCGGTGGCCACTAAGGCGTTAGCCGACCAGAAGTACACGGGAACGCAGATTGTGGCGGTTAATCACAATAAACCAACTTTTACCACGGCCCAATTGTCGACTAAACAGGGGGCTTGGGCAACTTACGGCGAATTGGATAGTTTGAACCGGGTCACGACGGCCAATGCATTATTGAGTAAGAGCACTATGCCGACCGCCAAGCGAGAACCACTCTACGTTAATCCGACTGGTTGGAAGAATAAAGAATACACAGTTAATGGTAAAAGCGGCTATCTTTACAACCGGAGTCACCTGATTGGCTATCAATTGACTGGGCAGAATAACAATCTGAAAAACCTCATGACGGGTACGCGTTCTCTAAATGATCCCGGCATGACGGCGTATGAGAACCCAGTAGCCAGTTACCTGAAGAGCCATCCCAATGACTATGTGCGCTATCAAGTACAACCAGTCTTTCGGGGCAATGAATTGGTCGCACGTGGGGTTCATATGCAGGCGCAGTCGGTGAAAAATAGCGGCGTGTCTTATAATGTCTACATTTTTAACATTCAGGCTGGCGTGAAGATTAACTATAGTACTGGGGCCAGCCAATATGGTGATCCAGCTAGCAGTTTTTAAAACCATGATATGAAAACACCTCCGTTACGTTCAGGTAGCGGGGGTGTTTACTGTTATGTGGGATTAGCGCCGGTTCATATACCGGTAAATACTATACAGAATAATACCGGCTAGTAAGATGATGCCGATAGCGGGATTATCACGGAAAATCCAATGGAAGACTCGCAAAAATCCGGTGCCGTGTAAGCCACCGATCAGCGGTGAAATAACATGTATCATGAGGAACCTCCTGAAAATTTTTTGGGATTTTCCTAAGAAAATTAGGAAAAAGTAAAGACATTTGTAAGATTTAGCGTATCATGAAACCACAGAGAATTTGAGGAGGACGTTACACGTGAACGTAAATTACATGCTAATCTTCGAAATTATCGTGGTGGTCAACGCGGCGTTGGCCTTCTTGACGGTCTTTCGGGAGAAGCGCGATATTGCTGCGACGTGGGCTTGGATGCTCGTACTGGTTTTGTTACCTGTGGTTGGCTTTATTGCCTACGCCTTTATTGGGCGAAAGCTACCGAAGGGGCGAATGTTTCGACTGCAACGGCAGGTCGCGGTGCAGCTCGATGAACGGCTGTCCCAACAGCGTGCTGAGATTGGCAATCAGATTATGCCAGCGGATCAAGTCAGTCACTCGGTGGTCAATATGGTCAATATGTTTATGGAGACCGACCATGCTTTCTTGGCCCGTAAAAACCGGGTGCGAGTGATTACCGATGGACACGATTTATTCCATTTGATGATGGAAGATATCGAGAATGCCCATTCCAGTATTCACATTGAATTTTACACCTTTTACAACGATCAGATTGGTAATGACATCTTGGATTTGTTGGTCAAGAAGGCCAAGGCGGGCGTTGAAGTCCGCGTTATCTATGATCCGTGGGGCTCGATGGGAACTTGGAAGTCATTTTTCAAGCCACTAATTGCGGTTGGTGGTCACGTGGAAGCCTTTCTGGGCACGCGATCAGCAGTGATTGATTTCCGGCTGAACTTCCGCGATCACCGTAAGATTGTCACGATTGATGGTCAAGTAGGGTATGTCGGTGGCTTTAATATCGGTGACCAGTACCTGGGGCGTAAGGCCAAATTCGGCTATTGGCGTGATACGCATTTGCGGATTGTGGGTTCCGGTGTCTTTGCTTTGCAGGCCCGCTTCATGTTGGACTGGAACGCCACAGATCGTGATCACCCCTTTAAGGACGATCAGATTGAACACAAATACTTCCCACTCACTAAGGTGAAGGGGGAAACCAGTTTACAAATTGTGTCGAGCGGTCCCGACTCCGATTTGCAGCAGATTAAGATGGGGTATATGCGGCTCATCCAAACGGCGGAAAAACGTCTGTGGATTCAAACACCGTACCTAATCCCCGATGATAGTGTGCTAGATTCGCTGCGGATTGCGGCGATGGCTGGCATTGACGTCCGTATTATGATTCCGGATAAGCCAGACCACGCCTTTGTCTATCGGGCAACGCAATACTATGCTCGGCAACTGGCAGATGATGGTGTGAAGATTTACTTCTACCACAATGGCTTTATCCACGCCAAGACAATGGTAGTTGATGGTCGGATTGCTTCTGTGGGCTCGGCGAACATGGATTATCGGAGCTTCAAACTGAACTTCGAAATTAACGCGTTCATCTATGATCCTCAGTTAGCCACACAACTCGAAGAAATTTTTGAGGAAGACATGCGGCACAGTGAATTAGTAACACCAGAGAAATTCAAGCAGCAGTCGGCGTACTTGAAGTTTAAACAAACGGCGTCAAGATTGTTGTCCCCTATTTTATAGTATTTCTAGCAGACGACCTAGTAAGGTGGTCTGCTTTTTTGTGTACAGCGAGCATTGAGGTTGGTTGCTTTCGACAACTAATTGGGTATAATGACAGTAGAGAAATTAAACCGTTTTCATGGCACATCGTCGTGTAAAGGAGGCCCATGATGAAGCCCTTTGTTCCGATTCCAGTCGTTGATTCCAGCTTATATTTATTTGGGGGGCACCAGCGGACGGTGCCTGGTGGTTGGCAATTCTTTGAACAAAAGCACCAAGCGTTTGAACTCATGTGTGTGACAGCCGGACACCAGACAACGGAAATTAAAAACCTGGCGACATACACCTATGGACCCGGGGATGCCATGATTATTTCACCGGGCACCCTCCACACGAACAAGAATTCTAGTGATACTGAAGAAATGACATATATCTGTTTTCATTTCAATATTGAGAGTTTGGAATTAAAATCAGAAATGCTGAGTAGTATGGTGAACGCCGTCATTCCGGCCGATCAGTCGATTGCACAAGCAGCTGTAAAAGTCGCTACCAAAGTGGTGACCTATAGTGCGGATCATCAGTTAACCAAGGAACAAGCCAACTTGAAGATTGAAATTGCGGTCTTGGAATTTTTCTTTGCCTTGACTGAAAATTTGAAAGCCCACGTCCAGGAGAAAGGACAGAAGTATACGGAAAGTGAGGCCAAGACGGGCCGGATGATTGCGACATTAATCAAGAAGGCGATTGAGAAAAAGCACGTTCCGGTCTTCTCCTTTACCGATATTTGTCGAAAGGTCGGTGTCAGTAGCGGCTATGGTCATCGCACATTTAAAAAGGTTTATGGCGTCACGCCGCTCCACTATATTGAAAATCAAAAATACAACAAGGCGAAGCGATTACTGGGTTCACCAGAGTATTCTATCGAGGACATTGCAGATTTGATGGGTGCCAGCAGTACTTCAAACTTTAGTAAGCAATTTAAGAAGTGGTCCGGCATCACGCCTAGTAAATATCAACGCCAGTTGAAGCAAAAACGTCGCGTGCGGACGGTTAAGGAAAGTGGTTATTTTGAATAATTTTGGTTAGAAAACAACCAATCACCCCGGAAAACGTTGATTTTTCGGGTTTTTTATTTGCCTTAAAGGTCAGAATTTAACTAAAAACAGTCATGAACGAAGATGGTCAGCTATTGTGAAAGCGGATACAATCTAAAGTATAGTTAGCTAACCGATTTTTATTGACAATGATTCGGCCGGATCATTGTGCAACTGCACTGATACTTAATAAGATTATACTTCTGAAAGGGGTTCTCGCAAATGGCCTCAAACACACAGGCTACTGCCCAACCAGCTGCAAATGATGAATTTGCTAAGCTGTCTTGGCGCGAGCGAATTAGTTACGGTGCCGGAGATCTTGCCCAAAACTTGATCTTTGGGACGGTTGGTTCCATGCTCTTATTCTACTTAACCACGGTTTATGGTATTTCTGCCGCGGTCGGTGCCACCATCTTCTTGGTGGTCCGGTGGGTTAACGTTTTCTGGGATCCATGGGTCGGCGCTTTCGTCGACAAGCATGGATTTAAGCGTGGTAAGTATCGCCCATACTTGATCTACGGTGGGATTCCATTGACGATCATGGCGGCGCTGTTATTCTTACCAATTGATGCGGTTCGGGGCAATGTCTTCTATGCTTTTATTGCCTATCTCGCAACGGCGCTGATTTATTCATTCGTTAACATTCCTTACGGGGCCTTGAATGCTTCACTGACCCGGGACAACGATGAAATTTCAACTTTGACGACGGTTCGGATGACCGAAGCCAATATTGGGAACTTGTTGGTTTATACATTCCTGCCACTGTTCGTGCAATTGGCTTCACCAAATCCCCAATCCAAGGATATTGGTTTCTTCGGTATTCACATGAATTTAGGGGATTACACCTCACCAAAATCGGGTGGTGCCTACTTCATGGTGATGGCCATCTACATGATCATTGGTTTTATCATGTTGATGTGCACTTACTTTGGGATTAAGGAACGGGTCTTACCGACCGAAAAGGAATCCTCTGCAGTTAAGTATGCAGACCTGTGGGTTGAATTTAAACAAAACAAACCCCTACAAATTTTAGGATTGTTCTTCCTGATCGGCTTTACTTTCATGTTCTTTGGTAACACCGTTTGGCCTTTCTACATGCAATATAACATCGGGCACTCCGAATGGGTGGCTTCAATCAACTTGATCGGGTCCATTCCGGGTATCTTCCTGGTCTTCTTGTGGCCAATCGTGCGGAAGAAGATTGGGAAACGTCAATTCTTCTACGCCTTCCTGACATTATTCATCATCGGGACGTTAGTTCTTTGGGTTTGGTCATTCCCAGCCTTTAAGAACAGCGTTGCCTTAGGTTACATTGGTCGGTTCTTGATGCAATGGGGGATTACGGCAGCGACCGTTTACATGTGGTCACTGGTTCCAGAAGTTGTGTCTTACGGTGAATACCACTCTAAGAAGCGGGTTGCCGGTATTATTAACGCCATCATGGGTCTGTTCTTCAAGATTGGTTTAGCTCTTGGGGGAATTATTCCAGGGTACATCAATGCCTTCTTCAAGTTTGATGGTACCAAGACGACTCAAAGTGCGGGCGCCTTAGCCGGTATTCAATGGTCGATGATTTGGCTACCCATTATTTTGGCCTTTGTCGCGATGTGGGTCATGAGTCGTTACACCTTAACGGATAGTGATGTTAAGAAGATGAACGAAGAATTGACAGCAGAACGGAAAGCCAATCAAGTTTAGATGAAAGGAAGATTCTCTTATGAAGATTCAAAATCCAGTTTTACCCGGTTTTAACGCTGATCCAAGTATGATTCGGGTGGGTGATACGTACTATATTGCCAATTCAACCTTTGAATGGTTCCCTGGTGTGCGGTTACATGAATCCAAGGACTTGGTCCACTGGAATTTATTGCCATCACCACTGTCCACGACGACTTTACTTGATATGAAGGGTAATCCTGCATCTGGCGGGATTTGGGCCCCTGATTTGAGCTATGCCGATGGTAAGTTTTGGCTGATCTACACCGACGTCAAGATTACCGAAGGACCGTTCAAAGACATGACCAACTACCTGACCACCGCCACGGATATTCGTGGTCCGTGGACTGATCCCATTGCGGTGAACGGCGTTGGTTTTGATGCCTCACTCTTCCATGATGAAAATGGGCGTAAATATTTAGTTCAACAAACCTGGGATCACCGTGAATACCACCACCCATTCAATGGGATTACCTTGACGGAATTTGATACGGCTACCATGCAGTTGAAGCCAGAAACGGCGCGCAACATCTACAATGGAACCGATGTGAAATTAGTTGAAGGCCCACATTTGTACCAGATCAATGGGTATTACTACCTGTTTGCTGCTGAGGGTGGGACCGTATTTACTCACCAAGAAGTCGTCGCTCGTTCTAAGACACTAGATGAATTGTCCTTTGAAAGTGAACCAGACGGCCCATTCATTACCAATATGGACACTCCTGACTTTTACTTGCAAAAGCAGGGCCACGGGGCGTTAACCAGTACACCAAGTGGTGAGTGGTACTACGCGTCTTTGGTCTCGCGGCCATGGAACCACGCCAATGAATCCAGCCACGATCCTCGTGGTTGGAGCACGCTGGGTCGGGAAACGTCGATCCAAAAGGTGGAATGGGATGACGCTGGCTGGCCTCGTGTCGTTGGTGGCCACGGCGGTCAAGTCGAAGTTGACGCCCCTAAGGATGCTATCGAAACGACGGCGCCGAAGGACCATTCACAACACGATGACTTTGACCAACCAACACTAGATTTGAACTGGAATACGTTGCGGCAACCCTTTACCGCTCAAATGGGTTCTGTGGGCAACGGCGAGTTGAAGCTGATTGGGCAACAAACAATGTCCAGTAACTTTGATGTTTCCCTGATTGCACGGCGCTGGCAAGCCTTCAACTTTGATGCAGAGACTAAGGTCAAATTTGACCCATTCACTTATCAACAGATGGCAGGGTTAGCCAACATCTACAATGACAAGCACTATTCTTGGATTTTCATTACGTGGGATGAAAAGAAGGGCCATGTCATTGAAGTTGCCCAAAATGATAACAATAATTACACGTCTTACTTGAAAGATGATGCGATTAAGATTCCTGATGGGACGGACTACGTTTGGTTCAGAACGAAGGTTCGTAAGCAATCCTATACGTACGAATACTCATTTGATGGTCAAAACTGGGAAACGGTACCGGTTGAGCTGGATGCTGCAATCTTATCAGATGACTACGTCTTGCAAAACTACGGCGGCTTCTTCACGGGGGCGTTCGTGGGCTTGATGGCCGCTGACTATGCTGGTTACAAGCTGTCTCTTATACACATCTCCGAGCCCACGAGACCCTAAGA
>ENA-OWWX01000045-OWWX01000045.1-human-gut-metagenome-genome-assembly--contig:-NODE-45-length-24197-cov-14.8619_pt1 | contig 24197 bp, 10 predicted proteins | sample MGYA00249242_ERZ652051 | MGnify/ENA primary metagenome ERZ652051 (study PRJEB26925, sample SAMN05826995) | human gut metagenome | biome: ENVO:2100002; feature: ENVO:00000062; material: ENVO:00002003... | reverse complement strand
CGTGGGCTCGGAGATGTGTATAAGAGACAGGAAGAAGATCTATTCTCAGTACAGTATGAGAATGCTACAGTTAAAGATATTTTAGATTATATCGAAAAACATAGTAAATATATTTTTATATACTCTGCTAATGTTCAGAAAAATCTGAATAACAAAGTCTCCATTTCAGTTTCCAATAAGAAAATAGATGCTGTATTAAAAGAGTTGTTCTCAGAGACAGGACTGAATTATAAGATGTCGGGAAGACAAATTACTATTTCGGTGCCAGAAGCTCCTAAAGTACAACAAACTATACAACAAAAGGGTATTAAGGTAACAGGTAACGTTTCAGATGAAAAAGGTGAGCCTTTGATTGGTGTAACAATCATTTTGAAAAATGATTCCACAGTGCATGCATTGACAGACATGAATGGTAATTATAGTATTATTGTTCCTGAAAGAAAATCTGTGCTTTCTTTCCGTTATATTGGTTTTGTTCCTAAAGAAGAGGTAGTTAATAACCGGAAGGTTGTTAATGTACAAATGGTAGAAGATGTTGGTCAATTAGATGAGGTTGTAGTGGTTGCCTATGGCGCACAAAAGAAAGAGTCTGTTGTTGGTTCTATCACAACGATTGAGCCTGCTAAGTTAAAGGTTTCTACTACTCGTTCAATAAGTAATAATCTGGCTGGTACAGTTGCCGGTGTATTAGCTGTGCAACGTTCTGGTGAACCGGGATATGATAATTCTTCTTTCTGGATTCGTGGTATTAGTACATTCCAGGATGCCGGACAAAACCCATTGGTTTTGATTGATGGTATAGAACGCGATTTGAATAATATTGATCCTGAAGAGATAGAATCTTTTTCTGTGTTGAAAGATGCTGCTGCAAGTGCTGTTTATGGAGTGCGGGGAGCTAATGGTGTTATTTTAATTAATACAAAACGCGGACAAGTTGGTAAACCTCGTGTGACTGTAAAGGCTGAATTTGCAGCTACACAGCCAGTTAAACTTCCCGAGTATTTGGGTGCGGCAGATTATATGCAGGTTTTGGATGATATCTTGATGGATACAGGACAACAGCCTAAATATACAGATCGTATTGCAAAAACTCGTGCAGGTTATGATCCTGATTTATATCCGGACGTGAATTGGATGGATGCAATTGCAAATGATTATGCTTCGAATCAGCGTGTAACAGTAGATATTTCTGGTGGTACAGAGACATTATGTTATTCTTTTGTTGCTGCTGCGTATAATGAACGTGGTATTTTGAAACGTGATAAAAGCTATGATTGGGATCCTACTATTAAATTGCAACGTTATAACGTTCGTTCTAATGTGGATTTGAAATTAAGTCCTACTACGCAATTACGTTTTAATATTGGTGGATATTTGCAAGATAGAAATTCTACAACGAAAGATATATCTCAAATTTTCCAAAAAGCGTTCGTTGCTGTACCTCATGCTTTCCCTGCACAGTATTCCAGTGGACAGATACCGACAACAGAGGAGCCAAACGTTTGGGCATGGGCTACTCAAAGTGGATATAAAAGAAGAAGTGACAGTAAGATTGAAACACTGTTTTCTGTAGAACAAGATTTGAAATTCTTACTTCCGGGATTGAAAGTAAAAGGTACATTCTCATTTGACAGGTTTTCTTCAGGTACTGTTTCTCGTGGAAAGACACCGGATTATTATGTACCTGCTACAGGACGTGATGATGAAGGTAATTTGATTATAGCATCAAAATCCAATGGTACTAATTTCCTGGATTACTCAAAAAGCGGTGACTATGGAAATAAGAGCGTATATATGGAAGCAACTTTGTCTTATGACCGTACATTCGCAGAGAAACATTCCGTTGCTGCAATGTTATTGTTTAATCGTCGTAATTATGATGATGGAAGCAAGTTGCCTTACCGTAATCAGGGATTGGCAGGACGTGCATCTTATACCTATTCGGGTAAATATGTAGGTGAATTTAATTTTGGCTATAATGGCTCTGAAAATTTTGCCAAAGGTAAACGTTATGGCTTTTTCCCTTCAGGAGCAATTGGCTGGATTGTATCGGAAGAGGCATTTATGCAACCATTGCGTAAGGTCATATCTAAATTGAAATTGCGTGCGTCTTATGGTCAGGTAGGTAATGCTAATTTAGGTGGACGCCGTTTTGCGTACCTTTCTACAATTACCGATGACTATGATACATTAAACATGTATAAATGGGGATTGGATAGTAGTTATGGTTTAACTGGTATGGCGGAAGGTGAGTTTGCTGTACAAGATTTGACGTGGGAGATTGTTAATAAGATGAATTTGGGGGTTGAGCTAGGTTTCCTGAATGGTATGATTGATTTGCAATTAGATTATTTCGACGAACGCCGTAAAGATATATTTATGCCACGTGAGTCTGTTCCGATGACGGCTGGATTTATGAAGCAGCCTTGGAAGAATTTTGGAAAAGTGACTAATCAGGGTGTAGAAGTTTCCTTAAATGTTAATAAACAGTTTGGCAAAGACTTATTTGTCAGCTTAATGGGAACATTTACCTATGCTCATAATGAAATAACAGAAAAGGATGAACCTAGTGCAGTAGTTGGTACTAACCGTGCTGAAACAGGACATCCGGTAGGGCAATTAACTGGCTATATAGCAGAAGGTTTGTTTACAGAAGACGATTTTGAAGACGTAAGTACAGGTAAACTGAAAGAAGGAATTCCGACTCAAAGTTTTGTAAGCAAACTCCGCCCGGGAGATATCAGATACAGGGATGTCAATGGTGATGGTAAAGTGGACGTATTTGATAAATCGCCAATCGGAGGAACAAAAGATCCGGAGATAGTATATGGCTTTGGACTGAATATGAAATATAAGGATCTAGATTTTGGAGCTCTCTTTCAAGGAATAGGTCGTAGTTGGAATATTTTAGGATCAAGCATTATTCCGGGTGCCAATAGAGGAGTGACAGGCAATATGTTTACTAATGCAAATGATCGTTGGACTGTAGACAACCCAAGTCAGAACGTATTTTATCCGCGATTGGATGACGGTATAAATAGTAATAATAACCAACCATCTACATGGTGGCTGCGGAATATGAGTTTTTTACGTTTAAAAAACATTGAACTTGGTTATTCCTTACCAAAGAATTTGTGGAGAAATACTACAGTTATATCAGGCATTCGTCTTTTCGTAAGAGGAACAAATCTTTTGACATTCTCAAAATTTGATTTGTGGGATCCGGAAGTCGAAAATACTACAGGGGCTGCGTACCCAATTATGAAATCGTTATCTGCAGGTTTTGAAATTAAATTCTAATAATAGCGCATATGAAAAATAGCATATTAAAATTTATAGTACTAAGTATTATTACGACATTTACTTTTTCTTCTTGTTCTGATTATCTGGATAAGCAACCGGATGACCAGTTGGACTTAGAATCAGTATTTGAGAATAAAAAGAATATGGAACGTTGGCTGGCATATATTTATCGTGGTCTGCCTGAATATTATACTTATGATGGTCCCGATGCCATAGCTGATGAACTGATTCCTTCAGTTGGTTGGGAAGCGCAAGGATTTAAAGCCATTCAATATCAAAAAGGTAACTGGACAGCAGACAATCCCGGGGTAATTGCTTATTGGAATACTTATCCCAAATATATTCGTTCTGCTTATTTGTTTATAAAACATGCTCACCCATTGGAGGCTGTACCGGCTGAAGAAGTAGACTTTATGAAAGCTGAATGCCGTTTCTTTATAGCTTATTATAATTCTATGATGGCTATAGCTTATGGTTCAGTTCCTATTATTCGCGAGGCTAGTGAAAGTACTTCGGCTGATGATCTGATGTTGAAACAAGAGCCGTTTTATAATGTAATTGATTGGGCAGATCAAGAAATGTTGGAAGCTTCAAAACAATTGCCTGCCACTCAAACTGAAGATAAGAAATATGGCCGTGTGACTTCTGTTGGATGTTTGGCAATGCGTGCGCGTATGTTATTATTTGCTGCAAGTGACTTGGTGAATGGTAATCCTGCATTGGCGAATATAAAAAACATTGATGGAACTCCTATCTTTAATTCTGCACATGATCCGGAACGATGGAAAAGAGCAGTAGATGCTTGTAAACTGGTTATCGATGAGGCAGAAGCCGCTGGCTATCATTTGCATTATGAATATTTGGATAACGGTGATATTGATCCTTTTCTTTCTTATCAGAATGCAGTGATGAAGAGATGGAACGAAGCTAACAGAGAATTACTGTTTGTTCGCACAATGGATTCCGGTGGATGGTATGATAAAAACTGTATTCCACGTGGTTTGGGTATTAATGGAGTGGGAGCGATCGGAATAACTCAATCTTTGGTTGATGCTTTTTTCATGAGAAACGGTCAAAGACCTATTATAGGCTATAATTCGGATGGTTCTCCTAAAGTTAACCCTGATGCTAATTATTCAGAGACAGGCTTTAGTACGCAAAAAGAGACTTATTCTACAAAGTGGCAGTATGGGTCTTCAGAAGGGGATCGTAATAAAGATGAAAATGTAGTTGTAGATGCCAATACCTATAAAATGTATTGTGACCGCGAACCTCGTTTTTATATTTCAGTACTGCATAACGAACAATGGCATATTGGTGGTAAGAGAAATACAGATTTCTATATGGATGGTAAAGACGGTGGTCCTTCTCATGACGCTCCGTGGAGCGGCTATCTGGTACGTAAGAGAGTAGACCCATCTGCAAATCCCAAAGAAGGCAGTGGAGATTATAAAAATCGTCATGGTGCACTATGTCGTTTGGCAGAGATCTATTTAAGTTATGCTGAGGCGTTAAATGAATATAGCATTGAGAAGGGGACTTATACTGCTAATCAAAATGAGATTTTGAAATATGTCAATTTGATTCGTGAGCGTGCGGGTATTCCCGAATATAGTGTTTCAGCTGAAGAAGGCAAGATAACAGCCCCATCAGATCCTGTAGAAATGCGCGAGTTAATTCGTCAAGAAAGGCGTGTGGAATTGAATTGTGAATCTGGACTTCGTTTTAATGATCTGCGTCGCTGGAAATTAGCCGAGAAAGTATTGGATGGCGATTTTTATGGCATGAATGCTTATATTAAAGTATCCGATGCGGACTATAGAAATAAATATTATACTCGTACAGTATATCAGACACGTAAATTTATAAGCTATTGGTGGCCTATTCCACAGGACGATATTGATAAGAATTGGAATTTGGTACAAACTCCTGACTGGACCGTCGGAAACCAATAAATAGTTATAATATTAATATATTGAATATAGATATGAAAAACGGATATATATTTAAGAAGAACCTTTTACGGTTCTTCTTCCTGACACTTGCTTCGTGTTTCATAGTAGCATGCAATGATGATGACGATGCTACTAATTCGCTCGACAATCGTACAAGTTTAGTTCTTACTCCTTCTGATTATGAAATAGAACTCAAGGAAGATACCCCAGATGAGGTTGCATTGACGTTAAACTGGACGGAAGCTGACCCAATAGGCTCTGACTATTATATTTCCTATCTTTATAAAATGGATCTGGAAAATAACAGTTTTGGAACAAACACAATGATAAGGGAGTATATTGATGATGATTTTTCTAAAAGTTATACTCATAAAGAATTGCAGAGTTTATTGGTGTCAAAGTGGAAGCAGCAGCCTGGTGATTTAGTAAAGTTACAAGCCCGTATTATCGGTTCTGTAGAAGGGCCTAAGTTTGTAAAACCGGAAGTTTCTACAGTTACTATAAAAGTAAAGATGTATTCTGAAAAGACTTTTGTAGCAGACCATCTTTATATGTCAGGCACAGCTGTTGATGGTGAAGATATTGAAATCTTGCCAATGGAAAGTCAGCCGAAGCGTTATGTTTCCATTTGTGACTTGAAGGCAGGTAATCTTCACTTCCCGATTGTTTGGAAAGATGAAAATAAGATTAATGCCATCTCACCAGTTGCTGCAGAACAACAGATTACTGATGGAGCAATGGAAGCTAAAATTAAGGGGATAGATAATGCTGGATATTGGGTGATTCCTGAAGATGGGCAGTATCGTGTAGTGGTAGATTTTGAAACACGTACCGTTACTATAGGTTTGGCTAGTAATTTTATAGAAGCTGATAAAATCTATATTGCCGGAACTTGTGTTAGCGCAGATGTAGAGATGACTCGCACGATAGAAGATGAAAATCAATATGCGTTCCATGCAGAACTGCAACCAGGTACTATTTATTTCCCGATCTTGTTTAATGGACAGAAAGATATGGCTATTGCTCCCGAAGAATCGGGCGATTTTACAGATGGTACAGCAATGAATATCTCGACAATGAGTCCGGAAGCAGCTGCACTTGCTTATCATTGGAATATCAAGACTGCGGGTGTCTATCGTGTTGTGATTAACATAAATACTAAAAAGGTTACGATTTACTCCCCCGAAACAGATCCTAAACCAATGGTTGTTTCGTGGACATGGAATAATAATACGATGACTACCACTATTGAAAGAGTCTTTATTTGGGGACCATACGATGGATGGGCTAAAGATGGCACTGGTGATACAGGATTCACTATGGCTCATTCTATGACACCTAGTTTGGCAAATCCTTATTTGTTTATATACAAAGGAGCGGAGTTACCCAGAAAGAATTCCATTAAAGACAAAGATGGAAATGCACATCCGGGTGGATTGAACTTTAAAGTCGGACCGCAAAGTGCAGGTTGCTATACCTTTGGCTCAACAGCAGATGCCATCAGAGGATCTTATGACGGTTGCCTTGATATTGCAGAGAGTGACTACAATCAGAAACAGACTGTAGTCGGAGGGCAATCTCACAACCGCTATGCCTTCTTTAGTGTACCTGTAGGAGTTAATTACATAGAATTAGATATTAAAGAACTGACAGTATTCTTTGATAAGAGATAATCAAGCAGGATAAAATTAAGAGTGCTATATCAATTTCGTGATTTTTATATGAATAAAGAGAACAATGATATAGCACTCTTTAAAAAACAATTAGTAGTATGGTTATAAGAAAGATTAGTTATTATAGAGTAATTGTGTCTCTTTGTCTGTTTATGTTCCTTTTATCTCCTGTTTTCGGAGACGAGAATTCAGCCGTTTCATTTGATAAGGAACTACCGAAGAATAACATAGTTACGATTCAGCCTGATTCTTTGCGTATTCTTCATAACCCGCTTACAGGATGGGTGCTCTATGCAAGTATGGGAGTGGATGCTGCAGATTTTTGGGCACAGTATGACCATATGTATATTCCTGAATTAGGACACAATGTTAGTGTGACAGATTATGCTCATACGCTTTATATTCGCGCTAGTTGGACAGATTTTAATCCACAGGAAGATGTATATGGTTGGAAAATTGATTCTAATTTAAGAGCATATATTGAAGGAGCTTATCAGCGGAATATGCGTTTGGCATTTCGTGTTGTAGTTGACAGTCGTGATAAGAGAACAGAATTTACTCCTCAATTTGTAAAAGATGCCGGTGCAAAAGGATTTATGAATAAAGGTAAATGGTCACCTTATTCTGATGATTCAGTTTTTCAGAAGTACTATACTAAATTTGTGAAGGCCCTGGCTAAAGATTTCAACGATCCTTCGAAAGTTGAATTTATAGATGGATTCGGACTTGGGAAATGGGGAGAATATCATACAATGATTTATTCAACAGGTGATGATACTCCAAAGAAAGCAGTTTTCGATTGGGTGACAGATATATATTCTCAAGTTTTTGATAAAGTTCCAGTAGTAATTAACTACCATAGATGGATTGGTGCGGGAAAAGATTGGGTAGATGATGAACATTTTGCTGCTGACAGTGAAGAAATGTTGGAAGAAGCAATCAAGAAAGGATATTCATTGCGTCATGATGCATTTGGCATGACAACCTATTATGGCAGTTGGGAGCGTAGGTTCGCAAAAAAATATCGTAATATCTGCCCCATTATTATGGAAGGTGGCTGGATTGTCAAATCACATAGTTATTGGCAGGATCCTAGAGGATATCGCAAGGATTCACACGAGGACGTAAGACGCGGTGAGTTTGATGACAGCAAAGAGGCACATGTCAATATGATGGATTTCCGTTTTGGTGATACAGAGTCCTGGTTTAAAGATGCTTTTGATTTAGTACGCCGATTCCTTCGGGAGGGGGGGTATAGGCTCTATCCCAGTGAAATCTCTTTGCCGCTAGAAGTCTCTAAAAAAACAACTCCGACTATTAAACATTGCTGGAACAATTTGGGATGGGGGTACTGTCCTACTAATATTCCGCAATGGAATCAAAAATATAAAGTAGCTTTCGCTTTGCTCGATTCTGAAACGAATGAGGTGCGATATACATTTGTGGATACGAATACTGATTTATCGAAGTGGATAAAAGGAAGTCCCGTTGAATATGTATTTGAGCCGGATATGTCCAAAGTTGAAACGGGTACTTATGTTTGGGCTGTGGGTTTGGTTGACCGGAGTAATAAAGATCTCATAGGGCTGGATATTGCCGCCAAAGGGGATATATTGGATTCGGGCTGGTTAAAATTGTCGAAAGTAAGCATAAAAAAATAAGAGCTATAGGTATGAAGATTAATTTTCAAAATATGTGCAGTTTGAGAAAAATAAGTTGTGGGCTTATTTTTTCTATGGCTATATCATTAGTCGCTTGTGGCAGTGATAATGATGAAGAAGGAGGTGATAATGGTGATGATGGTTTGGTAGAAGATACTTCTATTCCTGGAAACAGCATTGTCACGGTAAAGCAGAATCGAAATATCATTTTGCATAATCCTCTTTCCGGATGGGTATTATATGCGGGTATTGGTGATGGTTTATCTTCCACATTCTGGCAGGATTATGATAATTTCCCGTCATCGGAAGGCACTGTAAAGGTCTCTGATTATGCAAATACCTTATACCTTCGTGGTGCCTGGGCTGATTTTAATCCTGAAGAAGGAAAATATGCATGGAACTCCGATTGTGATACCCCTTCGGCTAAGCGACTGAAGATGTTGATAGAGGGAGCTAAGCAAAGAAATATGAAATTGGCCTTTACTTTTGTGGTGGATAGTCGTGATAAGCACTATAATTTTACTCCGAATTTTGTAAAAGAGGCTGGCGCGAAAGGATATGAAACACAAACAGGTTCAGTAAAAGTATGGTCTCCCTATCCGGATGATCCTATTTTCCAGAAATATTATGAGAAATTTATCAGGGCTTTGGCTAAGGATTTTAATGATCCCGACAAAGTACAGTTTGTAAGTGGTTCAGGATTTGGAAAATGGGGAGAATATCATAGTGTATGGTACTATCAGGTGCGTGAGTTGGGAAAACCGGAGCTGCCGACTCGTGAGGCTGTTTTCGATTGGGTGACAGATTTATATTCTCAAGTATTTGATAAAGTTCCTGTGTTTGTAAATTATCATCGTTGGATAGGTACAAGTAAAGAATGGGACGGCAATAACTATGATAAAGATACTGAAAGATTAATAGGAAAAGCAGTAGCTAAAGGATATTCATTACGTCACGATGCGTTTGGTATGAAAACTTATTATTCTACTTGGGAACGCAATTTTATAGCCAAGTGGAAGTATCTCGTTCCTGTAGTAATGGAAGGTGGCTGGGTGAAAAATTCTCATGGAAACTCGATTCAGGGAGATGGATATGCCAATTATGCAGAAGTACGTCAGGGTGAGTTTGATGAGGCTAAAACAGCCTGCGTCAATATGATGGATTTACGCTATAATTCAGACTTTCGCAATGGAGAAACTTATTCATGGTTTAATGAAGCTTTCCAATTAGTTAAACAATTCTGTACAGAAGGAAGCTACCGTTTATTTCCGGACAGAATTTCTTTGCCTACAACTATCTCTAATGGTAAACAGATTGAAATAGCGCACCGTTGGAATAATTTTGGTTGGGGATATTGTCCGACGAATATTCCCCAGTGGAAGAATAAATATAAAGTGGCTTTTGCTTTATTGGACACCAAGAATGATAAACCGAAGTATGTATTTGTTGATGGAGAACCGGAAGCTTGTGATTGGGTGAAAGGTACGGCTAAATCATATACGTTTACAACCCGGGTTGAAGGCGTGGAGGCAGGTAAATACATGTGGGCTGTTGGGATTGTTGACACGGCAAAGCAGAATGAGATTGGAATTCACCTTGCTGTAAAGAACAATGTAACATCTGCCGGCTGGTTGAAATTATTTGAAGTTATCGCTCGGTAAGTCATAGTCAATTGCTACGAGATACATTAATTGTTGGTAATGAGTGTATTGACAGGTCATAGTTCTCCGGTTCGTTGGGGATATATTTCCAAGATGCTAGCCATATATATGCTACGTATTGGATCTATATATGCTGCATATTGGATCTATAGATCCAACGTGTTGGGCATATATCTCCAATGAACTGATTGTAAGTGACTGGTACTTAGCTAAATGATAAGTGCATGGAATGGCTGGAATAAGTATCTGCTTACGTATTGCCTGATATACATCTGAAAACTAGAAATAATAATTAACTGACGAAAACATTGATGAGAAAAAAAGTTTTGATTTTGGGATTGTGCCTATTGGGAGTCACACATTCTCTTTCGTCAAAAGATAAAAAGAGTATTCCTTTGTATAAGGATGCCAAAGCTCCAATTGAAAAACGTATTGATGATTTAATATCGCGTATGACATTGGAGGAAAAGATTTTGCAGCTAAACCAATATACATTGGGACGAAATAACAATGTGAATAATGTTGGCGAAGAAGTGAAAAAAGTACCGTCAGAGATTGGTTCTTTGATATACTTTGATATAAATCCAGAATTGCGTAATAGTATGCAGAAAAAAGCGATGGAAGAATCTCGTTTGGGTATTCCCATCATTTTTGGCTACGATGCTATTCATGGATTTCGCACCATATATCCTATTTCGTTGGGGCAGGCCTGTTCATGGAATCCGGGATTGGTAGAACAAGCATGTGCGGTATCTGCACAAGAAGCCCGCATGTCTGGGGTTGATTGGACTTTTTCTCCCATGATCGACGTGGCACGTGATCCTCGATGGGGACGTGTAGCCGAAGGATATGGTGAAGATCCTTATACAAATGGAGTGTTTGCCGCTGCTTCGGTGCGTGGGTATCAGGGAGATGATATGTCAGCAGAGAACCGTATGGCTGCTTGTCTGAAACACTATGTAGGTTATGGTGCTTCGGAGGCTGGGCGAGATTATGTTTATACCGAAATTTCAGCTCAAACTCTTTGGGATACTTATCTACTGCCCTATGAGATGGGAGTGAAAGCTGGTGCGGCCACTTTGATGAGTTCTTTCAATGACATCAGTGGAGTACCCGGGTCAGCTAATCCTTATATCATGACCGAGATATTAAAGAAACGCTGGAAACATGACGGGTTCATTGTGTCTGACTGGGGGGCTGTGGAACAGTTAAAGAATCAGGGATTAGCCGCTACAAAGAAAGATGCTGCTCGGTATGCTTTTAATGCGGGGCTTGAAATGGATATGATGTCTCATGCCTACGATCGTCATCTGAAAGAGCTTGTAGAGGAAGGTAAGGTAACAATGGCACAAGTTGATGAATCAGTTCGTCGGGTATTGCGTGTAAAATTTCGTCTGGGTTTGTTCGAACGTCCTTATACTCCGGTTACTAATGAGAAGGATCGTTTTTTCCGTCCGCAAAGTATGGCTGTGGCCGCTCAACTGGCAGCAGAATCAATGGTGTTGTTGAAAAATGACAATCAGATATTACCACTTACAAACAAAAAAAAGATTGCCGTAGTAGGTCCAATGGCAAAAAATGGTTGGGACTTATTGGGTTCCTGGTGCGGACATGGAAAAGATACGGATGTGGAAATGCTCTATGATGGGTTGACTGCCGAGTTTGGAGGAGATGCCGAATTACGTTATGCAATGGGATGCAAACCGCAGGGCAATGACCGTTCAGGTTTTGCTGGCGCATTGGACGTTGCTCGTTGGTCTGATGTAGTCATTGTTTGTTTGGGCGAGATGCTTACCTGGAGTGGTGAGAATGCTTCCCGTTCTACGATTGCTTTGCCACAGATTCAGGAAGAATTGGTGAAAGAACTAAAGAAAGCCGGAAAGCCTGTCGTACTGGTATTGGTGAATGGACGTCCGCTGGAATTGAATCGTCTGGAACCGGTTTCCGATGCTATACTGGAAATCTGGCAACCGGGTGTGAATGGTGCGCTGCCGATGGCAGGAATTTTATCCGGACGTATCAACCCTTCCGGTAAACTAGCCATGACGTTCCCTTATTCCACAGGACAAATTCCTATTTATTATAATCGCCGCAAGAGCGGACGCGGACATCAGGGATTTTATAAAGATATAACAAGCGATCCGTTATATCCGTTCGGGCATGGATTAAGTTATACCGAATTTAAGTATGGCACTGTTACCCCTTCTGCTACTAAGGTGAAGCGTGGCGATAAACTGTCGGCAGAAGTGACCGTTACCAACACCGGTGCCCGCGATGGAGCAGAGACTGTTCATTGGTTTATCTCCGATCCTTATTGCTCTATCACCCGTCCGGTGAAAGAACTGAAACACTTTGAGAAACAACTTATCAAAGCCGGAGAAACGAAGACTTTCCGTTTCGACATCGATCTGGAACGTGATTTCGGTTTTGTCAATGAGGATGGTAAACGCTTCCTTGAAGCCGGCGAATATCATATTCTGGTACAAGGACAGACCGTTAAAATAGAACTGATAGACTAAAAATGTAAAGAACAAAAGTGTGTGAAGAGCTGATAGCTAAGTTGGTTTTTTACACATGCTATATTAACACAGAATCACCATGAAAAAGAAAATAGGAGGCATAGGTTTATGTATGCTTGCATGGAGTATATTAACCTGTGCACAGACAATCACTCCCCAAGTCGAACAACGTGCGAAGGACATTGTAACAAAAATGACTTTGCAAGAGAAAATAGAGTATATCTCCGGATATACCAGTTTTTCTCTGCGTGCCATCCCCCGTTTGGGAATACCTGAAATCAAGTTGGCTGACGGGCCGCAGGGAATTCGTAATCATGCTCCCAAGAGCACTTTATATCCTTCCGGAATACTTTCCGCTTCTACTTGGAACCGGGAATTACTTTATAAGTTAGGGCAAGGCTTGGGACAGGACGCCAAGGCAAGAGGAGTTAATATTCTGCTTGGTCCGGGCGTGAATATCTATCGTGCTCCATTGTGCGGCCGTAACTTTGAATACTTCGGTGAAGACCCTTACTTGACAGGTGAAACGGCGAAACAATATATCCTGGGAGTACAATCGGAAGGAGTCATTGCTACAATCAAACACTTTGCTGCCAACAACCAGGAATGGAGCCGCCATCATGCCAGCTCTGACATAGACGAACGTACTTTGCAGGAAATCTATTTCCCGGCTTTCCGAAAAGCTGTACAGGAAGCCAATGTCGGCGCCGTAATGAACAGCTACAATTTGTTGAACGGTGTCCATGCCACCGAACATAAATGGCTGAATATTGATGTCTTGCGCAATCTTTGGGGCTTCAAAGGTATTCTGATGTCGGACTGGACTTCTGTATATTCCGCCGTAGGCGCTGCTAACGCCGGACTTGACCTCGAAATGCCGAAAGGACGTTTTATGAATTTGGAGAATCTGTTGCCTGCTATCAAGACTGGCACAGTGACAGAAGAAACCATCAACCTGAAAGTACAACACATCCTGCAAACTCTGATTGCTTATGGTATGCTGGATAAGGAACAGAAAGACAGCAACATCGCAGAGGATAATCCTTTCTCCCGCCAGACAGCTTTAGAACTGGCGCGCGAGGGTGTAGTCCTGTTGAAGAATGAAGGAAACTTGCTCCCGCTGAAAGGGAAGACAGCCGTGATGGGGCCTAATGCAAATTTGATTCCTACCGGTGGTGGCAGTGGGTTTGTCACTCCTTTTTCTACCGTCTCAGTGGCTCAAGGCTTGAAGGAATTGAAGAAAAAGAATCTGTTACTATTGACGGATGATGTGATTTATGAAGATATTGTCCATGAGTTTTATACTGATGCTAATCGTCAGATGAAAGGCTTCAAAGCTGAATACTTTAAAAACAAGACTCTTTCGGGCCAGCCTGAAGTAATACGCACGGAATCCTCTGTTGATTATGACTGGGGATATGGAGCACCTTTGGACGGCTTTCCGACAGATGGATTCTCTGTCCGTTGGACAGCCTGCTACATGCCACAAACTGACGGTCAGTTGAAACTTCATATCGGTGGTGATGACGGTTATCGTCTGTTTGTGAATGACAAGCATATTACAGGAGATTGGGGAAATCATTCATACTCTAGCCGTGAAGTTGAACTGCCGGTTGAGGGTGGTAAGGAGTACCGTTTCCGGATTGAATTCTTTGATAATATTTCTTCGGCCATCATTCGTTTTAATGCTTATAGCCTTAATGAGGCGAAACTTCGTCAAGGATTGGCAAAGGTGGATAATGTTGTGTTCTGCACAGGTTTCAATAGTAATACCGAAGGCGAAGGCTTTGACCGTCCGTTTGCCTTGCTTCGCTATCAGGAATTGTTTATCAAGAAGATTGCGTCCATGCATCCCAATGTTGTGGTTGTACTGAACGCTGGTGGCGGTGTGGATTTCACCAACTGGTATGATGCCGCAAAAGCGATTCTTATGGCCTGGTATCCGGGACAGGAAGGCGGTCAGGCAATTGCTGAAATCCTGACCGGTAAGATTTCTCCAAGTGGAAAGCTACCGATTTCTATCGAGCGGAAATGGGAAGATAATCCGGTGCACGGCAGTTATTACGAGAACTTAAAGGCGGAGATTAAGCGTGTAGACTATTCCGAAGGTGTCTTTGTCGGTTATCGTGGATACGACCGTTCGGGAAAAGAACCTTTCTATCCGTTTGGCTACGGTTTGTCCTATACTACTTTCGCGTATAGTAATATGGCTGCGGAGAAAACGGGTGAGCATCAGGTTACCGTTAGCTTTGATATAGAGAATACAGGTAAGATGGATGCTTCGGAAGTGGCACAGGTGTATGTGCATGATGTACAGTCTTCTGTTCCCCGTCCGTTGAAAGAACTGAAAGGATATGAAAAGGTATTCTTGAAGAAAGGGGAGAAGAAGCGGGTTTCTGTTGTGCTGGATGAGGATGCATTCTCTTTTTACGATATGAATCAACACCGCTTTGTAGTGGAAAAAGGAGACTTTGAGATCTTAGTCGGTCCTGCTTCCAGTCAATTGCCTTTAAAGGCTATGGTTGAACTGTAATGACCGAATGATAAACAAATAAATATATAATGAAAAAAACACTTTTATTGGGAGCGTCTCTGTTATGTTCCGTTTTTATAATGGCAACAGAGATTCCTTTTCAAAAAGCAGAAATAAAGTCTATCATGCGAAAGGTGGCAGATTGGCAGATTGCCAATCCACACCCCGCTCCTGAACATGACGACTTGAACTGGCCGCAAGGTGCTCTTTATGTCGGCATGGTGGATTGGGCGGAATTGGCTGAAAAAGAAGATAATGATGATACATATTATAAGTGGCTTACCCGTATAGGCCGACGGAATTGTTGGCAGCCGGACAAACGGTTTTACCATGCTGATGACATCGCCGTATCACAGTCCTTTTTGGATTTATACCGCAAGTACAAAGACGAAGCAATGATTATCCCTACGCTCGCCCGTACGGAATGGATTGTCAATCATCCGTCCGAAGGCAGTTTCAAGCTGGTGGAGGGAGACTTAAAGACCTTGGAACGTTGGACTTGGTGTGATGCTCTCTTTATGGCTCCCCCTGTATATGCCAAACTGTATATGCTGACCGGAGAGAAAAAATATATCAAATTTATGAATCGTGAGTATAAAGCGACTTATGATTACCTGTTCGATAAAGAAGAAAACTTGTTCTACCGTGACTGGCGTTATTTTGATAAGCGCGAAGCCAATGGTAAGAAAGTCTTTTGGGGACGTGGCAACGGTTGGGTGCTTGGTGGTCTGGTTGAAATATTAAAGGAACTGCCCAAGAAAGATAAGAACCGCAAATTCTATGAGGAATTATTTGTAAAACTGGCTACCCGTGTTGCCGGATTACAGCATCCGGACGGTTTCTGGCATGCCAGTCTTTTGGATCCTGCCTCTTATCCATCACCGGAAACGAGTTGCACTACTTTCATTGTCTATTCCATTGCTTATGGAATAAACGAAGGTTTATTGGATAAGGAAATTTATCTTCCTGTAATGATAAAAGGCTGGAATGCATTAGTCTCGGCTGTGGAACCGAATGGGAAACTGGGTTATGTGCAGCAAATCGGTGCCGACCCGAAGAAAGTGACTCGTGACATGACGGAGGTTTATGGAGTTGGTGCTTTTTTGATGGCAGGCAATGAAATTTATAAAATGGCGAGATAATCTGTTCCCTCTGTGAAGATAGTAGACAATAATCATAAAAACGCTGTACTGTGATGAAAAAATTCTTATTGACATGCATAGCCGTAGCTTGTAGCCTTGTGGCTGTAGCCGAAGAACTGCTCATCGAAGCAGAAAGCTTCAGCCAGCGAGGCGGCTGGGTGCTCGACCAGCAGTTCATGGATCAGATGGGGTCGCCCTATCTCATGGCACATGGCATGGGCATCCCTGTGGCGGATGCTACGGCAGAAATCAACATTCCCCAAGCGGGCACTTACTACGTATATGCCCGTACTTACAACTGGACTTCACCTTGGACCGATGCCGAGGGCCCCGGAAAGTTCCGCCTGGCTTTAGGCGGCAAATTGCTGAAAGCTACATTAGGACATACAGGTAATTCCTGGCAATGGCAATTTGCCGGAAAGACAGTATTGAAAGCAGGGACTACCACCCTTGCCCTGAAAGACCTCACCGGTTTCGATGGTCGTTGCGATGCCATTTACCTTACGACCGATGCGAATACGCAGCCCGCTACCTGGGATGCGGCAGAGACAGCCGCACTTCGTACCCGCCTGCGACAACAACAGACGGTGCCCGCTCATCAATACGACTTTGTGGTAGTAGGAGGGGGAATAGCCGGAATGTGTGCTGCCGCATCTGCTGCCCGATTAGGTTGTAAGGTAGCACTAGTGAACGACCGTCCTGTATTGGGCGGCAATAACTCGTCAGAGATTCGTGTACATCTCGGCGGTATCATCGAAATGGGGCCTAATCAGGGATTGGGGCGTATGATACGTGAATTCGGTCATGAACGCTCTGGCAATGCCCAACCGGGTGACTACTATGAAGACCAGAAGAAGGAAGACTTTATAGATACCGAAAAGAACATTACCCTTTATGCTTCTCAACGTGCAATAGCCGTAAAGATGCAAGGAGACCACATTGCGTCAGTCACTATCCAGCACATCGAGACGGGCGAACAAACTGAACTTACCGCTCCTCTCTTTAGCGACTGCACAGGTGATGCTACCATAGGCTATTTAGCCGGTGCCGATTGGGCTATGGGGCGTGAAGGTCGCGATGAATATGGCGAGAGCCTTGCTCCCGAGCAACCCGACTCATTGGTGATGGGGGCTTCTATACAATGGTATAGTAAGGATATGAAGAAGAAAACCTCATTTCCTCATTTTGAATATGGCGTGCGCTTTGACGCTGAAAACTGTGAGCCTGTAACCATGGGCGAGTGGAAATGGGAAACGGGTATGAACCGTAATCAAGTCAGCGAAGCTGAACGTGTACGCGACTATGGACTTTTGGTGATATATTCCAACTGGAGCTATCTGAAGAATCACTATAAAGACCATAAGAAGTATGTCAACCGTTCCCTCGACTGGGTGGCGTATGTTTCAGGCAAACGTGAATCACGCCGTCTCTTGGGCGACTACGTACTGTCACAGGACGATATAGACAAGAATGTGGCGCACGAGGATGCTTCGTTTACCACCACTTGGAGCATCGACCTTCACTTCCCCGACAGCGTGAACAGTGTCCGCTTTCCCGGCAATGAATTCAAGTCGGCTACGGTGCATCGTTGGATTCATCCTTATGCCGTTCCCTATCGCTGTCTCTATTCGCGCAATGTGGACAACCTCTTTATGGCAGGCCGCAATATGAGCTGCACCCATGTAGCCTTGGGTACGGTACGTGTGATGCGTACTACCGGTATGATGGGTGAAGTAGTAGGTATGGCAGCCGGACTCTGCCACAAGCATCGTGTAGAGCCGCGCGACATCTATCATCATCACCTGCCCGAACTGAAGCAACTTATGCAAGCGGGTCTGGGCAAACGCGATGTGCCCGATAACCAACGCTTCAACGAACCCAACAAATTGTTGGAAGTTCCGGGAGCTTACATCAAACCGTAGACAAACTATGAGCAAAAAAAATATTATCACGATATTTCTATCGGCAATATGGACCTTGCCGCTTTGGGGAGGACAACAGTATTACGCTTTTCTGAAAGGTGACACGCTACGTATGGGCAATAACTATATGGAACGCGCCATGCTGTGGAATAACGGTGCGCCTGTTACCATCAGCCTTACTGACAAGCAACACGGAAAAAACATTCCGGTACAGGGCAAACAACCCGATTTCTCGATTGTGAAAGGTATCCCTACGGACGCCACATTCACCGTGAACGAGATACCGACGAACGGCATCCACGCCAGTTATCTGCAGGCTACCGTGGCTTGCACTATCGGTTCGCTGAATATAGAGCGTCGCTATCGCATTTATGCAGACTGTCCCGCCATTGCTTGCGATACCTATCTGAAAGGGCAAGTGGAACTTTATCAGAATAAGGAGGATAACCGCTCTAACGCCGATCGCAAAAATATAGAGCACACGGCCGATATGGCTACGGGGGTGAAAACTCCCACGCTCGACAGGTTGCAACTATCCGGCAATCATTGGAGTGCCCGCACAATAGAGTTTTTCGACTACACCGATTGGAACGACAATCTGGTGACCGGGCGTACCTGGCTTCCTTACCGTCGCAATACGTATCGTGGTAATTTGCTTTTTGCTCATGACGTAGTTACGCGTCAAGGCTTCTTTTTTTTGAAAGAGGCTCCTAGCAGCAGTACCCAATTACATTATCCGGGTTCTGACTTCGTGGCGGACTTTAGTGATTTTATGGTAGTGGGGCTGGGCATTGCGTCTCATGATGTAAAGCCGGATAGCTGGACCCGCGTTTATGGATGCGTTACCGGCATCTATACCGGCAGCGAGCAAGAAGCGCTTACTGCCTTGCGCCTCTATCAGAAACAACTGCGCCATCACACCGCCGCACAGGATGAGATGATTATGCTCAATACCTGGGGCGACCGTAGCCAGGATGCCAAAATAGATGAGGCTTTCTGTCTGGCAGAACTAGACCGTGCCGCACGCATGGGCATCACCCTCTTTCAACTGGACGATGGCTGGCAGAGCGGAAAAAGCCCTAACTCGAAGACTGCCGGAGGTAGTTTTAAGGATATCTGGAAAAGTGGCGATTACTGGACGCCCAACCCTACAAAGTTCCCTCATGGACTGAAACCTATTGTAGAGAGAGGCAAGAAATTGGGTATTCGCATCGGATTATGGTTCAATCCCAGCATACAGAATGATTTTGCCGATTGGCAAAAAGATGCGCAAGCCATTATCGGGCTTTATAAGAAGTACGGCATCTGCTGTTTTAAGATAGACGGCCTGCAGATACCTACCAAGACAGCCGAACAGAATCTACGCCGACTGTTTGATACCGTGTTGGAGCAAACCAACTATGAAGTGATTTTCAACCTCGATGCCACTGCCGGTCGTCGCGGCGGGTATCACTATATGAACGAGTACGGCAACATCTTCTTGGAAAACCGCTATACCGATTGGGGTAACTATTACCCTTATCGCACCTTGCGCAACCTCTGGATGCTGTCTCGCTATGTACCGGCGGAGAAGATGCAGATAGAGTTCCTTAATAAATGGCGCAATGCCGACAAGTATGACGCTGCCGACCCTTTTGCCCCCGCCCGTTACAGTTTCGATTACCTCTTTGCTATCACCTTGGCGGCGCAGCCGTTGGCTTGGATGGAGGCTTCGAACCTGCCCGAAGAGGCTTATATTACGGCATCTCTGCTCAAGAAATACCAACCCTTGCAACTCCAGTTTCATCAAGGCGTCATACTGCCCATTGGTGAAGAACCTTCGGGACGTTCGTGGACCGGATTCCAATCGACCGTCTCCGGCACGCAAGGCTATCTTGTGGTTTACCGCGAAGATAATGAGCAAGCCAGGGGGACTATTGACACTTGGCTTCCAGAGGGTAAGAAAGTTACTTTTACCCCTGTAATGGGAAGTGGTAAGAAGTTTGCCGCAAAAGTCGGCGCACAGGGTAGAGTAAGTTTCGAGCTAAACGACAAGAACTCTTTTGCACTCTATCAATACGAAGTAAAACCATAAAAAGGCGGCTATCTGCTTTTTACGCTAATCACAAATGATGTGTTAACTTCTGATTCGCAGAGTATTATGATGTGTGGAGAAGAGCATTAATATCTCTACTGTTGGATGTTAATAGTTGAGTTGTCAGATATTAATAGCTGGGCGGATAGGTATTAATAGTTGAGACAATGGGTATTAATAGCTGATAAATGGAATATTAATATAGCAATGACAAATGAAATAAAATAGGGAACTATGATAAAAAGAGTACGTTTTCTTCTTCTCCTGATAGCATTTGTCTCCATGCAGATAGTTGCATGGGGGCAGCCACAGGAAAGACTGGTTCAAGTGCAGGTCACTCCTGACCACACCAATTGGCTGTATAAACCGGGAGAAAAAGTGAAATTCAAAGTGGCTGTATTGAAATGCAATATCCCGCAGGATAATCTGGAAGTGCGCTATGAGATTTCGGAAGACATGATGAAACCTCATCAGACAGGCAAACAGCCTTTGAAGAATGAAAAGCTTGAAATTAACGCAGGGACTATGAAAAAAGAAGGATTCCTGCGTTGCCGCGCTTTCGTCACTTGCCAAGGGCGTGAGTATGAAGGCGTGGCTACCGTCGGCTTCTCTCCTGAGAAATTGCAACCGACCACTCCGTTGCCTGCCGACTTTCTGGAATTTTGGAAAAACACCAAAGAAGCCGCAGAAAAGTGGGCATTGGAACCGATAATGACTTTACTGCCGGAAAGGTGTACAGATAAGGTGAACGTATATCATGTCTCCTTCGCGAACAATGACTATGCGTCCCGTATGTACGGCATCCTTTGTGTTCCGAAGGCTTCCGGGAAATATCCGGCGATTCTGAAAGTGCCGGGTGCAGGTATCCGTGCCTATAACGGAGAAGCCGAACGTGCCGGAAAAGGTTTTATCATTCTGGAAATCGGTATTCACGGCATTCCGGTCAATTTGACGGGAGATGTGTATCACCGGCTTTATAACGGTGCTTTGAAGAATTACCACTCGTTCAATATGGACAATCGGGACAAGTACTATTACAAACGGGTTTATACAGGCTGTGTGAGAGCCATTGATTTCATTTACACACTTCCCGAATTCAATGGTAATTTGGCGACCTTTGGAGGAAGCCAGGGCGGTGCGCTTTCCATTGTGATTGCCGGACTCGATGATCGTGTCAAGGGATTGGTTTCTTTCTATCCAGCCTTGTGTGATATGGCGGGTTATACCCACGGTCGTGCAGGCGGTTGGCCGCATATGTTGAAGGATGAGAAGAACCGGACACCGGAAAAGATTAAAACCGTTCAGTATTTTGATGTGGTGAACTTTGCCCGACAGGTCAAAGTTCCGGGATTCTATACTTTTGGTTATAATGATATGGTCTGTCCGCCTACCACCACTTACTCCGCTTACAACGTGATTAATGCTCCGAAAGAGCTGTTTGTAGCTGAGACGACCGCTCATTATGCCTATGCCGAACAGTGGAGCGCAGCCTGGAACTGGGTAATGAATTTCCTGAAAAATAAATCGAAATAGCACGGATTACACGGATTAACACTGTTGTTTTACCTATTCTATTCTAAAAACCATGAAATCCGTATAATCCGTGCCTGAACTTATTATATACACTAATTATAACAACATACTTAAATGAAAACAGGTGAGAAATTAAGTCTATGTCTATTGTTGCTAATCGTTTTTGCTGGAAGCGTTGCGGCACAGGAGCTGATAACGAATGTATATGGTCGCAACATCCATTCGCTGAATGGTAAATGGAATGCTATCATCGACCTGTACGACCAGGGGCAACGGATGAAAATCTATGAGAACCGGCAACCGGAAGGAAATATCGATTTCTACGAATACGCGTTTGAAGGCGGGTTGCGTCTTAATGTTCCGGGAGACTGGAACTCTCAATCGCCCGAATTGAAGTATTACGAAGGCACTGTATGGTATGCTCGTCACTTTGATGCCAAACGCTTGGCAGATAAACGCCAGTTCCTTTATTTCGGTGCTGTCAGCTATCGTTGCAAAGTCTACCTGAACGGAAAAGAGATAGCAGAGCACGAAGGCGGTTTTACTCCTTTCCAAGTGGAAGTGACAGACCTGTTGAAAGACGGTGACAACTTCCTGGCGGTAGAAGTGAACAACCGCCGTACCAAAGACGCCATTCCCGCTATGGCATTCGATTGGTGGAACTATGGCGGCATCACAAGAGATGTGCTGTTGGTGAAAACTCCCCGGATATTTATAGAAGATTATTTTATCCAACTGGATAAAAATGCTCCCGACCGGATAATTGCCCGTGTGCGTCTTTCTGATAAAAAAGCAGGTGAGAAAGTAACAGTTGCCATCCCCGAACTCAAAATCAACGCGGAGCTTACCACCGATGCAGAAGGAAAGGCGGAAACCGTGTTGAATGCGAAGAAGCTGCAACGCTGGTCGCCTGAAGAACCGAAACTCTATGGCGTGACTGTATCTTCAAGTGCCGACCGCGTGGAAGAGCAAATAGGCTTCCGTAATATCACCGTGAAAGGAACTGATATCTACCTGAACGGGAAGCCGACATTTATGTGCTGTATCTCTTTCCACGAAGAAATCCCGCAACGTATGGGGCGTGCTTTCTCGGAAGCCGATGCAGCTATGTTGCTAAATGAAGCGAAAGCTCTTGGCGTGAACATGATTCGCCTGGCTCATTATCCGCAGAATGAGTACACGGTACGCCTGGCGGAAAAGATGGGCTTCCTTCTCTGGCAGGAGATTCCTATTTGGCAAGGCATTGACTTTACAGACGATGATACCCGTAAGAAAGCGCAGAGGATGCTTTCTGAAATGATTAAGCGCGATCAAAACCGCTGCGCGGTAGGTTATTGGGGTGTTGCCAATGAAACACAGCCTTCCAAAGAACGGAATGAATTCCTTACTTCCCTGCTCGAAACGGGAAAACAGCTGGACACTACCCGCCTGTATGTTGCCGCTTTCGACCTTGTGCACTTCAATAGCGAAAAACAGCGTTTTGTAATGGAAGATTCTTTTACTTCCCAACTGGACGTCGTAGCTATCAATAAATATATGGGCTGGTATCATCCGTGGCCTGTGGAACCGAAAGACGCTATATGGGAAGTAGTGACGGACAAACCATTGATAATTTCGGAATTTGGCGGCGAAGCATTGTACGGTCAGTCCGGTGATGAGAACGTAGTCAGCTCCTGGAGTGAAGAATACCAGGCACGCTTGTACAGAGACAATATCCGTATGTTCGACAATATCCCGAACCTGCGTGGCGTATCTCCCTGGATTCTGTTCGACTTCCGTTCCCCATTCCGTTTCCACCCCACCAATCAGGATGGCTGGAACCGCAAAGGACTCATATCCGACCAGGGTATGCGTAAGAAAGCGTGGTATCTGATGAGAGATTATTACATGAAAAAGAGAAATAACCGATAAGTTTAGCTATATTTGAATGTGATGAAGCAATATAAGATTGTAGTGATTTGTATGTGCATACTGCTCCTTCTTGCCGGAGGAGTGTATGCGCAGCAAAAAACGGTCAGGATACTTGCTATCGGCAACAGTTTCTCCCAGGATGCCGTGGAGCAATATCTGCATGAACTTGCCGAAGCCGAAGGCATTTCAACCATCATCGGCAATATGTTTATCGGCGGTTGTTCTCTAGAACGTCATGTGAAAAATGCCCGTGACAATGCTCCTGCCTATGCCTACCGGAAAATCGGTACGGATGGAAAGAAACGGGAAA
>ENA-OWWX01000019-OWWX01000019.1-human-gut-metagenome-genome-assembly--contig:-NODE-19-length-31585-cov-8.42864_pt1 | contig 31585 bp, 25 predicted proteins | sample MGYA00249242_ERZ652051 | MGnify/ENA primary metagenome ERZ652051 (study PRJEB26925, sample SAMN05826995) | human gut metagenome | biome: ENVO:2100002; feature: ENVO:00000062; material: ENVO:00002003... | reverse complement strand
GAAAGTGAATTGGATTCTCATATTAGTCTTCATCAACACCGGTTGACAAAGAGCCTTAAAATTTAAAATACAATCTTTAATTATTTAACCGGTAAATCCATTCGCGGTGGTCGCGTTGAATAAGTTCTTCAGCAGCGGCAGGGCCCATGGAATGTGGTGTGTAGTTCGGGAAGTTTGGTTCTTGTAAGTCCCAAACCCGACGAATTTGGTCAACGAATTTCCAAGCGTAGGAAACTTCTGGCCAACTTGAGAAGTTGGTCCCATCACCCTTCATTACGTCATGGATGAGACGTTCGTAAGGTTCCGGCGTATCCTTAGACTTTTCGGCGCCCACAATGTAGTCCAACTTGATTGGTTCAGTCTGGAAACCAGTATCGTTGGTCTTGGCATTTAATTGTAATGAGAAACCAGCGTGTGGTTCAACGAAGATCGTCAAAACGTTGGCTGCCAAGGGGGTGTTTTGAGATTGTGGAAAGGCGAAGATATCTACTAATGGCCGCTTGAAGACAACATCTACTCGAGTGAACTTGTCAGCCAACATCTTACCCGTCCGCACATAGAATGGTGTCCCTGACCAACGGTAGTTATCAAATAATAACTTCCCGGCAACGAATGTTTCTGTGGTGGAATCAACAGGAACGTTGTCCTCATGTCGGTAATCAGGTTGGTCGTTAACGGACCCATATTGACCACGAACGAAGTTGGTTGCGGCGTCCGCTACGTTGTAAACCCGTAAACTCCGTAGAGCCTTAACCTTTTCAGCCCGAATATCTGTATCCGTAAAGGCGACAGGTTGTTCCATAGCTAACAGGGAAACAATTTGCATGATATGGTTTTGGACCATATCACGTAAAGCCCCACTGTTGTCGTAGTAAGAAGCCCGTTCTTCAACACCCAACTTTTCAGAAAGGGTAACTTGAATGTTATCAATGTACCGGTTGTTCCAGAGGGATTCAACCAGTGTGTTACCAAAGCGCAAGGCTTCGATATTTTGAATCATTTCCTTACCTAAGTAGTGGTCAATCCGGAAGATTTGCTCTTCTTCGAAGGACTTGCTTAAGGCATCGTTTAGTTGTTTAGCGGAATCGAAGTCACGACCGAATGGCTTTTCGATAACTAACCGGTTGAAGGCGTTCTTGTCTGTTGACATTAGGCCTTGGGTCTTCAAATCTTGGGCGATGGTCCCGAAGAACTGTGGTGCCATGGATAGATAGAAGATCCGGTTACCTTGTAACTTGTACTTCTTATCCAATTTTTCGGCGAGTTCCTTCAAGACAGAGTAGTGCGCCGTGTCGGTAACATCGTGTGATTGATAGTAGAAGTGAGAGATAAAGTCACTGGCTTCTTTAGAATCGGCACGGTTACCACTGTCAGCTAAGGATTTCTTAACGGCAGCTCGGAATTTGTCATCGTCGATGCTTTGACGAGAGGTGCCAATAACGGCAAAATGCGTCCGTAAGTTACCTTTGCGATAAAGATTGAAAAGACTAGGGTAGAGTTTACGGTAAGCTAAGTCACCGGTACCCCCGAAGAACATGAATAAAGCTGTACGTTCAGTTGCCACGAGATCGTCACTCCTTAAGTGTGATTACGTTAAAAGATTTCTACCAAAATTTAAAAACTGTTATATGATGTTGTCACTACCGGGAGCAAATCCGGGAGTGACGCAGCGAGTTGTCTATTTGATGTCTAGACCACTTCACGAAGTATTATACGCTACTTCTTTATGAAACGCGATCTTTTTAAAGCAAGAATTTTAAATTTAGACAACCGGTTGCAATACTTATAAAACAATGTTTACATCAAAAATCATTTTCATGAAAATGAAAAACTTTTTGTTGAAAATAAATGGAAGCGACTTTCTCGCCAATTAGAATTGAAATCGCTACCACTTTAGTTTAACAGAATATGGGCGTGAGGAATCATTTCACGCTTCTAATGATTAGATTTTAATGTGATTATGAAAATGGTATGCTAGATATAAGTGATGTTAACGACTGATTAACCTAAATGGGGCTGAAAAAATGACCAATTGGCAGGAACGAGAAATAACACGAGTAACGACGGCAACAGATTTATATGACTTATTTGACCGGTTGGGTCTGCGGGCCACGGATTCTTGCTTGGTGCACACCTCATTGAGTGCCTTTGGCTACATTCCTGGGGGTGAGCAGACGTTGGTGACGGCGCTCAAAACGACCTTGTCTCAAGGCAATATTGTGATGCCGGCCCAGTCGGCAGACTATACAGACCCACGCGAATGGCTGTATCCCTCCGTGCGGCAGGATTTGCAGGCTAAAGTGATGGCTGGAATGCCCGCCTATGATCGGACACTGACACCTTGCCACTTTATCGGGACAACACCAGAGTATTTTCGGACACTGCCAGATACGCAACGCAGTGGGCACCCAACCTGTTCGATGACGGCTTGGGGCCGGAATGCGGCACAAATCTGTGCGACACCGACGTTAGATTTGCCTTTTGGTGCGCAAGGGCCTTTGCAAAAGCTTTATAACCTGAATGCCAAAGTCGTGTGTCTAGGCACTGACTTTGAAACGGCTACGGCGATTCATTTAGCGGAATCGACCATTGACCGTCCGGTTTTCGAGGAACAGGCGCCCATTAGCGTAGCGGGTAAGCCCCAGTGGCGGTCTTATCAAATGGTTGAGTTGGAACCATATGATGATTTTAATGTGATGGGAGCGGCCTTTTGCCAGGCCCATCCGGAGCAGGTCACCCAACAGCCGCTGGGTCAGCACCATCAGGCTAGGGCAATAGGGATGCGGGCGCTGGTCGACTTTGCGCGAGAGTATTATCGAGAAAAAGATCGGCGCGAGATGAGCTAAAAAGTACAAGATATAAAAGCGTAGTTGTTAGCCGTGGTGAAAGGAGAAGCGGCTACGTTTTATTGTATTATATAGGCTTCTATGCCTTTGATAGTATCAAAAGGTAGTCACGATACTTTGGAACAGGCTAGTGATTCGGCAGTCTGGCTACGTAGATTAAGCAACTGGATCGTTACTAGCAATCTAAGTCGAAATTACTTACAAAAGTAAGGCCACAAATTCCAGTTGGATAGATGATTGTTAATCAAATATGAGTAGGGTATGCTTTAATAGTCAAAGTGATAAAATTTGCTGTTTTCTCTAAACGAAAATGCTGGTATATCAAGGATTCTTTAGTGTATTCCCCACATGTGTGGGGGTGATCCCCCCTTCTTTATCCACTATCGCAGTCGCTTAAAGTATTCCCCACATGTGTGGGGGTGATCCTTGTTGACCATTTGCTGATGTGATTTGTCGGCTGGTATTCCCCACATGTGTGGGGGTGATCCTCAGGTTAACCACTGAGAATACATCTGAGTTCTGTATTCCCCACATGTGTGGGGGTGATCCCGTATCAAATGGATGGCTTAGCTTTCTTCTTTGGTATTCCCCACATGTGTGGGGGTGATCCCCAATCAAAAATGGCCGTCAATCCGTCTGTATCCGTATTCCCCACATATGTGAGGGTGAACGGAGGCGTTTCAAAAATGATTGTAATGCTGTGCTTAAATCAAAATAGACTTTTTATGGAAAGATAGTTGATAGAGCAGACCACCCAAGTACTAGCAGGCCATTGTGATAGGATGCAGGTGTTGATTGATTTTGCATGAGGACATTATCGAAAAAAGGATCGGCGTGAGATGAACTTATCGAGGAGTCTATCGGGTATTCAGGCACGGGGATCGTATGTATAAATGAGGCTAACTGTCAAGAAATAAAGTGCTGGTGGTTGACAAAGTTAATGGCGCGCGTTATATTAATAATCGAACGATCGATCTTTTAAAAGGAGCCAATCATGCGAGAAAAAGATACGGCAAAACAAACGAGTATTATTGATGAGGTCAGTAATATTATTTTAAACGAGGGAATTGCAGCAGTTTCAATGTCCAAGATTGCTAAAGCAAGTGGCATTTCTTCATCAACGATTTACGTGTACTTTACGGATAAGGAAGATGTGTTAAAACAAGTTTATTTAGCAAAAAAAGAAATGTTAGCCACTTTTTTACTGAAAAATATTGAAGCGACAACTGATAATCCAGTTATCTTTGCGCAGCAATTTATGCGGACACTGTATGAATTTGGCATGCAACATTATGAAGCCCTAATGATTATCGAACAATTTAACAGTTCTCCAGTTCGAAATAATTTACAGATTAGTCAAGCAGAGTCATACCGAGGCTTTGAACGGTTATTTGAAGCCACTAGTCATGCGCCACAATTTGTAACGGACTCAGCCGCCGTGATCTTAGGCTTTGCTTACGCACCTATTGTTTTATATGTTAAAGCACGTAAAACCAATCAGTTGACGGCCCAAACCATCTCAATTGAGCAAGTTATTGATATGTGTATGCACGCGTTATTAAAAGAATAAACCGGTCAACGGGTTATTTTTTATCGTTATAATTAAACGAACATTCGATTAAAAAAGGAGAAAAAAATAAATGACCACTAATGTAGAAATGACTAAAATTTTTGAGGACCAACGGCAACAGTACAATCGCGTACAACCTATGAGCTTAGCGACCCGATTAACAACGCTGGATCAACTTGAACGACTGCTACGAGAGAATTTAAATGCTTTTGTTGAGGCCTTACAAGCCGATTTTGGTCAGCGTGATCCATTACAGATTATTGGGGCAGATCTAACGGGTCCCTTAACCACTATTGCCTATACCAGAAAGCATTTGCGTAAATGGATGAAGCCTGACAAAAAGCGATTAGGTCTGATGGGACTTAGTGGGAGTCGGGAATATATCTATAATGAGCCATTAGGCGTGGTGGGGATCATGTCACCCTTTAATGCACCGATCGACCTGGCACTTGACCCAGCCATTGAAGCCATTGCGGCGGGAAACCGAGTGATGGTTAAAATATCTGAGTACACGCCCAAGGCGGCAGCTTTATTACAAAAATTGGCAAAAAAGTACGTTAGCGAGACCACGTTTGCTGTCATTACTGGTGAAGCAGATGTGTCGGCCCATTTTTCAGCCTTGAATTGGGATAAATTTGTTTTCACTGGGGGGTCAGAAACTGGGAAAAAGATTTTAGCTGCCGCCGCGCCTAATTTGACACCAGTGGTATTGGAATTAGGCGGGAAGAATCCAGCGGTTGTTTTACCGGACGCCAATCAACAACTGGCAGCAGAAAAAATTGCACGGGGACGATCGGGCAATAGTGGTCAAATCTGTTTAGATGTTGACTACGCGATGGTTCCGGCTAACCAGTTGACGGATTATATTCACTTGATTGTAGAGCAGTTAGAACAGGCATTTCCCACATATAGCGATAATCCAGAATATTCAGCGATCATTAATGATGCGGCTTATAAGCGAATTACGGGGATGTTAGCAGAAGCACAACAGCGCGGGACACAATTACTGACCATTAATCCGAACCACGATGCGGTACCCGATGCCACCAAGCGATTGATTCCGTTGACGTTAGCCATTAATCCCGACCCAGATTTACAGATTGCTAAAAATGAAATCTTTGGCCCGATTTTGTCAATTTTCACTTATGAAACGTTAGATGAGGCCATTGCGTTCATAAATACCCACGAAAAGTCATTGGCCATGTATGTGTTTGGCAAAAATAAGGCACAATTAAATCGGATTATTCGGCACACCTCGTCTGGCGGCGTTGATATTAATGAGCTCGCTTTACACGCGGGTTCTCACGAAATGGGATTTGGCGGCGTTGGGTACTCTGGTATGGGGCGTTATAAAGGTGGCAAGGTTGGTTTTGAAACCTTCAGCAATCCTAAATCGGTTTATAAACAAGGAATTTTAGCCAAATACACCACACGCTTCATGGTGCCAATACACAATCAGCGTAATGAGAAGCGATTTAAGAAGATGTTGGGACTCTAGTCTAAAGGGGTGTGCTCGGGTTTCTTCAATCGAATAGAGCCAAAATAAAGAGAGACCAAGCACAAACCGTGCTTGATCTCTCTTTTACTAATCAGCAGATGTTACTTGGCTAAGGCCTTCAACGCGTCAAAGTCCGCCTGACTCAGGTCAATGTCTTGGGCCTGAATATTTTGCAATTCGTGGTCACTAGACTTAGTGCCTGGAATTGGCAGAATAACGTCAGAACGTTTTAGCAACCAGGCTAACGCAATCTGTGCGGGCGAAGCGCTGTATTTTTGCGCAATGTTCGTCAGCATAGCGTCTTTGATCAGTTCACCAGTAGCTAGTGGGAACCATGGAATGAAAGCAATGTGATGGGCATCTGCGTAATCTAAGACGTCCTCGTCTTGCCGATTGCTGAGGTTATACATGTTTTGAACTGAAACAATGGGGGCAATGGCCGTAGCTTCTTTGAGCTGGTCAACAGAGACCTGACTCAAGCCAATGTGTTTGATCTTACCCTCGTCTTGCATGTCTTTTAGAACACCAATCTGGTCGGCCAACGGAACATTCGGATCAACCCGATGAAGTTGTAAGAGATCGATGTGGTCCAAACCCAGCGTAAACAAATTCATTTCAACTTGTTGTCGAAGGTAGGCAGGAACGCCAACTGGTGTCCAGACATCTGGTCCTTGCCGGGTGTTACCAACTTTGGTGGCAACCATCACGTGATTGTCCGGGCGATTCTTCAGGGCATCTCGCAAGTAGAGGTTAGCATAAAAGGGCCCGTAAGCATCGGCAGTATCAATGAAGTTAACGCCGTGATCAATCGCCGTTTCAATCACTTTAACGGCATTATCTGGGTCAGCAACTGGTCCCCAAACGCCGTCACCAGTGAGCTGCATCGTCCCATAGCCCAGGCGATTAACCGTTAAATCGGAAGCAAATGTAAATGTTTTTTCCATGCTGAAATACCACCTTCGTAAGAATTAAAATACTAACATTAAGTTAGTCTTTTTACCCAGGTGGTGCAAACATTTTGGTTCAGTAAAAGTTTGTCGTTAAATTAAAATTAAGCCAGATTAAAAAAGCCTAAACTCCGCGAGATTATGTCACGATTTTGTAAAAAATCTGTTATACTAACAATCGGTTAAAAAAATAAGTGCCGGTGGGTTACTGCCGGTAGACTAAGGGGTCAGGAATAATGAAGAAATTTATGGTTGCTTTGACTGGGTTAGTCACGTTAGCCACTGTTGGCGCAACGGTCCCAGCTACTGCAGTTACCACGGCACATGCCGCAACGAAGTCAACGCACGTCAGCCCAAGCTTAAAGGTTAACGCGATTTACACCACGTCCACGAAGGTTGCTGGAACGGCGACTAAGGGGTCCAAGATTACCGTTAAGGCGACAAAGAATGCCAAGACGAACCTTGCCAGTGGTACGGCTTCTAAGACCACGGGTAAGTACAGTATTAAGCTATCCAAGAAGTTAAAGAAGAACGCTAACGTTTACGTCTACGCTACCAATTCGAAGACGAAGGCTTATTTCTACCGGATTATCCGGGTCCAAGCGGCTTCAACGAAGGCGGCAACGACTAAGAGCACGTCAACAAAGAAGACGACTACTAAGAAAACAACCACGAAAAAGTCGACGACTTCTTCAAAGACTAGTGCGGCCAGCTTTTCTGTAAAGACGCCAACTGGGACGTGGACGTCTAACACGGCCAACAAGTACTCACAAAAGTGGGTCTTCAGCCAAAAGACCGGTCTGAATGAATACCTGTACAAGAATGGTAAGAAGGTCAAGACTTTGGTTTCTTACGCGAAGTATAGTGTATCTGCTAAGACGCCAACCTTCTGGAAGATTACCTACACACCAAAGGGTTCTAAGACGAAGCAAACGATGTATCTTCGCTTCACGTCTGCTAAGAAGTTCAAAGTGGTCAACAGTAAGAACCAGGTTATCTCAACCAAGGCCGGCGTTGCTCCTGCTGCTAAGTGGACATTCACTAAGGCTTAATTAGAATTAATGATCTAAATCAAAACGAAACGATCATGCTAACCAATTAGGGTGGCATGATCGTTTTTATTTGGCCACGCTTATTCATATCAGCAAATTGCCGGTGGCTGACCAACTACTGGATCTTCACGAATCGACTAGCCACTTCGCTCAAAATGGCATTTTAACAATGATCGTAGCTGTTAAGAGTTTCGGTTTTTAGTGAAATATGCGACAATGAAGCTAGAAGTTCAAAATAAGTGAGGGACAGTAAATGTGGAAAACCAAAAAAGAGGTCAGTTTAGTGGGGATTCTGTCAGCGACCTTGCTACTTAACGCGGCTGCCGCGTGTATGTGGCCGTTGACGACTGTTTATATGCACAATCAGCTTCACCAGACGTTAGCATTGGCTGGGGTGGCGCTGTTAGGGATGTCGTTATGTATGATTGTTGGGAACTGGCTAGGCGGATGGCTCTTTGATAATTGGTCACCGTTTAAGTCAGCACTTGTCGGGACGTTATGTTCCTTTATTCCGATGCTCACCTTAATTGTTTTTCATGGGTGGCCGATCTTTGGGATTATGCTCCTGTTCATCGGTCTTGGTGATGGGATTGTGATGACTGTCGTCAATTCTTTTGCGGCGAATATCAAAGAAATTAGTAGTCGGCGGGTCTTCAACTGGCTGTATATTGGTATGAACCTGGGGGTAGTTGTTGGGACTCTGATGGTTGGGGTACTGATGGATCATGGGGTTCAATTGGTCTTTATGGTAGCTAGTCTAAGCTATGCGGCCTTGTTAGTGATTTTCGTTGTAGACTTCCGCATGGATATTCAGACCAAGACCCATCAACACGTCAAGGGCCCGGCCAAGCCGGCTCAATTACAGCTCATTTGGTTGATTGCGGCGATGGTCTTTTGCCTTTACTTGAGTTACTCCTTATGGGAAAGTGTGATCTCGGTCCACATGACGAACCTCGGAATTTCCTTTGAAAAGTACAGTCTGTTGTGGACCTTAAATGGACTCCTGATCGTCTTCGGTCAGCCCTTGGCTAATCGGATTGGGACGTACTTTAAAATGAGTTCACAGATTGCGGTGGGGACGCTTATTTTTATTCTATCGTTCTTACTCCTGGTCTTTGCTAGAGACTACACCATGTTTGTGGTGACTATGGTTATCCTGACGGTTGGTGAAATGACGGGGTTCCCTGGAATTCCGGCTTGGATTGATGGTCTTGCTGGAGACAACGACAAAGGGAAATTTCAAGGGATTTATAACATGGCAATTTCCTTTGGTCGGGCGGTGGGCCCATTATACGGTGGGTTAATCATTGAGTATGGAAGCTATCAGTTACTGTTCTGGTCCGTTACGGGCCTTATGCTAGCGGCTTTAGCGGCAGTTATGCTCCGTAATCACCACAACCTGACACGTGTTAAAAAATAAATTAAAATGGATCAACCTGAAAATGGTTGGTTCATTTTTTAGTTTAACGAACAAAATTATTTTAAAATGTAAGGGTTTACATTGACGTCAAATCAACCTTGCGGTACATTAAAAGTGTATCAAGGATTTACCAATTTGTTACATAGGAGATGAGCTTATGTTTTCATTTCTGAAGCCCGCACCAGATGCTAAAGTGAAAGTTCCTGCTGAAAAAGTTGTGGGGACTTATCGTTTACGGCAGACAGGTGTTTTGTTGTCAATTTGTATCGGTTATATTGGCTATTATATTATTCGTTTGATTTTTACAACCGAGCAAAATGACATCATGAAGGCGTATGGGTTTACCACTGCAGATATTGGGTTGGTCATGTCTTGTTTTGGGATTGGTTACGGGATTTCCAAGTTGTTCATGGGGGCATTGAGTGATAAGAGTAATCCGAAGTGGTATTTGGCCACCGGTCTCTTCATTTCTGCCATCCTGAACTTTGGCTTGGGCTCCACGCGTAACCTCTACGTGATGATGCTCCTCATGCTGGTCATGTCGGTGGCCCAAGGCATGGGTGCAGCGGCTTGCCAGCGAACCGTACAGCTGTGGTGGGGTAAAAAGTGGCGGGGAACCGTCTATGCCGTCTGGTCTTCGGCGCATAACGCCGGTGCTTTTGCCTGTGTGGCCGTGGTCCAAATCGCCACGTTGATGTTTACGCATTCAATTGCGGCTGTCTTCTACACGGCATCGGTTGTCTCGATTGTCATTGCCATCTTCATTGTCTTAGCGGGAGCCGATCGTCCGGCAACGGTGGGGTTACCTAGCATTGGCGAGTACACCGGTGACGAAGTCGTTTTGGATGATGGTCAGGCCACGAGAGCCGAATTAACGGACCTCTCTTTGTGGCAGATTTTCGTCCGGTACATTTTGACCAACAAGGTTGTCTGGGCTATCACGTTGACGTCGATGTCATTATATTTAGTCCGTTACGGCATTATGAGTTGGATTCCGAGTTACCTGACACAATTCAAAGGCTTTGATCCGGGAACGGCTAAATGGTTAGTTGGTATTTTTGAATTGGCCGCAGTTCCAGGCGTTATCTTGATGGGGGCCATTTCTGATTTACTGAAAGATCGGCGGGCGATCGTTTGTATCGGGTGTGTGATCGGGTTACTGATCTGTCTCACGACGTACTTCTTTAGCACCAGTCATTTAGCGATTATTATTGTATTACTCATCATGGGTAGCTTGATTTATGCACCGTTAACTTTGGTGGGTCTGATGGTCAATGAGTCTGTGCCAAAGTTCGCGGTGGGGTCGTCGACAGGCTTCATGGGTTTCTTCCAGTATATCTTCGGTGAAACGTTGGCAACGGCTTTAATCGGAATTTTGGTAGCAAAATTTGGCTGGATTGCCAGCAACACGGTGCTTTACACGGCGGCTGGTTTAGCTTTGCTGTTACTGTGCTACATTGCCATTCATGAACATCATGTGGCAAAGATTGCAGCGGGCGATTAGCTATTCGTTGTGCTTAGATCTTTGGAAACACAAAGCGTCCCGGGCGAGAGCCTGGGACGCTTTTACGTACTATTCGGTTAAAAATCCTTGCTGCTGCAACGCCTGCAAGATCCCTGCCCGTTGCTGTGGATCATGACTCATTTCACTTATGATATGGTGACTAAACGTTTCATCGCGCTGGTGAGTCCCCCGTTGCTGGTAGTAATCGTGGATGACCTGGTCATACGCCACTAGTCGTGCATCATCAGCTGTCAGAGCTTGATACCCATTGGTGAAGTGCATCAAGTCTTGAGGAAGCCGGGGCTTTTGTTCGGGATGTTCCGTAGGGTGGCCGATGGCTAGTCCCAATACCGGAAATGTCAGTTCCGGTAAATCTAACAGGTCAATCACCCGCGGGGCATCATTAAGAATACTCCCCATGATGGTGCTACCTAAGTTCAGACTTTCTCCCGCCGTGACGATGGCCTCGGTGGCAATTGCGGCATCGAAAACGCCCGCCAGTAGCTTGTCTAAGCTATGCAGATTCGTGGTTGTAGTGGCCGTAGGTGGGACCAACTGCAGATTACGATATTGGTCAGCGACCATAACAAAGTAGTGGCCGGCTTGTTCCAACCAATGGTGGCCGGTGATATCACCGAGGACTGCTAGTTTAGCAGGATCAGTGACGCTAATAACGCTGTATTGTTGGGAAAAAGTGCTGGTAGCAGCATGTTGGGCTGCAGCAATTAATGTCGTCACCTCATCAGTTGTCAACTTTTCGGCCGTAAATTGGCGGATACTACGATGGTTAAATAGGGTGGTTAAAGTTGGATTCATGAGGCTGGGGTCACTTCCTTCAAGTGGTTGATCAGTGCGTCGTAGATCCGGGTCTCATCTCTGGGAACCCCACGAAGCTCATAGTCAGCGATAAAGGGCACCCCAAAAGTCGTGGCATAGCGTTTAGCAGTGAGACAGTATTGCTCATTAAAATTACGGTTGCCACTGCCCACAACACCCAGTAGTTGCTGAGCATTGTGGTGATAGGCAATGTACTCACCCAAGACTTTGGTCATTAATTCCTTGACGCCGTTGTCGATGCCATTGCCACCATCTAGGTAGGTGGGGACAAAGCAGAAGAATGGCTGTGTTTCATCCGTTAAATCGCTGGTTTCACTGATTTCTGTTGCGGTGATTTCCGGTAATTCCGGTTGGCTGGCGTGCTGCTTGGCAGCATAAGCCGTGAGATTTTCGACAAAATTGCGGGTGTTACCTTCAATCGAGATAAATAAAATCCGAATGGGTTGCATGGGGGTCCCTCCACTTTCTGCTAGACTGATATCTTCTAGTGTACACGGATTTAAGCAAAATTGCTGTTAAGTTTTAACGACTTGCCAAAGTGATTTAAGCTGTGGTATGCTGTGGCTACTTTAAGAAAGAACGAGGTATTCCGCCGATGCGCAACTAATCAATCCACAACTGTTTGTCAGCTTCACCCGTTTAAGGGGTGGAGTGGGCCTGCAATTTGGGATTGATGGTGCACCGACTGTTTGCTATAGGTAAGCAGAGGGCGCCATTTCCAATTGGGAAATGCGTCTTTTTTGTGCAATCAATCCCGCTTTTTAAAAGGGGACGATTTTTTGACACAAGTAAAATTAACGAATTTAATCAAGGATTTAGCGGATGGTCGACTATTCTCAGCCGATCGTTTGACCGCGCAAACTGGTGATTGCGTGGGCATTATCGGCGCTAATGGTGGTGGAAAAACGACACTGGCGCGGATTATTGCGGGGCAAGACGATGAGTTTAGTGGTCAACGGCACGTTACAGCTGACGTCGTTTTGGTGCCGCAATTGGCCCCCATGGATGGACAATCTGGTGGTCAAAGTATGTTAGCGCGGGTGCGGCGGGCACTGGCACAACGGCCAGCTATTTTAATTTTGGATGAACCCTCAGCCAATCTGGATGACAATCATCAGCAGTGGTTGATAGAGCAGCTGCGCCATTATTCAGGTTTGCTCCTGTTAATTTCGCATGATCGGGAGTTACTAACTGCTGTGACGACCGCGATCTGGTCACTAGACGACCATGTTTATACGCAATTCAATGGCAATTTTGCTGCCTTCAATACGGTCCGTGAGCAACAACGGCAGACCGCCCAGAGTGCCTATCGGCAGGAGCAGGTTGAACGACGCAAGCTCAGACAAGCGACCCAAGCTCGGCATGAAAAGGCCGCCCAAATTCGGCGGGGCAGTAATCGCATGAGTGCTGGTGAACGGGCCGACTCCAAGTCTGTACGCGAGCAAAATGCCGCGAAGATGGAACGGGGCGCCCGGGTCTTTCAAGATCGCGCTGACCGGCAGACAATGACGGTCAAGCCGCATGAAGCAGCGGCAATGAAATTATTAGCGAGCGACTTGCCACCAGTGGTTGGCAAGCAGTTGATTACGGTCCGTAACCTGCACCTAAAACGGGGAAAACACGAGCTGCTAAGTGATGTGAATTTTCGCGTGACCCCGGGAGAACGGATTGCCTTAGCCGGACCGAACGGGAGTGGTAAATCGACGCTGATTACGGCCATTCTGACGGGTCAAGCGGGGACGCGCTTAGCCCCAAGTGCACGTGTGGGTTATTTTCAACAGGATATGGTAGCGGCGTTGCCCCTAACGCAAACGGTTTGGCAGGTGATTAGTGCGGCAACAGTCTTTGATAGTAATCGAACCCGACAAGTGATGGGTGCTTTTGGCTTGAATGCGCGATTCTACGATCGACCAATCGCTGATCTAAGTGGTGGCGAGCGCGTTAAGGTACAATTGTTAACGATTCTAGTTAGTGCAAGTAACTTATTGATTTTGGATGAACCCACCAACTATCTGGATTTACCAGCAGTTCAGGCACTAGAAGATTATTTAGTTGGCTATCCGGGCACCGTTTTGTTTGTGGCCCACGACCAGGTTTTTAGGGACCACGTGGCGACCCGGACGCTAGTGCTGACTAATCGGCAATTGCGTGATCCAGCGCGGACAGCACAAGGCGTACCAGCATCTGATTTGCCCCGGTTGCAGTTTGAATACGATCAAGCGATGCTGGCCCCGGAATTAGACACGCAGCGCTTACAGGAATTGCGGCAAAAAATTGCGGCACTCAAAGCGACCTTATAACCACAAACTTGGCATTATTTGAAAATAATCCTTACGAAAAATTATTTTTTCTGGTACAGTAATCCATTGTGTTGAACTGAAAGTGAGTGTGAAAACAAATGGATTCAGTACAAAGTAGCCAGCCAGAGTTGGCTAAAAAAGCGCGGGTGCAAGTTGCTCACCCCATGCTAGCGATGATGGGGATGCTGATTGGTGGGTTTGTCGGGATGTTTTCCGAAACCTCTTTAAATATTGCTTTGCCACAATTGATGGCGCAATTAAATGTGTCAACAGCCACCGTTCAGTGGCTGGTAACCGGTTATATGTTAATGGTCGGAGTGGTCTTACCGCTGTCTAGCTTGATTACGAAATGGTTTACCACGCGGCAAGTGATTTTGTTTGCCCTGATTGATTTTGCAGTTGGCGCCATTATCTCGGCGTCGGCACCCGGTTTTGGCGTGTTGTTATTTGGCCGAATGATCCAAGGGATTGCGACGGGATTAATTCTACCGTTAATGTTTACGGTAGCCATGCAGATTTTCCCACCGTATAAGTTAGGAGCGGCTATGGGCATGGTTGGCCTGGTGATTATGTTTGCCCCCCGCTGTGGGACCAACATTGGCCGGAATTGTCTTAGGTGTTGCTTCATGGCGGTGGATTTTTTGGCTGTTCGTGCCATTTTTGGTGATTGCTTTTGGTTTTGCGGTCACGTCATTGAAAAATATTGCGGAGGTTACGCGGCCTAAAGTCGACTTCTTATCAATTATTTTATCGACCGTGGGTTTTGGTAGCTTGGTGCTGGGAGTCAGTCTCGCCAGTGATCAAGGCTGGGGCTCCGTTAGTGTGATCGGCGCGTTAGTCGTTGGTATCTTGGTCTTGGCTTGGTACACCCATCGGCAATTGAATGTTGATAAGCCAATTTTAAATCTACGAGCGTTTGCGATCCCGGGCTTCCGTATTGGGGCGAGTCTGGTGATGATTAACTTCGGGATTATTCTGTCGGCAATGTATTTATTACCGATGTACATTCAAAAGGGTCTGCTATTGCCCGTGGCCTTAACCGGGATGATTATGTTTCCTGGTGGTCTGATGAACGCGATTGTTTCGGCCATTTCTGGTCGGTTATATGATCACGTCGGAGCTCAGATGCCAGCCCGTCTCGGTTTTATCATCTCAATGGTCGGGGCATTAATGCTGGCGTTGACGTCAACCCAAACGGCTATCTGGTATGTGATTTTGGCTCACATCATCTTGATGATTGGAGCACCACTGGCAATGTCCCCATCACAAACGCACGGTCTTAATGCGTTAACGGGACCGATTGCGGCTGATGGTAGTGCGATTATGAATACGTTGCAGCAGATTGTCGGTGCGATTGCCACGGCGATTGCGACGAGTCTGTTGGGAATTGGGCAAGCCGCTTACTTGGCTACTGGTGCCCACCAAGCGGCTGGTGCTTTCGTTAACGGGGCCCACTATGGGTTTTACTTCACGTTTGGATTAGCCTTGGTTGGTTTCTTATTAGCGTTACGGTTACCTAAAATGATGAAATAGAAGTTAAAAAGTGGTTGGGCTCTCTAGTCCAGCCACTTTTTTGCTGGCGTATTGCGCTGTGCTGACAAATTTTTCTCCAGCATGCCGGGGTGACGTGCTAGAATAAAGGAAGAAGCGCTTACCAATTAATCAGTAATGCGCAGTGGATACAAAGTTTAGGGGGATATTATGCAGTTTAACCGTCGATTTATTCACTCATTGGATTTCTGGAGTGGCCTACTGATTATGGTTCTAATGATTTGGAACATTATGCCAATTCGAGTGGCTAGCTTATTTTGGTGGGTGTGCTTGCTACTTTTTGTGGGCGGTATTTACTACTTCGCTAAGGGGTTAGTGCGGATAAAATAGCGTGCATCCGTGTTGGCCGATAAAAGTGTGGATATACATAAGGTATTAATTGGGGCCGCCGGAACGAAATAAATCGTGTGAGTGACGAAGTTGACAGTTACCATCCCGCGGTTTATAGTTTAGGTGTATCGATACACCTAAACTAATTAAAGGAAGTGCGGTAGGATGGCAGCATTTGATCGACAAAGTTTTTCGTTAACAGGGAAAGTCGCGCTGATTACCGGTGGTGCGCGGGGACTCGGGAAATATTATTCTTTGGCATTATCGTTATATGGCGCAGATATCTTCATTGTCAGTCAGTCAAAGACCGGCTGGGATGACGTCAAACAAGCGATTGAGGCAAATGGTCAGCGGGTAGCATTCCTTCAGCAAGACATTACAAAAACCGGTTGTGCGGCCGACATTGTCGCCCAGGTAGTTGCTCAGTTTGGCCGCCTGGATATCTTGGTCAATAACGCTGGCATGCAACTGCGTAATGACGTTCTGGCGTTTAAGGACGAGGACTGGCGGCGGGTGATTGATTTGAACCTCAATGCCCTGTACTACCTATCCCATGCCGCGGCCCAAGAGATGGTGAAACAGCATGCTGGTAAAATTATTAATGTTGGATCGATGCAATCCTATCGGGCCGGTAAGTACATTTTTCCTTATACCGCCAGTAAGCACGGTGTTATGGGCTTGACTAAGGCGTATGCCGATGCACTGGCGCCCGAAAATATTCAAGTTAATGGGATTGCGCCAGGGTATATCAGTACTGATATGACCAAGCCACTCCAAGAAGATCCAGTACGGGGACCGGAAATTGCGAGTCACATCCCCGCTGGTCAATGGGGGGTTCCAGATCAATTGATGGGGCCTATGGTCTTTTTGGCCAGCGCAGCGTCTGACTATGTGACGGGGGTCATGTTGCCAGTTGATGGCGGTTATTTATTGCGATGAGTTTAAACGACAAACGGGTCCCTTCAGAACGCACTGTTCTAAAAGGACCCGTTTTTAATTGGCTAAAGTGATGGTTTAACAACGGGGGCGACGGGAACGTATTGAGTCATAGTCGTTGGCGTTGTTGATAGCTGATGAAGTAACGTTGTGGCGGCTAATTGGCCCATCAATGCCGGCTGTTGCTGGAGTAGATAAATACCGTCGTTGACATATTGGGACCATTGCCAGTCATCAAAACTAACCAGTCCGACATCGGCGGGAAAATGCAGGTGTGCGGCTTTTAGGCTCGCAAGGATTTCAAATAATAGCGGGCCCATTAAAGAAATAATTACGGGTTTGTCAGGAGCCTGCTGGTATTGACGAAGTTGTTGGGTGAGCCAAGGCGCCCCATGACTTGTCATATCCAAATGAATAACTGATAATCCCGTGGCAGTGAGTCCGGCCAACCGGTCGGTTTGAGCTGTATGGGGAGCCACGGCACGACCGACGGTGATTAGGCGGCGGTAGCCTTGTTCGCGTAAGTGCTGTCCCAACTGATAGCTTGCATCAAAATTGCTAGAAAGAACCTGTGCCAATGGACTGTTGGGTAACTGCCGATCGACAATAATGGTTGGGATGGTGAGCCCGGCGTATGCCGCGGCTGTGGCGGCACTAGGTTGTAGAATGATGCCATCGACCTGTTGGGCGGCCAGACGGGTTAATTCACCGTGTTCTGTAGTGGCGGTGTTATTGGCATTCATTAATAAGACATCATAACCAGCAGGCTGCAAAACGTCGTAAATTCCCTTAAACAGTAAAGAAGAGAAGACGTTGGCAATGTCACCAACGACCACGCCAATGAGCTGACTGTGGTCTTGACGCATTTTGCGGGCAGATGATTTTGGGGCGTAATGTAGTGTGGCAATGGTTTCTTTGATGCGTTGCTTGGTGGCGGCGCTCATTTTTTGGTAGTTCCCATTAAGGTAACGGGACACTGTCGTAACGGAAACATCCGCTGCGGCAGCAACATCGGCAATGGTCGTATTTTTCATGGTTAACCCTCCTCCGGTTAGCATCAAAAAGCCCACTCCCAAAGGAGTGAGCTTGATTAGATTAGTCTTGGTCGTCAGTCGACGTGATCTTCGGTCTTACCGGGTTAACGGTAACCTCAAACCAGTTAATAAACGAGTTCTCATAATCGAGAACTTTCAAATCAAAGTTTTCTAGGTGAATGACGTCGTTGACCTTCACATCGGGATAATTATCAATGATGTAACCAGCCATAGTGACCAGTTCCGTCGCTTCAAAGTCTTTAATATCTGTGTTGAAGTATCGTTCGAAGTCATACGTGGTCATTTTCCCATTGACTTGGAACGTGCCATTTGGTTGTTTGAAAATGTATTGATCGTTGGCATCGTCAATTTCATCACGGACGGTTCCAAAGAGTTCTTCGTAAATATCCTTATCGGTGATGATCCCCGAGGTCCCGCCGTATTCATCAACAACGACCACGATTGGGGTCCGCTTTTTGATCATTTGTTGGAGGACTTGGGTAATTGGCGTGGTTTCAGGTGTCGTGGAGATATCACGGATTAGCTTATCAACGCGCACAGATGAATCCACTTGCTGTTGCCGGGTTAAGTCATAGTTATAAACGTAACCTAACACCTTATCCTTATCATTATCCGCCACGACTGGCAGCCGGCTAAATCGTTCCTGTAAATAAACGTTTAACGCTTCCTTGACAGTTGAGGTAATGTCAATAACGACCAACTGCGTCCGGTCAATCATGATGTCTTTGGCAACCTTGTCATTTAATTCAAAGGCCCGTTGCATGTAAACCAAGTCGTTTTTTTCCAACTCGCCACCTTCCACGGCACTCCGTGACAGGTTTAAAATTTCGGCTTGGGAAAAGACTTCATCACTTTCGTTGGCGACCTTAAGGCCCATCATCTTAACTACTCCTGAGGCACTCACGTTGAGTAACCAGACGAATGGGTAGAAGATAACGTGGCAATAATGCAGGGGTGTGACCACTAACATTAAGACCTTCATGGGCATATCAATTGAGATGTTCTTGGGAACAATTTCGGTGAAGACCACTTCGAGGTAGGTCAAGAGTAATACCCCGATGATGACACTTACGGTATGCGCCGTGGCACTGTTAATGTGGGCTGGCGCAATGCCCGCTAACAGGATGTCAACGAAGAAGGTTTCCCCGATCCACCCTAAGATAATACCAGCGAGGGAAACCCCCACTTGAGTTGTTGACAAATATTCATTCAAATTGGTGACCATTTTCATGGCCCGATTGAGCTTAGTTGACGGCTTGTCTCTTTCGGCAATTTTTTCCTCTAGAGCACTAGGGCGCGTCTGAACCAAAGCAAACTCGCAGGCAACAAAGAAAGCTGCAAAAAAGAAAGTAATTAAAATAATAATTAGATTCACAACTATCTGACCGCTATCCACACATCATTCCTCATTTCATTTCGTTCTATCCTACTATTATACCGCGTTTCCCCACCCGTTTATAGGGGGTGAATTGAAGCAAATTCTACCCTTTCTTAAGCAGTACCGCAACCGAACACGAAAAAAAGTCACGAAAAGGGGAGAATACTTAACGTTTCTGGTAAAAAGGACTAAACTAAAGACAGTAATTCAAAGGAGATTTTGATTATGGCAGATACACCAGAGGAACAAGCAACACCCGTTGAAATTCCCGCAGCAGACGTGGAAAAAGCGGCAAAGTTGGTTTTGGACCCGGGGTATGTGACGAAGAAAGATCTACCAAAAATGGCAGATTTAGCATGGGCGACCGCTCTATCTGATGCTGTGATGAAGCATTTCTTAAACGACGATGACGACCACGATCCTTACGTCTACTTCGAGCAATTTGATTTTGACGGTGGCGACATTGATTCCATTATCTTTAATATGGATGTTATCAAGACCCGTGAAGAAGCCTTACATGATTTGGCAGATGCATTGGGTGAAAAGATTGTGCACCATGAGGTTGATCAAACCACTTACTAAAATAAATTTGGAACCGGCGATAACGTAACTTGTTATCGCTAGTTTTTTTGATTTAAAATAGTTTGATATTTATTGACCTTTATAACAAAATAATTGACGATTTGGTGACTGCCTATTATGATAATGTCTGTAATCGTTGGTATTGCAATGAATTAAAGGAAAAATTAGCACTCTAAATTGATGAGTGCTAATTACTTGCATTTCTGACCAATACTGACTATTATAAATAATGTAATCAAGATAAATCAGTTGAAAGGGGTTATTGATTATGGCTAATGATGTAATGAACCGGAACTATGATTTCTTTGATCCAATGAATTTCTTTAATGAAGTCGGCAATTTGGGGCGCGACATGTTTAGTGGTGATAGCTCCATGAAGACGGATGTAGTTGAGCATGATAAGGATTACGTAGTCACCGCGGAACTTCCTGGGTTTAAGAAGGATGATATCCACGTGGATTACCATGATGAAACTTTGCGGATTTCTGGTAAGACGGAAGTTAACCAATCGGCTAAGGATGACGATGGTCGGATTTTGCGGCAAGAACGTCGGAGTCAAAATGTTGCCCGTTCCTTCTACCTACCAGGTATTGATTTGAAGAACGTGAAGGCGACCTACGCCGATGGTATCCTGACCTTAACGTTGCCAAAGCAAACTGAAGTTGATGGCAATCACGAGATTAGCATCGATTAATTAAAACCAAACAGTCTACTGTGAAGAGTCCGGGGCAAAAGCCCTGGACTTTTGTGTTTTCTGCGGATTCTTTTATTATGAGAAAATTGACAAAGATCACACGGAAATTTTAGCCGGTTATCAGGAAATTACCACGAGATTAACCGTTGACTTGCTTATAATTATACATAAACATGTATAAACCCGAAACCGGGTATGAGTGAGGAGAAAATAATGACTGATAATCATAATAAAATCACATTGATGGCGTTAGTCATGATGATTTTTACCACCGTTTTTGGTTTTGCCAATAGTACGGTGGCCTTTTACTTGATGGGCTATTCGTCTATCTTATTTTACTTAGTTGCGGCGGTGTTGTTCTTTATTCCGTTTGCACTGATGATGGCGGAATATGGTGCGGCAATTAAGTCCGACGAGGGAAGTGGGATGTATCAATGGCTGGAGGTGAGTGTCAGCCCACGCTTTGCTTTTATTGGCACCTTTATGTGGTTTGCCTCCTATATTATCTGGTTGGTCTCGACATCCGCCAAGGTGTGGATTCCATTTACCACGCTGTTCTTTGGTAGCGATCAGACGGGAAATTTTGGGTTTGCTGGACTAAACGCGACGCAGGTGATCGGGCTCTTATCTTGTTTGTGGATGATTTTGGTCACAGTAGTCTCCATTAAGGGGGTTAAGGGGATTGTGCGGGTCACCAGTCTGGGGGGCTTAGCGGTTATGAGTCTCAATGCCATTTTGCTGGTCATTTCGGGGATTGCTCTGGCGTTGCGTCATGGAGAAATGGCGCAGCCGCTCCACCACTTTTTAACATCGCCGAACCCGAGCTACCAACAACCCTTAGGCGTTATGAGCTTTGCAGTTTTCGCGATCTTTGCCTACGGTGGTCTGGAAGTATTGGGGGGCATGGTTGATAAAACCCATAATCCAGAAAAGACATTTCCGCGGGGCATTATTATCTCAGCGGTGGTCATCACCTTGGGGTATGCGATTGGAATTTTGTGTTGGGGGATTAGCACCAATTGGCAAACCGTCTTGGCGAAATCAACCACCAATATGGGGAATATTAGTTATGTAATGATGCGTAATTTAGGTGATGTTTTGGGTCAGTCATTAGGGCTCAGTGCGGCTACCAGTAACACCATTGGGTTGTGGTTTGCGCGCTACACCGGGTTAGGGATGTTCTTAGCTTACTCGGGGGCGTTCTTTACCCTGACGTATTCACCACTCAAGACGTTAATTTTGGGAACGCCTAAGTCGATGTGGCCAGCCAAGATGACCAAGCTTAACAAAAATGATATGCCGAGTTTTGCCATGATGCTACAATGCGGTGTCGTCATTGTGATTATCTTACTGGCATCGTTTGCCTCGACAGATGCGTCAGCCTTTTATAACATCTTAACGTTGATGGCTAACGTATCGATGACCTTGCCATACTTGTTCTTGGTCTATGCCTTTCCTAAATTCAAGCATAATCGAGATATTGTCAAACCCTTTGAAGTTTACAAATCGCCGCGCCTGACGACGGTGATTAGTTGGGTGGTTTTCCTCGTGGTACTGGGTGCCAATGTCTTTACCCTGATTCAACCAGTCCTAGAAAATGGTGATATCCAGAGTACGATTTGGATGTTAATGGGGCCTTTGCTGTTTGGTTTGTTGGGCATCGTCTGGTATCAACGGCGAGCTCGGAAATAGAGGTTAATGGCAGGTGACTGTGTTGGCTTGGCGCAACTAAGCCGGTTACTCTTAGTCGTGATTGCCCTCTCTGGTCGCGCCTACAGCGTCTCGCCATAGCAGAACGCCAAATTTTTATGATAAAACACCAATAGGCGCTTCAAAAATCATCTAAGATTTTTGAAGCGCCTATTTAGTATGGTCGGATTTAATACTGTTTGCCCGTTTCGTAAACGATTTCCGGTTCGTTACCAGTTCGCTCGTTTTTGTTTAGCAAGTCGATCATGGTCATTTCGTCGATGTCTAAACTAAAATCAAAGATATTGGCATTTTCCTGAATACGTTCGGGATGCGTTGACTTGGGAATGGTGACCAATTGATGTTGGAGTTCCCAGCGCAAGATAACTTGAGCAACTGATTTATTGTGATGTGCTGCCATTTTAGCCAGCATCGGATCATCTAAGACCACGCGCCGTCCCAATGGGCTCCAAGCCTCCGTAACAATGTCGTGTTCTTGGTCGTAATCAGCTAGGGCTTGTTGATTTAAGTAGGGATGGTACTCCACTTGATTGACAACTGGCATTTCCTTGGCCTTAGTTGCGAGTAGCTCCAAGTGAGCGATCGTGTAATTGGAAACGCCAATAGACTTAACCTGACCGTCTGCTTTCAACTGTTCCAACGCCCGCCAGGTATCAAAGAAGTGTTCGCGAACTGGCCAGTGAATCAGCAGTAAATCAAGATAATCCGTTTGTAGACGCTTGATCGAGCCCTCTACGGCCTTCATAGTTTGGTCGTAACCCTGCACAATCTCAGCGACCTTACTGGTTAAGAATAATCCTTCACGGGGTAATCCCAGTTGCTGAATGGCGGGCCCCAAGATGTCCTCGTTGCGGTAAAGCATGGCCGTATCAAACATACGGTAGCCAGCGTCCCAAGCAGTTTGGATGGCGGTGTTCATGGTGGGTTGGTCATTTAGTAGATAAGTGCCAAAGCCCATAACCGGCATTTGGCGACCATCGGCCAGCTTACGCGTGGCGGTGATTTCGGTTGGTGTCATTGTGGTGTATCCTCCTCGACGTGACGTAGTATCTCTATCTTAGGCTAATCACTGAAAAATGACAACGCTTACCGCCGGCGAAACTGATCGTAAAGATTTACACTGGCTTCTAATAACATCCCGACGGTCATTAACCACATGGCCAACATACTTTGATTGCTGAGCATGCATCCTAGTAGGATAAGATATAAAACAAATAAAATAACTGCCGTTGCTTTGTGATTCATCGAAAGCCTCCCAGTTAGCGAGTATTGATAAGATCGTTAGTCCGCGTCCAGATTAGCGCCAGTATCAATGCCAACTAAATTTTTAAAATATGATCCTGAGATCACACCTTAATTATAACGCTTCTAAAGTGGTTGCGATTCGTTAAAAGATGAGAAAATCCCGGACAGATTAGAAGAGACCAACTGGAATATCTAGTACAATAGTTAATAAGGAATCGGTGAAGGAGGTTAAGGGTGATGCCACAATACGAACCATCGTTAGAGACCGGGTTAACACCGGAAGAAGTGAAACAACGGGTCGCAGCTGGTCAACAAAATGATCCCTTGCCCCCATTAACGCGCAGTATTAAACAAATTTTTCGGGATAATTTAGTCACACTATTTAATTTAATTAACGTACTCTTGGGTGCCTTAGTGCTAGTGACGGGGAGCTATAAGAATCTGCTGTTTTTGGGCGTCGTGGTCGTCAATACGGCGATTGGAATCTTTCAGGAAATTCGCTCAAAACTGCAGGTCGATAAATTAGCTCTGTTATCCGAAAGTAAAAGCCGGATTCGGCGAGCTGGTAAGATCGCTGCGCACCCACAAGAAGACATTGTCCAAGATGATATTTTGGAAATTGGGCGGGGCAATCAGTTACCAGTAGATGCATTGATCCGGCAAACCGCCGGACTGGAAGTTGACGAATCCCAAATTACGGGGGAATCAACGCCCATTATAAAGACGACTGGGGAAACGTTAACTTCGGGGAGTGTAATCTTAGCCGGTCGAGCAGCGGTCCAAGCGACTACTGTGGGTCATGGCAGCTTTGTGAAGCAATTGGCCCATTCGGCAAAGCAAAAACGACGAACGGCTAGTCAGCTGTTAACCATTATTAACCGAATTATTAAAGCACTAACGTTTGCGATTATTCCATTAGGTGTGGCCCTGTTCGTGTCATCCATGATGCGCGGCCAGGATCTAAACCGGGCCATTTTAGGCACCGTCGCATCGATGGTGGGGATGATCCCTGAAGGGCTCGTGTTATTGACCTCGGTCGCACTAGCAGCTGGAGCATTAACCTTAGGCCGTCGTCACGTCTTAGTACGAGAATTACCAGCCATTGAGGCGTTGGCCCGAGTCGACGTGCTGTGTTTGGATAAAACGGGAACGATTACCAGCGGCCAATTACAGCTTGATCGGGTAGAACCGTGGGCGGAAACTAACCTTGAAGCCACTCAGACCATTTTGGCACAATTGGTGGCGGCTACTGGTGATGATAACGAAACGGCACAAGCAATTCAACAAGCATTAGGAACGCCAACAGTCACTGCGACAACGGTCTTACCGTTCTCTTCCGGGCGAAAATGGAGCGGGGCAATTTGGGATAAGCAAGCCTACGTGATGGGAGCATCAGAGTTTATTTTTGACCAAGTGCCCGCCGACCTGCAGGCACGGATTCATACGCTGGCTGGTCAAGGGTATCGCGTCTTGGTCTTAGCAGCGGCTAAGGCCTTAACCACGCCGCGACCAACGGCACCACGCGCATTAGGCTTGATTCTCATTACGGATGAATTGCGTCCCCGGGCTAAAGATACCTTCAGCTTCTTTGCCAATCAAGACGTCGCTTTAAAGGTGATCTCGGGTGATAATCCAGTGACGGTGGCTAGTATTGCTCAGCGTGCAGAGATTGCGGGTGCCGAGCGGTTGGTGGACATGAGTCAAGTTGGTGAGACCCCGGATTATGGACAGTTAGTGCGGGACTATACCGTCTTCGGACGCGTAACGCCGCAACAAAAAGAACAGTTGATCAAAGCCTATCAGGCGGCCGGACACACGGTCGCCATGACTGGAGATGGGGTCAATGACCTATTGGCGTTGCGGCAAGCTGATTGTAGTATTGCAATGGCTTCGGGAAGCGAGGCCACGAAGAGTCTGGCTGATTTTGTGTTAGTGGATTCTAACTTTGACGCGATGATTAACGTTTTGAATGAGGGCCGCCGGGTAATTAACAACGTCGAACGGGTAGCGTCCTTGTTCCTCATTAAAACGATGTATTCTGTGGTACTCACCTTGATTTTTATTTTTATGAGCCGCAGCTACCCCTTTGAACCGATCCAGTTGACACCGATCTCTTCGTTAATGGTGGGAATTCCTACGTTCTTCCTAGCGTTGCAACCGAATTATGCGCGGATCGCGGACCGGTTTATGAAACAGGTCATGGAAATTGCGGCGCCGGCCGCTGTCTGTGTCGTGGGATATATTTTAGTTGTGATGGCATTGGGAACCCAGTTTCAGTTGAGCTTTGCCACAACTTCAACGCTTAGTGTCTTAATGACTGGGCTAATTAGTCTCAATGCTTTACTGATGGTTGCCCGACCACTGAACCGATTTAAGATTGGGTTAGTGGTCGCAATGGCGGCATTGTTTGCCATTATCTTCTTATTCTTTGGACCAATCTTTTCGCTGGTTAACTTACTTAACTGGCGTTTAGCGTTGATTTATCTGCCGTTGATGGTGAGCGTTGAACCGATTTTCTTACTGATGCAAGATATCTTGGGTCGGCGAATTCTCAGTCGAATTCGTTGGCGCTAGATGATTTGAAGTTTATAATCATTAGCTAGTCATCAAGACTAGTTGGTGTGTTATAATTTAGGTAAGAAATGGAAGGGCAGGGAATGTTATGGCTGATTTTAATCAATACACGCGGTGGGAGCATCAGATGCATGGTGTTAAATTACCACGCTGGGATGATCTTCCCAAGTTCGACCTATACATGGATCAAGTAACCGCCTTAATTAATGACGTTTTAGGACCTTTAGGAATTGATACGGTTACGCCGGCGATGATTAACAATTATGTGAAACACAATGTGATCATGGCCCCCGTGAAAAAGAAATATCAGACCATGCAGTTGACCGATATTTTAATGATCAGCCTACTCAAACCCATGTTTCAGACAGATACGGTGCGTTCGGGGATCGACCAAATTACGGCGGGCGATTATCCTAAACAGGCTTACGATAACTTTATCGGCCAATTGGAAGACCGTCTGCACCATTTAGGTGAGGACCAGGTGCAACCAGTCGCGCAGAACTTGAATGAGAAGCTCATGCAGGTGGCTGTCGATACAGTGGTCTCACGTCTGCAATCAGAAAAACTGCTGCGCCTGATTAAACGACCATTACGTAAAATTGAAAAGAAGTAAGTAAAAGCATCGTTAATCGCCAGTGAGCGGTTAACGATGCTTTTTGATATTGCTTTATTGCGTTTGAGTTTCCAGAGAAAGATCATTCATGAACGTCAACAGGAGGTTGGCATAGCTGGGATGATCCGTGTTGTCCTTAATTTCTTGTTTAATCAGACTTAAGTTATTGGTAATGACGCCGTTAGCGCCCATAAACATCATTTGATCAAGACTATTTACGTCGTCGATGTCCCAAGCGTAGACCTTCTTGTGTTCTCGGTTCGCTTGGTCGACGAAGCTATCGTTTAGTGTCGTTGATTCCATTGTATAGGCGTTGGCCCGGGTCCGTGGAAAAGTTAGATTGTATGGCATGATGTAGCTGACAAATAACTGCGGATGCTCTTTTTTTAGTTTATCCATCACCTTATAACTCAGTGTGTGTACCTGCTCGTGGTTCGTTAAGATGCGTTGACCGAATTGCCGGTAGAAGCGTTCGGACAGGTCAGGGGTGTCGGCCGACCCGGTTTTAATCTCAATTAGAAGTTTTTGATGATGCTTAATTGCCGTGTTGAGATAATGATTGAAGCTAGGAATCTTTGCTTGATAGCCGTTCTCGGTCACCGTTACCTTGGTTAATTGGCGTAAAGTCATGCTGGCAACGGAACGATTGAGTCCAGCCAGGGATTTCAGATTGCCATCATGCATTACGACAAACTGGTGGTCCTTGGTCATCCGAATATCCATTTCGACGTAGTCTGGCCGTTCCTTGCTGGTTTTGACCATTGCGGGAATGGTGTTTTGAACCCCGTTACCGTTGTCGACGCCACGGTGGGCGATGGTCAACGGTTTAGTCATGGCTAAGCCGTTAAGATAAACGAGATTAAACACAACGAGGAGGGCACTGATGAGTGTCAAACCACTAATAATTAAGAGTCGCGTGCGTAGCTTGGTTCTGGCGGGTTCGCGAAATGTGAACAGACTTAACGGTGTTTGCTGGTGGGTATCGTGACTGCTTAAAATGACCATCATGAAGATGACCGTGGAGTAACAAACGATAAATTCGGTAATGGCTTCCATGAGGAATAGATTGAAAGTGGCAGCGGCTAAGCCCAAACCAGTGCGGTCAAATCCTAATTGTCCCAAGTAGATGAGGCCGTAGATTAAAGTGACCATGACCGTCACGATGGCTAAGGTCACCAGAATTTTACTGAAATAGGTCCAAAAGTGTCGTCGGGTGCGCTGCCAGCTGAGACGAATGGCCTCATGACTGTGGTAGCCATCCAGCATCATTAACGGTAAAACGGCAATGAGTCGAATACCAATATAGGCGGCTGCCACGTAGAAGATGCCCAAAAAGACGGCCCACAGTGGATTGGCCATGAGGTAGGTCACGATGAAGGCGGGAATTTTAGCCTTGTTGAGGAGTGGCGTTGAAAAAAGCTCACTACCAAACGGAATGATCACAACAAAGTAACCAATAAAGAATAAGAAAGTGCTGGGTGATGCGCCAACTAGACTTCGGAAAACATCACCCAGTACAGCACGGGAAGTCTGGGGACGACCATTGCGAATATTCATGATCCCCAGTAATAGGTAAGCAAATTGCCAGTAAATTAGGGTAATAATGGCCAATAAAATGAGCAATAAGCCAATGATTGCTAAGGGATGCCGCAAAGCAATACTGCCGATATTGGTGTATGACACGTAGGGGACGTGTTGCCATTTCATGAGGGCGGCCGTTAACCAAGTAAAGGCGGGAACGGCAACGTAACTAATGGCCAAGTTCGTAATGAATACGAGCGTGACGTAACTCCCCCAGTGCTGAAAAAAATGACGGGTTGATTCCCGCCAGAACCACCAAGCTTGCACAGTTCTCAACTCCTCTCACAAATATGAACTACTTCTACTTTAGCATATTCTAGTGATGGTCGGTGGAGAAAAGTTTGCCGAAAGAATCGTTAAACCTTATGTAAACAAAATCTAGTTATTATGAAAGCGAAATGTTAGTATCGTGATTTAATTCACGTATAGAAAATAGTAGAAAAAATGTTTATCAAACTGTATGCGCTTACATCTCAAATGGCCGTAAGTACTGACTGAATAGTGTTATTGAGCCAATTAATTAATTGTGATTTTTTTAACATAAAAGGCTTGCAGATTCCCAAAAACATGTTATGATATATCTCGTGAAGAAGTTAACAAGAGTGTTTTCAAAAAGTGGAGGCATAATGATGTTAAAAGACGTGAAAGAGAATTCAAAATCAAAATCAAAAGAAAGCGCTGAAACCGTTGACCAGATGATCGACCGGTTGACAGCCAAGGCCCATGACGCCCTGTGTGCCATGGATGACTTTACCCAAGAACAAGTCGATCACATCGTTCACCAGATGTCGATTGCAGCCTTAGATCAGCATATGGCTTTAGCCAAGGCCGCTTTTAAAGAAACTGGTCGTGGAGTGATGGAAGATAAGGCCGTAAAGAATATGTATGCGAGTGAAGAAATTTGGCACTCTATCAAGCATGACAAAACAGTTGGCATTATTAAGGATGACCATGAACGGCAATTGATTACAGTTGCTGAACCACTGGGAATTTTGGCCGGGGTAACGCCTGTCACGAACCCGACGTCAACCACTATCTTTAAGTCCCTAATTGCGGTTAAGACGCGGAACCCAATCATCTTTGCTTTCCATCCACAAGCCCAACAATCTTCAGTTATGGCTGCTAAAGTTGTTCGTGATGCGGCCATCGCTGCTGGTGCACCAGAAGGGGTTATTCAATGGATTGAAACGCCAAGCTTGGAAGCAACGACAGCCTTAATGAATCACCCAATGGTTGCCAGTGTCTTAGCGACCGGTGGTCCTGGTATGGTGAAGGCCGCTTACTCAACTGGGAAGCCAGCCTTAGGGGTGGGTCCTGGTAACGGTCCAGCTTACATTGAAAAGACGGCGAATATCAAACGGGCCGTTTATGACATTGTCTTATCGAAGACCTTTGATAACGGGATGGTTTGTGCCTCTGAAAACAGTGCGGTCATTGACCATGAAATCTATGATGATGTTAAAAAAGAAATGCAAGACCGTGGCGTTTTCTTCATTAAGAAGAGCGACGAAAAGGCCCTAGCTGACACTATGTTCAAACCAGAGGGTGGCGTTAAAGGCCCAATTCCAGGGATGTCAGCACAAAAGATCGCTGATTTGGCTGGGATCAAGGTTCCTGCTGGTACGAAGGTGTTAGCCGCTGAGATTACCGGAGTCGGACCAAAGTTCCCATTGTCTCAAGAAAAACTATGTCCAATGATTTCAGTTTACAAGGCAACGAGTCAGGAAAATGCCTTCAAGCTTTGTGATGACTTGCTCCACTTCGGTGGTCTCGGTCACACGGCATCTCTTCACACAATGGATGATGCTTTGGCAACGAAGTTTGGGATTGCGATGAAGGCTAGTCGAGTATTGATCAATACCCCATCTGCTATCGGTGGTATCGGGAACCTTTACAATGAAATGGTGCCATCATTGACCTTAGGAACGGGATCATGGGGTAAAAACTCTGTTTCCCATAACGTTTCTTCCTTTGATTTACTGAACATCAAAACGATTGCAAAGCGGCGAAATAATATGCAGTGGATTAAATTACCTCGGGTTTACTTTGAAAAGACATCAGTTCGCTACCTCGATGACATGCCAGGCATCAAGCGGGTATTCTTAGTTACTGACCCAGCCATGGTTGAACTCGGTTACATCGACACCGTGCTGAATGAATTGAAGCGTCAACCAAACGGCATTGAATACTCCTTGTTCTCTGACGTGGAACCAGATCCAACGACGGATACGGTTAACCGTGGGGTTGCTCAAATGCGGATGTTCAAGCCAGATACAATTGTGGCTTTAGGTGGAGGTTCAGCAATGGATGCTGCCAAGAATATGTGGTTATTCTACGAAGATCCAGAAGCCAGCTTCTTTGGCGCTAAGCAGAAATTCTTGGATATCCGGAAACGGGCTTACAAGTTTAACAAGCCGCACAAGGCCCAATTTGTTGCCATTCCAACCACTTCTGGAACGGGTTCAGAAGTCACACCGTTTGCCGTGATTACGGATTCTAAGACTCACGTGAAGTACCCACTGGCTGACTATGCCTTAACGCCAGACGTTGCGATTGTGGATTCCCAATTTATCGAAACGGTCCCTAAGAAGACGGTGGCATACTCTGGGTTAGACGTTTTAACCCATGCCATTGAATCTTACGTGTCAAACATGGCTTCTGATTACACCCGGCCATGGTCATTACAAGCGATCAAATTAGTGATGGATAACCTGACTAATTCCTACAACGGTGATATTACAGCGCGCGAAGAGATGCACAATGCTTCAACGCTAGCTGGGATGGCGTTTGCCAACGCCTTCTTGGGGATTGATCACTCGATTGCCCACAAGTTGGGTGGCGAATTTGGGTTGCCTCATGGATTGGCTATCGCCATTACCTTGCCACACGTTATCCGGTATAACTTCAAGGAACCAACGAAGTTATCCATGTGGCCAAAGTATGACCACTTCAAGGCTGATGAAGACTATGCTCAAATCGCACGTTACTTGGGTCTGCCAGGAACGACTAACGAAGAGCTCAAGGAAGCTCTTGTCAAGAAGATCATTGATCTGGCCCATTCCGTTGATGTGACCTTAAGTCTGAAGGCCAACGGTGTTGACAAAGCTCACTTTGACCAAGCAGTGGACAAGCTAGCTGAGTTAGCCTTTGAGGATCAATGTACAACGGCTAATCCACGCGAACCACTCGTATCTGAATTAAAGCAAATTATGCTTGATGAATACGATGGTAAGAACGTTGAAAAATAAGTAATTGGATAGGTAAAAAGGAATCACGATGGTTTATATCGTGATTCCTTTTTGTTTAGGGCGAATTTACAATTGAAATGCAACACAAAGTAAAAAAATAAACCCATACCGGGT